>Ga0105048_10015178_pt1 | contig 11966 bp, 10 predicted proteins | sample MAT05_FD_78382 | JGI IMG/M metagenome (GOLD analysis project Ga0105048, IMG submission 78382) | Freshwater microbial communities from Lake Fryxell liftoff mats and glacier meltwater in Antarctica - MAT-05 | ecosystem: Environmental > Aquatic > Freshwater > Ice > Liftoff microbial mat | place...
AAAAAAATTATTATGATTAAATTTTTTGTAATAGCAGCATTATTTATTTCATGTGCTGCACAAAACAGCAATACAGCTATGACCAATTCAACAGAAACAGTTAGTACAAGTACGAATGCAAGCTCTATCCACGATTTTAAAGTAGAAGGTTTAGAAGGCGGAACAATTGATTTTGCTTCCTTTAAAGGAAAAAAAATTTTAATAGTAAATACAGCAAGTAAATGTGGTTATACTCCACAGTATGAATCATTAGAAGCATTGTATAAAAAATACCAGGATAAGTTGGTTATTGTTGGTTTTCCTGCAAATAATTTTGGCGGACAAGAGCCAGGAACCAATACAGAAATTAAAGAATTTTGTACAAAAAATTTTGGTGTAAGTTTTCCAATGGCAGCTAAAGTTTCTGTAAAAGGAAATGATACTGCACCTATTTACAAATGGCTTTGCAGCAAAAGTTTAAATGGTGTATTGGACGCAGAAGTAAAATGGAACTTTAGTAAATTTTTATTGGATGAAAATGGAAATCTTGTTGCTAAATTTGATAGTGGTGTAAATCCTATGAGCGAAGAGATTACAGCCAAATTATAAATACAATTTTAAGTTTAGTTATATCCGGAATGTACATCATTCCGGATTTTTTGTTTTAAATGGCACACCCTGGAATAAGACTAAAGTATATGCTTACTATGCCGAAAAGGATGGTTGGAGTAATGAAGAAGTAAATGCCCAGGTGTTTCCTACGTACGACAAAAATTTAATCAGATCTGGCAAACTCGATAAAAAATCAATTATAATGTACCCCGTACCCGACGAACTCACTATTGGTAAATATCAAATAGGGTGGAACCGTAGCTTATCGCCTGCCTTTGCCGATAAAAAATTTATTGCAATGCTGTGTCCCAAAAAATAATATTAACACCCATCAAATATGTTTATTTTATTACTATTAGCTGGTAATCAATAACCTTTTAATTTTTTTAAAATTTATTGTACTTGTTGCCTTAATATTATCCACAATTATTAACAATAATGTGAAGAATGTTTTACCTGAATATTTATTGAATTCATTAATTTGTTGTTCTAAACGTCTTCAATATGAAATATCAATCTGGCCAAACCGTTACATTATTAGATACTTATTTTAAACCTGCCGGCACTGCAGTGGTTGTTAAGTACCAGGAGTTCAGTGATAAATATGATGTTGACTTCAAATATCCCGGTAATGATACCGTAGATCAAATTTCTGTGCCTGAAGAAAGGCTGATGCTACCCAAATCAGATGCTGATTATTTTAACAATTCCATACTGTGAAATAATCAAAATAATAACACTTGCTTTAAAGTATTAAAAGGCAATCCAATAAACCGGGTTGCCTTTTTTAATACTACACAATACCTTTTTTATATTTAGGCTGCGTATAGAAGAATACATTGGGTACATTTCAAATTGTAGCTCCCAATTGTGTTCAATGGTTACACTTACTGAAATTGGACCATGGTTGGTGTACTCAACAATCACAAGGCGCTGTGTCAATTTTAAATGCACCTAATACATAACTCCTCTCTATTTATAATGGCAATTGGTATTACTGCAAAAATCACGGTTTAAAATACACTGCTATTTATACAGGATAGTGTATTTGAAGCAATTTTTATTTTACTTTGTAACAATGCAATTTAAAAACGTTATCGGCCAAAAATATATTAAAGAACAGTTGGTACACATGGCACAGCACAACCGGCTAAGCCATGCCATGCTGTTTTTGGGTAAAGAAGGAAATGGCTCTTTGTCGCTTGCCATAGCGTTTTCCCAATATATTATTTGCGAAAAAAACTCGCCTTACAAAAAAGCGGTTGCTACTGCCCCGGCAGATATGTTTGCTGCTGCAAGCCCATCGTTATTTGGTGAGGAAGCTACAACCAAAGAAGCAATTGCGGCAATTACGCAAATTGACCAAAATGATAGTTGTGGTGTTTGTCCGGCTTGTATAAAGGCCAATCAATTAATGCACCCGGATATTCATTTTGTGTTTCCGGTAATAACCAAAAAAGACGGGGGGAAACAGCTTTGTAAAGATTTGTTTACTCAATGGAGAGAATTTGTATCGCTACAGCCGTATGGAAATGCGTTTGATTGGTTACAGTTTATAGGAGCAGAAAACAAACAGGGAAATATTACTGCCGAAGAGTGCAATGAGATCAATAAAAAAATTAGCTTAAAAAGCTTTGAAGGCGGCTATAAGGTACTCATTTTGTGGATGCCGGAATATCTTGGAAATAGTGGCAATAAATTGTTAAAACTGATAGAGGAGCCACCACCCAATACCTTGTTTATTTTGGTGGCTGAAAATGAAGACATGATTTTGCCAACCATTTTATCGAGAACGCAGTTGGTAAAAATACCGGCGCTGAAAAGGATAGATATTGAGGCAGCTCTCGAGCTAAGGGCGGGTGCACCAGTAGAAAAGGCAACACAAATTGCTGCTATTGCAGAAGGAAATTACAGAGAAGCACTTCATCTTTTGCAACATACAGATGATGATTGGCAGGCTGTTTTAAGAGAATGGCTCAATATGATTGTAAAAAGAAACCATACAGCACAGATAAAATGGATAGAGGATATGGCCAAACAAGGCAGGGAAAGGCAAAAGCAATTTCTTCAATATTTTACTCATTTGCTTGAGCTTGCAGTACGAACAGCCCTTATTCACCCTGTGCACCAGCAACAAAATACAGGCAATGAATACGATTTTGCCACCCGGCTTAATAAACTTTGTAGCACCCATCAGCAAGAGGCCATTATTAAAGAGTTAGACAAAGCAAGCTATTACATTGAACGCAATGCCAATGGTAAAATGTTGTTTCATGCGCTTACCATTAAGTTATATCACATTATTAGTAACAATTCGTTAATTTTGGTTAATTGAGAATTTTGAAGTGGAACGGAGCTTTTGCATTTGTAGGATAATTTTTAATGAACCGGCTTTTTATACTGTATTCAACAACTTTTTTTATTTGTGTTTTAAGTAGAAGTGTACTAACCTAATTGTAGTGCTTTATTTGTGCAATATTGCTACAAATGATGGTGTACGCAAAATGGCAGGCGCAAAAAGTAACATTTTACTTAAAAAAGTGTAAAAAAAAACTACCTGGTTAAAATTATTCTATACCTGCAAAAGAGTACCTGCTTTGCCTAACAATACTGTTTAGGGTAAAGCTAGCTTACATTACTGTACTCAATACGATTAAGCAACATCTTAATAAACAATTCATTTTTAAAGTTTAGCTGTAAAACTTAGGTTACGGTAAAAATTTTTTACCAAAATTGTTGCCAAGTACACAGATAATATTTTAATGAAATATATTAAATTGCTCAACAATAACCTATTTAGATACAATACACCAATAATCAACTATTTAATAACAAACCATCAATCATTATATATATGGCATGTGGAAGTTGTGGTACAACCAGTGGAGCACCAGGCGGTTGTCAAAGTAAAGGTAGCTGTGCAAGCGGAAGCTGCAACAGAATGAATGTACATGACTGGCTTGCTAACCTACCCTTTAGCGATCCGGAAAGTGGATGCAGAATTGTAGAGATTAGTTTTAATAATGGCAGCCGCAAAGATTACTTTAAAAATGCAACCCCCTTTTTTTTCGAGAAAGGAGATATGGTAGCAATAGAGGGTGTAAATGGCTTTGATGTTGGCAGTGTAAATTTAACCGGAGAATTGGTAAGGCTTCAGTTAAAGAAAAATAACCTTAAAGAAGAGAGCTCCGATATTAAAAAGATATTACGCAGGGCTAATGAGAACGACCTCAGTAAGCTGAAGGAAACAAAGGCAAGAGAAAAAGATGTAATGATCAGGAGCCGTGCTATTGCCCGGCAGCTTAACCTGGAAATGAAAGTTGCAGAAGTAGAAATACAGGCCGATGGGCGTAAAGCAACTTTTTTTTATATAGCAGATGACAGGGTAGATTTTAGAGAGCTGATAAAAATATTTGCAGGTGAGTTTAAGGTAAAAGTTGAAATGAAGCAAATAGGCGCAAGGCAGGAAGCTGGCAAAGTTGGCGGTATAGGAAGCTGCGGCAGAGAGCTTTGTTGCAGCACCTGGTTAACAGATTTTAAAAGTGTAAACACCAATGCAGCCCGCTATCAAAACCTAAGTATTAATCAAACAAAATTAAGCGGACAATGCGGTCGTTTAAAATGCTGTCTTAATTATGAATTAGATACCTACCTTGATGCATTGCAACATTTTCCAGACGATTGCGATATGATTGAGGTTGCAAGAAACAGGGCTTTTCTGGTAAAAAAAGATATTTTTAGAAGCCTGATGTGGTACACCATGCCAGATAGTAACAAACAATATCCACTTACTATAGAAAGAGTACAAAAAATTAAAGCATTAAATAAACAGGGAATTAAACCAGATGAACTTGAGCCGGTAGAAGTAGCTACCAAAAAACCAGTTGAAATTGAACCTACCTATGCCGACGTGGTAGGCCAAATTAGCCTGCGTAGTTTAGAAAAAACAAGTAGAAAAAGAAGAGATAACGAAAAAGGACAGCCATCTGGTGGCAGGCAAAATACTACCGAAAACAGGGAAAATGAGCCGCAAAGAGGAAATGAACAAAGAGGGAATACCCAAAGAGGGAATGAGCAAAGAGGGAATGAGCAAAGCGGGAATAATCAAAGAGGTAATAACAAAAGAGGCAATTCACCAAGGGGTAATGATGCAAAAGGGCAGCAAGCGCAAGCAAATAACCCTAATCAAAACAAACAACAAAATCCCCGGCAAAACAAGGGAGATAATTCAAGACCCAACCAACAAGGTGGAGGCACAAACAACCCTACTCAGCAAGGGGGTAACAAACAGCAACAAAACCGACCACAACAAAGCAGGCCGCAACAAAGTAGGCCGCAACAACAAAGACCACCGCAAAGCAAGGGCAATAATAATCCGCCACAGCAAAATCCGGGTTAAAATAATAGTTACAACGCCGTATTTACTACGGCGTTGTTGTTTAAAATAAGTTATTGCAGGTGATATTTATATCGGAATTATTTTCACAATCCGGATTTAGCTACGGTTTAAAATAAATCAGCCATATTATTAATTATTGTTAAATTTTACACAGCTACCTATAGTTTTACTTACTAAAGTTTATCAAACCGGTTTATACAATATGTCCATCATAGTAAAAAATCTTACAAAAATTTATGGCACTCAAAAAGCAGTAAATAATATTTCTTTTACTGTTAATAAAGGAGAAATTGTAGGCTTTTTGGGCCCTAATGGAGCAGGTAAAAGTACCACTATGAAAATGATTACCGGCTTTATGCAACAAGATGCAGGAACTATAGAAGTTTGCGGAGAAGCGGTAAGTACAAACAATTTACTAAGCAAAAAAAAGATTGGTTATTTGCCTGAATCCAATCCATTATACTTCGATATGTATGTAAGGGAATACCTTGATTTTATTGGTACTATACATCATATACCCAAGCTGCAGGTAAGGATTGAAGAAATGATAGAAATAGTTGGATTAAAGCTGGAAGCCAACAAAAAAATAGCACAGCTTAGCAAGGGGTACAAACAAAGGGTAGGCCTTGCTGCTGCACTAATTCACAATCCGGAAGTATTAATATTAGACGAGCCTACTACAGGCCTTGATCCCAACCAAATTATCGAAATAAGAGAAGTAATTAAAACCCTTGGTAAAAATAAAACGGTACTTTTTTCATCTCATATTTTGCAGGAAGTAGAAGCCATTTGCAACCGGGTAATTATCATTAATCATGGTACTATTGTGGCAGATGATCAATTAATCAATCTACAAAAAGATAGTAATTCCCAACAGGTAGTTACAGTAGTTTTTAAGGAAGTAATTGCTGCTGATTTGCTATCGCAATTAAAAGATATAAAAAGTATAAAAGCGGTTACTTCAACCCATTTTAATATTGCTACCAATGATGTGGCATTTGTAAAAAAGCAATTATTGCAGTTATCTGTAGAGCACAACCTCAATATAGTATCATTACAAAGTGGTGAGCATAGCCTGGAAGATGTTTTTAGAGATTTAACCAGTGGGAAATAGTAGTTTACTTACCTCATTTTCTGTTCATTAAAAAAGGGTTTAAAAAGTACAGCAAGCGTACTTTTTAAACCCTTTTGGCAAATGATTATAACAGTTTTACTCCATCATTTTATATTCTTTAAATAATTTCATGGGCGTAGCATCTGCCTGCTTTTGGTAAGCAACCCATTTACCGGTAAAAAAGGTATTTGTTTTTTGAATAGTTTCGGTTACCAGGCTTTCGGCAATTTCAATTAATGCAAATTCCTGAGCAGCAGGTACTTTGTTTTTGCCGGTTATCTCACTCCTTGCTTCTTGTAATTTGCTATTAACTGTAATCTGATATACCCGGCCATAGCCCTGCTTTTCTAGCGGTTTGCCAAATATAAAATTGCGGATATTTTTGATAGAATCTGTCATTGCCTTACCCGTTTTACGAAGGCTGTCTGCTTCCGGTGTATCAACGTTTTTTAAGGCTGCCTCCACTTTGTTGATGGTTTCCTCTGCCTCTGTTAGTCTATCTGTAATAGCTACTAATTTTTCTGTGCTGATGGATAATCTTTTTAATGCGGCTGCTTTGGCATCATAAATTTCTTTTGAGGGGATAGCTGCAGGATCTGGCTTTACAACAATCATTGCAGAATCTCTTTCTTTACCTAACTCAATTACCAGCTTATAGGTACCGGTAAATACCTGCATACCTCTTGGCTCATCTTCACCAGCTTTTGGTTTGGCCGAGCCGGGCTGTCTGTTTCCTTTCATTTCAAAACCCCAATAATACCGGTTAAAACCTGTATCTGCTTTTACTTTCTGTGTTCTTATCAACTCATTAGATGCGTTATAAATTTTCACAAAAGCACTATCTGTTTTATCAATTTTAGTTTTTAAAGTATCAGTAGTTGTTTTTGTTGTACCTGCTTTTTTTGCAACAGAAGAATCAATTTTTAGAGCAGCAGCTTTTTGTACAAAAAAGGAATATGCAGCACCTTTTTTTCTGTTTTCTCCTTCATACACTCCCCAGGAGCTGTAATCGTATCCTGCAACATTGCGGCCATTTACCTTGTATGCAACCGGAGGTTCAAAAACAGTGAGTAATTTTGTTGGTATTGTACCGCTCATAGATGCAGCTTTGCGTAGCGGACGAATATCATCCAGTACATACATGGCCCGGCCAAAACTGGCAATACACAAATCGGCTTCTCTTTCCTGTATGGCTACATCAAAGGTAGAAACCGTTGGATAACCATTTTTCCATTGTTCAAAACTTTTTCCATTATCAAGGCTAACCCACAAGCCATGTTCGGTACCTGCAAAAATAAGGTTAGGTTCAGCCGGATCTTGTATTAAACACAGTGCATAGCCTTTAACCTTGTTTTCATCAATCATGCGCTCCCACGTTTCACCAAAGTTTTTGGTACGAAAAACATAGGGTTTAAAATCGCCCCGGCGATAATCGTTGCATACAACAAAAGCTTCGGCAGCATTGTACCTGCTTGCCCTTATTTGTGGTATCCAGGATCCCAAAGGCATACCCGGAATTTTACCCCGAAAATTTGTCCAGGTTTTGCCACCATCTTTTGTAAGTTGTACGTTGCCATCATCGGTACCAGCCCAAATAACTTTATCGTTTTTGGCAGATGGTTCTACACAAATAATTGTAGTAAAATTTTCTGCACCTGTAATGTCAAGCGATAGGCCACCATTTTCATCCTGCTTTTGTAAAGCAGTATCATTGGTGGTTAAATCGGGTGAAATAATTTCCCAATCCATGCCTTTATTAGTGCTTTTATGTACAAACTGACTGCAATAGTAAATAGTATTTTCATCAGTAGGTGATTGGGCAAAAGCTGCATTCCAATTAAACCGTAGCTTTGTTTTTAGTGTAAGTGAAGGTGGCTGAAATTCCATCTGCTCACCGGTAAGTACATTGTACTTTCCCAGGTTTCCGCCCTGGCTCATTGCATATACCCAATTGGCGTTAGATGGGTCTGGCGATACATCAAATCCATCGCCTCCCCAAAGATTTTGCCATTGATAATTTCTTATGCCAGATTCTATCCAGGTGTAGGCAGGTCCACGCCAGCTTCCGTTATCCTGCATGCCTCCCATAATATTGTATGGCAGTTCGTTATCAACATTAATATGATAAAATTGTCCAACAGGTAGTTGTTCATCAAACTTCCAGGTACGGCCCCTGTCTCTGCTAATGCCTATGCCACCATCATTTCCATCAATTATAAAATTGGGGTCATTGGGATTAATCCAAAATGCATGATGATCAGGATGAATACCACTATAAGGAATAATTACTTTAAAGTTTTTTCCGCCATCTTCACTCATTGAAATCATTTGGTAAATGTTGTACACCCTGTTTTCATTTTTTGGATCAACCCTTATATCCTGAAAATAAAATGGACGGTTGTTTACATCGCTGCTATTGCTGTTTACCAATTCCCATTTAAACCCGCCATCATCAGTGCGGTACAGGCCATTCTTTTTTGATTCAATCAGGGCATAAATTCTTCTTGGGTCGCTTGGTGCAATTGCTATCCCTATACGGCCATATTCACCTTCTGGCAAGCCTTCTTCTTTGCCTAATTTTTTCCAGTTTTTACCTGCATCGTACGTAATGTAAAATCCACTACCACTACCACCACTTTTAAAGCTATTGGGTGTGCGGCGGTGCTGCCACATATTGGCTAATAGTTTATTGGGGTTAGATGGATCCATTACTAAATCAGCACAGCCACTTGTATCATTGGTTTTTAAAATCTGTGTCCAATTGTCGCCACCATCAATTGTTTTATATACACCTCTCTCGGGATGCTCACCGTACGGATTTCCAATGGCTGCTGCATAAACCGTATTGGGGTTGGTGGGGTCAATAATAATCCTGTGGATATTCATTGTTTTTTCCAAACCAGCTATTTTCCAGGTTTTTCCTGCATCCAAACTTTTAAAAATGCCGCCACCAATATTGAGAGAATTACGGGGATTACCCTCTCCCGTGCCAGCCCAAACTACAGATGGATTGCTTTGTTGAATGGCTACCACACCAATGTTTAATGTAGGCTGCTCATCAAAAATGGGTGCCCAGCTATTTCCTGCATTTTCTGTTTTCCAAATACCGCCAGAGGCTGTACCCAGGTAAATAATATCAGGATTGCTTACCACGGCATCAACAGAAGTTACACGACCGCTCATACCTGCCGGGCCTATACTTCTTGCCTTTAAATTTTTAAATCTGTCTAGTGAAATTTTTTGTGCCGTTACGCAAACAGATAATAAGCAACAAAATGCCAATAGTGTTTTGTTCATAGAAAAGTTTTATTTGAGCCCAATGTCATTAAAAACAGGCAGATAAAAAAATGAAAAAGGCGGAGTGGAAATATACAGATTTGAACTGATTACTTATTTTCTTCAAATTTTTTTGATGCGTCTCTAGCTTTGTCAAAATCTAATATTACGGAGTTGATGCAATAACGGAGCCCGGTTGGTGGAGGTCCATCATCAAATACATGGCCTAAGTGCGCTTTACAACGGCCGCACATTACTTCAGTACGTTCCATACCGTATTTATTATCTGGCGCATAAATAATACTGCCTTTTGTAATTGGCTCAAAAAAGCTGGGCCACCCACAACTACTTTCAAACTTGCCATTGCTGGCAAATAAAGGATTGCCGCAAGCTCCACAATAGTAAGTACCAACCTCTTTGTGTAAATTGTATTTTCCGGTAAAAGCCCTTTCTGTACCTTTTTCCCGGGCAATTTCATAAACGTCTGCCGGTAGCATTTTTTTCCACTCAGTATCTGCAATATTTACTTTACTGCTGTCTGTATTGGAATAAACTGAATTTTTTTTTGCTGAATCCATTGTATTGATTGTTTGTTTAAAATTGTTACTAGCACAACCAGATGCTATCAAAAGCATAACAAAAAGTTTATAGAAGCGTATTTCCATTTTAAAAAAAGGATTAAATTATAAAAGATTTCTTAGGTACGATAACATTGCATGAAATGTTTTTCAATTTTTTCTTTAAAATGTTAATGGAATATTAAAGTGCTAAGTTTATATTTGTTTCTTTAGCACCATAACGGTTATCTATCTAAATATGTTCAATTTAATACTCTTTGGCCCTCCGGGCAGTGGTAAAGGTACACAAAGTGAAAAGCTAATTATTAAATACGGCTTAAAACACCTCAGTACAGGCGACTTATTGCGTTCTGAAATTGCTCAGCAAACAGCTTTGGGAATAGAAGCAAAAAAAATAATGGACAAAGGCCAATTGGTGCCAGACGAAGTGGTTATTGGTATGATAAGTTCTGCATTAGACGACAACCCCATGGCAAAGGGTTTTTTATTTGATGGGTTTCCACGTACCGCAGCTCAGGCAGAAGCACTTGATAAATTATTAGAACTTAAAAAAACAGGTATTAAAGTGATGCTTGCCCTTGAAGTAACAGAAGAAGAACTAGTAAGGAGGTTACTGAAAAGGGGCGAAACAAGCGACCGTAGTGATGACACCAACGAAAATGTAATTAGAGAACGTATTGCAGTTTATCATAGCAAAACCTCTGCTGTAGCTTATTATTACGCTAAATTTAATAAAGTGGTAATGGTTAAAGGTGAAGGCTCTGTAGATGAAATTTTTAGCAGACTAAGTATTGAAATTGACAGCAGAATGTAAATTTTATTCACTTAAACATAATAAAAAGAACAAGCTTACTGGCTTGTTTTTTTATATATTATACATGATGGACATGCAAAAGCTTGCCTATATTGAAACGGAGTTTATAAAAACGCTCTGTTTATTGCCAGCGGATGCTGTTGGAAAATGGGGCAAAATGAATGCACAGCAAATGGTAGAGCATTTATCCAATTTTTTTAAGGTATCTACCAATCAACTTCATTTTCGGCTTATTACTCAAACAGAAGATTTACCTAAATACAAAGCTTTTTTATTGAGTCAAAAAGAGTTTAGGGAAAATACCAGTGCACCAATGTTGCCAGATGAGCCACTGCCGGTAGTTTGTTCATCTTTAACAGAGGCTATTAATGGATTGCAAATTCAGATAGCACTATTTATTGAACAATTTAGTACAGGAAAAATCATTACGTCGTTGCATCCTGTATTTGGAGAATTAAATTTTGAGGAATGGGTGTTGTTGCATTTTAAACATGTAACCCATCACGCAAGGCAGTTTGCACTAATTTAGACCCAGATAAGTTTTTAATAGCGTTAATTCCCTTTAAAGCTACTCTAAATGGCTCTATATATCTTCTTAAACCAAGTTTTAGCAGCAAAGTTTTTTAGGGAGATAGCTGCTTGTGGTACCTGGTTTCAAATATTTTACAGGCTCGCTTTACCTACTATTGCTTATGGCAACTGAAACTTGAGTTTGTTTAATCCAAATTCGATTATAAAGCTGGTATTTACAGTTAGGTAGTACTTATGTCAGTTAAGGACTGCATTAATTTACCTGATCAAACTCTTAAGAAATCAACTGTTGGTAAGGTTTATACTTGCCACAGATGTTATTACTTTGGTGTTTGGCTATACTGTTTTATAAAATTAAACCGGGTATTAGCTTTGTAATTTGTTTTATTGTAGGCTTCATGTAGTGTGGCTTGTTTATTTAGGAAGCCTGGCTGCCCCAAAGGTAATGTGGGCTATTTTGTCTTTTTTAACTTTAAATGCTAATGTACTAATCTATAATAAAAGGATATTTTGCCTGTGCATATTGTGGCTGTTTTACCATTTCTTTTAAATTTTTAAATGAATCGTACGGCCCATCGCCGGAAAATAAATTTAACAACCAAATAGGTAAACCATCTCCCGGATCTATCTGCACCCGGTATTCAATTTTATATTGTTTATTGC
>Ga0105048_10015182_pt1 | contig 11965 bp, 10 predicted proteins | sample MAT05_FD_78382 | JGI IMG/M metagenome (GOLD analysis project Ga0105048, IMG submission 78382) | Freshwater microbial communities from Lake Fryxell liftoff mats and glacier meltwater in Antarctica - MAT-05 | ecosystem: Environmental > Aquatic > Freshwater > Ice > Liftoff microbial mat | place...
TCACGCAGCACGGCTTCGAGCGCGTTTTCCCAGCCGGTCTCGATGTGGATGCGGGTCCACAGACCGGCCAGCCCGTCCAGCCCGTGTTTGGCCAACCAGGGCTTGAGCTTGCCGCCACTCTGCAATTTGTCCTGCAAGGCGCGCAGGGCCGACAGCCGGGCGGCAATGTCCGCCAGCTTGCCGGCCTCGGCATTGGCGGCTTGCTGGCCCGCACGGCGCTGGTCTTCCAGCACCGGCGCCTGGTCTTGCAGCGCGTGCAGCCGGCCTTCGGCGACGGCATGGGTCTCGTCGGCCTCAGCACGCTGCTGGCGCAGCGCGTCCAGCCGCTGCAGGTCGGGGGCTGCGAGTGTCTTGCGCTCGGCGTGCAGGCGCTCGCGCCGGCCCCGTTGGCCGCGGCTTTGCTCTTCGACGTTGCGGCTGTCGGCCGCCAGCACCTGGATCTGCTGCTGCACCTGGTTGACCTGGCCGCGTTGGACGTTGGCACGGCCCTGGGCCGCGCGCACCGCGTCTTCGGTATCGGGCAGGCGCATCGCCTGCTCCTCGGCCTGCGCCGCGCCGATCTCGGCCTGTTCTTCGGCAGCGGTGATCTGCTCGGCGATGGTGGCTTGCTCGGACTCGGCGGCGAGGTGCTTGTCCTGCCACTGGGTGGTCTGCAGTTGCAGGTCATGAATGCGCTGCTGCACCCGCTGCCGGCTTTCCACCACGTAGCGGATGCGCTCCTCCAGCCGGCTGACGTCGAGTGCGGCCTCGGCCAGCGCGCCCTGCGCGGTATGCAGGCCGTCGCTGGCAGCGTAATGGGCCTGGCGCACCGTCTCCAGCCCGGCCTCGACATGGCGCAACTCGGCCAGGCGGGATTCCAGCGCGTTGGTGGCCTCGAGCACCGCCTTGGACACCCGTGCCTCTTCGGTAGCGGCGTCGCGGTGCTTCAGGAACCAGAGCTGGTGCAGCTTGAGCGTGCCGGCCCCCTGCAGACCGTGGTAGCGGGCGGCGACCTCGGCCTGTTTTTCGAGCTTGGCCAGGTTGGCGTTGAGCTCGCGCAGGATGTCGTCGACCCGGGTCAGGTTTTCGCGCGTGTCCTTGAGCCGGTGCTCGGTCTCGCGCCGGCGCTCCTTGTACTTGGAGACACCCGCGGCCTCCTCCAAAAACAGTCGAAGCTCTTCGGGGCGCGACTCGATGATGCGGCTGATCGTGCCCTGACCGATGATGGCGTAGGCGCGTGGCCCCAGGCCGGTGCCCAGGAACACGTCCTGCACATCACGCCGGCGCACCGCCTGGTTGTTGATGAAGTAGCTGCTGCCGCCGTCGCGTGTCAGCACCCGCTTGACGGCGATCTCGGCAAACCGGCTCCAGGCGCCACCGGCGCGCGCGTCCTCGTTGGAGAACACCAGCTCGACGCTGGCCCGGCTGGCCGGTTTGCGCAGGCCGGAGCCGTTGAAGATCACGTCCTGCATGCTCTCGCCGCGCAGCTCGCTGGCCTTGCTTTCGCCCAGCACCCAGCGCACCGCATCCATGATGTTGGATTTGCCGCAGCCGTTGGGGCCGACCACGCCCACCCGCTGGCCGGGCAGCTGGAAGGTGGTGGGTTCGGCGAAGGACTTGAAGCCCGAGAGCTTGATCTGGTTCAGGCGCATGCGCGGTGGGGCCGGTCGCCCGCAGCCCGCCAGGCCGGTCAGCCTGGTGCTGCAAGTATTTGATTTGTATGGTTTTATTGCTTGCCGCCCAACTGGCGCGACGGGCTGGATGATACCATCGCGGCCCTCCCAGACTGCCTGCTGGCGGCACCCGTGCCGCCGCCCCCGCCATGGCCAAGAAAGCCGCCAAGACCGCCACGCCCGAACCCACCCAGCGCCCGGCTCCCGCCACGCCGCCCAGCGTGCCGTCCAAGGATTTGCAGGTGTTCCCCAACCCGGCGCCCAGTCGCGACTACGTGATCCAGTTCCAGGTGCCCGAGTTCACCTGCCACTGCCCGCTGACCGGCCAGCCCGACTTTGCGCACTTCACCATCGACGTGATCGCCGATGCGCTCTGCGTCGAGCTGAAGAGCCTGAAGATGTACTTCTGGAGCTTCCGCAACGAGGGTGCTTTCCACGAGGCGGTGACCAACGCCATCCTCGACGACATCGTGCAGGCCATCCAGCCGCGATTCATCCGCATCACCGCCAAGTGGTATGTGCGCGGCGGCATCTACACCAACGTGATTGCCGAGCACCGCAAAACCGGCTGGGCGCCGCAGCCCGTGGTTGATCTGCCCGCCATGCCGATGGAGCGCGGATTGCTGGGGTGAAGGTGCCCGCCGCGCCGGGCCTGACCCACTGGCCCGCCGTGCTGGCCGCCGCCCTGGCCGGCGTTGCCATTGCGATGAACGTGGGCAAGGTGCCGCTGGCGCTGCCGCTGTTGCGCAGTGAACTGGGCCTGAGTCTGGTGCAGGCCGGCTGGGTGTCCTCGATGCTGAGCACACTGGCGGTGGTGGCCGCGCTCGGTTTCGGCCTGCTGGCCGGGCGCATCGGTGCGCTGCGCATGGTGCTGGGCGGCTTGGGCCTGAGCGCGGCGGCGTCGCTGGCTGCGCTGGCGGTGCACGGCGCTGGCGCCGGCGCTGACAGCAGCCTGGCCGCCGCCAGCCCCGACGCGCAGGGCTGGGGCTTTGGCCTGCTGATCGCCACCCGATTTTTTGAGGGCGCCGGCTTTCTGGCGGTGGCCGTGTCCGGCCCGTCGCTGATCAGCGCCGCCACGGCCGCGGGCGACCGGCGCTTTGCGCTGGGGGTGTGGAGCAGCTACATGCCCACCGGCGCCGGCCTGGCGATGGCGTTGGCGCCGCTGCTGCTGCCTTTTGCCGGCTGGCGCGCGCTGTGGGCGGCCACTGCGGCGGTGCTGTTGCTGGCGGCCTGGGCCGCCTGGGCGCAGCGCCGGCATTACCGGCCCGCGGGCGGGTCCAGCCACGCGGCACCGGCGGGCAGCACGCTGTCGGTGCTGCGCCAGCCGCTGCCCTGGTTGTTGGCGCTGGCCTTCGGGGTCTGGGCGCTACAGCACTTTGCACTGATCGTCTGGCTGCCCACCTTTTTGAAGGAGCAGCGCGGCCTGCCCCCTGGCTGGGTGGCGCTGCTGACCTGCACGATGTTGCTGGCCAATGTGCCGGGCAACCTGATCGGTGGCGCGCTGGTGCAACGCGGGGTGTCGCGCGGCCGGCTGATCGCCGTCGCCCACAGCCTGACGGGCTTGTGCGGGCTGGGCTTGTTCTCGGACGCGCTGCCCGACGGCCTGCGCTACGCGCTGTGCGTGGCGCTGTCCTTCATCGGCGGCGTGATCCCGGCGGCGGTAATGTCAAGCTCGGCCGTGCTGGCCCGCAGCCCACGCCAGGTCAGCGCACTGCAGGGCCTGATCATGCAGGGCTCGCAACTGGGCCAGTTCATCGGCACGCCTTTGATCGCAGCGGTGGTGGCCGCCAGCGGGCAGTGGAGCTCGGCACGTTGGGTGATGGCCGGCGCCGCGTTGCTGGGCGTCGGGCTGGGCGGGTTGACCTGGCACGCCGAGCGGCGCTGGGCCGCCTGAGGACGTTCGCGCCTGCGCTTGGGCCAGCCCCGGAGGGGCAGCGCGCTACAACAACTCCTCGGGCGCCAGCGGGGCCAGCAGTTCGAGCCAGAACTTGGTCGCGAAGCTGGCATCGGGCTCGTCGTCGAAGCTCACCTCACCCTCGTCGTCGGCCGCCAGCCAGCGCAGGCTGCCATCGGGCGCCAGCATCAACCGGTACGACGCCTGCAGCTTGTCCAGGTCCATCAGCCGAAGCACCTCGCGTGCCAGTTGCGGGCTGTCGATGAACACGCCCATTTCGGTGTTGTGGATCTCCGAGCGCGGGTCGAAGTTCATCGATCCGATGAAGATGTGGTGCTTGTCCACCACCGCCGTCTTGGCATGCAGACGGCCCTGCGAGGTCGCAAACATGCCCAGCCGGCTGGCCCGCTGCACCCGCACCGGGCTGAGCTCGTAGACATCGATGCCCAGCTTGAGCATTTGTGTCCGGTATTTGCGGTAGCCCACGTGCACCAGCGGCTCGTCGGTGGCGGCCAGCGAGTTGGTCAGCACCTTGATCCTGACGCCGCGTTGGCGCTGCTCGGCAAACAGCGCCATGCCACGCTCGCCCGGGATCAGGTAGGGCGAGGTCAGCACCACCTCCTTGCGGGCACTGCGGATCAGGTCCAGCACGTTGTAGCGCACCGACTCGACATCCTCGAGCGGCACCAGCGCGTAGCTGGCGCCCAGGCCCTTCAGCCGGTTGGGCGGGTCGGCGTAGGCGGTGGCGCTGGCCCAGATCAGGCCCAGCCGGCCGGCGTCCAGCTCGTCGGCAAGCGGGCCGTAGCCCAGCACGTCGGTGTCGGGCGGGGCCTCGGGCGGCGGTGTGGCCAGCGGGCCGGTGGCACTGTCGAACCGGGCCTGCAAAATGCTGGCCTCGTCGGTGGGCGGCACGATCGAATACAGGTCGAACATGATCGGGCTGTTCCAGTAGTCGTCGAACAAGGCCTGCAGCTTGGGCACCAGGGCGCCGGTGATGAAAGCATCGAGATCGACAAAGTTGGCCTGGGCGTGGCGCATGAAGTACTCGTTGGCAATGTTGCGGCCCCCTGCCACCGCCATTGCGCCATCGACCACCAACAGCTTGTTGTGCATGCGCCGGTTGACCCGACGGAAGTCGTGCGCCGAGTACAGGAAACGCGTCAACAGGTGCTGACGCCAGCCCGGAAACGGGTTGAACAGCCGGATCTCGACGTTGGGGTGGGCGGCCAGCCCGAGCAGCAGCTCGTCACTGCCCGCGGTGTAGAAGTCGTCCATCAACAGCCGCACCCGCACCCCGCGCAGCGCCGCATCGCGCAGGGCGCGCAGCAGAAAGCGGCCGGTCTCGTCGTCGGCAATGTGGTAGTACTGCACGTCGATGCTGTGCTCGGCACGCTTGATCAGCGCCAGGCGGGTGTCGATCGCAAATGCGCCTATCGGCAGCAGCCGGAAGCCCGACAGCGTCTCGTCGGGCGACGAGTCGGCGGCGATGCGGCCCAGCGCGCTGGTGGCAGACGCCGGCATGGCCTGGCTTTGCTGGCGGGTGGCCACTGGCGGCAGACCGGCGCAAGCGCTCACCAATGTCAGCATCAACGCCATCGCCAGCATCAAACCCGGCCGCGCGCACCACCCCCGCAGCGATGCCCCCGATGGCAGGCGTTTGCGTGCCGGCTGCGTATCATCCTGGCCTGACACATCGGCCCAGCCGTTGCGGTCGATGAATGCCGGTTTGAAGTCTGCCCTGTCCATGTCCATGGGGCCAAGGATACGCAATGACGCGCTTGACCTTTATGACCGCCCTGCGTCCGACCCGCCGTCCCGGCCCGTTGCGGGCCGGCCTGTTGGCATTGGCGCTGGCCATGGGCAGCCTTTCGGCGCTGGCCGCGCTGGACGTGGGCGACAAGGCGCCGGCGTTTTTGATCGACGCCTCGCTGGCCGGCAAGGTGTTTAAATTTTCGCTCGCCGACAAGCTCAAGAGCGGGCCGGTGGTGCTGTATTTTTTCCCAGCCGCGTTTTCCAACGACTGCACCATCGAGGCGCACCAGTTTGCCGAGGCCACCGACCAGTACACCCAGCTCGGCGCGACGGTGATCGGGGTGTCGTCCGACGACATCGATACGCTCAAGCGTTTTTCCACCACCGAATGCCGCAACAAGTTTGCGGTGGGGGCCGACGTGGACCAGGCGGTGATGAAGTCCTATGACGCGGTGCTGTTCTACAAGACCGACTACGCCAACCGCACGTCCTACGTGATCGCGCCCAACGGCACCATCATCTACCAGTTCACCAGCCTGAACCCGACGCGCCACGTGGCCAATACGCTGGGTGCGCTCAAGACCTGGCTCGCCAGGAAGCCATGACGCCGGGCGACCGGCCGGCCTACCAGAAGTACGACGTTGCGGTGCACAAGAGCGGCATCGACGGCTTTGGCGCGTTTGCGGCTGAAGCGATCCCCGCGCACCGCAAGATCGGCGAGATCCGCGGCGAGGCGATCAGCGTGGCCGAGGCCCGTGATCGCGCCATCGGCCGCCAGCGCATCATGATCGTGGAGATATCGGCCCGCAAGGCGATCGACGCGTCCAAGAGCAGCGACCCGATGCGCTTCACCAACCACTGCTGCAGCCCGAATGCGCGGCTGACGATCCAGGGCGGGCGCATCGAGTTCTACGCCCTGCGCGCGATCACGCCGGGCGAAGAGATCACCGTCAACTACGGCGAAACCCACCACGAAGGCACACTGGCTTGCCGCTGCGGCGCGGCCAACTGCATCGGTTGGCTGTGAGCCTGGCGGCGTAGCGGGTGGCGTAACGTCCACCCACGCATCTGCCCATCCACCGCCAACCCACCCACCGCCAACCCACCCACCGCCCGACGGCCAGCCGAATGAACGAGCAAATCAGCCAGATTCTGGGCCGCATGGCCGCGCTGGAGGACGAGCTGCGCACCGCCGTGCAGTCGCAAGAGCGCAAGATGTTCTTCGAGATCAAGGGCCGTCGGGTCGAGTTCGAGTCCAGCGTCAAGGCCGCGCACCGCAAGTTGAAGAAAAACTTCTTCCGCTGGCTGGTGACCAACCGGCCGCAGAACCTGATCACCGGCCCGATCATCTACAGCATGGTGTTGCCGATGCTGTTTTTCGATGCCTGTGTCAGCTTCTTCCAGTGGGCCTGCTTTCCGGTCTACGGCATCGCCAAGGTGCGTCGCAGCGACTACATCGTGTTCGACCGCCACCAGCTGCAGTACCTGAACTGGATCGAGAAGTTTCACTGCACTTACTGCGAGTACGGCAACGGGCTGATGGGCTACATGCGCGAGATTCTGGCCCGCACCGAAGAGTATTTTTGCCCGATCAAGCACGCCCACAAGATCCTGGGCACCCATGCCCGCTACAACCGCTTCCTGGACTACGGCGACGCCGTGCGCTACGAGGCCCGGCTGGAGGAGTTCCGGGTCGGGCTGGGCAAGGCCGAGTAAGCCTGCGGCGCAGGACCGCCCTGGCCAGGCGTTGCCGCCTCACACCTCCGCCCGTAACCAACCCGCCACCGCCCGCGATAATCGGGCCATGAATCCGCTGCTGGGCAAACTGCACCCCTACCCCTTCGAGCGCCTGCGTGCGCTGACCGAGCACATCACCCCCAACCCGGCACTGCGGCCGATCAGCTTGGGGATAGGCGAGCCACGCCATGCCACACCCGAACTGATCGAAGACGCGCTGGTGGCCGGCATCAAAGGCCTGTCGGTCTATCCGCCCACCGCCGGCTCGCCCGCGCTGCGCGAGGCCTTTGCCGGTTGGCTGCAGCGGCGTTATGGCGTGACGGTGGACGCGGCCACCCAGGTGCTGCCGGTGGGCGGGTCACGCGAGGCGCTGTTTGCCATCGCCCAGACGGTTGTCGATGCCAGCCGGCCCGGTGCGACCGTGGTTTGCCCCAACCCGTTCTACCAAATCTACGAGGGCGCAGCGCTCTTGGCTGGCGCCGAGGTGGCCTATGCCAACAGCGACCCGGCGCGCAACTTTGCCGCCGACTGGGGCCAGATCGACGCGGCCACCTGGGCCCGCACCCAGCTGCTCTACGTCTGCTCGCCCGGCAACCCGACCGGCGCGGTGATGCCGCTGTCCGAATGGGCCACGCTGTTCGAGTTGAGCGACCGCCATGGTTTTGTCATCGCCAGCGACGAGTGTTATTCAGAGATCTACTTCCGTGACGAGCCGCCGCTCGGCGGGCTGGAGGCTGCCACCCGATTGGGCCGCAGCGACTTCAAGAACCTGATCAGCTTCACCTCGCTCAGCAAGCGCAGCAATGTGCCCGGCCTGCGCTCGGGCTTTGTGGCCGGTGATGCGCAGATCATCAAGAGCTTCTTGCTCTACCGCACCTACCACGGCTCGGCGATGGGCCCGCTGGTGCAGTCGGCCAGCCTGGCAGCCTGGAACGACGAAGCCCATGTGGTGGCCAACCGGGCGCTTTACCGCACCAAGTTTGCCCAGGTCACCCCCGTGCTGGCCGAGGTGCTGGACGTGGCCCTGCCCGACGCCGGCTTCTACCTCTGGGCCGGTCTGCCGACAAAAGACGGCCAGCCCGCCGACGACATCGGCTTCGCGCAGCAACTGCTGGCTCAATACAATGTCGCGGTGTTGCCGGGCAGCCTGTTGGCCCGGGAGGCAGGCCGTGGCGCACATGATCACCAGCCCGGCTACAACCCGGGCAACGGCCGGATCCGCATGGCCCTGGTGGCCGGCACCGACGAATGCCTGGAGGCCGCGCACCGCATCGCCGACTTCTGCCGCCGCCAGGCTGCCTGAGCGCCAGACCGCCTGACTGCAGTTTGTATCCCCGCACCCACCCCCAATCGCCCTGAGCTGATCCCATGACCGCACCACTGCAAACCACCATCGACCAGGCCTGGGACGACCGCGCCAGCCTGAGCCCGACCAGCGACTCACCCGCCGTGCGCGCCGCCGTCGAGACCGTGATCACCGAGCTCAACGCCGGCCGCCTGCGCGTGGCCGAGCGCCAGGGCGTGGGCCAATGGACGGTGAACCAGTGGATCAAGAAAGCGGTGCTGCTGAGCTTCCGGCTCAACGACAACCAGCTGATGCAGGCCGGGGCTTTAAGCTTCTTCGACAAGGTGCAGACCAAGTTCTCGCACATGGACGAGGCCGCGCTGCGCGCCTCCGGTGTGCGGGTGGTGCCGCCGGCGGTGGCGCGGCGCGGCAGCTACCTGGCCAAGGGCGTGGTGTTGATGCCCAGCTACGTCAACATCGGCGCGTATGTGGACGAAAACACCATGGTCGACACCTGGGCCACGGTGGGCTCGTGTGCGCAGATCGGCAAAGGCGTGCACTTGTCCGGCGGCGTCGGCATCGGCGGCGTGCTGGAGCCGCTGCAGGCCAACCCCACCATCATCGAGGACAACTGCTTCATCGGCGCCCGCTCCGAGGTGGTCGAGGGTGTGATCGTCGAGGAGAACTCGGTCATCAGCATGGGGGTGTATCTGGGCCAGAGCACCCCGATCTACGACCGCGAGACGGGAGAGACCAGCTACGGCCGCATCCCCGCCGGATCGGTCGTGATCTCGGGCAGCCTGCCGCGCGACGGTGGCAAGTACAACCTGTACTGCGCGGTGATCGTCAAGAAGGTCGACGCCGGCACCCGCGCCAAGACCAGCATCAACGACTTGCTGCGGCCCTGACTGCCACTTTGAGGATCATGCACCCCCTCGAAGCGCAGCGGGCCGAGCGCCGGGCCGCTCCCAAGCCGGCCCGCATCCCCTTGGGGGATCGGCCGACGTACGCGTTGGACGAGGGGCGAGGTTCTCTATGAGCGGACGCATGGAGAAGGTCATGCGGCTGATGGCCGAGCGCCAGGCCTCGGACGTCTTCCTGTCGGCCAATATGCCGATCCTGATCAAGATCCACGGCCAGATGCTGCAGCTGTCCGACCAGATCCTGACGCCGATGCAGCCGCGCCAGTTGCTGGCCGAGATCCTGACGCCGCAGCAACTCGAAGAGCTCGACGACACCGGTGAGCTGAACCTGGCCGTGCCGATCCACGGGGTGGGCAGCTTCCGGCTGTCGGCGTTCAAGCAGCGCGGCACGGTGGCCGGTGTGGTGCGCCACATCCCGCACGTGATCCCGGCGCTGGCCTCGCTCAACGTGCCCGACATGCTGGGCCAGCTGGTGCTGGAAAAGCGCGGCCTGATCCTGATGGTGGGCGCCACCGGCTCGGGCAAGAGCACCACGCTGGCCGCCATGCTGGAGCTGCGCAACCGCAGCCTGCCCGGTCACATCCTGACGATCGAAGAACCGATCGAGTTCTTGTTCCAGAGCAAGAAGTGCGTGGTCAACCAGCGTGAGATCGGCCGCGACACCGAGTCGCTGCAAGTAGCACTGCGCAACGCGCTGCGCCAGAGCCCCGACTGCATCATGATCGGCGAGATCCGCGACCGCGAGACCATGACCGCCGCCCTCAGCTACGCGCTGTCGGGCCATCTGGTGCTGGCGTCCATGCACGCCAACAACAGCCACCATGCGCTGGGCCGCATCCTGTCGTTCTACGCGCCCGAATCGCGCCAGGTGCTGCTGGCCGACTTGGCCGCCGGCCTGCGCGCCATCGTCTCGCAGCGGTTGTTGCGGGCCGAGGCCGGTGGCCGCATCCCGGCGGTCGAGGTGCTGTTCAACAGCAACCTGGTGGCCGAGCTGATCATGAAGGGCGACTTCCACGGCGTGCACGAGGCGATGGAAAAATCGCTGGCCGAGGGTTCGATCACCTTCGAGGAGGCCCTCTCGCTGATGATCCGCAATGGCTTGGTCAGCCGCGACGAGGGCCTGGCGCACGCCGATTCGGTCACCAACCTGGTCTGGCGCTTGCAAAACGACGCCACGCCGGTCTCGCGCATCTCGCCCAAGCGCGAAGAGTCCGACCAACCCGTGTTCACCGATTTCACGGTCGATGTGCTGCCCGAGGGTTTTGTCGAGCGCCGGCAGGCCGCGTCAACCTTTCCGCCCTTGACCCGATGATGAACGACTCCCCCAACACCTTGCGCCTGCTGGAAGCCCTGATCGCCCGGCCGTCCGTCACGCCCGCCGATGCCGGCTGCCAGGCCCTGGTGGCCGAGCGCCTGGCGCCACTGGGCTTTGCCTGCGAGACCTTGAGTTTTGGCCCCGACACCGGCCGCGTCACCAACCTGTGGGCGCTGCACCGTGGCGCCCGTGCCGGCCCCACCGTGGTGCTGGCGGGACACACCGACGTCGTGCCGACCGGGCCGCTGGCCGCCTGGACCAGCGACCCGTTTGTGCCCAGCCACCGGGGCGGCCGGCTGTACGGCCGGGGTGCCGCCGACATGAAGACTTCGATTGCCGCGATGACGATCGCAGCGGAAGAGTTTGTCCGCCAGCATCCCGACCATGCGGGCAGCCTGGCCCTGCTGTTCACCAGCGACGAGGAAGGGCCGTCGGTCGATGGCACGGTGCGGGTGGTCGAGGCACTGCAAGCCCGGGGCGAGGGGCTGGACTGCTGCATCGTCGGCGAGCCGACCTCGGTGGACCGGCTGGGCGACATGATCAAAAACGGCCGGCGCGGCTCGCTTTCCGCCAGGCTCACCGTGCTGGGTATTCAAGGCCACGTGGCCTACCCGCAGCTGGCGCGCAATCCCGTCCACCAACTGGCACCGGCACTGGCCGAGCTGGCGGCCTGTGTCTGGGACGGCGGCAATGCACACTTTCCGCCCACCACCTGGCAGGTGTCCAACATCCACGGCGGCACCGGTGCGTTCAACGTGATCCCGGGCGAGGTGGTGGTGGATTTCAACTTCCGCTTCTCGACCGAATCCACGCCCGAGCAGCTCAAGGACCGGGTCGAGGCGCTGCTGGGGCGGCACGGCATCGAGCACACGGTGGTCTGGACCCTGGGCGGATCACCGTTCCTGACCGAGCCGGGCAGCCTGAGCGACGCGCTGAGTGCTGCGATCCTGGCCGAGACCGGCACCACCGCCGTGCTGTCGACCACCGGCGGCACCAGTGACGGCCGCTTCATCGCCCGCGTCTGCAAGCAGGTGGTCGAATTCGGCCCGATCAACGCCAGCATCCACAAGATCGACGAAAACGTCATCGTTGCCGATATCGAGCCGCTGAAAAACATCTACCGCCGCACGCTGGAGGCCCTGCTGACATGACGGTCATCGAGCTGATCGAGCGTGTCAGCGCCCGCCTCGCCCAGGCGGGCGTTTCATTTGGACACGGCACCATCAACGCTTTCGACGAGGCCGCCTGGCTGGTGCTGTGGCGCCTCGGCCATGCCCTGGACACGCTGGACGAGGTGGCGGACCTGGCCGTCACCGCCGATGCCGAAGCCACTGTCAACGCCCTGATCGAGCAACGCATCAGCACCCGCCAGCCTGCAGCCTACCTGACCGGTGAGGCCTGGCTGCA
>Ga0105048_10015183_pt1 | contig 11965 bp, 13 predicted proteins | sample MAT05_FD_78382 | JGI IMG/M metagenome (GOLD analysis project Ga0105048, IMG submission 78382) | Freshwater microbial communities from Lake Fryxell liftoff mats and glacier meltwater in Antarctica - MAT-05 | ecosystem: Environmental > Aquatic > Freshwater > Ice > Liftoff microbial mat | place...
CAACCCGGCGCCGCGTGGCCGGCTACTGGACGCGCTGGACGTCGACGGTCCCGCAGGCGGGATTGGTGATCTGGCCCTTCATCCGCTGACGCCGGCTACCGACGACGGCGGACACGCCGACCATCTCGTAGCTCGGCGGCTGGCTGATCCAGCGATCCGGCTCGAGCTCGAACGCGATCGTCCTGCCCTGCTCGCGCGACGAGCCGCTCAGCCGGTACGAGCCCGGCGGAACATTCGGGTTGTCGGCGTGCGGTCCGAAATCGAAGATCGCGGTGGTCGCGCCGGTGGTCTCGACGTCGAGCGTGATCTGCACTGCGGTCCGGCCCTGCGCGCACTCGTAGAAGCCGCGCCACACCGTGTGAGTCGGTAGCGGCTCGAGCTCGGCAGGACCGCCCGACGGCTTGGTGTTCGCGATCGGATCGGGTGGCGGCGGCTGCGTCGACGACGACCAGCACGCGGTCACGAGCAGCAGCGACGCGACCCTCACGAGTCCATCGTACTGCACGCGCTAGGCGTTCGGCGCCTGATCCTGCGTCGTGTTGCGCGGGGTCAGCGTCGGGAACGTCTGGCCGCTCGGCGGATCGATCAGCGTGATGTCGTCCTGGTAGACGCGCGCGGTGCGGTAGAGCTGGACCAGCGCGGTCGTGAGCGGCAGCGACTGATAGTGATCGGGGAATTTCTCGCGGAGTGCGGCGCGAACGACCTTGCCGTGGCGCGCGCTCATCGTCGGGAACAGATGGTGCTCCGCGTGATAGCCGAAGTCGAGCGTCAGGAACTCGAGCACCGGCGGCAGCGTGACCGACAGCGAGTTGACGAGCGGGTCATTCACGCCGGGCGTCAGCGGGCTGAGGTTGTGGTTGCTCATGATGAACATCATCACGATCGAGTTCGCGACCACGAACGGCAGCACGTAGATGAAGAGGAACGGCACGAGACCGACGATCACGCCGACCGTGGCCCAGAACGCGACGCCGAGGAAGAACTCGAGGATCGCTCGGCGGTGAAGGCCCGGAGACAGGATGCCCTTCTCGCGCGCGGTCCACAGCATCTGCTGGCTCTGCCCGGTGAAGCCGACAAACAGGCTGAACAGACTGACGAGGCGGCGGCGACCGAGACCGAACTGATCGGCCATGATCCGAGCACCGCGCTGGGTCTGGTACTCGATCAGCGTTGGATACATGTCCGGATCGCGGCCCGGCATCATGCAGTGGTTGTGATGGACGCGGTTGTGCCACGCGGTCCACAGCGTCGGCGACAGCGTGAACGGAACGAGGCACCACCAGCCGATGATCCGGATCGCCATGCGACCCTTCACGATCGCGCCGTGCATCAGCTCGTGACCGAGGAACACGCTGCCCGAGAGGCAGATGCCGATCACGATCGACGCGACGGGCCACAGCGGCGCAGCGAGCCGACCACTGGTCATCGCCCACGCGAGCGCGACGATCACGCCGGTGTGAATTGGTAGCCACAACAGCCGCGAGCGCGCGGGCTCGAACGCCGACGCGGGAAGCGTGGGCCGCACGATCTTGGCGTAGGTCGCCATACTCCGGAGCTCCATGACCCCCGGTTTAGAGCACGATCTCAGCCCCCGAAGAAACCACGAACGGTCATGACTCTGTCGGCGCGGTGACCCGGCGCGTCACCGACAGGCGTACGGGCTCACCAACCGACGCCGGCCTCGACCGAGACGAACGACTGCAGCTCACTCTTGCTGGTCGCGAGCTCGGGCGCGCCGGTGAAGTACGCGAGACCCGCGGTCCCGGTGATCACGAAGTCGAGCTTCTTGTACATGGGCAGGAGCCACTGGGCCGACAGGGCGGCCTCCGGACCGGCCACCGAGCCGCGGTCCTGGTCGGGGCTCCCGAACTGGAAGCCGGGGTTGTCCTTGCCGAGCTGCATCTCGGCGAATCCGATTCCGCCGCGCGCGTGGAGCGTGCCCTTCCACAGCGAGCGATCGATGATCGAGTAGTTGACGCGAAAGTGCGCCATCTCGTTGCCGGGCTCGTTGTGCAACAGCGCCTGCCCCGTGCCGCACGACTCGACGCCGATCTTCCACGCGATCCGCACGTCGAGACAGATCGTCGGATAGCCGGTGTCGTCGGTCGACGCCGTGCCGACGCGCAGGTTGATCCGGTTCGTGATCGGCACGTGATTGCTCGGATCTGCGCCACCGTCATCGGCAGGCTCGTCAGCCCACGCTGCGACCGGCAGGACGACGACGACAGCAGCGAGCCACTTCACGGTCTGCACTATCCCATGCCCGACCCCAACTGGCCCGTGATCCATGCCGCGCTCGAGTCCGGGCGTGTGGTCCCGACGCCAGGTGCTCGGAGCGAGCGGATTCGACTGATCTAGCGAGCGTTACTGCGCGCTGCCGCTGGTGTCGCCATTGCGATCGAGGTCGCGACCGCGACGGCCACGCCAGCCACCTTCGAAGCCGTCGTCGGAGCCGGCGCCGGAGCCCATGCGCGCACGCATCCGCTCGCGCTGCTTCTCCATCGAGGCCTCGATCTCGGCCGTCGTGATGTCGCCGTTCTTGTCGGCGTCGAGCTCGGCCGGGTCGCCCATGCGGCGCGACATCCGCGACTCGCCCATCTCGGCGACGGTCAGCTTGCCGTCACCATCGGCGTCGAGCCGCGAGCGCATCTCCTCGGCGCGAACCTTGCGGGCAGCGGCCATCTCCTCGGGAGAGATGGTGCCGTCCTTGTTGGTGTCGAGCATCTCCTGGCGCTCCTTGCGACGCTCTTCGCGACGCTCGCGATTGTCCTCGCGGCGCCAGTCGCGCTCACCCTCGGGCAATGCCGGCCGCTCGCCCTCTTCGCCGGCCGATGGCTTGCGGAGGTTCGGCAGATCGATCTTGCCGGAGCGACCATGGCCCGAGGATTCCTCGGTGGTGGACGAGCTACCCGCGGCGGGCGCTTCAGACTTGTCGGTCTTGCACGCAGCCGCGAGGAACAGGCAGGACACGAGAGCGAGGTAGTGCGTCACGCCTTGTGGTTACAGCAAGGTCCGGGCCGCGGCGCAAGCGCTCGTTTGCTCTAGGGTGCGGGCTTGGTCCCATGCGGCTTCGGCAGGTGCGGTTGCAGGACCTGCGCGACCCGCTCGGCGGAATATACCCCACGGAGGCAGGGGAGCTAGTCGCCGCGGAGCACCGGCGATACTCGACCAAGGTCGATGTTGAGCGTCATGGTCGGTGAGCTGGTGTCGATCTGGTGGGCCTTCTTGCGCTGGTCGGCCCACCACACGGCGCTCTCTGCCTCGAGCCAGTCACCGACGACAGACATCGCACGCAGACGCTTGCCGAGCTCGAGAGCGGTCGGCCGCTTGTCGGGAGCTTTCGCGAGCAGCTCGAGGATCAGCTGCTCGAGTGCCGGAGGCAGCGGATCGCCTCGTGCCTCCGACGGCGGTACCGGCGTTCCGGTCACGTGCTGGATGCAGGTGTCGAGCGGGGTCTTGCCGTCGAAGACCTTGCGGCCGGTGAGGAGGAAGTAGCCGACCGCTCCGAGCGCGTAGAGATCGACCGGCGTGCCGACGAGGTCCGGATCCGTGACGGCTTCCGGCGCGACGTACGCGGGCGTGCCGAGGATGCTCTTCGTCGTCGACGACGAGCTGCTCGTGTTGCCCGTGATCTCCTTGACCAGACCGAAGTCGAGGACCTTCACGAAGTCGGGCAGTCCGCCGCGCTCGCACAAGATGATGTTCGCCGGCTTGATGTCGCGGTGAATCAGCTCCGCGCGATGCGCCTCGGCGAGCGCACCGGCAACCTGCGCGAGCACCGCGACGACGCGATCGAACGGCTGCGGTCCGTAGCGCGTGACGAGGCTCTCGAGGTTGATGCCTTCGAGGTACTCCATCGCATAGTAGAAGTAGCCGGCCGGGCTGCGTCCGTAGTCGTACACGGCGACGGTGTTCGGGTGAGTCAGCAGACTCATCGCCTGCACCTCGCGCTCGAATCGGGTCAGCATGTCGGCGTCGACCTTGCTCGGATGCACGAGCTTGATCGCGGTCGCACGCCGCAACAGCGCGTGCTTCGCGCGGTAGACGACTCCCATGCCGCCCTCGCCGATCTTGTGCATCAGCGTGTACTGGCCGAGCTGCATCGCGGCGCTGAACTTCTCGCGCAGGCCGTAGATGATCCGAGAGCCGACGGTCGCGAGCATCACCACGACGGTGCCGAGGAGCAGCGCGCCCGCGACGTACGCGGGGCCCGGAAGCGGTTGCTGCTCGAGCAGCGCGATCATGACGGCGGCGATCACGATCGGCAGAAACGTCACCGAGCCGACGATCGCGGTGCGGCTACCGGTGCTCGGCACGACGATCGCGCGCAGCAGCACCATGAACGACAAGTAGAGGAGGCACGATAGCGGCGCGACCTGCAGGTCACTCGAGAGGTAGCCGGCGGCGCCGAACGCCATCCCGGTGCTCACCGCGTAGAACGTGTCGATCGTGCGCAGGCGCCGGAGATCGAGCTCCTTGCGCGCGAGGCCGAGGCGCCAGATCACGGCGAGCACGATCAGCCCGCCGACGGAGATCCCGATGATCCACGCGTTGTGCCGCGGCTCGATCGTCGGGTAGCGCCAGTACATCAGCTTGATGAACGCGATCAACGCCGCGAAGCTCCAGAACATCAGCTTCGAGAGCAACTCGAGCCGCTGCTGGAGATAGGTGCGTGCCTCCTCCTCCGTCGAGGAGCCCATCCAGGCGATCGCGCGAAAGTTTTGCTGCGAGGTCTGGGCGTCGACCATCACGGAGCGCGTGCGATCCACAGCACGTGGCGCGCGCCACTGCCGGAGCGCGGCGCAACCTTGTGCTGCTCGACGACGAATCCGACGCCGGTCAGCCGTCCCGTGAACGCCTTGTCGTCCTCGACCGACCACACCGCGAGCCGGCCCTTCGGGACCAGTGCACGCCGCGCGCGCTTGAGGCCCGGGACTCCATAGAGCGCGGCGTTGCTCGGAGCGGTGAACGCGTCCGGACCGTTGTCGACGTCGAGCAGGATCGAATGATAGATGCCCTCGGCATCGCCGATCACCTGCGTCACGTCGGCGACCTCTACCGTGACACGCGGATCGTCGAGCGGATGCTTCGCGAGGTGCGCGAGCGGGCCGCGATTCCACTCGACGACCTTGGGTACGAGCTCCGCCACCTCGACGCGCGCATCCGGCCCGACCGCACCGAGCGCGGCGCGCGTCGTGAAGCCCATCCCGAGGCCACCGACCAGCACGCGCACTCCAGGAACCTCCGCGAGTCCCTTGCAGCCGAGCGCCGCGAGGAGCTCCTCGGACTGATGCGCGCGGCTGTTCATCAGCTCTGCGCCGCGCAGCCGGATCGCGAACTCGTCGCCCCGTTTGCTGAGGACAAGCTCACCACCTGGCACGCGTGCACGCGCGACCTCTTGCCAGGGCAACACGGGAGACATCGTAGCGCCGGATCGGTTAGCATCGGCGTGCGGTGACCGACGATCTGCGAGCATCGGCATCCGGGGCGATTCCGTCGCGCGAGGAGCTCTCGCGTATCGTGAGCAGCGGCGGTGAGGGCAAGGCCCTGTCTCGCCTGCACATCCTCCTCGGGCGCCTCGACCCGGGCCAGGATCACGAGGACCAGCTCGAGGCGATCGAGAACCTCGGCCGGTTCATCATCGCGGGCCCGTCGATCCCGAACGCAGGCTCCGAGGCAATCGCGCGCCTGTCCCTCCTCGTCGAGGTGCTCGAGCGCGTCGAGGCTGTGCGTGCGCGGTTCCAGGCCACGATCCACGCCGTCCTGTCCCGCACGCGCGGCATCAAGATGTTCGGCGAGGTCGGCATGCCCAACGATCGCGGCCTCCTCGCGGAGACCACCGATCGCCTCGCGCGCAAGCTTCTCCCCGAGGCACCCGCGCCGTACGAGCTGTGGATGCTCGCCAGCAAGATCATCCGCAAGCCGGCCGATCTCGAGTGGCTCGGTGTCGCGGCGGATCCGCTCCTGCACCGCCTGTCCGCGGTTGGTGGCCCGTGCTGGGAGCCGCTCCGCTCCTCGATCGTCGACGCGATCAGCATGATCACGACGCGCATCGCGGCGCAGGGCATGGGCGAAGCGTTCCGGACCCGCACCGCCGTCAGCGGCGTGCGCGACTCGCCGCTCTATCACCTCACACGCGCCCGTCCGTCCGAGATGCCACCGCTGATCGAGGCCTCGCGCCGCCACCTCGATCAGGTTCGCGTCGCCCTCGAGGAGCGCGGCGTCTCGATCGACGTCGTGTACTCGCTCGACACCATCGAGCGCGGCCTCAACCGCATCGAGCTCCTGCTCCCGTTCGCCGATCCCGACGACGCGATCGAGCCGACATACGAGATCCGCGCGGTGATCGCCTCGATCGGGCGTGGCCTCGTCGGCGCCCGCAGCTTCATGCAGCTGATGAGCGACAACATGCGTCTGCTCGCCCGCAAGGTGATCGAGCGCGCGGGTCGCACCGGCGAGCACTACGTCACGTCGTCGCGTCGCGAGTACTTCAAGATGATCGGCTCGGCGGCCGGCGGCGGCTTCTTGACGGTCGGCACCGCGATGGCGAAGTTTCAGGTCAAGTGGCAGCACTTGCCGCTGTTCTTCGACGGCCTGATGTCGTCGTTCGTCTACGCGGGCAGCTTCCTCGTGATGCAGCTGATCGGCTTCACGCTCGCGACCAAGCAGCCGTCGATGACAGCTGCCGCCCTCGCCGGCACGATCCGCGACCGCGCCGGACCCGGCCGACTCGACGAGCTCGTCCCCCTGATCGCGCGCATCGCGCGGTCGCAGTTCGCGGCCGCGATCGGCAACGTGTCCGCCGCGATCGTGACGGCGATCCTCGTCGACACGTTACTCGTGAGTCGAACGGGCCAAACCTATCTCGACCCTGCGACGTCGAGGACCGTCATCGCCTCGTTCGATCCCTTCGGATCAGGAACGATCTTCTTCGCCGCGTTCACCGGCGTGCTGCTCTGGCTCTCCAGCCTCGTCGCCGGCTGGTTCGAGAACTGGATGGTCTATCGCCGGATCCCCGAGGCGATCGAGCACCATCGCTGGGGCGAGAAGCTGGGTAAGGAGCGGATGGCGCGCTGGGCGCGGTTCCTCGAGCACCAGTCCGCCGGCTTCGGCGGCTCGATCGCGCTCGGCTTCCTGCTCGGCCTGGTGCCCGTGTTCGGAAAGTTCTTCGGGCTCCCGCTCGACGTCCGCCACATCACGCTCTCCACGTGCTCGTTGATGTTCTCGATCAACACGCTCGGCATCGACGATGCGGGCGTCGGCCCGGTCGTCTACGCCTGGATCGGCATCGCGTTCATGGGCCTGCTCAACTTCGGTGTGAGCTTCGCGCTGGCGCTGGTCGTCGCACTCCGCGCTCGCGACGTTCCGCGCGGTGAGCGCCGCACGCTGCCAGGCGCCGTGATCCGCCGGTTCTTCCGCCGGCCGTTCGAGTTCTTCTATCCGCCCAAGGATCCGCCCAAGGATCCCACCGCGCCGCCGCCAGCCGCGCACCACTGAGCGAGGGCGGCCCGCGTGCTCCGTGACGACCTGCCGCGCGTGCAAGTGCGGCCACGTGGTCGCCGCCGGGATCGAGGCCGAGCTGTCGCCGCAGGCGCTGGAGCGAGCGCTCTGCGACTGCGAGCACATCGGTGATCTCGAGCGCGACGAGCCGGACCGGCTTCGATCCGAGATCCCGGTCGGAACGCGGCGCAAGGTGTTCGTCCGCGACAAGTTCCAGTGCGTCGTGCCGGGCTGTCGATCGTGCCGATACCTCGAAGCGCATCATCTGAAGCGGCGCGCCGACGGCGGCGGTCACGAGCTGTCCGGACTCGTCTTGCTGTGCGACGGCCACCACAAGTTGCTTCACGACGGCGTGCGCGCCATCCGCGGAACGGCGCCCGACCGGCTCGTGTTCGACCTGCCGCTCAGTCCCGGCGGGGACTGAACATCGATCAGTCCCTGCGGGGACTGACGCGTTGATCTCTGACAATCGAACAGCTGAACGAAGAGGCACGCGGCGCCTCCGATCACGACCACGTCGGCGATCGCTAGCCCTGGCTTTGCCGCCGCAGCACGCCAGCGCTTGCGGAGATCGAGCGCCGAGCTGGCGTCGACGGTCGCTCCCCGTCGGGGATGCGGTGCGCGCGCCAGATGCAGCGTAAGCTCGACGGGTGACTCGCGTAGCTCAGCTCGACCCTGCCCTCTCGGTCAACGTCGTCGCGACCCGCACGCTCGTCTACGATCGGCCCGCCGACGCAAGTGAGGACCGTCCGGACCACGTGCGTGCTGCATCGGGTCTCGCGATGCAGGGCAGCCGGCTGATCGTGATCCAGGACGACGCCTCGTTTCTCGCGGTCGTGTCGACGAGCGGTGTGTCGGCGGTCAAGCTGCCGCGCGGCCTCAACGGTCGGCGGCGGTTCGAGGTCTCGCTCGGCAACAAGCTCGACAAGCTCGACCTCGAGTCGTGCGTCGCGATCGACGATGAGCTGTGGGCATTCGGCTCGGGCTCGCTGCCAACCCGCGACAAGCTCTGCATCGTGCAGCACGGGATCGCGCGCGTGCGCGAGGCAGCGCCGCTGTTCGATCGGATCCGCGACCTTCTCGGAGGCGCCGTCAACATCGAGGGCGCGGCGCGCGTGCACGACGAGCTGTGGCTGTTCCATCGCGGCAACACCGGACCCGACGACAACGGCCCGGCCGTGATCCGGTTCGAGCTCGCACCGATGCGCACGTGGCTCGCCGCCGAGGGCGCGCTGCCGCACGTGAAGACGATCGATGGCTACGACCTCGGGAGCATCGACGGCGTGCGCCTCGGCTTCACCGACGCGATCTGCGACGGCACGAACGTCTTCTATCTCGCGACCGCGGAGCGCACGTCGAACGCCATCGATGACGGCGCGGTCGTCGGCTCGCAGGTCGGCGTGATCGGCGACGGCACGGTCCGCGCAGCGACGCTCGCGGCGCCCGATGGATCGCCCGTCAAGGCGGAGGGCATCGCCCTCGACGTCAAGCGCCCGGGCCACGCGTGGGTCGCGCTCGATTGCGATGACCCGGATCAGCCCGCGCTGCTGTTCGACGTCGAGCTCGTCGGCCCGTGGACGTGATCAGCGGCGGCGACGGCGGCGGCTGACCAGCGCGACGGCGCCGACCAGCGCGAACCCGAACAGCGCGTTGCTGGGCGAGCCCGTGGTGCAACCGGTCTGGGCGAGATCGCCCGCGGTCGCGCAGTCGTTGTCCTGCGTCGCGGTGCAGCCCGCAGCGCAGCAGCCGTCATCGCTCACGCAGGTCGTGATGTTCTGGACCACGCACACCGCGCTGCAGCTCGCCGCGGCGCCCATGAGCACCTGCGGAGCGCACGCGTTCTCGACCTCGGGGCACACGGCGGGACAGTTGCCGTCACAGGTCTCGCCGGTGTCGACGACGTTGTTGTTGCACTCGCCGGCCGTCGGATCGAAGTGGATCTTGATGTTGAGCCACTTGCCGACCTCGGGTGCCGGAGGATCTTGCGAGATCATCTGGAGGTCCGCAGTCAGGCCCTTGGTGAACGTGAACGTGCCCTGGTGGTTCTGCGCCTGCGCGGTCGAGTTGCCGTCCGCGAGCTCCGCGCGAATCGTGTAGACGCCGTCCGGGATGATCTCCCCAAGCTTGTTCTTGAGATCCCACTCGAACGTCAGCAGATCGTTGTGCTCCTGGCGCGTCGCGCCGGAGATCGCATCGGCGTCGTTGAGGCCGGCCTTGTTGCGCCAGGCCACGAGGTCCGCCTTCCGGACATCGGCCCAGCGACCGATCGTCTTCACGAAGGGACCCGCGACAGCGCCGACCGTTGGCCCTTCGATCCACACCGCGACGACGTTCTTCGGTGCGTGGAATGCACCTACCTGTGTGGTGTTGAAAGACACCGTCAACTTGGGGGCAGCAGTCACCACTGAGGAGAATCCCCCCAGGATCGCGAGTGCAAGGAGGCCAGATTTAAGGGTGCGCCGCATGTGATCTGTACGTAGCAAGATCGCCGCCGTCGTGATGTAACGTGCCCCGCATGACGAAGCGAATTCTGGCACTGCTCCTCGGGCTGGCGGCGTGTGGCGACGACGGGGGTAGCGGTGGCGTGGACAGCGGCAGCAACGTCGATGCCGCCCCGATCCCCGCGATGGTGACCGTGTCGGGCGTCGCGTCCACCGTTGGACTCGGCGGCAGCACGCCGCTCGCCGGCGTGACGATCGCGGCGTATCGCGAGGGCGAGACGACGGCGGTCGCGATGACGACGAGCGCCGCCGACGGCACGTACGCGCTCGTGATCCCGACGAACGGCGTCGCGCTCGACGGCTACCTCAAGGGCACGCAGAGCGGCAAGAAGGACAACTATCTCTATCCGCCCAAGCCGATTACCGCGGACATTCCATCGGCGCCGGTCCTGATGATCACGCAGAATACGTTCGATCTCCTCGCGCAGTTTGCGCAGACGAACCAGAACCCGGTAAACGCGTTCATCGGCGTCCAGGTCTTCACCGCGGACAACATGGACGTCGCCGGCGCGGTCGTCACGAGCTCGCCCGCGGGCGTGGTGAAGTACAACGGCTCGGCCGGTCGGCCGACGCCGAGCGGAACGATGACCGAGGTCGACGGCATCGCGTACATCTTCAACGTGCCGCCCGGCATCGTGAACATCAGCGCAAGCGGCGGCGGCCTGACGTTCTTCTCGCACCCGGTGAACGCGCGCGCCGATCAGCTCACGACGACGCTGATCCAACCGTAGACCGATAGCGTGAGACGCGGATTGTCGATGCCATGTCGAGAGGGAATGGAATGAGAAAGCACGCGATCGCCGCAATGCTCCTCTTCGGGGCCTGCACGAAACCGAACCCTGCCGTCTGCTGTGCGTCGGAGTCCGACTGTAGTTCGTTCGAGCTCACCCCCTGATCCAGCCCCGAGGGTCTGCTTGCTCTTGTTGCCGGTGTTCGACCAGTTAAGCCACGTGAGTACCTGAACATCGTCCGACCAGGTGCCCTTGCTCTCGTTCTCACCGTTCTCGTGCCACGTCTCCCAGCAGCCGTTCTTCTTGCCGCCGACGTAGTCACCCTGTGACCGCACATCTGTCTCACATCTGGCCGGCGAGCGAGAACATCGTGTGCTCGGGGTGCACCGTGATGCCGACCGACCAGCTCGCGTTTTGCTCGCGCCACCGGTGCCAGCTCGCGCGCGGCATCGTGTACGCGCCGATCGGTCCGATCGGAAAGCTCATCGCGAACGAGATCGCGCCATCCTTGAACGAGTGCCGATACCAGAGCAGACCCACGCCGGCGAGGTTGAGCGCCGTGCCTCCGAGGTGTGTCAGCCAGAAGCTCTGGCGCTCCTTCTTCGCGATCGTCGTCAGGCTCGCGCGCAGTGCGACGAGCTCGGCGCAGCGATCCGCATTGCGATCCGGGACCGTGAAGCTGAGCGGCGTGACCACCCTCGACAGGACCCCGATCGTCGCCTTGGCCGCGCCAACGTACATCGTGTCGCGATACGCGTCGTCGAACGTGCCGAACGGCTTGGTCTCGGTCACGGCGAGCACGACCTGCCCGACCGCCGCAGCGCCGAACAGCACGCTCCACGCGAGGTTCCAGCGGAACGTGTTGGTGTCAGCCTCCTCGAGATGGGCGCGCAGCTGATCGGCCTCGCCGGCGCAGTCAGGTGCCGCGTACGCGGGCGCCACGACGAGTTCGGACGCGAGAGCGACAACGAGACCGACAGCGCAGGCGAGCTTCACGGGATTGGTTGATTGATCACGAGCCAGTACTGGCCGAGCTGCTTGACCGCGTCGACGAACTGATTGAAGTCGACCGGCTTGCGCACGTAGCTGTTCGCGCCGAGACCGTAGCTGCGGAGCACGTCCCGCTCCTCGATCGAGGAGGTCAGCACCACGATCGGGAGGAGCTTGGTTCGATCGTCGGAGCGGATCGTGCGTAGCACCTCGAGGCCATCGACCTTCGGCAACTTGAGATCG
>Ga0105048_10015184_pt1 | contig 11964 bp, 13 predicted proteins | sample MAT05_FD_78382 | JGI IMG/M metagenome (GOLD analysis project Ga0105048, IMG submission 78382) | Freshwater microbial communities from Lake Fryxell liftoff mats and glacier meltwater in Antarctica - MAT-05 | ecosystem: Environmental > Aquatic > Freshwater > Ice > Liftoff microbial mat | place...
GCGAAGTTCGCAGAATTGGCTAAGTTTGCGGGTATATCCTCAATGATTATGCAACCGACTCAGCCGCTAACCAATCTTCAGATAGAACTACTCAAGGTTTTTTCCCGGCCCGTGCCAGACGATGACCTGGTGGCAATTAAGCAGTTGATAGCAGGCTATTTCGCCAAAAAAGCTGTTTCCTTAGCTGATGACGTTTGGGAACAGGAAGGATTCGCGGAAGAGACCATGCAGACATGGCAACAGACTCACTTGCGAACGCCTTATAAGTCAAATCATGTTGGCGAAGCCACTTCATGAGAGTGGTTATCGACACCAACCTGATACTTCGTTCTGTGTCGTCTAAATCGTCTCTGCATTGGCTGTATCAGGCTATGTTTTCCGGGCAGTTTACCCTTTGCGTTACTACAGATATTCTGGAAGAATATAGTGAAATCATTGAGTGGGGTTTTCGGAGTCATGACGTGGCCGATGCTGTATTGGAAGCCCTCATCAATTCCCCTTTTGTTGAGCAAGTCAGCGTCTATTTCTTTTGGTGGCTCATAACCGTTGACCCAGACGATAACAAATTCGTTGATTGTGCCATTGCCGCCGGTGCCGATTGTATCGTAACAGAAGACGGCCATTTCAACATCCTATCTGCTATTGATTTCCCTAAAGTGAAGGTAATTGACCTTGATACGTTTAAAAACCTGCTCCAATCCGGCAGCTAACAGTAGCTTACCCAATATCGCGGATTTTTCGGACGGACGTTTCGTCCTGCTGGAAGATTCGGATCATATAATACGGTTGAGCAGCGCAGTGGCCTGAGTGCGAAGTTCGCAGAAATGCTTTGATTTGCCCGTACCATTACCCCGATTATACAGGTATAAACTTCCTCTGACGCTACCTTCAGCCCCTGTACCTGACCAACAAGTATCTGCAAACCAATATCGGCCCATAATTCGTAAAGCAGAGCGCGTAACTTTGTTCTATGGAATCAACCGATCAGCCCCGCCGACGCGGACAGCGCACCGACCAGCAGTTTACCGTTCGGCATCCCGCTGAACTTATGACCTTTCTGCTCGAGAACCTGCCGGGCAAAAACCGCAACAATATCAAGTCATTGCTGCGCAACAAGCAGATTCTGGTTGATGATCGGGTATATACGCAGTTCAATCATGGGCTACAGCCAGAACAGGTCGTAACGGTGGCGGGCAACCGGGCCGCCGAAATCAGTCAGTACCGGGGTCTTACGATCCTGTTTGAAGACGACCACCTGATTATCATCAATAAGCAGTCGGGCCTGCTGTCTATGGGTACCAGCAAGGAGCGTACCCGCACTGCGTACAGCATCCTGAGCGATTACACCAAGCGTATTGACCCTGACAACAAGGTTTTCATCATCCACCGGCTCGACCGCGAAACGTCGGGTGTGATGCTGTTTGCCAAAAGCGAACGGGTCCAGCATCTCATGCAGGCGTCCTGGATCGATACGGTGCAGCAACGCACTTACGTGGCGTTGGCCGAAGGAGTGCCGGAGCCACCAACGGGTGTTGTGTCATCGTATCTGCGGGAGAGTAAAGCCCTGATCGTTTATTCAAGTCAGAACCCCGAAGGCGGGCAGTTTTCCATTACAAACTATTCCGTTGTCAAGTCTGCCAACGGCTATTCCCTGGTTCATCTCGAACTGGAAACGGGCCGTAAGAATCAGATTCGGGTGCATTTGCAGGACATCGGCCATCCCATTGCGGGCGATGCCAAGTACGGAGCCAAAACTAATCCCATCGGGCGGCTGGGTCTCCACGCCGAAACCATCGTGTTTGAGCATCCCATCACCCACGAGACCATGCGCTTCGATGCGCCGGTGCCGAAGCTGTTTCTGAGCGTATTGAAGGGAAGAGAAGAGTTGTAACGCAGAGATGCGCAGAGGAAAAAAGGAGATACGCGGAGAAAAACCCTCTGTGAATCTCCTTTTTTCCTCTGCGTTACAACTCCTATGATACAAACCTATATTTCAGCAGCACCCAGATAGCTTCGATGCCATCGAACCACGATATTTTCTTGCCTTCCTCTACCGAGCGGGGGTAGTAATGGATGGGTACTTCTTTAATATGGATGCCGCGTTTGGCTACTTTGGCCGTTACTTCGGGGCAGAACTCAAACCCGGTACAGTTAAGCGGAATAGACTGCAAAAACGTACTCTCAAACACCTTGTAGCAGGTTGGCTCGTCGGTCAGCCGCTGGCTGTAGAGCATGTTGGTGAGGAGCGTTACGAGTTGTCCGCCGAGGTAAAAGCTGAAGTACGAGTGCCGGTTTTCGGGGTTCAGAAAGCGAGATCCATAGACCACTTTTTCGCCTTCGTCGGTGATGACGGGTACTAACTTCAGGTAATCTTCGGGTTCGTATTCGAGGTCGGCGTCCTGCACAATGGTCACATCGCCCCGGATATGGCTGATGGCCGTGCGGATAGCCGCACCTTTACCCTGATTTTTTTCGTGATGAATCACCCGAATGTTTGGCACCGTTGCGTAGGTAGCCAGGCGTTCGCGGGTTCCGTCGGTCGAACCGTCATCAACAATGATGATTTCTTTAGCAATATCAACCGCCTGAATCTTAGCTATAATAGCATCAATGGACTTTATTTCGTTGTAAGCGGGAATCAGCACGGAGAGTAACATGGCAGCAAAGATAGGGGGCAACTGATGATGTAGTACGGTTAGCTTACGGAGTTTGTGATTTCCGAACGTAGTAAGTCATTGGAAATTCAGGGCTATTGACCCGTCGAAAATACGCCTGTAGTCCCTGCCGCAACTGACCAATGGCACGGGCATTGGTCGGTTCAGTGAGGGCCGTGCTATCATCAATGACGCTACTGCGGTTGCCAAAGACCACCAGTTTCAGACTGGTATCAGCCAGCGCACGGGCGTAGGTATCGGGGTGTGATTTGATATAGTGGGTTGTCTGCATCTCGGTATGAATAAACGGCACGTTCGGCTCGCGGTCCGACACAAAATACAGATGCATGGCATTGTCGATCAGTAGTACCTTACCACCCGGCCCGGCCTGCTGCCGGATAAATGCGCTGGTGGCTTCCTCGCCCGAATAATCGGCCAGAGTAACAAATCGTTTGGCGGCATCGGGGCGGTACAGCACCACGCTCACGGCCAGTAATACAGTGACTACGGTGCCGCCGACAACCAAATTTCGGTTTAGCCGTCCGGTGCGCTGTTGTTGTGCCATCAGCCACTGATCCAGCATAAGGGCCATGAAAGGGGCGAAGAAGACAGCCGCCGGAAAGAAATAATGACTGGCCTGTGTCTTCAGCAGCGACACGCACGAAAAAACGGCCAGCAGCAGCGCCAGCCAAACCGCCGGCGTTTGCACAAAGCCCGCCCGAAATCTCGACACAGTCAGCAACGCTACCGACGCCAGCAGCAGGGCCAGAAACCAGCCCAGTTTCACGAAGAATTTAGCCAGAAACAGCGTGTGCGACGGGTAACCACCGAACGGATAAATATACGTCCATTCGAGGTGAGTGATCAGACGACCAGTCATCCAGAAATACACTGCCGACAGCAACAGCGGTATAGCGAATCCAGCCATTACCAGCGGCCCCCGTGTCAGCATCTGCCCAATGGTTTGCCGCCCCACCAGTGTCAGCAAGAATATATACGCACCAAAACCAACCACATAGAAGGCGGCTACACTCTTGAAACACATACCCACACCAAGCAGCACACCCGCCAGCAGCCACCGCCAGTTTTCTTTGCCCGCCTGCCGGGTAGCCACCCCAAACGCACTGAGCCCGCAAATGGCGACCCAGCTTTCGGGTTCGAGGAAATTCATTTCCATGAAAAAACAACTCACCGCCGTCAGAGCCGCCGAGAGCAGAGCCGTTCGCTCGCCCAGCACACGGGTTACCAGCCAGGAAGCAACCACCGTTCCTGCTGCCAGCAACGTTATGAGCAGCGAGATACTGACGTGATTATAACCGCCCAGCAAGCTTAACAATACGTTTGTGGATGAATATAGCAGGTACGATTTAGTCAGTATAAAATCATACAGGTCGTATCCTTTACTGAGCGTCCGGCCAATGATCAGGTACTCGTAGGCGTCGTAGCCGTACCCGGAATTATAAGTAAACAGGAAAAAAAGCGGACAAAACAAAGCCAGAAATAGCAGAATTCGGGTCATACAGATGCGAAAGCAGTCGCAGAAATAATATACTGGGCAAAGGTATATCTTTTGTTAACCTTCTCGAAGATGGTACTGGCCTCTTAGAAGCTGTTTGAGTTAGCAATTTGAGGCTGAAAGCGGTGGATTTTGGCTGTGGCCAAGGCGCTTTTTGCAGGCCGTAGCCGTAACTGCTTCGGCGGTCCGATACGGACGAAGGAAGTAACGCAGAACACGGTAAAAGACGCAAATTCAGCTTCAAAGCGATTAACTCAAAACAGCTTCTAAATACCTAATTCTACAAAAATTGCGTCCTTACGGGATTTTTATAGGAAACCACTGATTTTATATATCATTTAACCATTGGAACTACAGCTTTTTACCCCCTCAACAATGCAAAATACTTCGTGTGGGTTTTGTATCGTTGACGGGGTAAAAAGCTTACTGCGCTACCGGTGTTAATCGGAAGATGTAGCCGGGTTCTTCCACGGAGACGTAGAGGTAGCCGTCCGGTCCCATATCGATGTTGCGCAGACGTCCGATGTTTTTCAGGACGTTTTCCTGACTTACGATCTTATTGTCCTTCACCACGCAGCGGTTCAGGTACTGGAAACGCAGCGACCCCACCATCAGGTTATTTTTCCAGCCGGGGTATTTGTCGCCCGTCACGAACGCCATACCGCTTGGTGCAATGGATGGAAGCCAGTACGTAACGGGTTGCTCCATGCCTTCTTTAGCTGACAGGGCCGTAATAGGTTTACCGTCGTAGTTGATACCGTAGCAGATGACGGGCCAGCCGTAGTTAGCAGCTTTGCGGATGATATTCACCTCGTCGCCCCCGCGCGGGCCGTGTTCGTGTGTCCAGATGGCTCCCGTGGCGGGGTTCAGGGTCATGCCCTGCGGGTTGCGATGGCCGTAGGAGAAAACCGACCGGCGTTCTTTTTTGTCGTTCACAAACGGGTTGTCGGCAGGAATACGGCCATCGTCCATGATCCGGTGAATCTTCCCGGCGTCGCGGTCGAGTTGCTGGGGATTTTCTTTCTCGCTGCCCCGGTCGCCGACCGATACGTAGAGGTAACCTTTTTTGTCGAACGTTAGTCGCGAGCCGTAGTGATGGCGCGTTTTAGCGTACGGGAGGGCTTCAAAAATGGTTTTTGGCGCGGTCAGTTCGTCGCCCACGAGTTTGGCCCGCATCACGGCGGTGGTAGAAAGCTTCTGGTCGCCCTCCATTTTGTGGGCCGAATAGGAGAGATAAACAAAACCGTTTTTAGCGAAATCGGGGTGCACGGCCACGTCAAGCAGACCGCCTTGTCCTTCCACGAGTGCTTCGGGTGCGCCGGTGAGTTTGGTTTTTTGATTGACTTTGTCCACGCGATAAACCTCGCCGGTACGGTCGGTCACGAGCATATTGCCGCCGGGCAGAAACGCCAGGCCCCAGGGCGATTTCAATCCGCTTACCATCGTATCCAAACGCACCGTCTGACCGTCGGACGAGAAAACGTTTGACATGGGCTTGCTGGCAAACTTGTATTGGTCCACGTCTTTCAGGCTTTCCAGAATCAAATTGGCCATAGCATCAACTTCGGCAGGGCTGAGTACCTCTTTCCAGGCGGGCATGCCCATGTCGGTATAGCCCCCCGTAATACTGACCATCAGGTTGGTTTTTTCTTTGCCGTGTTTCCATTTACGGTCCACAAAAGCTTCTACTTTTTCGCCGTGGCAGGATGAGCAATAGGCGGTGTAATTTTCGCGGGCACTTTTGCCAGAGGCAGATTTGCCGGGAGCAGCGGGGTTTGGGTCAATGAGAAAGCTGCTCAGGGCAAGTACGGCCACAAAAGCAGTAATAAGTAGGTAACGTAGCATAGTGATGGGGTTTGTCGGGGTAAAAATAGCTGATCGGAGTCGTATCTTTACTACCATGACCAATGTGGAGATTGCTATTATCGGAGCCGGGTTTGCCGGATTGGGCGCTGCCATCCGGCTTAAACAAAGTGGGCGCAATTCGTTCGTTATTTTTGAGCGGGCTGCTGAGGTGGGCGGTACCTGGCGCGACAATGTCTATCCCGGCTGCGCCTGCGACGTACCGTCGCATCTGTATTCGTTTTCGTTCGCGCCCAACCCCAACTGGTCGCGGAAGTTTTCGCCCCAGCCTGAAATTCTGGATTATCTCAAAAACGTGGTGCAGCAGTTTGATTTAGGGGCGAAGATTCAGTACAACACCGAAATTATCCGCACTGAATTCTCCGAAGAAACGGGCCGCTGGACCCTCACCGACCGCGCCGGAAACGTCACTACGGCCCGCGTCGTGATTGGGGCCATCGGGCCACTCAACCGGCCCAGCGTACCAAAGCTACCGGGCATAGAGAGCTTTGCCGGGCAGGTGTTTCACTCGTCGGAATGGGACACATCGGCAGCGTTGGCGGGGAAGCGCGTAGTTGTGTTGGGTACGGGGGCCAGTGCTATCCAGATCATTCCGGCCATTACCCCCGTGGTAGAACACCTGACCGTTTTTCAGCGCACGGCTCCCTACGTCATGCCCCGGCGCGACGCGGCCCTGTCGGCGGGAGTACGGGGGCTGTTCAGTAAAATTCCGGCTCTGCGGCAGACGTATCGGACGGGTATTTACTGGACAAAGGAGTTAGGCGGGCTGTCGTTTATAGGCAACAAAACCATGCGCAGGATTGCCACCTTCATTGCCCGCAAACATCGCGAAGACGCCATCAAAGATCCGGCTCTCCGGCAAAAAGCTACGCCAGCCTACGAACTCGGCTGCAAGCGCGTACTGATCTCCGACGACTATTTTCCCGCCCTCACCCGGCCCAACGTCAGCCTCGTTACCGACGCTATTGACCGGGTAACGCCCACCAGTATTCTCGATAAAGCCGGGCAGGAACACCCCGCCGACGCTATCATTCTCAGTACGGGTTTTGTAGCCGCCGACATCATCTGCGATCTGCACATTACGGGCCGCAGTGGGCGGGTTCTGCTCAATGAATGGGCAAAAAACGGTCCCGAAGCGCATTATGGCATTACGGTATCGGGCTACCCGAACATGCTCTTTCTGGTGGGGCCAAATACGGGACTGGGCCATACGTCCATCGTGCACATGATCGAGTCGCAGATGAATTACGTACTGAGTTATCTGGATTTGCTCGATAAAGTGGGGCCTATCCAATCCAGGCCGGACGCCTTTCTCGACGTAAAGCACGAAGCGCAGACCGCGTATAACCTTGATATTCAGGAGCGGATGAAAACTACCGTCTGGGCATCGGGTTGCCAGAGCTGGTACATGAACGAGCAGGGCAAAAACACGACCCTCTGGCCCGACCTGACCGTTACGTACCGCAAAGCCACCCGACAGGTAAACCCGGAAGAGTATGAAGTGGGTTGATCAGGAGTGACCAACCTACAGTAGCCGCTCCGCCATTTTGCGGCCCGACCAGTACGCGCTTTCCAGGCCGTTGGGCCATTGCGACAGCAGCGGTTCCTGCCCTGAAAAGCCATCGCCACCAAACAACAGCGGGAAAGGCATTTTAGCGTCAAGAAACCAGCCATTAACCTGGGTTGAGGGCTGGCTGAACCGCCACCGATGCACCTGAACCGACTCGACCGACTCCGCCGGAATCCAGCGGGACAGCCCGGTCAATACACGCTGTCCAACGGCGTTCAGGTCATCGTCGAAATGGGTTTGGCTGTCTTCGGCATTTAGCAAAACTGTTACCGTTGGTGGCCCCGGAATACCCTTCTGTCCATTGTCGATCAGCATCGTTCGTCCGTCGAAGCCGGTGGGCTGGGCGGTTTCGTCTGCCGGGACCACAACGCCCGGCGCGGGAATCTGGCTCGTTTGATTCAGACTGGCCAGTATGGCAATACAGGGTTGATACGCAATCTGTTGCAGCGCGGTATGGTCGGCTTCGGAGAGTGTCAATCCACTGCGTTTCAACAGCGTGAGAGCCTGCGGAGCGGGTATTGTCACCAGCAGATTATCAACCCGGTACAGATTACCCGACTCCGTTTCTACCTGCCAGCCCGCTGCCCGCGTACCAATCCTGACAACGGTTTCGCTGGTGTGGACGATCAGCCCGTCGCTTAGGTGTTTGGCTACGGCGTTCATGCCATCAACTCCGGCATAGCCCGGTGAGGTGGTAGTGTCGGCAGAGTCAGACGGTAGCCAGCGGGTCATAACGCCTTCATCCACCAGTTGATCGAGCAATGCCTGAAATTCGGGAGTTTGCGGGGTTACGTAGGGCAGTCCGTGATCGGCGCGGGCGGGTGGGTCGGTATCGGTCATGCGCCGGGTGGCCATGCGTCCGCCTACGCCCCGGCCTTTATCGAGGATCGTAACGGTATGGCCGTGTTGAACAAGGTGACGGGCGGCAGTGAGTCCGGCCATGCCCGCGCCAATGATGAGGGTAGTAGGCAAAATGAAGAGCGGTCTGGTTTAGGTCGGCAAGTTACGACGCGTGACGGAACGCCGTAGTTGCCAACCCGCCCCGAATCCGGAAATTATGGTTTATCCAGTTTCGGGGCGGGCGGTACGTAACGGGTAGTTCGGCTACTTGCGCACGTTGATTTTGTACCCGCCGGGCTTGCTGATGTAGCCCAGAATGTCGAACGCCTGCGTACTGACTCCGTCAGAGAGTTCAACACGGGGGGAGGCTGGGGGATTATAACCTTCATTAATCGCGATAATGCCGATCCAGCTTTCGCCATCGGGCAGTTTCACGTCGATACACTTTTGATTGGCTGTTAGCTCATAGTTCGAGAGCAACTTTTTACCATTGACCAGCAGATCGATCACATCGCCATCGACGACGCTCCAATCCCAGAGGCAGATTTTAAGGGTGTTGCTCTTTACTGTCAGCGTACCCTGATTGCTGTAATTTGCGGGCAGCGTACTACTGGGTAGCACGTCTGTGTCGTCGCCTTTTTTGCAGCCGCTCAGGGCCAGCGTTAGACCGAGGAGCATAATGGAAATGGTTTTCATTGGTTTGTGGATAGAAACATGGTTGCTTACTAAATTGACGCTTTTTGGGGCGTGGCCTGAGTTGTATTGCTACCCGGTTAGTGACAAGTTTGGTTTATGGAAATTGAGTAACTTTGTTAAAAATGACAGACCGTATAGCCCCGCTTAGTAATCTTCAGTTGGAGCTTCTGAAACGCTACGCCAACAACCTCGACGGCGAGCGGCTTCTCGAAATAAAGCAGTTGCTCAGTACCTACTTTGCCCAAAAAGCGACCGAAGCTATGGACACCGTTTGGGAGGAACAGCACCTCACCGAACAGACCATGATTGACTGGACAAACGAGCACCACAAGCCATGAAAACAGCGAACCAAATCAAAGCCGTTTTACACCGTCAGCTACCAGACCTGTCGGCCCGGTATCCCATTCGCCGATTAGCTCTTTTTGGTTCAGTTGCCCGCAATGAACACACTCCGCAAAGCGACATTGACATTCTGGTTGAGTTTTCCCAACCGGTAGGCTTCCAGTTTTTCGAGTTGGCCAAAGACCTGGAGAACTACCTCGGCCAGCCTGTCGATCTGGTATCCCGTAACGGAATCAAACCGGCTTATTTTGCCCAGATTGAAGCCGATTTACTCGATGTCTAAGCGCAACAATGCCTTGCTCTTGGCCGACATACTTACGGCCATCAACAAAATCAAAACCTATACCGCTGGGCTTGACTTCGACGGATTTATGGCCTACAGCCGCACCGTTGAGGCTGTTGAGCGTAATTTTGAAATCATTGGTGAAGCGGCAAACCAACTCACCGTTGACTTTCAACAGGCTCATTCCGACATTTCGTGGCATAGCGTTGTCAGTTTTAGAAACCGACTGATTCATGGCTACTTCGGGGTAGATTATCAAATCCTGTGGTACGTCATTGAGCATAATTTACCCCAACTGGAAGATCAGCTTTCGGCGATTTCGGTCTAATTCTGGTTAGTCACGACGGACATTTTAACCTACTCCGCTCGCTCGGTTTCCCAAAAATCGCCCTGATTGTCAATCGCTGAGTTTGCCGCTTATCTCGATGCAACTGCCTAACCTCCCGGTAGTGTTTTCATTGTTTTTCGTGGATAGGAAAAATGGACTGGGTAAGCCTTGTTTCTGATGGTTTTATGGAATTGAATTAATGCCTGAACCGGAGTCGTTAGCCGTCAGAATGCGTAGCCGATGGAGGCTTTGAAGGCGGGCAACAGCCCAAGGGTGAGCCGACTCTGGTCGTTGGACAGGTTCTTGCTGTCGGTGATGATAATGCCGTAGGCCAGACCGCCCGCCACCTCGAACGTAACATGACCCGTTACGAACTGATAGCCAACAAACCCGCGCAGGTTAAGCAGCCCTGCCGAGGTATTATCGTAGGGAATGAAATGATACACCCCGCCCGCCGACACAAACAGCCCTTTGGGTACGTACGACTCGCCGAGGTACTGCCGCAAGTCGGCACCAAGCCGGTAGCTTCCTTTCAGCAATCCGTAGGGATATATGCCGCCCGTGAGTACCACTGCCGTTCGGGGGGCCACGCGCTTCTCGAAATCGAGGTTTACTCCGCCAACGATGAGGCCCATAAAATTGAGCTTTACCACCGACCCATAGTCATACGTCCGCTCTGACTGCACCACCGTCGTGCGGCTGTTTTGCCGGGTGTCAGAGCGGGCCTGAACGGGTACCGCCACTGGTGCGGGTGCTGGCGCAGGGGCCGTCTGCGCCACTGGCGCGGGCTGAGCCACTGGCGCAGTGGCTTGTAAACTGGCCTTTGGAGCGGGTTTTGTGGTTGGTCTGCCTACTGTTAACGCAGACCTTCCGGCTGGCGTGGTTGTTTTTTTCACCTGGGCAACGGCCAGCGTGCTGATGCTCAGCAGCGAGAGAATAAGAACTTTTTTCATGATGATGTGCGGAAAGTGAATGGTGTGGTTTTATGGATGGAAACAGCCTGCCGCTACCCACACCTGGTCGTCGGGAGCCGAGCGGTCTACGGTACGCTGGAGACTGGCGGTGGCGTTGGCCCAACTGGAGCCTTCGCCCGTGCCGGTGGCCACGGGTTTCACGTAACGGATGGTTTGGGCCGTGGCCAGCGTAGCCATCAGGGAAAGCAGCAGTACACTAAGCCACTGCCGGGTACTGCGAAGAGCGAATAAATTGGTCATGATTGTGGAGAATTTTACAGGTGAGAAAAATGAAAAAAAACGAGCGTATAAGTCGGGCGGGCCCGATACTGACTCCCCTTTGCGGTGAGGACACGGCAAAGGGGAGAGGTAAAGGTTATTTATTGACCAGACGAAAAATGTCACCACCATTGTTTACACCCCAAATAGTGCCGTCTGCGCTTACTGATACGTTCGTTAAAGTCATGTCGGGCGTGGGATCATCCCAGTCTGTACCGGCACTATTGAGCCGATAAACACGATTATTCGTACCAATACCCCAGACCAGTCCGTCTTTACCAACCGATACTTGTGTTAGCAAACCATTCTTTGGGTTGCCCCAGCTATTGCCATTCCACTTGAAGATCTGATTGTTTTTATTGACACCCCAAACTGTGCCATCCGCAGCAACCGATATGTTTCGTAAGGCTCCGGGAATTTCGTTCAAGGCTGTCCAGGCCGTACCCTTCAATTTAAAGATGTAGTCGTCTTTGTTGACCCCCCAAACAATGCCGTTTTGACCAACCGAAATTTGCCGCAATGCACCGCCAATTTCATTGACTGCGGTCCAGGCCGTGCCTTTCCATCGGAAAATCTGATCATCTTTATTGACTCCCCAAACGGTTCCATCCGAAGCGACCGACACATTTGTTAAATTCCC
>Ga0105048_10015186_pt1 | contig 11964 bp, 8 predicted proteins | sample MAT05_FD_78382 | JGI IMG/M metagenome (GOLD analysis project Ga0105048, IMG submission 78382) | Freshwater microbial communities from Lake Fryxell liftoff mats and glacier meltwater in Antarctica - MAT-05 | ecosystem: Environmental > Aquatic > Freshwater > Ice > Liftoff microbial mat | place...
ACTTCGACGCTTCCACCGGTCTGGTCGCAAACCGCGCCGGCGGATGGGAGTGGGCCGACTGGGGAAAAAATGTCGACATGCGTGTGCTGAACAACACGTGGTATGCATTGGCACTTCGCGGGAAGTTGGAAATGGCCCGGCTGCTCGGTAACGACACCGATGCCCAGACCGCCAGCGATTCTCTGCTAAAAATGCACGATGGTTTCAACAGCGCGTTTTGGAAAGGAACTCACTACCAAAGCGACGCTGCGCTTCCATTCCCGGATGATCGTGCGCAAGCGATGGCCGTCCTCGCGGGGTTTGTCGAGCCAGAAAAAAAATCGGCGATTGTCCGCGTATTTCAAGAGCAGCGACACGCCGGGCCTTACATGGAGAAGTACATCGTTGAGGCGCTGCTCCAGCTTGATGAGCACGAGATCGCAATGGAGCGGTTGCTCGATCGATATGCCGCCCAGATCGACAGCCCGATCACCACGCTCTGGGAAGGCTGGAGCGTCGGCGACGCGGCGTGGGGCGGCGGAACCTACAACCATGCATGGTCCGGCGGCGCGATCACGTTGTTCCAACAATACTTTGCAGGCATCCAGCCTATCACGCCGGCCTTCGAACACTTCGCCGCACGACCGCGACTCGGGCCACTAAAGCGCCTGCACAGCGTCGTGCCCACACGGTTTGGGCTGATCGAACTTCGTATCGACAAATCGACGGACGAACTGTCGCTGGTCGTTCCACCGGGAACCCGCGCCGACCTGATCTTGCCAGATGTGCCGACTCGATCTTTTGATGCAGGCCGACATGATGTGTCGTTTCAAAGTCGGAAGAGCGTTCAATAAGAATAAGGACCGCAGGCGCGTGGGCGATTGGTCAGCACATGTACAACGAGGTCTTTTCGACCTTTGGCAAAGCGTGGTGATCGATGAAGGATGAGGATAGTCAGCCCGATGCAAACATGACCGATGCAAATAGGACCGATGCTCAGTTCGGATAATCGCTCATCATTCCTCTTAACGAACTTGCACGTTTTCGGACTTTGATGCGCTCGATTTCGCTTTGCGTCTTCAACCTCCGGGCGTTTCAACCCCCGCAACTTCCCGCCGCTTTACCCCTCGCTACGCTCGACTAGACTCAGCGCATCGCTCACGCTCGACTAGACTCACCGCATCGCTCATGCTGACGGCCCGCGCTTATACGTTGCGCCAAAAATCACGCCTTGCCATCTCGCTCTCCTGGGTCGCGGGTTACACCAACGTCGTAACACTCACCTACTGCGGCGTCATGGTTAGCCACGCCACCGGGAACATCACACACCTCGGCCAGCACATCGCACAGATTCGATTCGATCAGGCCTGGTTCATGCTCTTTCTTGTCGGGCTGTTTCTGGTCGGCGCGCTGCTCAGCGGCGTCGCGATTCAGATGTCGCAGCGGCGGCACATGAGATCCATCTTCATCGCACCCATCGCCATTCAGGCCGCGTTGCTCGCGGGCGTCTCTGCGCTCTTTTCGCTGCACGCCTTCCAACTTGTCGATTTTGACTATCGTATGAGCACCGGCATGCTCTACTGGACTTGCGGCCTGTCCAGCATCGCAATGGGTTTGCAAAACGCCACCATCACCAGCATCTCGGGCTCGGCCGTCCGCACCACGCACGTCACCGGCGTTCTGACCGACATCGGCACGTCGCTCGTCTCTCTCTGGTTCTGGGTCCGCGATAAAACAACCGGCGAGATTCCGAATCGCCAGGGCGTGCTCCGATGGAAGCGCGTCATGTTCGCACTTCGCAGGCACGACGATGCGAGGCAGGTCGCGCTCCTGACGACGATCATCGGCTCGTTCCTTTTTGGAGTGATCGCCGGGTTCGTGGCGGTGCAGCAGTTGCCGGGCGTTGGCCTGCTTCCGCCCGTTGTCTTTCTGCTGTTCATGGTCGTGGTCGACTGGCGCGAGCCGATTGCCGACCTGAAGGAAGTCGATCGATTGACCGACGCCGAGCTTGGTTCGCTGGGCATCTCCAGCACGCTCTTGCCGGCCGATGTGGGCATCTGGCGTATCGCGCCGCAGATGGTCGGGCTGCGTCATCACGCTCCGGATTTCGCAGCATGGATGAGCGAAGTGCCCCGGCACACCCGCATCGCCATCCTCTCGATCAGCCACGGCGTTCACATCGACGGCGACGCCGCCCTCGATCTGCTTTCGACCTGGAACAAGCTCAACGAATCTGGAAAACATCTCATCCTCGCCAACGTCAAGCCCGAGCACTTTGCCATGTTTCAATTGCAAGGTTTGACGGATCTCATTGACCGGGCCGATTTCTGCACCGACCTTGAATTCGCGATCGCCAGGGCGCTTTCACTGCAAGGAAGGCGGACGGGAAAGTGAAGCGATATAACAGCGAACGCGAAGTGCTGCTGGCCCGTCCGGCAGGACATTGTCTTTAATATGGATGTTTAGAAACACTCGCCTGGGCGAAATGTCGATGTCCTGCCGGACGGGCCGGAGGAAAGTAGCGCGATGACGCTTAAACTCCTAACCGCAATTGCCGACAGATAGGCATTCGTCTGAAGTGTTCGTGAAAAAGTTGACGTGCGAAGTCGATCCTGTCCAAGCCCGCTTACGTCTTGCACATGGCGGAGCTGAACCAATCGCGAACCGAAAGACGTCACTTTGTTTTGCTCTGATCAGACGTGTGTCGATCGTCGCGACGGTTCGTTGACGACCAGACAACGGCCGCGGCGATGAGAAGAAGGATCGACGGAACGGCCATGCAAATCGCACCAAGCGGCGGCCCGGCGTCGTTGAAGCCCGATGCTTGCCGCAGGATTTCCGCGCCCCAGGCAAACGCGGCGACACACATCACCAGCGCAAAGACACGCCTGACGATCTTCCACTGGTTCATCATGATTCTCCCAGAACTCGTTGCGGGATAGGTTACGACTGTTCATCGATCTCGCGTGTATCTCGCCAGACCTCGACCACGCAGTAAGGTTCCGGCTCGGGCTTGTTGATAGAAAAACTGCGAGCCAGCGCCTCGGCCGGTCGCTTGTTGTTCATCAGGCAGCAGCGATTCAGCGCGTCACAATGCACGATGTCTGACCCGCTGTTGCACGACAGTGGCGAGCAGCTCAGGCCGTGACCGTTCCCTCCTTCCAAAGCATCCCAGCCGAGCCACACGAATGTGTCGGCCAATCGACCGACGGCGGATTTTCACCACACGTGGATCGCCGCCTTTTCCTCATCCTCAAATTGCACAAGTTGAATGAGGTAGGCGAACAAATTTGTATTCGCACGGTTCTTCACGGGCACCGCCGCCCATTCAAGATCGGCGCTGTCCCACAGGTCGTGGACGTTGCTGTTCTCCGTATCGCTCAGCCCACTGCTTCAGCGTGGGATGGAGTCGCAGACACTGCAGATTTTCTCCACGTCGCCGAGCACGGGAACGCATGATTAGGATGATCCGGCCAATGCGACACCCAATCGGATCTCGTGATGCGACGCTTTGCAATGTAGCTTAGCAGAGACCAAGTCAATGGAGGTCCGTTGGTATCGGTCACAGGCCTGACGGCGCTTTCGCGCGGGCGACCAACGGAGCGGGTCGCCGCGGCCCGACCGGAAGCCTCGCAGGAGAACGCGCGATCGGCGGTTCTTGCAAAGGCGTCGACGTTCGATCGACCCATTTGCAAATCACGTTACAAGCGATGATCAACGCGAGGACGCTGAAATATATCATTATCGCGATAAACGCGTGATCCGGATTCGGCCCGCGCGAATTCCACAAGATCGCAAGGGCGCCTAAAAGCGCCAGCGATAAAGTGATTGCAAATGCGTAGGTGCGGATCGAAGTTGTGATGGCGGTCCAATGCATGGTCATTCTTGATCTTGATGTTGATCGCTCGGGTCACCCACGGGGGGAACCCTTCGCTCGGGTATCCACCAGCGAGCTGGCGACAACGTTTTTACTCGCGCACTTGTCCACGGCAAATCGTAGATGAGTACCGAAATCGAACGGATCGTCTCCTGTCGGTTGTGGCGGCATAGTAGCTTTGTGCCGGTCCGATCGCCGTCAGTTACGAGATTGCGGCGCGTAGCGCAACGGCCATAGCGAACGTGATGACAAGGTAGACAATTGTTAGAATTACCGCATAAGTCAACTCCATTTCAAACAACCACATGATCAACCCCAGAAAAATGAACAAAGCTGCGATACCGCCAAATGGTATAGTGGCTCCGATACCTCCACAAAAAAGAGCCGCACCTGCAAACTTCAACACCGCCGAAGAAAAAGCACCGAAGTTCACGCTCAACAGGGTCCCGACGAGGAAAGCCGAGGCAATCAGGATAGCTGTTTGTACGATGCCGGCGATGAGCACAGCGAGTAACGTCGGTCCGACGCCTGACGCACCTTTAGGAAGGTAGACCGCCAAAACGTACAAAGAAAATCCGATCGCGATGAGAATAAGCGGAATTTTTTGTTCCTTGGCGTGATCTGACATTCAGTTCCCCATTTCCCGGAAGCCCGGAATTTCTAATATATATAAAATACCAGTCATCTATTTCCGTCAGCCTGACGAACTATTTCGTAAAGAGGCTGGTCGAAGAAGCGGCGGCGGTCAATGCATGCTCGTGGTCATTAGAAAATCGAGTTCGCCATTCCAGCCTTTAACGATCCGACCAGAAGAATTGTGTTCGTATTTCCAGGAAATACAAGAGTGGTTGGCCGGATCAAGCACTAGTTACTCACCCAAACAAAGGCAATCGAACCTTTCAATGAGCGACGACACCAACGGATTGGCCGTGGGCAAGTGCGACATCATCCTCAGGCCCGGCGAAGCCGTCGCACGCCAGACGGTCGATATTTTTAAGATCGCCGGAGACGAAATTCGCCTGGTGGATGTGCCGGTAAAGTGACGGACTTGGGCAGGCCCACTGCGAAAAGACGAAACATCAGGTGATCAGAACTGGATTGCTCACGCAGCCCGCTTACTTCGATCGCGGCTCTTTATTAGTCCCGAAACGATGGGCAGCGCGTCAGGAGCGGTATTAGTTTGTAATCGCCTTCAAATGCAGTTGATCGATCTCTCTATCGGAAGGGTCGATTGGCGCATCGATTTGAAACTGTGATCTGAGAATGTCGGCCGCACGCTGGCGAACCTTGCGGTCGGGGAAGCGAAGACTCTCGACGAGAAAATCGCGGCTTGATCTAAGCTGCTGCGGCGTCTGATCGGGATAGCGCGACGCATCATCAATCACCTTCTGCACGACGAGCCTGCTGCCTTGGGTCAGGCTGTCGAGATCGATGCGAAGCAGTGACGGAACGAGCTGCGTCGAAGCTTGCCTCAGCTCGATCGCGGCGCGGTTTCGTGAGGCGGGATCGGTGTTGCTGAGATCGGCAAGCAGGGTATCGACGAGTTGGCGTGCGGCGGGCAGGGGCTCGACGTCGTCGAAGGCGCGGTAGATGTCGCTCGGGCCGGGCGTGAGGGCCTGGCGATCGCCGAGCTGGCGCAGCATCGGGCCGACGAATTCGCGAGCGGCGCGGACGGCTTCGTTCGCACTGCCGCTTTGCGTGGCGGCCCAGAAGTGGGGTGCGGAGAACTGATATGCGAATGCGGGGGCGACGACGTTCTGGTCCAAGTCGCGTGCTTCGTCGCGTTTGATGTCGATGGAGATTGCGGCGTCTGACCGCGTGAGGGTGACGCTGGTGATCGCGCCGGTCGGCTCGACTCGCTGGGCGACGATGTCGGTTCGACGCGGCGTGACGATGACGGCGCGAAGCTCAAGAACGCCCGGCACGTAAGTCTCTTCACTGACCGCCAGCAGCCTGCCGAAATTGGCCGCGGAGGTTCGGCCCGGGTTCCACACGCGGCTTTGCAGATCAAAGTGCCAGCCGAATCGCGAGTCGTTGATCTCGATCAATACCGCGCGTCTGCCGCGAATAAGCTGTTCGACTTGCTTGGACGGATTGATTTGGAAGCGAAGATCGCGGCCGACGGATTCGAGCTGAAGGATGTCGGCGAAGTCGACGGTGGCGAGGGGTTTGGTCCACAGGCCGGCGATGAGTTTGTGCCCGGGACGCGTGAACGCGTCGGGGCTGGTCTGTGCGAGAACGGCCTGAGATATCGATGATGCGGCGATGGCGCAAAGCAATGCGGCTGTCATGCCGCGCGGGCGAAAGAAGCGACGCATAGGGCCAAGGCGAGATGTGGTTCGCTTCATATCGTAATTTTCCGCCGATGATATTCCGTGTGCAAGTGGATGGCGCGAGACGACATTACGGCAAGATCATTTCGGATTCAAAGTCGGCGTCGGCGTGTGCAGCTGATTGATGAAGCGAAGCGCGGAGTTTGTCGAGAGCGACCTCGGAAAGTCGGCGAACGGAGGGCGTGACCGATTCGTCGCCACCGTCGAGGCCGAATCGGCTTCGAAGGGCGGCACGGTCGCGTTCGGGCAAGACGGATAAAAGCTGCTCGACCTGCTCGCGGTCGGCGACAGACCTCATCGGCGCATCGGATCGAACATCAGCGACGTCGATCTCGGTCGAATCAAAAAGCCTGCTCCGAAACGGACTGATGGATGTGAGTTGCTTCGCAGGGGCCTGTAAACCGGCCTCTGAACCAGTCACTGAAGAGGCACGAGCCGAAGTGCGTGTGGCGTGCCGGGCGGTCATTCTGCCCAGGCGAAGTTCTGGAACGCTGCGTGCGAAACCCTTCATGAGGGCGAGTGTCGCGTACGTACTGAAGCGGACACCTTTCTTCGTATCGAAACTCTCGATGGCGCGCATCAGGGTGATGTTGCCCTCGCTGACGAGTTCCATAAGATTGATGCCGGGCTGCATGTGCTTGCGTGCGACGCTGACGACCAGACGAAGGTTAGCCTGCGTGATCTGATTCTTTACTTCGCGCACGTTCATTAGTTCGGCATCCATGCGGTCGAGATCGCGCCGGAGTGCGACTTCGGGGTCGAGTTCACGCCTTGAGGTTACGAAGCGGAACTTGTGGTAATTGAACAGCAGGAACAACGCGCGTTCCTTGGCGGGCGTGAGGAGCGGAACGCGGTAGAGCTCGGCCAGGTAGGCGGGAAGGCCCTTGGGCACGCGAACGGGCTCGTGTTTGCCTGAAAGGGGGCCGGACAGCGGTCCAGACAATTCGCCCGAATTGACCATCGATTCGAGCAGATTGAGGGTGTCTGGCGTGTGATAGAGTTCGTCTTCGATGAACTTGATCCGCACGGCTGACAGTCGCTCGATTCGCTGGTCGAGTATGACGCGATAGACGGCAGAGCTCGTGCGGCAAGTCTTGTGCGCGAGCAGACGTAGCGACGTTCCCTGCGAAGCGGCGTCGGCGATACTGTGCCTGATCTGATTTGAAAGCTCTTCGGGTGCACGGGCTAAAATTGTGGTCTTGGGATGGTCCTGATCGTATTTGCGGATCGTGTGCAGAATCGTGAGGGGCGAGCGGGAATATCGACGTGCGAGGCGGCGGGTGATTTCGCGAACGCAGCAGAGGCAATCTTCCGCCAGCCGACGGGCATTGCGAATGATTTCATCACGCTCGAACTCGGAGACCTGAGTAAAGTTCGCCCCGCGAACGACCTGATCTGAGTTGAGGCGAACGAATCGTTCGACGCTGCTGAGGAGGAAGCCGACACGTTTTTTGCCGTCGGTGAAGGTGAATTTCCGGCTCGCAAGGCCTCGCTTGCGCCAGCGCTGAATGGTCTTGCTGGTGACGTTAAACTTTTCGGTGACGTCGTCGATCGACAGGACGGGCTCGCGCGACTCGCTGGCCTGCAGGTCGAGGGTGGCGGAGACTTCTTCGATGAGCACGCCCAAGTCGTGCTGAAGGGCCATGCCAGTCAGCAAGTCTGGGTTGCCGGATGCGGAGTGAACGGCCTTGCGTTGAAAACCGGTAAGGCGAAAAACGATGTAATCAAGCGGATAAGTCTGCTCGGGTACGAGTTCGAGAATCAAAGTCTCGGCGGCGGCAAGTTGAGACAGCCGTGACGCGGTCGGCGAGAATTCGAGCTGCCGAGCGAGGTCCGCGATGTTGTCAAGACGATATCGATTCACCTGCGACATTATGCGCAGATTTTGCACTGAGAGTCAATACATTTTAGCGAGAAATCAATCCTGTATTTCAGTCGAATCTGACGGGCGGATCAGAAAGGTATTTATAACGCAAAACCTTAGCCAATACGGTCTTGGTCATACCGACAGATTAAATATCGGGCAAATCAACAATAGAGATCGCCATCGGGGTCTTCAGATGAATCTGAAGCTTCCTCAGACCACGTTGCACTTACGACCCAGACGGCGCTTGGAGTTGATGATCTTGCGGCCGGAGCGGGTGGCCATGCGGCCAAGGAAACCACACTTGCGTGCCCGTTTGACTTTGCTGATTCGACGTTCGTGATGCATTGAAATTCCTGCGTTTTGCTGCTGAGGTGTGCTGTTTTACTCGTTCACTAACCAACTGCCATTTTCGTCGCTTGAGGTTACTTACCCGGCTGCAGCACGACCTGTGCAAAGCCTTCGCGACCCTGATCGTCCTTCGCCCGGATGGACAGGACACGAACGACGCCGATCTCACTTCCACCATTGGCGTTGATCGATGCTCCGGCCAGACGAAGCGTGTACGTCTCGTCGGGCGAATCGGCGAGTGTATCATCCGGAAGAGCGGTTTGCCAGTCCGCGCTGCCGTTTATTGACCATTCGAGCGACTGGACCGTGCCCAGGAGGTCGGCTACACGTAGTTTGACGACGTAATCACCGGCTTTTTCCACGCCAACTTTGTCTGCCGCCGGCTTTTCTGCCGCTGGTTTTGTCTGCTTGATGTCGCCGATCACCGGTCCCGTGCGATCAATCACGACTGGATCGCTCACTCTCGTGCTTCGGCGACCCGTGCCGATGGCGTTGGCCAAGTCGTCACTCAATTCCACCCTTACTTCATATCGGCCTTCAGTCACAGAACGCGTATCCCATGCGTAGGTCGTTTCCTTGAAATCAGTTATGACCGGCAGCCAAGGCCCGGATGGCAACAGGCGAGCGAGCACGGTCGCCCGCACTTCATCGTCATTCGGATCGACCGCCTCCCACGTCACGTTCACCACGTCCGTCGGCTTGCCCGCTTCGCCCGTTGCGGGAACGGCCTGCACGGAACTGATTCGCGGCGGAAGATTCGGTGCCTGATACGCGATGGTGATCTGGTCGACGACGGGCGAAACGTCCTTGGCGGAAGTGAGCGTCAATCGATACTGAACGAATCGCGCGGCAGGGAGTTTCAGGTCGAGTGACCGCCTGGCGTCTACGTCGGGCGTCCAGTCTGACCACGCGTCGGAGTCGACGTCTTTGACGTTGCCGACGCGGGCGCTGAGTTTGATGGACGAGCCGGGCGGCAGGGCACCCTCGACGCCGAATCGGCCGATGGTGCTGATCTGTCCCGCGTCGAGCACCGGCCCGACGAATGAGCCGGTTTCGACGACAGTGTTTTGAAGGCGGTAGAGGCCCGCAGACGTTCCCGTTCCGACATAGATCACGCCCGCGGTGTCTCTGGCGAGGGCGGTGATGTACTCTACATCGGGGTCGGCGATGGTGCTGGTTTCTTCGGATCGCGGCAGAATTCGGACGATCTTTCCGCCCGGGCCCGTTGCGGCGATGAGAGCAGACTCGGTGCTTTTACCGTCGAGATTCCCTTCCTTGTTCTCATTGGTCGGCGGCTCGATCAGGAGATCAATGACCATCGTCGGCTCGCGCCAGATTTCGCTGACGAATCCTTCTCGCGAGATGCGGTAAATCGCGTTGCCGTTTGCAGCAGCTTCGCCCTGCTGGGGCACCGCGGGGGTGACGGCGGCGTGCCCGGCTCCGTGGTTCGTGGGCTTGTCCGCCCCGGCATCCGGATTCGGCGCTTCGCCGGGCTGTTCTCCCGGTATTTCACCGGGTTCCGGTGACGGCTCGGGTGCGGGTTCTGGTTTGGGGAGTGGCGCGGGCTCTGGCGCCGGATTCGGTGTCGGATTGGGTCCGGGAATGGGCGTTGGATTGGGCTCGACTTCAGCCGCGCCTGGTATCGCGTGTGAAACAGCATTAGGCGCGGTCGCGGGCGGATTCGCCGGGAGGTTCAAAACGTCGGCGGCGACGGGCGCCGTCGCTGCGCCGTCATTGCCAGCCGCGGCGGTGGATGGAGATTCCGGTCGGCCCGTCGAAGTTGTCGTGGTTGCTTCGCCCGTTGTTGGAGCCTGCACTGCGGGCACCGCGGCCTGCGGTTCTGTGGGCTCGACGAGCTGGCTCGTGCCGACAAAAACATTGCCCGCAGGATCGACGACGATCGCGCCAATTTCAGTCTCGTCCGCGTCGTAAAGAACCGTTCCCTTGCCCGTCGCGGGGTCGATCCTATAAATCAGGCCCAGCGTATCCGTGCCGACGAAAAGGTTCTTGCCGTCGGTCGCCAGCGCGAGCAGATTTTGAACGCCCGGGAACGTACGGACCAGACGTGAGGTTTTGAGCTTCAGATCGACTTCGTAAAGGTTGGCTTCCGGACCCGTCGCAACGTAAAAAAGCTCGCCCACGCGAACGATGCCGTAGATGTATTGGGCGTCTGGAAGGGTGAGGAGCTCGGCGAGTTTATTGTCGGCCAAGAGCACATGCAGCTTCGCCTCCTCACCGCCACTGCCAATGACCACAGAATTTTCGGGCCCTGCGCACATCGCCATGACCGCGGCCGTCTCGCCAAGGTCTGCGACGACCGTACTCTTGTCCTTGTCCTTATCCTTGTCTCGCACCACGATTTTGCCGCCAAAGCTCGTCGCGAAAACGATCTGCCCGTTGGCTCTTACGATGATCGCGTCGACACTTCCCGCGGCGGCGAGCGTTTCATTCGTCAATAGCGGCGCCAACGACCTGCCCAGGCGAAGCTCGCCGAAATTCGTAATCAGCACCTGCTTCGCCTCTCCCATTGCGAAGTCCTCGCTCGTCGTGTGCTTGAACTGCTGCGGCTTAACCGCCAGTGCGACGTCAACCATGCCCGACACGACGCCCGACACGACGGCCGAGATTAATATCGCCCGGGTGAAGTAAAAGCGCTTCGGATTGGTTGTGCGTGACTTTCGATTTCGGCTCGGATTCATTGCTGTTCCTGTTGATTCGATTCTAAAAAAACATTCATACAAGCGTTGAGACAAGCGTCGAGACAAGCGTCGACTAACGATATCAGTTGTTTCGCTACGGCCTCTTCGCCTTGCGATCAACCACGATCACAATCTCACTCTGCCCCGAGACGATCATGTCCGTGGCGATCACGCTCGAAAAACTTTGCATGGTGGGCTTGAGGTCCGGATTTTTCAGACTCGACAAACGCGAGCGAATGGACGCGGGCAGGCCCGGCAGACTCGTCCTGCCGATCGCTATGTCAGCGCGGGGCGTTTCTGGGGTGAGTCGAATATAGACGGCGTCGTTGCGCTTGCCTGAAAATTCGGTGATGATCGCAGCGACTTCGTCGGGACTCGTCGCGTCAAACTTCTGCGGGCTTGTGGAAAATTCTGTTTGCGTGTGGGTTTGTGCGTCGCTGACGAAGAGCGTGTATTTCCCATCGGCGAGATCGGCCGGCAGTGCGAATGTCGCGGGGATGGTCGCGTCTGATGATCGAAACTTGCGAATATTCAGGCGAAGCGCGACGTCCTCGCCCGGGCGATAAGTCACTCGATCGCTCGACACGCCGCGAAGCTCGGCCACGCGGATACCCGAACTCAGCGTCGCGTCGATCACGATAGACCTCGGCACACGCCGACCGAACGGGTTCTCGCTCATCGCCAGGATCGGCCCGGCCACCTGCCTCAAAAGCCCTTCGCCCTCCAGGCTCGATTGCGTATTGCTGAACTCGATGACGCGCGGCGCTTCTTTTGATTCCAGACTCAGGCCGAACTGCATGGAGACTTTGTAGTCGAGCGTGTGCAGCGGCGGTAGATTATTCCGCTGCATGGCAGAACTCA
>Ga0105048_10015191_pt1 | contig 11962 bp, 12 predicted proteins | sample MAT05_FD_78382 | JGI IMG/M metagenome (GOLD analysis project Ga0105048, IMG submission 78382) | Freshwater microbial communities from Lake Fryxell liftoff mats and glacier meltwater in Antarctica - MAT-05 | ecosystem: Environmental > Aquatic > Freshwater > Ice > Liftoff microbial mat | place...
ACCATATATTTTATCAATTGTAGCTCCTCGTCTTTTAAATAATACGGCTATACCAGCAGGACCACCAATTTTAGTACTGTTAAATGACATTAAATCAATACCTTTTCTTACCAATGGAGAAATATCCGTATGCGCATATGCCTGGCAAGCGTCGATATGTAGGTATGGATAATATGATTTGTTAGTAAAACGAATGCTTTCTAAATTATATTTTTCTTCTTTTATTTTATTAAGCATTCGAATATAAGTATACACATCTTGATTCGTACCCAATTCACTATTAACCATATGAATTGAAACCAATACTGTATCATCTTGAATAGCATTTTTTATAGATTCAGCACTGATGTTTCCATATATATCATCCGGCGCAAGATACGTAACAGTAGCCTGGTTTCTATTTTCTAAAATTTTACATGTCTCTAGTATTGCGCTATGTTCTATTTTGGATGTAATTATGTGTGGTAATAGAATAGTTTTTCTTGTAGATTCTATTGTACCCATAATAGCCAATGCAATGCTCTCACTACCAGATCCGGTAAAGATAATCTCATCTGGGATAGCATTCAAACTCTCAGCGATAGTCTTTCTTGATTCTTCTAAGATATTTTTTGCTGTAAGTCCTCCATAGTGCATTGATGCCGGGTTATATAAAGTAGCTCTAAAAAGCTTACCCAAAATAATAGAGACCTGTTTATACATTGGTGCCCTGGACGCATAATCTAAATAGGTTTTATTTTTAGTAAAAAATCCCATAAGAATATGCTACCATACTTAAAAAATCCTTGCAAAATAAGCTAATTTATGTATAATGACAATTATGTTGTCATCTACTCTTATTGCCATAATCGCCCTTGCAGTGGTCGTATTAATTTTAATAATACACGCTTTTGTATTGGAAAAAAGGCTGAAAAAACTACTTCAGGGCAAAAATGCTCAATCTTTGGAAAATGTAATAATAGACATGCAAGAACGCATTAACACAAATGCTGCGTACTGTTCTAAAAATGAATCTGCGATTAATACATTGATATCTAAAATAAAAAAAAGTATTCGGAATGTTCAAACATTGCGCTTTAAGCCTTTTGAAGATGCCGGTAGTAATCAAAGTTTTGCTATTGCAATCGTTGATGATGAACAAAATGGTGTGGTACTTTCTAGTTTGTATACCCGTGACAGAATGAGCGTCTTTGCAAAACCAATTAAAAACGGGTTTTCAGAATATGAATTAACTAACGAAGAAAAAAATGTTTTGGAATCGGCAAAACAGGAAATGTAATTTTTAAATATACGTATGTCAGAAAAATCCAAAATCATTGCACGTCAGCCTATTGTCTCTATTATGGGACATGTCGACCATGGTAAGTCGACACTACTTGACTATATAAGAAAATCAAACATTGTTGCCGGAGAATCTGGTGGTATTACTCAGCACATTGCAGCCTATGAAGTAGTTCACGAAACCAATAGTGGAGATCTTAAAAAAATTACTTTTCTAGATACGCCAGGACATGCAGCATTTACTGCCATGCGCGTACGTGGCGCTACAGCTGCTGATATTGCGGTACTTGTAGTATCTGCTGAAGACGGCGTAAAAGCTCAAACACTAGAAGCCTGGGAAGCCATCAAAGAATCAAAGGTTCCTTATATTGTTGCAATAAATAAAATAGACAAACCAGGAGCAAATTTAGACCGCACAAAAAATACCCTGCTTGAAAATGGTATTTATTTAGAAGGCATGGGTGGTGATGTACCATGGGCTGCAATATCAGCAAAAAATGGAGATGGTGTAGAGGAACTGTTAGATTTAATCCTATTTGCTGCAGAATTTAATGACATGAGGTCAGATTTATCAGTTCCAGCAATAGGACTAGTTTTAGAGTCTCACCGTGACCCACAACGTGGTATTAGTGCAACACTTATAATCAAAGATGGGACATTAAAGAAAGGCTCCTACATTGCCTGCGGAGAAAGTATAGTCACAACCAGAATAATGGAAAATTTCATGGGTAAATCTATTACAGAAGCCTATGCCTCATCCCCTGTTAATATTGCCGGGTTTGACTGTGTGCCAAAAGTTGGTTCCACCTTTATGGCATACGAAACAAAAAAAGAAGCCGAAAAAGCTATAAACACCCACAAAGAAACATTAGACACTGGATCACGTTTACTAGCCAAACAAAATGAATACTCTATCCCTTTGATTATCAAAGCTGATGTTGTAGGTAGTATAGAAGCAATAGAAAAAGAAATCAGTAAATTAAATAACGAGGAAACTGGTTTTTATATCATTGCAACTGGCGTGGGTAACATCTCAGAAAATGAATTAAAACTAGCAAATGCAAACAAAGAAACAACTGTAGTTGGGTTTAATGTAAGTGTAGACAAAAAAGCTGTAGATATACAAGAACAAATGAAAATTAAAGTTGAATTATTTGATATTATTTACAAACTAACAGAATGGCTAGAAGCCGAAATGGAAAAAAGACGTCCACGCAAAGTTATAGAAACAGTTAGTGGGTCTCTAAGAATATTAAAATATTTCAGTCAAAGTAAAGAAAAACAAGTTATCGGTGGCAAGGTTGAAATGGGATCTATTAAATTAGGATCTCTGGTTAAAATTTTAAGACGCGAGCATGAAATATCTACTGGTAAAATAACAGAACTTCAGCAAAACAAGAGTAAGTCCAAAGAGGTCTTTGAAGGCGACGAATGTGGTTTACAGGTTGAAACCAAAATTACTCTTGCTGTTGGCGATGTACTAGAAGCTATAACAACAGAAAGTAGATAATATGAGTGAATATAAAAGCGGACAAGTAGCCGAGCGTATAAGAGAAATTGTCTCTAGGTACGTTAGTAAAGAAACAAATGGTAAATCAATAATCAGTATCACTACTGTTGATTTAAATAACTATCGCGATCATGCCAGTATATTTTTTACAGTATTACCTGAAACAGAAGAAAAACCAGCTCTAGATTTCTTAAAGCGTAAGCGTACAGAGATTCGAAAAACTATCATGAAAGAGATGCCGATTGCTCGAATTCCCTTTATTGAATTTTTCATAGATACAGGAGAAAAATTATTTCGAAAAATTACAGAAATCGAAATTAAAGAAAGAGCTGATAGTACTAATACACAAAAAACCGGAGAATAATCTCCGGTTTTTTGTGTATGAGACCCAGGGCGGAATCGAACCGCCGTATAAGGGTTTTGCAGACCCTGGCCTTACCACTTGGCGACTGGGTCAATACAGAAAAATATTTTCTGTATTCTTATACTAGCAAATTTAAGCTTATTTTGAAAGTCTAATTCTGGTGGGCCAGGTGGGACTTGAACCCACATCCTATAACTAGGACAACATTTTAAGTGTTGCGCGTATACCGATTTCGCCACTGGCCCTTATTTTTACCTTTATGGGTTAACTTTAAACTATGACAATTAGGACAAAGAATTCTTAAGTTCTCTAATCTGTTATCATCTTTTTGACCATTAATATGATCAAGCTCAACAGGTATTCTACCATCTAGAGATGTTTTTGACCACCCACATTCTTCACACTTTGGTTCTTTAATTTTTTCTAAAAATAATCGTTTTTTTAATTTAAATGTTTTATAACTACTGTCTTTAACCATAATTTGCTTAAGAGTATATATTGGCTCTCTTGGTATTATTTTGCCTTTTCTCCATCCTTTACCAGTAAAATGACTGATACTTAAACCTAAGTTTAATATTTCTTTTTTTATATGGTCATAGTTTCCACCAGCCTCAGCAAGCCCTAATGTATGCAAAACTTGGCGTATACTTGTTGTATTTTTTACTGCTTTAACAAGTTCAGTATTTGACCATTTTCTTTTTATGGAAGACATAAATAAATCATATACTTTTATGTATACCATGTCAAATTAATAAAATAGTGTATACTATATTAATGCCGGGATGGCGAAATTGGTAGACGCACTGGTTTTAGGAACCAGCTCCGCAAGGAATGGAGGTTCAAGTCCTCTTCCCGGCACATTAAAAAATGTTTTAAATTTTTATAAAATATGTTTGTTTTTAAAATTTAGTATGCCCTGTTAGCTCAGCTGGTAGAGCAGCTCCCTCTTAAGGAGATGGTCGGGGGTTCGATCCCCTCACGGGGCACAAACGCGTTAATAAAACCAGAATTTCTTCTGGCTTTTAGTGTTTGTGAACCGTAGCGATGTTTTTGTTTGAGCGATAACGAAAGACAAAAACCGCCTCACAGCGGTTTTTATTGTTGTTTTAGGTTATGGTCTTAATGTATCTATCATTAGATTCAATATTCCATATACCCCAAACATTATAAACAGTCCTATAAGACCCCACATCATGTGTTTTGTACCCTTTGAACGTGCCTCGTCATTTGAAGCGTTCATTATCATTTCTACTACTCCCCATACGAATATCAGGATAGCAACAATGAACATCAACTTGATTAAAGGCTGAACAATATTAGAGATAACAGAACCAACGATTGCTGTAGCCATATATAGCGCTATTCTATTAACAGTTTTGGTCTTGACCAGGAACACAAGGCAATACAGTAGCGTCAGATCCAGGAGTACCAGTACCCAATGTTCTACGTACAATACCAACAAGTCCCCAAATAGTTGTGATTACAAAAAGACCCAAGATACCATAAAGGATTGTTCCTTTTGCTTTCTTTTGGGCTTCTTCACCACCACTAGCACCTGCAATGATGAACTGGACAACACCCCAGATAATCATCAAGATAGCAAGTCCAACAAGCACACGGATAATTAGATTCATTAAACTCTGCCCTGTAGAGAGTAATGTAAACGCATTTTGGTTACCAGCATACGCTGGCCCCACGTTTACCTGTTGCGCCATTACGGCCACCGGAGCCAAAAAACTAAATACTACAGCAATAAATTTACGCATAATAACAATAAATATCTTTTCTATTAATATAGACTTATTATATCACAGACAAGAAAACGATGTAAAGCAAATATAGGCTAGTTACTACTGTTAACAACTATCTGTTCTTAGCCCCTACCTGAAGCGGGAAAGATTTAGTTATCATATAGACGCCTGAAACGCCTGGAGCGACTGGATTTTTGGGATCATCATACTCAATAGCACATATATATGTCATACCAGCCAAGAAATTCATTGGTGATGTAATTAATTTACCAGTAAAACCCATTTTAAATCCAGGAATTTTTATACTATCTTCCCAATTACCATTTACCACCATTCCATTAAACCTATTTTCAACACAAGCAATACCAGCTGCATCTAAACCTAAATTAACATCTAGCTCATAAACGATATTAGTAGGACTGAAAGATTTAATTTCTCCTCGTACTTGAAGATTATCGAGTTTATCGAGTTTAATTATTGGATCAGTCAAAATGAAAGATGGAGTAATCGGCTTTGAGGGTACAGTGAGAGCAGTAATGTTTGAAAATTTAGTAGTATTACCAAATTCATATTGAATCTTACAAGCATGATCACCTGCGTTCTTTATTGTAAACGATGGTGTTGTATATGTTCCAACTTTTAAATCGCTAATTCCAGGAGCTGGATTAGTTGGATCAAGAGTAAAAGAAATACCTTTGTCGTAACATAGTATTTCTAGGGTATTTACTACTGGAGTAAAATTATTAGTCACATAAAAACTAAATGTCCCACTAGCCGTTGTAGATGTTTCGTTGGCTAAATTAAATTTAAGATCTTTAATGAAAGATGGCACACTGGTATTACTACTACCAGTAGTGGATCCCGTAGTAGTACCCGTTGTGGTTTTAGCCCCCGTTGTTGTGCCTCCACCTGTTGTAGTTGTTGTAGTTTTACTAACATTGCCATCTTTAGCAATGTTAGAAATAGTACCTATAAGAACCGTAGCAATTAATTGTGCACCTAGTAGTATTGCAGCCCCTAGTAATGTGTATGTTAGTGTCTTATGAGCTTTTTCTATGGCTTCTGGCTTACCGCGAGCTATAACATACAAAAATCCAGAATAAATTACCATAAGAATAACAAGTGGTAATGCAATTTCTATTACACCCTTGAGTATTGCGGCAATAATGTCTTTAATCTCAGTCTTGTCGCCCAAGGGATTTTTAATACCCACGGTTAGCTCAAATTCGTCTGATTTATCAGCATAAACAGTGTTAGGCACCATAGTTAGCCCCCCGCCTAAAACAGTTAACCCAATTAAGATCGTAAAAATAAATTTCTTCATACTATTTTAAGTTTCGCACTTTTTCTTTTAATTGTACATAGGGAGTTGTGTCATCTTTAAAATTAGACCCAAATCCTATAGTTCTTCGCATTATTGCTATTAACGCATATACTGAAGTAATAACAAAAAATCCAATTATTCCCCAAAGAATAAATGTTCTACCTTTACTTTGGGCTTCTTCACTGGCTGGGTTTCTTATCATTACTGTTACACCCCAAATAAACCCAACCAAAGCAAGACTGAATATAAATGGTAAGACTGCCACACGAATAGCACAACCAACATAATCTACATAACCAGAAAAAGTCTTGGATTTTAAATTACAGGCTCTATTACCCCCTTGTACGTTTATATTAAGAGATGTATTATTTGAATATTCTCCTTCTTTTCCAAACTTGATTGGGTCATTACTGAAACTACTGGATCCTCCTTGAATATTGCTCTCCGATGACCAATATGTCTTGTTAACAGTTTCATCATCATATCCAGTAAACTGAGCAAATACGAATACTGGTAATATTAACAACGCAAATATCGTGTATGAGAAATATTTCATATTTATGGTGTATTAATTATAAACTGATAGTTTAGTTTTTGTTTTTGAAAAGTAACACCGTCTACAACACATACATATTGTGTGCGAGGATTTAAACCTGGAATTTTATCTGAAATAGGAATTATAACAGGCATGCGTACACCTAATGACTGCGCTGGCCAAGATACCGCACTAGAATAATTACCATTTATATTTTTACATACATAATTTACACTATTCTCAACTCTGGGTGAAGCAATAATATCAAATGTAGCATAGTCTTTAGTTGCATAGACATTTTCTACAGCTAAGACTACAGGACCCATTTCAGTTACATCAAAATAAAAAGGTACAGCTACAAAAAATATTCTAATCTGTGCTATTCTTTCAACTTGAAATGTTGCTACGCATGTATAAGTAGATGAATGCATGAATCCAGATTTAGGATCTTTCGTAATAGGAATAGAAAATCCTGAAACAAGATCTGTAGATAGTACTACAGACTTTGTCCAAAAAGTTCCTGTTGCAAGACCAACAATACTAGTGCACGTTATACTTATTCGAGAATTATCAACCACTGCGCCGTTAACAACTGGTACAAACATAGAGTCTGGAATGGCTTGTGCAAACTGAACCTGCGAAACAGCATTTCTATTTACTGTTGTTTTTGGCAATAGATATTTAGTATAAACTACTTGAGCTGGTTTTATAGATACATAGTATGACAATTTTGATTCTGGATTCTTGATTACAGGAATAAGCGGCGTATTTAGAGTAAAAGTATCACTTTGATCAATTATTTTTTGGTCAATATAACCTACAGCATTTTTTATTGTTTTACCTGTTAATTTGCAGATATATGTCGAATCTGGTCTTAATCCATAACCATTCCAAGTCACAAGTAAATTAATCGGTGCATTAATTGTGCCATCATTTGGTCTATTAGCTGCTGTTCCGGCAATTCTAGTTGTATTAGTTGCATCAAAAGCAACTTTCGCTCTAAAGATATGGTTCGATCCTACTGATCCACAAATCAGCGTCATATTAGGATCTATATTTATTGATCCATTAAATACAAGAACGATTGATTCACTGCGGTTATTATTTTCAACTACCTTAAAAACTGTTTTTAATGCTCCTTGATTATTAACGGCTTTAAAAGTAGCTGGGATTTTTTGAGTAACTGGATTAAATGTATTATTAGCATTTTTCTCATATACAGTTAAAGTACATTCAGCTTTAACATCTTTTACTAAAGTATTAACAAAACCCGAAGGTAGTAAATATGTCAGATATCTTACCTCAGACCCTTTACTTCTATCTAGTACACCTCCCATATAACCAAAAATACTATTACCCGTAGTTGTATCTTTACAAGACAAAAAGGCTGCATCTGATGATAATACAGATGCATTCTTATAACTTACAAGAATATTATCTGTATTGATATTTGTATTAGTAACAGTAAAAGCCGTCGTAACAGCGCCAGTTTTAGGTGTCTTTATTTCTCCGTCTGTAGTGTCAGCTAATCTAAGAGCCCCATCAGCATTTTCAAGAGTACAACTATATTCAGTATCTTCAACAAGTTTTAAATTTATACTTATAATAGTGCTACCAGTTTTTACGGTGGATTCTCCATCAACACGCGTTTCTCCATCTCTAGAAAGACATGACATACGAATTTTCATATCATACGGAGACTTGGGGCTAATAGTAATAGTAGCTTTACTGCTAGCAGGCGCAACTGTATTTACGGTAATACTATCTGCAGTGTATTCAACTCTTGGAGTATTTGTGTTTGTACTTGTTCCTGCACTATTTTGGGCTATGACAACAGCCCCAACTGTATTTGGGTTAAAATTTAATGCTTGATCAGATAGCCCCCCACGTCCACGTGATGTGTCATATCCAAATGCTCTAAATATCCAATAAACCATGAGCCATGAGCCTAAAATTACAAGTATTCCTATTATCAAGTGTTTAAAAATATTTTTAGCTTTTGTGCGTTTTTCTTGATTACCACCAGAAGTCAGAAAAAGAAATCCTGAATACGCAATAAGAATTATACAAAACGGCAATAAATATCTTGCAAGAAGAATTTTAATCCATTGTTTATCAAAATAAAGACATCATTAAAATTACACATCACATCTTTACCTTTTCCACATGGAATACCAATATCACTAGAGACAGTTAATGGTACCAAGTTTATAAAAATTGCTAGAAGTAGTACGAGTAAAAGATTTCTTTTTGTTTTCATATACTATCTTCCTATTGGTGCTGTGGCTGAAGTATTAGGACTAGAGCTTGATGACACAGCGGCCTGGTTTAATTTATTTAGTAAAAATGTCAAATCAGCGTCGGCTCTGGCATATGCTCCTTCAGAATCAGCTCCTCCGGCTAATATACTTTGAGTTAATTGACGAAAAATATTTCCAGTTTGAATATTGTTAGGGTCACGGAATGATACAGCTCTTAATGCTGCAGACTGGAGAACTGCCTGATATGCCAGACTAGGATCCGGGTTTGCTTTTAAGTCAGCAGAATACGCAGATGGCAATGATAATGTTTTTGCTATTTGTCCTGCATGGTACGGACTAGCTATAGTCTGCATTGTTAGAATTGCAGTTAATTTGTTTGTGCTATATCTAGATAATGCAATACCAGTAACCTTGGCATATGTTTTTTTATTAACGATTCCACGCGGTTGCGGAATATCTGATACAGAAAATGCGAGATTTGGATTATTTTTCTGTAGTGTGAATAATTCACTTGCAAAACCTGGATACAATGCAATACGTTCAATAGAGAAAGAACTAGTAGCGTCCGGTAAACTTTTATTCCATGAATACACTAGTGTGTCAGGGGATGCAAAATCAGTAAAATACGTTACGACAGATGGTAAAGATGCCCCTTGGGTTGTCTTATGACTCATTAATGTAGAAATATATTGGCCTTCAGAATTAAAACTAATGATATTGTTACCTACTTGTGTTAAAAGAAGAATAACAATATCTTTGGCATGTATATTGTTTTCAAAACGACCCATGGGTATAGTACTTTGCATAAAAGAACCAGTTGTATCTCGTTTTGTTAGTCTTTCAGCTAAAGTATTTATTTCATCCCAGTATGCTGGTGGATTCGCAATACCATCATTAGCTAAGAGTGTCTTATTATAATATAGAACCATAGGGTCTATTAAGAATGGATACGCAATTACACCTTTGGGTGATAGATATACAGAAAATGCGGAAGCAAAAGTATCTAAAAATGTTTTCTGTGGAAGAGTTGTATAACTAATTGGTTCTATTTGGTTACTAAAGCGAAGCATGTTTTCATTATTTACAAAAAACAAATCCGGGCCTTTACTAGCAGCAAAGGCTTCTATTAATTCACTCTCATATGTAGCTGGATTCTTGACAATGTATCTAATATTAAAGTCTTGTATACCGTCAGCCATATCAGACATATAAGACACAAAATTAGTATCAGAGATAGTACCCCAAACAATGACAGTTCCACTACCTTTTATTTTACCCTTACTGGCAGGTGTTGGAATATACCCAGCAAAAACCATCACTGCAAATACTGCTCCTATTCCAAATATAATTAAAAGAATTGTTTGAAATTTTTTCATCTTAATTCATGCCTACTTGCATAGGACATACTCCTATAATACCATACTCATGAAATTTAGTATCAAAACTAACCCCAGGAGTAAACCCTGCATTATCTAAATATTCTAACATGTCATCAAATAAAATTCTTGAATCACCACCTGTGTCTACCCCCCACGAAACATCCCCTGACTCTACAACAAATAATAATCCTCCTGATTTTAATACGCGATAACATTCTCTTAATACTGATTCACGATAAATAATATTTCTCAGTGTATGATGAAGAATCACAACATCAAATAAATCTCTTTTTAACGGAATTGTATTACCGTTATCAATATCCTTGTATATAGCTTTTACATTTTTACTATGCAAAGTATCTATTTTATCCTTGTCAGATAAAATAGCGTATAGAATTGCTTTTGGGTGAGAATTTACTAAATTATCTATTACACTTAAAGAACTAGCCCCAATAGATAAAACAAGTGAGCCACTTTTTAGTGGTAATGAGCTTAAAATATTTATGACGTTTGTCGTCATAGGTTTTTAATCAAGTATTGCGAGTGACGCTAATCCGTCACCTAGGCGCAATTTCATAATACTTACACCTTGAGTTCCGCGTCCTAATACTGGAACAGCACTTAGGGCTGTTCTAATAGTCTGGCCTTTTTTTGATACAGCAATCAATTCACCTTCATTGCCTGCAATTTTGGCTGCAATTATCTCCCCTGTTTTCTCGGTTACTTTTGCAGTCATTATTCCACTACCGCCACGCTTTTGAACTTTATACTCACTTAGTTTAGTACGCTTGCCTAGACCTTTTTCACTAATAGTAAATATAGTTAAATCTTTATTGTTTTCATTTACAACGTTTACTCCAATAATAGCATCAGATTTTTCTATCTTCATACCAATTACTCCACCAGCAGTTCTTCCCATTTGGCGAATATCGGATTCTTTAAATCTTATAGACTGGCCTTCTTTTGTAACTAATAAGACATCATCATTCTTCTCCAGTACTAAGACTGATATCAATTCATCACTTTTTTCAAGAGTAATTGCTATTAGTCCACTACGGCGTACATCTTTAAATGCTTCATAAGCTACTTTTTTAGTAGTACCTTTCTTTGTAACAAGCATTAATGAATCAAATTTACTTTTATCATTTTTGTTTATCGGTAAGATTGATGTCACACGCTCGTCAGAACTAAGTGATAAGAAGTTGTTTATTGACTTGCCTTTGGTTGCGCGCTTGCCTTCTGGAATATCAAACATTCGGATTTGATATGCCCGACCTTGGTTTGTGAAAAATAGCAGGTCAGCATGAGTATTAGCATCTATAAGCATTATTACAAAGTCTTCTTCTTTGGTTTCAATATCAATAACACCCACACCCCCGCGGTTTTGTTTCTTATATTCAGATGGATCAGTACGTTTAACATATCCACCCGCAGTATATACAAGAACTGATTCTTTTTCTGGAATCAAATCTTCTTCACTCATTGACTTAAGACCACCTTTTACTATCTTAGTTCGGCGATCATCGGCATATGTTTTCTTAACAGATTCTAATTCAT
>Ga0105048_10015192_pt1 | contig 11961 bp, 8 predicted proteins | sample MAT05_FD_78382 | JGI IMG/M metagenome (GOLD analysis project Ga0105048, IMG submission 78382) | Freshwater microbial communities from Lake Fryxell liftoff mats and glacier meltwater in Antarctica - MAT-05 | ecosystem: Environmental > Aquatic > Freshwater > Ice > Liftoff microbial mat | place...
AAAGGTGGCGTGGGTAAGTCCACCATGTCGGTACATACGGCGGCAGGTCTGGCGGCGCGGGGTTTGCGCGTCGGCTTGATTGATACTGACATTGCGCGACTCATGAACTTGAGTGTCGGGACGGTCTGGAATTATGCGAACCGTGAGATGTAGCATCACCTGCGGAGTCCGAGCAGCCTATTCACTTCGCGATTACTTCACCCACCGATATCCAGCTATCATCGGCAATACGAACGAGTCGACTGACAATGCCGCTGCTTCACCGAAATGCGAATGCCTGTATCGATGAGCAGCTTTTTGCCCGCGATCTCGATCAACCTACCGCTTGCGCCTACTTCATCCGCAGCACCCAGAAATGTCAATCGCATTTGAGATTTACTTGCGCCTCTTATGCTCTGAACTACTGTATAATCACGCGCAGTCTAGATTTTCCGAGTCTTGCTCTTAATTCTTCTGGTTTTTCTCTACAAAATAGCCAATTGTATTGTGGGGACACGTAATCGAAATTTCCATTAGGTGAGTATTCCAAGCTATAATCATTTATATAGTATGCATAAAACTTATATTTACTTATCATCTTTTGCACGAATCGGTTTTGATGTGCAGCACTCAGAACTTCTATGATCAAGTAATTTATTGATTCAACTGCAGATTCGGCACCGAGAAGAAAATCCTCTTCAGCGTTCTCGACATCTACTTTGACGCACATATTTTGTAGCTGATGTGCCGAAACAAAAGTGTCAAACCGTGTTGCCTCAACTGGAATGGCAATTGTTGTATGGACGTGAGCATATGCATTTGTGATTGAACCCATGTCTGGATGTTCGGGATTTTTGTAAAAGGTTACTTGCCCATCAACGTTGCCGACAGCCTTGCGAAAAGCGCGCATATTTGGTAATCCGGCAATCGAGATATTAGTTTCAATGAGTTTGAACAGGTCTAAGTCGGGCTCAAAAAGGAAAATGGGCTTACTTCGTTCTAGGCATTCCCTAACATAAAACGAGAAGTATCCGACATGGGCACCAATATCGATAAAGGCATCAGCATACTGAGTTAGAGATTTACACAACTCAAGTGATCCCCGTTCTCCAGTATAAAATTCAGGTTTCCCGAAAAGCTCAAAAGAGCGATCACTCGGAAATGTGTAACGATGTTTGCTAAATCCTAAGTTACTTTGTAATTCAACGGTGGTTCGCATTGATGAAGCTAGATACGTAAAAAGCCGCAAGGAATGCCGAAAACGTAATTGAACCGGAAATCTTGCTGCAACTGAAAGAATGGTGGACTTTGCTGGTAATCCCGCAATAACTTCTTTGAGTATAGGTTTAGAGAATGCCAATAGAGACACTAGTCGAGGATGCATACAATTCCTGTTGAGTTTTTAAAAACACTTTTGAAGTTTATCACACGGAGTACCTGTGTGCCACAATGAATGAAACAACTTCGCTCACAAGTTTAGAATAGAATTACAGCGCGAAGACAAGGAACTGTGAAGTATGTATCAAGATCGAAAAATGAAACCGGAAGTACAACCCAAAGCCGAACGTCGCCGTTTGAGCGCCGGGTATAAACGCCGCATTATAGAGGAAGCAGTCCGCTGTCAGCATGGGGAGTTGGGATCGCTGCTGCGCCGAGAAGGACTGACGTATGCCCAGATCGCCAACTGGCACAGGCACATGCCGCTGGAAACTTGACGGACAAGGCGTGTGGACCGCAAGCCAACCTCAACGGGAACTTGCCGTTGCCTAGATATTTCAGGACTGAATTTCGAATTCAGCGGGTGTCTGCTCCGCAGCGTGTTCGGCGGAAAGAACTCCTTAAGGCTCACCTCCGTGAAAAAGTGCGAGCTTATCGCGCGCTGGGAATGAGTGATCCCGACATTGCGCGACTCATGGATTTGAGCGTTGGGACGATCTGGAACTATGAGAATCGGGAGATGTAGTATCACCTGCGGAGTCCGAGCAACCTATTCACTTCGCGATTACTTCACCCGCCGATACCCATCTATCATCGGCAATACGAACGAGTCGATTGACAATGCCGCCCGTATCAATTGTGGAACGGATTCCAATGCTTACACCGCCGCCAAGCCTTGCTCCTGAGGAGATATGTGCAAAATTTTCGATTACACATTCATGTTCGACGATAGCGCCGCTGCCGATAATCACATGAGAAGCGATTTGAGCTTCAGTGTTGACGATTGCCCCAGCGAGAAGGACAGTACCTACACCAATGCTGGCGGAATGGGCAATGCTGGCGCGTGGGTGACATAATGTAAGCCACGGGATGGTCGTGGCTAAGGACGCTACTCTGTCAGCGATCATTTGCCGAATGCGATTGTTGCCAATGGCGACAACCATCCCATCAGGTTGGGCGGCGAGGATGTTTTCGGTCGTGATGCCGCCGAGTACGCTAAAACCTAAAACGGTTTTGCCCCAGTTTGTCGGCTCGTCGTCCAAAAACCCAACTATCTGAAATCCCAGATCGTGCGCGAGTTCAGCGACACATTTTGCATATCCGCCCCCGCCCAGAAGGATAATTTTTTTCTGTGATGACGTGATCAAGTTTGTGATGAGGACAGTTCCTTTAAGAAGCCGGTTCGTAAATTAATGTGACCCATTGGTCAGTGCGCAGACTGAGGTTAAATTCAACAATGGTCTGGTCAATGGTATAACTGGCGGATGGCTGCGGGGAGGCATCGATCAATTCTGCGTCCGGTGGCAGAAATATTTGCAAATTTACGGGTTCAGAGCGCGTTCCGGGCTGTTTTTGGATAAAGAGACGGTAGCGCCGATAGGTACCAAACAGTTCGGTGATGAGTGGTGGCGTGTAGCTAAACTGAAATCGCTCGGTACTGTCATAGTCAACTGTCACATCCGCGATGAAATGGGTATAGTTTGCCTTATCTTCAACAGTGGGCGCAAAGCTCAGGTTCTCGGTGCTGTCTAATGTGCTGCCCGTTGGCACAAAAACTTGCAGCAAGTTTTGATAATTCACATCGCCGTGATAGTTTCCATCGACCGCTGGATCGTCTTCGGCAATGCGCGCCGAATAATCATAGGCGACTATGAGATCATTGTGAATTGAGCCATCGGCTTGAATAGTGACATTGGCAGATAACTGACGGATAATTGAGCGATTCGATTTATTACCTAGATTGGCATCCGCAGTCATTAAATAATCGTATTGTGGATTGGGAGATTGCCTGCCAGACCAACCCAAGTCATCGACGGTATTGTTCAGACGTTCATTATTGAAGTAAAACATAATGTGCTTCTCTTGCAACGCTTGTAAGATGACGCTCAGCATTCGCTGGTTAATGGCGGGGTTTGAAATTGATTCCTGCCAATCGGCGAATATTTGGGTGTACATCATCGCTAAAAACTGCTTGTGTTCACCTTCTTCAGCACGGATTCGATAGATCACCTCGCGGAAATTCTCGGTGGTTATATCCTGCGTATAACCGGGAACCGTCACCCGTCCCAGCGCACTCAAAATCGTTTCGAAGCCATAAATGTCAATGGCGACGACTCCATCGATGGGCGCATATAAATTGCTGCCGTTGTTGTAAAATTCGGCTGCCATCTGGGCAGTGGTCGGAAAATCGGCATACCAACTGCCATCCCACGTAGCATAAATCGGTGAATTGTACTGAATCCACCAACTGGGCACACTGACTTGAGATGGTGAATTGGCAGGGGGGGGATTGGGACTGGTAGCAGTTGTGGGATTATACCCGTAATCTGCGATGCGCCCATTGCGCACACTCAACCAACCATATGTACTGATGTACCCCCCCGAGGGACGGAGTTCATCGCTGTTTTGGGAGAGAATGAGGTAGTTTTGCTGGGTTTCAAGCCCGAAGGCAGTGGTCAAAAGTTCAGGGGCATTCAGGAGTACCGCATTGCTTTGGGTTAATAGCTCATAATAAGTGTTTAACTCGTTAAAGTAAAACAGATAACTGATGGGTAAGTTGTTTAAATCAATGCCATCAAGCAAAACACGGACGGTTTGAAGGTTTTCCGATGCCCTTAAGAAGGCGGTGCGACCAATACGGATTTGCTCAACCAGTTGTTCTCCTTGCGAAATACTCGCCCCTAAAGTAGCGCCACCGCTATTCCCAAATAAGATCGATAAACTGGGCTGAAGCCCCCTCAGAATTTCGTTTGCCGAACCCACCATGCTGTAAGCCGAGTCGACCAAGATCACCATCGAATCAATATCTGGGCGTACCTGCCGGAGAGGGGCGAGAAAGCGGGTTTGACTTTTGGCAAAGCCCAACGTGCCTTGAAGATCATTGATACTTGACGACAAACGCTCAAAATCTTCGAGGGTGTACTCGCCGTTCGCAGCGTTGCTGAGGTCCATCACCACCCGCTGAAAACTGCCCATCGAAAGTTGAACGCGATTGAGGGCATAAGCAAAAACGGTACTGATGATCACGACCGCTACAACAACCAGCGCCACCAGAATAACCGCCACGCTGCGCCACGGTATCGCCCGCACAACACCTCGGATCGGTTTGACCCAACGTGCCGACCGCCGCCGACGGCGACTTTTGACTTTAGGGGTTGCTGTAGATACTACCGAAGCTTCGAGAATAGCTTGATTTTGCTCATTCTGTTCAGTTACGTTCATTTCCCTGCCTAGTTCTCTTGTGACGACCGACGCAAACGTAACGTCTCTAATAACCAAGCCACTCGGTTCATTCGCTTGGAGTAACCATACGCATAATAGTAACGATAGTAACCATAACTATACGCTTCCTCGCGGGCATTGGCACGGTTGACGACTACGCCTAGGATCTCTTTGCCGACTTGCGCAAAGATTTCTTTGACTCGTAAAGCTGCGCGGCGGCGGGTACGACCGCAATCCACCACCAACAGCACCTTGGCATCAACGCGACCTGCCAAAATTGAACTATCCGATATCGTTAGGCTAGGTGGGGTATCGAAGATCACAATATCAATATCCTGAACAGAGCGGAATATTTTGACCCATTTTTCGATCAAAGCCGAGCCAAGTAATTCCGCCGGATTGGGCGGTACGAGTCCGCTGGTAATGATACGAAGCTTAGGAATGCCAGCGGTTTGAAAACAGTCCCGCAAGCGTCTTATATATTCCTCGTCATCGATTTTGGTAGATCCTGGATCACCGCGGAGCAAGGTGGTTAAGCCGACAGTGTTTTCTAATCCAAACATGGTGTGGATTTTAGGGCGGCGAAGATCGGCATCTATCAACAAAACCCGCATATCAGCTTGAGCCAAGGCGATTGCCAGATTGGTTGCGGTTAACGTCTTGCCCTCTTCGGGGCCCGCGCTGGTGACCACGATGACGGGCGTTTTTTCTTCCATTTCATTCAGTGAATAGATAACATTTGTCCGTAGACTGCGATAGGCTTCGGCGACAGCAGAGATGGTCTCATGATTGGAAACGAGCCGTTCTGTGTCCTTCGTCTTGCGCGTGCCAAAACGGAGAATGACGCCCAATACTTGTAAGGATAAAGTGCGTGTCGCATCTTCTGAACTGCGTATCGTATCGTCCAAATATTCGATGACAATAGCCACGCCAAACGCGGCGATTGCGCCAAGAATTGCAGCACCAATGGTCGATCCGAAAGAGTTGGTGATCGTGGGATTATCGGATGGACGGGCACGCTCAACAATATCAATCGCGTTGGTTCGCTGTTGAATAGCAGAAATTGTCCTCGAAAAATCTGCCACTGTTGACAAGGATAAGTTAATTTGGGCGACGGTTTCATTACGTTGCTGGATGAGCGTCGTGATTTCTAACGTGTCGGTCGAACCAGCAATTTGTTCATCCAATCGTGACAACTGCCCACGCGATTGTTCTAACAACAAATTGAGTTCGGCAATTTGTTCGTTGGCAAACTCTATTTGTGACTCTTGCTCAGGGGTTAAATTGGTGGGGCTTTGGAGGATGAGCTGTTCCGCAAGGGCATTGGCGATATCCGCGGGAAGAACCGTGTCGTCGTATGTAACAGTGATGACGAGAAGCGCGGTACTCGGCAAAATCCGACTATTGATGATGTTGCGCAAATCATTGACCGTGAAATCCAAATTGAGCGCTTCGATAGTCCCTTGCAAAATATCAAAGCTGGTCAGCAACTGCTGGTAGGTGGGTGCCAGATTCATTGCTAGGCTCATGTCAGCGCTAGAAGGATTGGGTTGTTCTAAAACAGAGGGTCCTACCGAGATCGTTACTTGGGCTTGGTATTCTGGCGGGCGATTGATAGTGTTGACATAGTTAAAGCTGCCCGCAACCAGCGCGACTAAAACAATCAGGAGAAGCCATCGACGTATGATCCGAAAATAGGGTGCTAATTCCATGAAATGCTACGCCTCATCTGCCTCAAGCAGTATTCCCATATATAATTACCCTAATTGCTAGTTCTTCATCTCACCCCGCTGCGTTTCGCTTAGCTCCTCGTCTTCGCTTTTTTGGAGAGGAGGTTGAGGGGGTTAGGGAAGAAAATTGCACTAGCAATCGCGGTATAATTATTACCTGTTAGGGATCGAATTCTCATTCTACCATGAGTAACGGTAATTTTATATTCATTTCAATCGTGAATTGTGTAGTTGTGTTGAAATTTTCAACACAACTGTTGCGGAGTCTACAGTATCGATTGTATACTCTCAAAAGAATTTTCACAATAGAGTTGGCGACATCAACCTCATAGCACATAGTATAATGGATGGTGTAGGAGTGTTTGAATGTGCGGTATTGCCGGAATACTTGTTCGTTCCGAAACAGACCTCCCCGATTTACGTGAACGCCTCCAATGTATGGCATCTGCAATGCAGCATCGCGGACCAGACGACGAGGGGATATATCTCTCTGTTGACGGTCGTTTAGGATTTGCCAATCGCCGCCTTGCCATACGCGATTTGTCGCCTGCAGGGCATATGCCCATGCCGAACCCGTCAGAAGATGTGTGGATCACTTACAACGGGGAAGTATACAACGCTGATGAACTACGCCATGACCTTAAAGTGCTTGGTTATGAGTTCCGCTCGCACAGCGATACCGAAGTCATCCTTAGAGGGTATGAGGCTTGGGGTTGCGATATCGTCCCCCGTTTGCGCGGCATGTTCGCCTTCGCTATTCATGATATGCGTGTGCCCGCCACCCCACAATTTTTGCTGGCACGCGATCACATGGGCATTAAACCTATCTATTATGCCAATACGCCACAGGCATTTGTTTTTGCGTCGGAACTAAAAGCGTTGTTGGCATCTGGTTTGGTCAGCAAAGAAATTAGCGCAGCAGGGTTAGTCGGCTATCTCCTTTCGGGCAGCGTCCCGAACCCATTCACGATTTATGCAGATGTACACGCGCTGGAGCCGTCACGTCACCTTCATACCACCCTGCCCCTGCGTTCTTCGTTGCAATCCACTGTCTATTGGTCACTGCCCACCACGACTTCTGATGTTCACGGTATGGATGAAGCTATAGAACAGACACGGCTTTTGCTAGAAGAGTCTGTTCGCATTCGGTTGGTGAGCGATGTCCCTCTCGGCGCGTTTTTGAGCGGAGGGCTGGATTCAAGTGCGGTGGTGGCTTTGATGCGCGGAGCGACTGCCGGCGCTATTCGTACCTGCTCGATGGTTTTTGAGGAAGCCGCTTTTTCAGAAGCGCCTTATGCCCGTGCGGTATCCGACGCGCTCGGTACAGAACACTTTGAGCGCGTTATCACGGCAGAGGATGTCATCAAGGAATTCGATAATATTCTGTATGCCCTCGATCAACCGTCAGTGGATGGGGTAAACACCTATTTTGTCTCACAGACGGCGCGACAGGCAGGGCTGACGGTTGCCTTGTCTGGGCTAGGGGGCGATGAATTATTTGGTGGCTATCCGAGTACATTTGGCGGTGTTCCCCAAACATTACGCTATTTGCGGATGGCAGGGGCAACCCCCGGTGGTAATTGGTTGGCTCGGCGCGCCATTGCCCTGCTGCCACAAGGACAACGGTGGGCACGTATCCAAGATGCCCTTGCGCGCCCGATTTCGCCCGCGAGTGCATACTCGGCACGGCGTGGCTTATTCTCAGAGGCAGAGGTTCGCCAGCTTGTTCATCCCGACATTTGGAATAAAGCCGCACAGCAGTTTAATTTGGTTACCCACATTGCCGAGCGTGCGGGGCAGCTTCAAAATGAGAACGATGGTCTTTTTAGCTGGATAAGCCGCGCGGAACTACGAACCTACACCCACCATCAATTGTTGCGCGATACCGATGTAATGAGTATGATCCATTCATTGGAAGTGCGTGTTCCATTGCTGGATCGAAAGCTCGTTGAATACGTGTTACAACTCCCACCGTCTTTGAAGACTGATACGGCTGGTCAGCTAAAGCCATTGCTTAGGTCTGCTGTAGCACAGTTACTACCCCCTGTTGTCTTGCAGCGACGTGCAAAACAAGGCTTTACCTTTCCGTTTGATGTCTGGTTGCGAGGTGGTTTGCGCGACAGACTGACGCGCGATAATGATGCGTTGAAGCAGAGTGGTTTGTTTCAGAGCGCAAGCATCGACCAAACATGGCAACGTTTCTTGCAGAGTGAGATTCACTGGTCTCGCCCGTGGGCATTGGCGGCGTTGGAGCATGTCGTTAAATCTTCTTAAACAGCATATTTTGAGCGATACAAATATATATTGTATTCTCAAAAACCAAGTTGTTTTTTGATGTAGAAAGACGCGAGATGAACGTATCCGTATTTTGCCTAGCCAAATTTCACGCCTTTTATTTAGCGGAACAACTCCATAAGCATCAGGCGCTCGATCACCTATATACGTCTTTTTATGGGAAGATCGCCAGTAAGCAGAACAATGAAAATATTGATCTACCCTATGCAAAAGTTCGAACCCACTTACTTTTGGCATTTATGGCTTATACACGTAATCCTTTTTCGGAACTTAGGCTTTGGCAATTGTTTGGCGAGTGGGCTGCTAGGTATATCGAAAACGAGGATATTGTGGTGAGCTGGGGACTAGCAGCACTCCCGATTATTGAGCAAGCAAAACAACGAAACATCATTTCGATTGTGGAACGTGGTTCTGCCCATGTGCGCGTACAACGCGATATTTTACTGGAAGAGTACGAAGCGTATGGGCAGCCCACTGATGCGCTTATGCGCAGTTTTTCACCACAGCGTATGGAGCGCGAACTCTTAGAATATGAAATGGTTGATTATATCTCAGTCCCTTCACAATTTGCTAAACGAAGTTTTGTTGAGCAAGGAGTACCAGAAGCTAAAATTATCAAAATCAACTATGGGGTAAATTTGAGTCGTTTTCACCAGATCCCTAAACAGGATAATGTTTTTCGAGTGATCTATGCTGGGGCGATGACGCTACGGAAAGGCATTCAGTATCTCCTAAAAGCTTTTGCCGATCTTAATCTGCCTAATGCAGAACTATGGTTGATTGGAAACATATCCTCTGAGACTGAAACATTTTTTAAGCGATATGAGGGAAGCTTTCGGCACTTTGGGGCAATGCCTATGCACGAGCTTCATAAGTATTACGCCCAAGGTTCTGTGTTCGGAATTTGTTCTTTGGAAGAAGGGATGGCAATGGTGCAACCTCAAGCCATGTCGTGCGGGCTTCCCTTAATATGCACGACCAACACGGGCGGGGATGATATGATCACAGATGGGGTTGAAGGCTTTGTTGTCCCTATTCGAAATGTGGAAGCAATCAAAGAGAAACTGCTATACCTCTATGAAAACCATGAGATTTGTGTTGCGATGGGTCAAGCGGCGAAGCGGAAAGTGCAACAAGGTTTATCTTGGGATGATTATGGACGGTCCGTCATGGAGGCGTATGAGGGGTTGTTGAAAAACCCTTGACTCATACCGAAAGTGAGAACAAAAACGAGAAAGCAGATGTGTTCCCAAATAGGTTTAGTTAGCAAATGGAAGTGTGAAATTGAAGCTGGATAGAAATCTTGAGGGCAAACATTGTTTGCTGGCTATCACTGGCGCATATAACCTTGGCGGCGGTATCGCCGCAGCCAATCGATTGGTCATTCAGGCTTTAGTCGACTCGGGTTACCACACCCACATTATTGCCTTCAATGAGGGTGCCGATTCTGGTAAGCATTATACAACCTTCAAAAATATTAATTACAAAACAAGCACCCTAAATAAGTTAAAATTTGTTTTTCATGTCTATTCCGCTTTACTAAAACGACGCTATACAACAATCTTTTTTGATCATGTCAATTTGGCGTGGATTCTATTTCCCGTCGTGCGTTTAGGGTTTGTGCGATATGTGGTGCGACTCAATGGTATCGAAGTGTTTCCACCCAAGCCAGATTGGCAGGGGAAATTAGGATTACAAAATGCAGCTTTATGTTTAGCGATTTCAGAATTTACCAAACAGCAGGTTAGCTCTATATTTCCTGAACTGAAAATAACAGTTGTTGATTTATCCCTTGATCCTGTGCGCAGCGAGCAAATTCAGTTAAGCGATGATTTGATAGAAATGCAGCTCACCGCCGTGGACGGTAGTCAAACGGTGTTAGGAAACCGAGTTATCCTTCATGTTGGACGTATGGCGGAGGACGAACGTTATAAGGGGCAAGATGTCTTGATTCAGGCTATGCCTTATTTAAGTGAAGAATATAGTGATGTTCAACTCGTTTTGGTGGGTCAAGGGAATGATATGGGGAGGTTACTTGCCCTTGCGCGTGAACAATCGCCAGATGTGCAATCGCGAATTTTCATGCCGGGTTTCGTTTCGGAAAAGCAACTTGATGACCTTTATCAATGCGCCTACTTGTTTGCGATGCCTAGCCGGGGGGAGGGCTTTGGTTTAGTATATGTTGAAGCCATGTCTCGTGGAAAACCCTGTGTAGCGAGCCGTATTGACGCTGCTCAATTTGTTGTAAAAGATGAGGTAACTGGACTCCTCGTAAACGATCCTTTCGATCCAAAGTCCGTTGCGACGACGCTGTTGAATCTGCTGCGAGACCCCCAAAAAGCGCGGTTATTTGGCGCGGCTGGTTATGAATTGGCGAAAACGTATTACAGCTATCCAAGTTTTCGAGATCGATTTATTGAAACTCTTGAAGCGTATTTATCTTGAATCCGTCAGACAAAATCACCTCGCCGACGAAAATTATCATTTTGGTGTTGATTAATTATTATTTACCCGGATACAAGACCGGCGGACCAGTACGGTCTATTTCTAATCTTGTTGAATGGTTGGGGGATGAAATTGAGTTTTTAATTCTTACGGCTGATCATGATGCCGGCATGAGTGATCCTTACCCGAATATTCGATCCGGCGTATGGAATCAAGTTGGAAAAGCCAAGGTGCGTTATTTGACGCGCGAAGAATTGAAAGTGTCTCGTTTCAGTCAAATTATTAATGCTATAAAATTTGATTTATTTTACATTGATTCGTTATTAGCTTCTACTTCAATTCGAGCGTTGATTTTGCGTCGTTTCGCTATGCTTTTGGATAAACCTATCATTCTATCACCCCGCGGACATTTAGGAGCAGGTGCGCTACGACAAAAATGGGTAAAAAAATATTCATTCCTCATAGTGGCTAGATTCCTGCGACTATATGCTAGATTAAATTGGCACGCTACCAGCGAACAGGAAAAGAGGGAGATCATCCATAATTTTGGACAAGAGACGGCACATCGCATAAGCGTCGCTCCCAATCTGCCTATACCTGGTGCGCAACATATAACCGAGACACGACCCAGTAAAAGGAGTAACTCTCTTCGGATCGTCTTTCTCTCGCGAATCTCACGAAAGAAAAACTTGCATTTCGCTATTGAGTCTATGCAAGGCTTAAAAGGACGGATCGACTTTGATATTTACGGGCCTTTAGAAGATGAGGATTATTGGAAAGAGTGCCAAGAAAGCATCAAGAAACTACCTGTCAATGTGAACGTGCAGTATCGTGGAACTGTATCATTTGATCA
>Ga0105048_10015193_pt1 | contig 11961 bp, 9 predicted proteins | sample MAT05_FD_78382 | JGI IMG/M metagenome (GOLD analysis project Ga0105048, IMG submission 78382) | Freshwater microbial communities from Lake Fryxell liftoff mats and glacier meltwater in Antarctica - MAT-05 | ecosystem: Environmental > Aquatic > Freshwater > Ice > Liftoff microbial mat | place...
AAAGCAAGGTCGCCGTGGAGGTCATGGCGTCGCCGATGAACCCTCCGATGCCGTTGCCCGCGACCGTACAGATGTCCCCCGACCGCCCCTCGCAGCGCTCGACCTTGCCGGTTTGCGGCGGCGGAGAGACGAAGGCCAAGAAATACGAGAGCAGCGAGCGCTCCTCGTCCTGGTCGGGGGGCGGCGTATCGGTGAGCGCGAGGACCGTGGGGTTGTCGGTGATGCGCTCGCTGAGAACGCCGCACGGCGCGATGGGCACGCCGGCGCTGCTCGTCGGTACGCGGTTCTGGAGCGGGTGACAGGGGACGCCGCCAGAGAGCGCGAGGTAGAGGTTATCGGGATCGATCCCCGCTATCGGACTGCCAACGCCGCCTTGGTTGCTCCCTTGCGCGCTCATCAAGTGGCACGACAGGCAGCCCCCCGAGATGTACAGATCGAAGCCTCGACCGATCAGCGAGTCGACGCGGGCGGGCGGCCGGCGCTCCACCAGGCCGAGGAACGCCGCGATCGACGCCAGCTGCTCGTCGGTCAGCGCGCGCGCTTTGTACGGGTGAGGGTCGAAGAAGTCCGGTACACCCGGCTCCTCCTCGGCGGTCGACGCGTAGCGCAGATTGGCCTCGAGCAGCGATACCTCGGCGCCCGCGATGCCGGGCGCTTCGAGGTTGCAGCCGCCCTCTGCGGCGTTGCAGTGGCAGGCGCTGCAGCCGTGCAGCGCGTACAGCTCGAGCCCACGAATGGCCGACAGGTGCAGATCTTCGCCGCCCCCGCCGCCGCCCGCGTCGGGGCTCGGCGTCACGGGCGTCTCGGTCGTGCAGGCCGATATCAGCACCGCGCTCAGGACCCAGACTCTCGTGATGTTCATGGGTTCACCCGTCGGATCCGGTGGTTCAGCGTGTCGGCGATGTAGATCGTGCGGTCGGGGCCCGCCCCTGCGCCGCCGGGCTGCGCCAGCTTCGCGGCGGTCGCTAGCGCGCCATCGCCCGCGTACGCTTCGTTCTCGGGTCCGCAAACTCCGGCGATGGTTCGGACGCGCAGGCTTGCGCGGTCCACCACGCGCACGCAGTTGTTCCAGGAGTCGGTGATGAGCACGTCACCCGACCCATCCGGGATGATGTCGACGTCCGCGGGCCGGAACAGCTTCACCTGCCGCGCGGGGAGATCGCTGCCGAGGTCGTCGCCGCCGCCCGCGAACGTGTCGATGGTCGGCGGGTCCACGTTCAAGTCGATCACGCGGATGCGATGGTTCTCGGAGTCCGCGACGTAGAGCAAGTGCCGATCGCGGTCGTAGGCCAGGCGCATCTGCGGCACCGCGTCGAAGCCCGCTTGCAGCCGGAAGGTCGCCTGGAACGCCGGGCCGCCGTCGCCGCTGTCCGAGTAGTCCGCGCGCGTCTTGCGGCTCTCGCCGCTGGGCGTTCGCGGCTCTCCACCCGCGAAGGTCTCGACGATGTTGTCCTTGTGCGTCGCGACGTAGGTGCGCGCGTCGGCGCCGAAGGGTGCGTCGTCGGCGTTGGCGCGCACGATGCGAATGCGGAAGTTGCCCTGGTCCGAGATGTACCAGTTCCCGTCGCGGTCGACGACGGCTGAGCTCGGGAGGTTGAAGCGGCTCGGGCCACCCATCCCGTTGAAGTTGGTGCCCGCCGCTTGTCCGTCGCCTGCGAAGCCGCGGCCGTTGCCGAACATGCAGAGGACCTCGCCGTAGCTGCCGTCGGGCTGGATCGGAAACACTTTGATCTTCCACATGTGCCAGCCCCACAAGACGAGGTCTCCGTTGGGAAAGAACGACGCGCCCACGGGGTGGTTCATGGCCGTGTTCGGCGCGAGGACTCGCCTGGCAGGCGTGGAGCAGTCATCCCCCAGCGTGGCGTTGCCCACGATGTTCAGCACCGGGCAGTCTCCGTCCCCGCAGGCATCGACCCGCCGCAACAGGTAATTGTTCCAGTCCATGATCACCAGCCGACCCTGCGGATCGAGCTGCGCGTCCTGGGGCCAAAACAGCGACTGCTCGCGCGCCGTGATGCCGAGCGTCTTCTTGTTCCCCGCGTTGCCCGCGCCCGCGAACGTGCAGATCTTGCCGCTCGCGCGATCGCACGGAGGTCCGGGATCATCGGACGAGGCCGCCGCGAGAGCGAGCAGGAACGCGGCGACGTCCTCGAGGTGCGAGAGCTCGACGCCAGGGAGCTTGAGGGGGTGACAACCGCCGAGCGCGGTCGAATTTTCGCAGGCGTCGACCAGCGCCGTTTGCAGATCATCCGCCGTGCGGCCGACCAGCACGGGCGCGCCGGGGAACGTGGGGCTGCCGCGCCCGTCGACGCCGTGACAGTTCGCGCATCGAAGCCCGCGATACAGCTGCTCGCCGCGCGCGACCGAGTCTCCGGTCAGAGGAAAATCGAGCACGAATCCCGCGTCGGGAGTCGCGGCCGTCCCCGCATCGGGCGGGGCCTCCGGAGCGCTCGAGCACGCCGTGACGAGCGCGAGCCAGGAGCCGAAAAGCCAGCGTTGGGACATGGGAGCGCAAATGTAGCGAGGGCCGAGACCCGCGTCGAGCGCGTCGCGCAATCCCCTCGGGTCGGCGCCAGCGGCCCGCGGTGCGACGGAGGCGACGCCCCAAATGGTTTCTGGGTCCGCGATACACGCAGACGCGCGTCTTCGTCGCCGACCCCGCGAGGGTTCGTGAACCCCGATCGCACGCCTCCAGCGCGGTGGCGGAGCTCGCCGTGTGGCTGGTCCGCACCGCGCCTCGCAACCAGCCTTATAGACGTGCCTCTCTCGTCGCGCTCGCCAGCCTTTTCGGCGTCGCCGCATCGAGCCGAAGCGGGCCGCTTCAGCTCCCGGATGCCTTTCTGCCGGTGAGTCCCATCTTCGCCGTGGCGGTGGCGCTCCTGTTCATGGCCGCACGACCGAATGATGAAGATGCCGGCAGACTGCTCAGCGGGTTGTCGTTTCTTGGAGTGCTCTTGCTCGGCGGCACCACGATCGGCTTCGCGAAGCCATATCTCATGGCCCTGGTGCTGAGGAGCCCGACGCCTCGCGTTCCGCTCGTTCGGGGCTTTCAGCTCTCTTCTCGGGATGGCTGTCTGGCTCGCCAGGCGCAACCGCAGCGGCGCGATCGCGACCGGAACGATACTCGGCGCGGTTTATGTCGTGACGGGCGTGGGGCTCGGCGTCACCTGGCCGGTGGTCGTCGTGCTGGCGGCCAGCGTGGGCAATGACAGACACGCGGTACTCTTGCTCTGCGTGTACTCGGTCATTCAAACGATCGCCTTGATGCCTGTGAGATTCGTGGTGGGGTCAGAACTTCGCGCGAAATACGTCGGTGAGGCCCGCCCTCGCGAGCCGATCGACGGGTGTCCTCTCCGCCGGCGTGTGGAAGAGACGGACAGCCAGGCCAAGATCTCGCCCGCTCGAGTTTCCCATCGGTCTTTTCTTGCGTGGCCTGGCGCGACGATAAAAAGCGCTCATCTCTTCGTGCGACCGCTCGGCGCGCCTGGTCGCCTCGCGCGGGGCTTCTTCGCCAGGGCAGCGCGATACTCACGGATCGCCGCGCTGGTCGTCGGCCGATCGAGGAAGCTCGTGAGCTGAGGGAGGTCGATGCCGGGCAGGACCTCGCTCGCCGGCACCGCGACGTACGCCTGGTTGCGAAGCACGTAAGGCGTCAAAGCGCCCTCGGCCCAGAACCAGACCTCGCGCACGTCGAGCTTGCGGTACACCTCGAGCTTGTCGATCCCACCCGAGGTCCAGACCACCTCGATGGCGAGCTCAGGCCGCGTGGGCCTGGGATCGTCGGAGAACACGTAGCATTCGTCGGGCTCAACGCCGCGCGCGACGTCTTTGTCCTCGATCGTCCACGATCCGAGCGCCCGAAACTCGATCCCGCGCTCCAGGCAGTAAGTCTCGACCAGGCTGCCGAGCGTCGACTTGATCGACTCGTGGGTCTGCGATGGGCTCATGATCTCGAGTCGTCCTTCCAGGAACGTGATCCGGGGCACGGAGTGATCGCCGCGGATCTCCATGATCCGTTGATAGTCCGCCCAGCCCGCGTCACGGAGCACCACGATGTGATCCTGCTGAGGCGCGCGCGGGGGAATCGGCGGGACCTGGAGGGCGACCATCGGGAGATGATATCCAGACGAGCGAAGGCTGTCATCGAACAAGGAGTCGGACGAACGCTTGATCCGATGGGCGTTATGCACCACACCACGATCGTGCCCTCGACGCGCGTCTCTCCCGCACACGCGCCGATCAGCGCGGCTCCGAGCGTGAAGTCGCCGCCATGCGTCCCGCGCGGGAGCGCGCCCTAGCTAGTGCTATTTGCGCCTGTCAAATACCGCGCTCGGCGTGGTGCTCTACGAGCTGCTCACCCTGCGCCGCGCGTGGGCCCTCGATCCGCGCGGGGAGCCGGCCACCGCGTTCGACGTGCCCGTCCGCCTGGTGCACGCCAACGCGGTGATCGCGATCGTCGCGCCGGAGCGAGCTGGCCCGTGCATGTGGTAGCCTCGCGGGGCCTCGCACGATGCCGCGATGCGCGCGTTACGCGGTCTCTCCGTGGGTACGGAACCTGATCGAGGTTTTGCGGGGCGCGCTATCTCGTCGGCTTCGACGACTTCACGCAGGTGGCGCGGGGCTGGCGCGTTTCGTGGAGCGACCCCTCGCCTGAATCAGGGCGCGATCTCGCGCGCGTACACCGCGTTGGCGACCGACTCGTTCGTGCCGGCGGGGAACGTCTGGTACACCGCCATCGGCGCGCAGCGCGACCTCCGAGTGGCCGTGCAGATGCCCCGGGTGCCTGTCGACGTTCTCGCGCGAGCCCCAGGTGTGGGTCGCGAGTTCGTAGCGGCGGAAGTCGGTCGCCAGCTGCTCGACTACACGGGCATCCATGTTCGAATACTGGCAGGACTATCGCGCCGGAAGACTATCCCGAACCCTGTTCCGCGCGTGGATGGATCCCGTGCGAACTCAGGTCGAGGCGCTACTCATGAAGGCGGCCGCCGCGAGATCGACGAGCTATCGAGCTCGTGCGCAGACATTCTGAAGCACAAGGACGCGCTGTGGACGTTCGTCGACGAGGATGGCGTCGAGCACGAACAACCACGCCGAGCGCGAACTGCGAGCAATGCGGCCGGCCTCCTTGAGCTTCGCGCGAGGGACCTGGAGCACGCGAGGCGAGACCCCCACCACGGGCGCGAGGGCACTCATTCGTAGTCGAGGCAAAGGCGCGGTTCGCATCGGAGCTTCGCACCCGCGATCGCGGGCCTCAACACCACCCCTGAACGGTTACGCTGGATGGCGAAGTGGATCTATCCGGCGAAGCGTGGGCGGTGACCCATGGAGAGCCACCACGGGCCGGTCAGGTCGCGCGCACGCCTGCGATCTCCCCGTACCCTCCAGGGATGAAGAAGTCGTGCATCCCGAGCCCGAGCACCCGCAGCACCGTCGCCGTCACATCGGCCGCGGTCGGGGGCCGCTGGCGGGTGCTGCCGTCCTCTTCGTGGATCTCCACCGGGAGCCCGCGGGGCCCGTACGCGAAGCCCGACAGATCGTAGCCGCCCACCGCGCGTCCGCCCGCGAGACCGCCGCCCACCAGCGTCACCGACGTGAACGGCCAGTGATCGTCGGGATAGTTGAAGTCTGCGGGCGATGAGCCCGAGGCCCAGGTCCGCGCGAACTCCGAGAAGATCACCACCAGCGTGTCGTCGAGGAGCGTCTTGCCGCTGGGGAGCGTCGTCCGCTTCATCTCGCCTAGCAAGCGCCCGATGCAGTCCATCCCCCCGCGCATGTCCACGAACTCTTTCTGGTGGCCTTGCTGGCCGGAGTGCCGATCGAAGTACAGCTCCGGCAGGTACAGGTGCACGGCCGAAGTCAGGTCGGCCTTGAACAGCCGCAACATCAGCTCGAAGCTCGGCTCGAACATCGCGTCGGTCGCGTGATAGTTGGCCAGACCGTAGGTCCAGCCAAACTTACCGCCCGTGGCTCCGTACGGCGTCTGGCCCGCGAAGCTGGCCGGTCCGGTGAGCTGCTCGATGCCGCGGGTCACCTCCAGCACGTCGGCGATGTTGCGGGCCAGGACCTTGGACACGCCGCGGTAAGCGTCGTGCACGCTCTCCAGGAAGGCGTCGGTCCCCCGGGTGGACTTGCCGCGCAAGGCTCGGGTCCGCGCCAGCGCGCGCCGCTCGAGGGCGGTGAGCGGTATTCGGCCCTCGTCGGCGCCCGTGAAAGACAGATCGGGCGACATGTCGCGGAGGTTCACTCCGCGCCACCAGGCGTTGCGCTGCTCGCGATCGGAGAACATCGAGCCGATGGTGTCCACGTTGGGCACGTAGTTGGCCGCAGCGCGGGCCGGCAAGCTGAGCGACTGCGGCATGCCACGCCCGTCGAGGCCCACGCAGGGCAGCGGCCGAGTGTCCTGGAAGCGCGAGTACACGTGGTTGGCGAACACCGACTGGTACGCGGGCGCGCGGTACTCGGCGCCCGCCACGCCGCACATCGATGCGATGTACCCGCTCTCGTGGGCGGCGGTGCCCTGATCGACGCCGTGGATCACCACCGCGTCACGGAACAGGTCGTGCTCGATCCAGGAGTAGCCGAGCGGCAGCCACTTGCGCCCGTTGGCCTCGGCCCGGCTGCCCGGCGCCGCCGGATCCCAGGTGCGGCCGATGCGGATGGGCGCGTGTCCCCCGCCGCCCGCCGACACCTCGATGATGTCGCTGGGCAGGTATCCCGCGGTCTCGCCGATCGCGCCCTGCAGCGGCATCACGTGGCGCGCCGCGCCCGCCGCGTCGAACGGCGCATAGAAGTACTGCGGCGTGTACCCACCCGACACGTACAGCGACAGCAGCCGCGACGGTGCCTCGCTGGACGCAGCCAGGGCCTTCTTCGGTCGCAGCGCGTCGCCGAGGAGCGCGAGCTGGCCCATGCCGAGGCCGAGCTGGAGGAGCTGTCTTCGCGTCGTCGTCATTTGTCCCTCACCACGCCAGCCAGCGCGGATCCTGTACGTAGCTCGCACAGGCCGCGATCCACGCGGTCTGTGCGCCGGCGCCCTCGGCGGCCTGGAAGATGTCGCGGAACACCGAGTCCACATCCTCGGGCGTGGGCGGGTCGCCCAGCATGCGAAGGTGCATCGAGGCTAGATCGGCCCGCACCGCTGCGGCGTCGGTCGCGCTGGTGTCGGTGGGCCGGGCGCGCCGGAAGATCGTGCTGTTGTTGGGCTTGCTCACCGCCATCCGGCACCACGCATACGAGATCTGGCGGAGCGTCTGCATCAGCGCCGGCGTCACCGCGGTGGTGCGGCGCGAACCTTCCAGCCAGCTCGCCCCCCCCAGGCCGCGCCAGCGCGTCTCGGTGGCGAGGCGGTCGGCCCCATAATGCGGTCCCGGCGCGCGATCCGGGCTCCACACCGCGAGATCGCCGCGGAAGGTGGTGGTCGGCGAGTCGAAGTTGCTGCCCGGGGTGCCCAGGAAGTCGGCCTCGGTGAGGCCCAGCTGATCGTACAAGGAGGCGATGATCTCCTCGGCCGTCAGGCGGCGCGTGGTCGGCGCGTCGGGGTCCGGCGTGGTCACACGGGTCGTGGCTCCGAGGTTGCGGATCCAGCGCTCGATCTCGGCCATCGACACGGGCTGCTGGGCGTTTGGCAGCGCCGCGTACGCCGGCCCCGCGGTCGGCATCTGGCGGAACGAGCCGGTGCCCTCGCCGCGCAGGAGCTTCACCAGGACGCTGGCCTCCGGATCACCGGACACCACGTACGCCGGGTTGCCGGCGAGCATGGTGCGAAAGGCGGTCTCGGAGGCGAAGAAGCGGAGGTTACCGCTGGACCCGTGGCAGCCGGCGCAGGCGGCGCGCAGGCCGAGGAAGATTCGTCCGGTCTCGTCGGAGGGGCACGGCGGCAGCGCGGTGGCCGCTTGCTCGACGCTGGTGAGCGCGGGGTGGCCGGCGGGCAAGACCGCCGACGGTGCCGGCACCTCGGGAGCACACGCAGCAAGGGCGAAGACTCCGATCGCGAGCGCCCGCATCACAGCCCCCGTCCCATCGCCGGCTCGGCGAGCAAGGCCCGCACGAGCGGCCGGACCCGCCGCCCCCCGGCCACGAAGCGCGTGGTGAGCGTGTCGATGTAGCCGGCCTCGGTCGACGGATCGAGCGTCCGACCCAGCACCCGCGCCGCGATCATCCGGGTCGCGCAGCTGTCGAACTGCCCGCTGGCCAGCACCACCTTGCCGAAGCCGAGCGGACCGTATGTCCCGTCGCCCTCTACGCCGAGGAGCTTTTGACCTTGCGGCAGGTGGTCGAGGAACATCGCGTAGGGGTTGGCGGCCAGCTGGGCGGGGGTGACCGGCGTCAGCACGGTGTTCGGGAGCCACGACTGCTTCCAGCGCGCGTACGGCATGTGGTCCTTGGTGTAGTCGGTGGGGATGGTCCAGCTCCCGATCTGCGGGATCATCGGCGTCGGCCCGATGTAGTGCCCACCGAAGTCCCAGCGCTTGAAGAAGATCGCCGCGGGGTCGATCAGCGCGTGGCAGTGCTGACAGGTCCCGGTGGTCGCCGGATCGATGGAGAACGCGTTGAACTGCTGCGTGGCCGGCGGCGGCGCGAAGTCGCGGCAGGTGAAGATCTCCAGCCAGCGCGCCGCCCGCACTCGCTCCCGCGCGAACGCCGACTGGCTCGCGAACGTGGTCAGCACGCCCGCGGTGGGAAGGCCGGCCGGCGGCTGGAGGGTGGAGCGCGGCTCGTAGCGCGCGTTGCGATCGGCGAGCAGGTGGGCGTGCAGGTCGCTGGGCTTGAACTCGCGCCAGGCGTACGGGTCGCGCGCGTCGTGCTGGGGGTCGGCGGGCGCTGGCTGATCGTTGCGCCACCACTGTTGGTCGTCGTCCTGGCCCGCGTTGGCGGGGTTCTGGCGGCTGTGGCGCACGTACAGATGGCGCAGCTTGTTGGTACCCACCGAGTAGTCGCCCACCACCAGATCGCTGAGCGGCCGGTCGTGCCAGGCCAGGTGCGCGAACAAGCGGGCCGGCTCCTCCCAGGCCATGCGGCGCTGCATCTGCTCGTCGAGGGTGTTGGACTGCGCGAAGCCCGAGCCGTCGGGGTTGCAGTACACGAGGTTGGGGCCGCACGAGCAGCTCGCGTCGTCCGCGCTTGTGGCGTCGTCGCCCACGCCCGCGGTGAAGTACACGCCCTCGTAGAGGCCGCAGGTGAAGGTCCCGCTGCCGTCCTTGCGCGGGTGCTGGCGGGTGCCGGCGCCGGCGCGGCCCACCACCTGGACGGTCGTCCCGGGCGCCCACCACGGCTCGAGATCCACGGCCGAGATCGCCTCGCGACCGCTGCCGTCCCAGGCGCGGTCCTCGCAAACGTCGGGCACGCTGTTGCTGTTGCCGTCGCGGTGATCGCTCATCGAGGCGTCGCCCGCGACATAGTACGCGCCGCCGCGCGGGCTGCCGTTGGGACAGCGGTGGAGCGACCCCGACATGTGGCCCCAGTAGGTCTCGCCGTTGGCCCCGGTGCTGTAGCGGCCGACCCGCAGCCAGTCGCGCCCGAAGTCGAGCATCTGGCTGTAAAAGCTGGGCGCGTTGAGGGCCTCGTCGACGAGCTGGCCGAGCAGGGCGCGCCGGGCGCCGTCATCGGGCGCCGCGACCATGGCCTCGAGCTGGGCCGGAGACGGCGGCCGACCGGTCAGCGTGAGGCTGAGGCGGCGGAGCTGGCGGGTCGGGGACAGCGCATCGAGAGGGGCGCTGGTCGGCGGCGGCGCAGGCGGTGGCTCGGTGGTGGTCGGGTCGCAGGCAAACGGGTCCATCGGCGTGGGGTTGCTCGGGTCGGTCGGATCCGTCGGCCGCGAGGGGTCGGTCGGCTGGAGCGGACGGGTGGGCGTCGGGCCACCGACCAAGGGATCCTCGATGCGCCCCATGCTGCAGGCGCACAGGAGGCCGATCGAGAGAGTCGTCACGAGCACACGCAAGTTGGTCGGACTCTAAAGCAACACGTGTTCCCGCGGGATGTGTTGGAGTTGTGGACTGGATGTGTGAAGTGGACTCTGCACCTGTAGACTGCACTGGGCAGGTTCAAGGGCTTCGGCTGAACGAGTAAAATGCATGGCTTCGCGAAGCCGAGCGCGACGCCGGCCTCGACCCACATCTCTTTGGGCGTGCCGAAGCTCGTCGTGGACGCGACGATGATGCCTTCGCAGCGCGTCTTCGCTGCGACGAGCTTCTCGCGCATCGCTTGATCGATAGCGATGAGGTGATTTCGGCCTTGGTCGTACTGCTCGGGCGTCAGGCCCGACATCAAGCAGCCGATGAACGCCTCGTTGGTCGACGCAGGCGTGTTTTGCTGGGGCTTTGCGGCGCCAAAGAGCGCGTCTTTCTCTGCGCGAATGGTCTTCTTCAGCGACGACGCGATCGGCTCTTCGATGATCCGAATCGTGCCTGGGTACGTCTGATCGGCTTCGCATCATCGGCCTTGGCGCCGTCGAGGAGCAGCGAGAAGCAGAGCGACGAGGTGTGATCGATCTTGGGGCTCGCACCGCTCGTCGGGCCCAAGTCTCACCCGCTTTGCCGGCCCTCACCAGCGAGCTGAACAGCTCGTAATAGTAACCGACGTCGTTGGACTCGAAGGGATCGCGCGATTCGATGAGCAGGTACTTGGCCATCAGGGCTCGCGTGGTCGGCCCAAGCGCTCGAGCTCAAGGTCGGCAGAGGACGCAGGCCGCCGGGTGGAGCCCATCGGTGCGGTGCTGGTCGAGGATCTTGCGCGAGATCTCCGCCAGCTCCCGCCGCACCTCGCGGCGCGCGCCCTTGATGTTGGCGATCTTCATCTGGTCGTAGGCGGTGGTCTGGTGGCGCATCCAGGCGATCACCGCGGCTTCGGCGCGCTCCTCGAGCGGGATCCGCTCGGTGCGAGCGACCGTGCCGCTGCCGACCGGCGTCGCGTGCTCGGTGATGCGCACCGCGAGGATCTGCGCGAGCCGCGTGTGCTGCGGCGAGAAGCGCAGAAACGCGATCACCGCGTTCGCGAACTCCACCACGTACTCGCCCTGCTCGCGCTCGCGGCGCGCGGTCGCGGAGGCCTTCTTTCGAGCGTATTCGGGGGTCGCACGCTCGCCGTCGACCGCGGCGCGCGCCGCCTCGATGTTGGCGAGCGGCGCCCACAGACCGCGCGAGAATGCCTTTCGGCCCTTCTTCTCGATCACCTGCCACGAGGGCCCGGCGGCCTTCACCCGGCGCGTGAGACCGGCGTCGCCCGGCGGCAAGCAGGCCCAGCCCGAAGGGGGGCTCAGGAGAGCCCCTTCAGGGGTCTTGAATCGCAGGGGGTCAGGGGTCGGGGCGAGGATCAAGGATGTCATCGTCGTCATGAGGCGAGGTGCACGAGCGTGCGGTCGACGCTGATCAGGAACGCACGAATGGACTCGTCGAGCGCCGGCCGCGGCGTGTCCTCGATCTTGGTGTGCGAGATCCCGGGGCTGCTCTGCGCGAACAGCATCGCGGTCGGAACGATCGGCGCCATCTCCGCCGCGTCGTGCAGCGGGCCGGAGGGCAGCTCGGGCGCGTAGCCGGTCACCTCCTTCACCGACTTCTTGATGATCTTCATCAACGCCTCGTCGAACGGGCGCGGCGTGATGTGCAGGAGCGGGCTCCACGCCACCGTGACGTGGAACCTCTTCGCCGCGCGCTGCGAGGCCTTCTTCGCGTCGGCCAGCATCTTCCCGAGGATCTTGGCGTCGAGCGCGCGCAGATCGATCGAGATCTCGGTGCTCCCCGGGACCGCGGTGACGAAGTTGGGCTCCACCTTCACCACACCGCAGGTCGCCACCACGCGCGTCTTCGGCGTCTTGCCGGAGTACTTCACGCTGATCTCGCGGCAGGCGAGCGCGAACTCCGCAGCGGCCAAAAAAGCGTCTTTCCGCAGGTGAATCGGCGCGGCGCCGGAGTGCGCGGCCTGGCCCTGGAAGCGCAGGTTGTAGCGCTCGACGCCCATCGTGCCGAG
>Ga0105048_10015194_pt1 | contig 11961 bp, 12 predicted proteins | sample MAT05_FD_78382 | JGI IMG/M metagenome (GOLD analysis project Ga0105048, IMG submission 78382) | Freshwater microbial communities from Lake Fryxell liftoff mats and glacier meltwater in Antarctica - MAT-05 | ecosystem: Environmental > Aquatic > Freshwater > Ice > Liftoff microbial mat | place...
AGGAAAGGCAGCATGCTCGCCTCGCTCGGCGACATGGTCGGCGCGATCCGCGTCATGGTGAGTGAAATCAGCGACACGTCGCGGCGGCTCAGGCAAGGTGCCGAGCAGATCAGCACGGCTTCGCGCGAGGTGGCGATCGCATCCCAGCAGCAGTCCGATGCGACGTCAACGATGGCCGCTGCGGTAGAGGAGATGACGGTCAGCATCTCGCACATATCGGATAGCGCGAAGGATACGCAGACCAGTTCGCTTAACTCGGTCCAGTTGGCCAAGGACGGTTCGGCGCGCATTGAGACGGCGGCGCAGGAAATCAAGCAAATCGCCACGCGCGTCACCGACGCTTCGGGACAGATACGCGTCCTTGCCGACCACGCCAACGAGATTTCGTCGATCGCCGGCGTCATCAAGGACATCGCCGGACAGACCAATCTGCTGGCGCTCAACGCGGCCATCGAAGCGGCACGCGCCGGCGAACAGGGCCGCGGTTTTGCCGTCGTCGCCGATGAAGTGCGTAAGCTCGCCGAGCGCACCTCGGTGGCAACCGTCGAGATCGAAAAGATGATTGCCGGCATCCAGTCCGATACCGTGCACGCCGTCGGCGTCATGGACGCTGCGCTGCCGCAGGTCGAGGCCGGCATGAAGGCAGCCGAAGGCGCCGCCGATTCGCTGCGCCAACTCGAGGCGGGCGCGCAATCGACCCTGACCAGCGTTCGCGATGTGGCGGAGGCAACGCACGAGCAGAGCAACGCCAGCACGAGCATTGCGCAGAAGGTCGAGGAGATTGCGACGATGGTCGACCAGACGTCGGCGGCCATGCAATCGACCGCCGAGACGGCGGCCGAGCTCGAGAAAATATCCGGCGAACTGACGCTGCTGGTCAGCCGCTTCCGCTGCTGAACGCGTAGCGCTCGCCTTAGCGCCCGGGCGGACCGATCGCCCGGCGCGTCGTCGATCGCCGGCGCGTACCGGGCGCTCTGTCTTTGCGAGCCCGCCCGGGGACTTCAACGCGGTCGCTGCCCCGGCCATGGTCGGCGGCCGCATCGCTGACGCGCGCGCCCGCAACGAAGCCAGGGAAAACTATGTCAAGCAGGCGCTGGGAGCCGCATTGGCGTACAACTTGAGACAAGCGCTTACAAGACTGCATTACCTTTTCGCGCCGCACTCTGCCTTAATGGCGATTCATTTCCCCTCTGGACTGGCGATGACAAAAGTGTTGCAGCGTGTCGACGCACTGATCATTCGCGCGGGTGTGACGGCGTGCCTTATGACGCCGCCCTACGCCTCCCCGTATTGCGACGAATGGCGGCATTAGCGGTGAGGGGTAGCGATGCAGCCGGGTCGATGAGGACTGGCGGATGCAAGCCGCTTGCGCAAGTCAAGCCCATGAGTTCGCCATCGCCTGCTGTCTCCCGGCAAGACCAGCAATGCTTCAGCGATTAATCGATCATCCCTGGATGTCCGTTGTTTTCGTAGTGACCATCGCCGGGTTGTGGCTGGCGGCGGCGATTCGGATGAAGCGCGACCGAATGCTCAAGCATCGCGCCAAGGTCAATCGCCGGGACAAACTGCGAGCCGAACGCGAACGACGCTGGCAAACTAGGGACTAAAGTCGGGCGCCGCCGGGGCGCCAGCCGCGTTCGCGGACCGCGCCCGTACCACGGGCAACCCGGTGACGACCAGGTCCGGATCGGTTTATTTTCCCAGCGCCGCGGTGATTTCAGCGAAGGTCCGCGCGACTTCGAAAATCGGCAGCGCGACGCCGAGCTGGCGGGCGATCTGGGTCGCTGAAAAAATGCCGCGCACGACGTCCATGGCGTACGCCGCATCGTTCTCGACGACGAGGGCGTGTTGACGCCCACTCTGTTTCAGCGTCTCGACGATCGAACCGACTTCGGCCTGTACAACCAGTTCGAAGTCGAGCACATCGATCGCCGGTCGCGGCACCATAAGGTCGGCGACGATCAAGTCGCCATACTTGCTACCGCGCCGCTCCTGCAGTAGCTTGATCGGCTTCTCGCCTATCGTGTCACGCGCTGAAAGCAGCCCTTCGATCAAGCCGTCGGGGTTAGTGACGAGCAGCAAGCGTACGCGTCGGGCAATCATGACCTGCGTCGCGCGGGTGATCTTTTCGCCAGCCGATACGGTCACCGCCGCGACTTGCCGCAGGTCGGTCATCACTTCGATGGCCGGCGAATTAATGCTGATCGGCTTTGGCGAAGGCGCTGTATTAGGCAACCAGATAGCGCCTGCCTTCATCTTGGACATCGATAGCGGTTTGGCCATATTAAACTTTCCTTTGAAGACTCAGAAATACCGATGTAACGCCAGATTCATCGGTGCGCTTATCGCTCCGTTTCATTCACCTGCCTGCCATTTGAGCATAGGCGCGGATGCAAGTTCAGACGCTGTTTTCGTCTTTGCGAGCTCCGCAGTCAGACGCCAACCGGAAATTATCGGCTCGCCTCGTTCGGCTGGCGAAAGCCGAAATAGGCAATCACCGCGGCCATCAGCTGAACGATGAAAATGGCGACGACCGACCCGCTCCAGCCGCCCTCTTCGTACGCCAAGCCAACAGCGACGCTGCCCGCCGCGCCGCCGGCGTAGTAAGTCATGTTGTACAGGCCGGCAGCGAGCGAGCGGCCCTCGACGACGGTCGTCGCAATAATACTGAAGCTCGTCGATTGACAAATGAAGACGCCCGACGAGCAGAGAATCAGGCCGACGATGATCACCGGCACCGACGGCGCGAGCGTCAGCAGCAGACCGGCGGCTGAGAATGCCAGTGCGGCCATGATCACGCGCCGTGCACCGAGCCACACGATGAGCCGGCCCGAGAGCGGGGTGACGATGCCACCGGCAAGGTAGACGGCGAAGACGTTGGCGAGCGCCGCCGCCGAAAAATGGAACGGCGCTCCGGCCAGGTGCAGATTGATATAGGTAAAGCTGCCAACCAGCGAAAAGAGGATGCAAAAGCCAACGGCGCATGCGACAAGTAGTCGTGGCTGGCGCAAGTGACTGCGCAAGATGCGCAAGGCGCTGCCGACATTGCGATTGGCGACGAAACGGCGCGAAGGGGGCAGCAGCCAGGCGACCAGAACGGCGCCGGCGAGCGTCAGCGCGGCGAGCGTCGTAAACGCACCTCGCCAGCCGAAAAGATCACCGATGTGGCCGGTGAGGAAGCGGCCGCTGAAGCCGCCGATCACCGTTCCGCCGACGTAGGTTGTTGTCATTCTGGCGATGCTCGTCGCGTCGAATTCGTCCGAAATGTAGGCAATGATGACAACGACAATGCCGGGTATGGCGAGACCCTGCAGGAAACGCAGGGCGATGATCAGCGGCAGGCTGCCCGCGGCCGGGATCAGCGCCGTCGGTACGCTGAGCGCAAAAAGCGAGAAACAGATGAGCACCTTGCGGCCCAGCGCATCCGAGATCATTCCCATGAACGGCGAGACAAGGGCTACCGCGAGCACCGTTGCGCCGACCGTGTAACCGGCCTGCACGGGCGTTGCGCCGAACTCCTGCATGACGAGCGGCAGCACCGACTGCATCGAGTAGACGTTCACGAAGGCGAAGAAGCCGATCAGCCAGATAATGAACTTCGAAGCCTGTTTGCCTTCTTCGGGCAAATGCTGTCGCGCGGAAATATCGGGCATGGTGGGTATTTTTCTTGATCGTGAGGTCAGCTTAGACCATTTGCATCGTCCGACATCGGTCCGGCCGAATGGACGGACTAATCAAGAACAGGCGGATTGTCACATATCAGGCGAATGCCGTCGATCGTTGCCTGGCGCCAATTTTCATCGGCAGGCTGGCGATGCGCTGGCCTGAGCTCCGCACGCTCAGCGTCGTTGGCCGGCAAAGCGTGGCATCAGCTCCGATTTCATGAATCGGTTGACAGGGGCATGTTCAACAAGGCTTTTTGTCGTCATGGCAGACTAGGTGCGTATTTCGCGCCATCGTGACCGGTGTTCTGCGCCTGTTCCTCTGCCGGGGTAGCCGCTTGCCGCGACTCTTCCGCCTTCATCGTCTCTCCATATGTTCCCGCCACCTACTCGCGGCTTCCTATGTTCGGCCCTTCGGCTCATGCTGACGCCTACTATGGTTTCTGCTGACTTCTGACAGTCCATCCCGACACCTCTCGATGTCAGTAGCACAAGGCAGACCGCCCGATCTCGCCGGGTATGACGCACCCACCTTCACGCCTGTCGGATATACATCACCGCGTTCCGTGCAAGTTTCGGGCTTCACCGATATTTGCCTGCTTACCCCGCCGTGCCGCATCGTATCCGCTTCCTGTTCATCAGGCCAGCGCTTTGCCTTCAGCTTCCGCCAGATTTCCAGTCGCCCGGAACACCCTTGCCGTTCGGCTAAATCTTCCCTCTGCCGGGCGAGTAGCGGACTTTCACCTCCAGTGAGTGCGCCCTGCCGGGCGAAGAAAAAAAACGGGATCCGAGAATCCCATTTTCAAGCGAGCGGCATGTTTTGGCTCAATAGACCGGGGCGCCCTTGAGCAGGGTCGGAACCCACAGTGAGAACCACGGGAAATAGGTGACCACTGCCATTACGGCAAACAGCGCACCGTAGAAGGGCAAAATGCTCTTCATCACCTGTTCGACCGAAATATCGCCGATGGCACAGCCGACGAACTGCGTCGTGCCCACCGGCGGCGTATTCAGACCGAGCGCGCAATTGAGCAGCATGACCATGCCAAATTGCACCGGCCCCATGCCCATCTGAATGGCCAGCGGCAGGAACAACGGCGTACAGATCAGGATGGTCGCCGCCATGTCCATGAAGGTGCCGAGCAGGAACAGGATCACGTTGATCAGGAAGAACATCATGTACGGATTGCTGGTCGCCGACAGCAGCAACTCGGCCGTCTTGTCGGGAATCTCCAGAATGGCCATGATGTACTGGAACATCGTCGAGACGCCGATCAGCAGCAGAATGACGCCTGTCGTCTTGGCCGCCTTGGCCGCCGCTTTCATCAGTTTTGCCCAGGTCATCGTGCGATAACCGACAAAGGTCAGCAGCAGCGTGTAGGTCACCGCAATCGCCGCCGCTTCCGTTGCCGTGGTAATCCCGGCGATGATGCAGCCCAAAATGATGACAATGACGAACATGCCGGGAATGGCGGCCACGCACGAGGTAAGCACGGCAGTCCAGCCAGCGAATTTGTCCAGCGTCTCCCTGCGCGAACCGTCAGGACAGCGTGGATAACCTTCCTTCTTGGCTACCCAGAAGGCGGCAAATAGCATACAGACCATCAGCACGATCACCGGCAACAGCCCGGCAAACATCAGTTCGCCGATCGATACGCCCTTGACCATAACGTTGTGCCCGAGCAGCATGCCGCTGCTGCTGGAGGCGGCAAAGGCATAGATGATCAGGTTGTGCGAGGTCGGCATCAGGGCCCCGGCCAGCGAAGCATGTGTTGTGACGTTGACCGCGTAGTCGGCGCTGTAGCCTTCCTTTTTCATGAGCGGAATCATGACCCCGCCCATCGCCGACACGTCAGCGACCGGTGAGCCGGAGACGCCGCCGAAGATGGTGCAGGCAACGACGTTGGCCATACCCAGGCCGCCCCGCCAGTGCCCCACCAGATTCCGGGCAAAGACGACGATCTTGTCGGCAACGCCGCCATGCAACATCAGTTCGCCGGAAAAGATGAAGAACGGGATGGCCAGAAAGGAGAAAACGTTCATCCCGGAAATCATGTTCTGGAACGCGAGCTCCAGCGGAAACCCTTCCGTCCAGTAGGTAGCGAGGCAGCTCAGCGCGATCGAGAAGGCAACCGGAATGCCGAGCAGGAGGAAGAGGGTAAAGGTAATGCAGAGAACGGTCAGTGCCATGATGGGACCACTTCCTTGTCGGTATAAAACGCAATCAGGTGTTCAACTGAAAACAGGATGACCAGAACACCCGCGACAACGCAGGGGATATATCGCCAAGCCTCGGAGATGCCCAGCGTGGGGATGCCGTTGGGCCAGACCGAAATCGCCATCATGGTGCAACCCCAGACGAGGGAGACGCCAAACAGGATCGAGAAAAAGCCGACGATCTGGCCGATCACGAACTGGTAGGGCTTGGGCAGCAAACCGACCAGCGACTCCATGCCGATGTGGCCTTCATCACGCACACCGGCCGCCGCACCAAACATTGCGACATTGATGACTAGCAACAGCGCCACCTGCTCCGACCAGGCCGGCGCATCGTCGAGCACGTAGCGCCAGAAAACCGACCCGACGACAGTGGCGACAATGCCCAGCAGGCAGGCCACGGCAATATACATGGCCCAACGGGAAAGTCGGGCGTCAAGTTCAGTAAGCCAGTTCATTTCTTTCCTTGCAAAACAAACCCGAAGGGGCGAGAGCACTCCTTCGGGCTTTTATGGCAACAGGCTATTACACCAGTAGCTACATTACTTGGCGTTAACGATTTCCTGAACCAGCTTTTTCAACTCAGGCGTCGGTGAGAACTTGTCCCAAACCGGCTTCATCGCAGCAACAAACTCCGGCTTGTTGACGTCATCAATAAACGTTGCTCCGGCCTTCTTGGCCGCCTCCTTTGAGACTTGCTCTTTGGCAACCCACAACTTTGTGAAGTAGGGAACCGAGTCCTTAGCTGCCTTGCGGATGATGTCCTGCTCGTCTTTGGAGAGCGTCTCCCAAATCTTCTTCGAGAACACCACGACATCTGGAGCCATTACGTGCTGTGTTTCGCTGTAAATCGGAGCAGCTTCATAGTGTTTTGAAGTTTCGTAGGACGGATAGTTGTTCTCTGCAGCATCGACCAGACCCGTCTTGAGAGCGGTGTACACCTCGGCGTATGGAATAGGCGTCGCAGTTGCGCCCATCGCAGCAACAATACCCACCCACAGATCCGATGGCTGCACACGAATCTTCATGCCCTTGGCGTCAGCCAGATTCCTCACCGGCCTCTTGGAATAGATCGAACGGGCACCGGCCTCATACATGCACAGACCGATATAACCCGCCTTGTCGAAGGCTTCCAGTATCCGGTCACCTTGCGTTCCATACATGGCCTTGCGGAAATGTTCAATATCACGGAACAGGAACGGGAACGACGGAACTACGCTTTCTGGGATGATATGGTGGAAGTCTGATGTGGAAACCCGCGTCATCTCCAGAGCGCCAATCTTCACTTGTTCAACAGTGTCCTTCCCTGAACCAAGCGCACTGTTGGCAAAAACCTTGACGTTGAATTTACCTTTGGTGGCAATAGAAATCTGCTCGCCAATGAACTTCATCGCCAGCACAGTTGGATAGTCCGCGGGCTGATTGTCCGCAGCACGAAAATCACGGGCCGATACAGATGCACTCGTGCACAACAATGCCGCCACGAATGACGCGCACAGAATATTATGTCGTTTCATTGCTCCTCCTGTAATTGATAAACAGTTGTTGATCGTCACAGCAAATCTGATTTTTACGTTAAGGCTTGCGGAACACAAATACCCTTTAGATGGGAGTTTGATACCGATAAAGTATCATTGGGGAAAGCGAGCTTCTCGGCGACAATGACGATCGAATTCGGACTACATCGCTTCCGTACTGAGCGGGTGCAATCCAAAGTATTGCACGCTTTCTTGATTCTGTATCGGGCCCGAAATCGTGTTGGAATTTACGGGAGGAATCACGCCATCTGGAAAGGTCGGATCGTGTGGTTGGACAGGTCAACAAACGCAACTGGCACAGCACCTCCGGCGAAACTTTCGTTACCGAACAAGTCTGCCACGATCGGCGAGACGGCAAGCGTTATCTGACCGTTGTCCGCCACGGCGCGTCTTTTGCCGTGGTTACTCCGGACCGCTGCAACGAAGGCATGGCCATCGCCGCTGGGCATAAGCGCAAATACCGTGCACTGCAATGGGAAGAGGCCCGATTGTCCTTGTTGCGCAGTCAAGGAATCGGTCGTAGTCATTGACAAATTCGGTCAACTACAATTTTTGCTTTTCAGTTCGTTCGTTCCCCGCGGCCCTGAACTCAAGGATGGGTAACAATACCTTTTCGGTATTAAAAGCACTTGAAAATGGTATTTGATTTCAGTCAGGACAAAACCAAAAATGATCGACGTTCCAGCACAGTCTCATTTGCTTGCCTCTGGTCGAAGTAAGTGGCGGGCGGGCAAACGTTTAATTCCGCTCATTAACGGCTCAACTAAAGGATGAGGAGAACATAGTGGCTGTCACGCATATAGCAGGCCCTGAAGAAAGTACGCGTCGGGTTTTTCCCGGAGCATACAGCTATCCAATTTTTGACGAGCACAATACGCCCGTAAATGCCTTCTCGGCAATGTTTAACATATTTTTCCCTGACGAATACCCGGAACCAGGGATGCACGATGACCATGAAGGCTTTTATGTTGTCAGCGGCTACGGAAAGATGATGCTGAATGCCGAGGAATACGACTTGAAACCGGGATTCGCCATGTTTGCTCCTGCCGGAGTTCCCCACGCAATAAAGAAAGTCGGCAGTGAAGATTTGCACGTTTTCCTTTATCACTTTCCCAAGTGAACACAGATTCGGAGGCAAGGCAAGGCAATGGCAAAACATCATTTTAAACCGCACGAAACTCTGGAACTCCTCAAGCCTGACGATCTTGGACTTGTTTTCACAAGCTTGCGCCGGCTGGAAATCGACAATTCCCCGGTTTCGCTCGACAGCGGAGCTGAAGAAATCTGTCTCGTTGTCATTGAAGGAACGCTTGTTTTCTGCCATCAGGACCAATCTGGGGCTGCAGAACTCGGGGATATGCTTTATCTCCCTATCAACAGTCATATCGAGCTCAGTGGCGGTCCGGCGGTAGTCATCCGTTACGGCGCACCGTGTTGCCGCAGGACATCCTTCGCCCACATCCCGTTCAAGGAAGTGGACGCCGATGACAGGCACAAGACCTACGGAACGAAAGAACTTGGAACGCGCCGGGAAGTCTGGAATTTCATTAACGAGAAATTCGACTCAAGCCGATTCCTGATGGGTATTTGTTATGGAGCACCTGGCGGCTGGACAGCATGGCCTCCGCATGAACATAGTAAAAAGCGGGAGGAAGTCTATGTCTATTTCAATATGTCTGACGGCTTTGGCCTGCAATGCGTTTACGAAGATATGCAGGCCCCGGACGCTGTCGCGCTGGTGCAAAACGGCCACGTGATTGCCATTCCATCGGGCTACCACCCCAACGTCGGCTGCCCAAAAACTGGGATTCGTTACGTTTACTGCATGGTCAGTACCCGTGCCGAAGACCGCAACTTCATGGACCTGCACACGCAGGCCATCTACGGTGACAAATTGGAGTAGCCAATGACCACTGCAACAATCATTAACGCCCCGTCGCTGGCCAACTGCAGCTTTACTGAACTTGGCCAGCAAGTAGAAGAACTGGTACAGGGTGGCGCACACTGGTTCCATATCGACATCATGGATGGACACTATGTCCCTAACCTGTGCTTTCCCATACGACTGGTCGGTGAGTTAAAGAAAAAATATCCGGCGATGGTCGCGGATGTACATCTCATGGTTACCGATCCCATGAACTATTTGCCGCTATTGAAACAAAACAATGCGGATTGGGTTAGCTTCCACATGGATGCCACCAGCTTTTCCCGCAGGACCCTGACGACGATCCAGGAATTGGGCATGAAGGCCGGGGTAGTGATCAATCCGAGCCAGCCCGTATCAATCATCGAACCGATTATCAGATTTCTTGACTATGTGGTCTTGATGACTGTGGAGCCGGGTTACCCCGGACAAAAATTCATGGTCGATAGCCTGCCTCGCGTTTCAGAACTCGCTGCACTGCGCAAAGAACACAGTGCGAGCTTCCTGATTTCAATTGATGGTGGAGTGGACTATCCGAACGCCATCGAATGCGCACGTCGCGGCGCCGAAGTATATGTCACCGGCGTGTTTACCGTATTCCAGCAACCCGATGGCATCACAGAAGCCTGCAAGCGGTTTCAAAAAACGATGACGAAATCGTTAGGCGGCTAGTCTTTAATCACGTTGGAATTTCGCTCCGGGAAACCTGTTATCTGCCCTCCCGACACTGCGGCGCACCCTCTCCCGCCGGGCGAGGACCGGGGTGAGAGAAAAGCGTTCTGGTTGACCACTGCCGGGACATCAAAGGAAGGAGTTTCAGTTCTTCTGGTACTCCCGCACCGTATTCAGCAAGGCATGCAGCAAGGGCGACTGCTCATCGGTCCTGTAGGCACAGTGCAGTTCAATCGATGAATCGGCGTCTGTTGCCAATGGCCTGTAAACCACATTTGGCAACTGTAAATTCTGCAATGAAGCGGGAACGATCGCAGTACCGAATCCGCCGGCAACCATTACCGCGGCAGATATCATGTCCTCGGATTTTTGTACCACTTTGGGTTCGAAACAATGTCGTTCGAAAAGCAGTTTAATGGCAACGCTTGGAATAACCTCACCAATAATTTGTTCGTCGCGTAACTGATCCAGCTCAATGACGGGCAATTGTGCCAGGGGATTGCGTTCATTCAACGCGACGCATAGCGGCTCTTTACAAATGCGCTCAATCGTCAGCCCCGTGGATTTTGGGAGGTATCGCTCAAAGGCGAACAATATCTGACCACTATGCAATGCCTCGATCTGACGCCCTTTTTTAAGCGTATGCAGCACCACCTTGACCTCCGGGTAACTGACCGAGAACGAATTCAGAATTTGCGGAATGATATTGAGCATTGCCGACCCGTAAACACCAATGTCCATCCTTCCAACTTGACCATTGCTCGAATGCCTTGCGTGCTCTTTGACCAAATCCACATGGGCTTTGATATTACGCGCGTGTTCAAGCAGATACTCTCCGACCTCGGTCAGCTTCATGCCCCATTTCGTACGTGTAAACAGCAAAACACCCAATTCTTCTTCCAGGGCATGGATCTGGCGTGTAAGCGGTGGTTGCGACATGTGAAGGCGCTCCGCGGCGCGTCCAATGTGCTGCTCCTCGGCAACAGCAATAAAGTATTTTAGTTGTCGTATGTCCATATCATTCCGCCAGTTCAACTTCGAAGTGCAGTTTTGAATAATTTGGTTGGTGGGTGAGAAGCAATAACATCCGAGTCCCCTAACAGGATGTTGAAACCTCCCCTGATGCCTTCGGCTAGCGACCTCTGACGATGACGATTTCTTCTCTGCAAACCCCTTGCGGGGCCCGGTTACGATGAAATGGGACATGGGGATCAGCTCGGTAATTCAATGGTTATGTTTATAGCATATTTCAGCGCGTAAGAGGAAAATCCGACAGGCTGCTAGCCCCAGTGGCCCTCGAAATCGAACGATAGTTGACGCTGGTTTCGGATAGCCAGCAGGTATATCGCACCGTCGATCTGCGCGTAGAGCAGCAAAAAATCCTTGAGCAGGTATTCGCGGAGCGCCTCCGGGTCCGTCGTAAGCGCCAATAACTTTGCGCGTAGCGCCGTCAAGGCATTGGTGGACTCGACAGAGCGCGGCTGCCGGAGCATGAACGGTCGCCCCATACCGGGGAATCGTTCAAAATTGGGAATGACTGTTTCCAGTAGTTCATCGAGCAGCGCAGCGTAGGCCTGCGGCGCTTCGGGTTCGGTGAATAAGCGTTCGATTTCATCGAGATTCGTCGCAAAGTTCCTGGTGAACTTGATGACAGGCTTTTTCGCCACAATTAACCCTCGCGCGCGGATCAGTATGCCCGGCGACGCTTGAGGGATCGAATCGCGGTGCGCGCATCTTTCACCCGGCCAACGGAGACATCGTCAAGGCCCTTCGCAACCTCGTCGATCAGCAGCAGGTGAATACGCTCGCGTTCCAGCTGGTGGTAGTAGTCCAACCGTTGGGTGTCGATCAGGGCGATGTAGCTCTCGCCGTTCTTGGTGATGATCTTCTCGGCGCCAGCCTTGACTTCCTCGGCCAGCTCAGAGAAGTTGGCGCGGGCGTGTGAGAG
>Ga0105048_10015196_pt1 | contig 11961 bp, 8 predicted proteins | sample MAT05_FD_78382 | JGI IMG/M metagenome (GOLD analysis project Ga0105048, IMG submission 78382) | Freshwater microbial communities from Lake Fryxell liftoff mats and glacier meltwater in Antarctica - MAT-05 | ecosystem: Environmental > Aquatic > Freshwater > Ice > Liftoff microbial mat | place...
AAGCCCGTGCCGTCCCCCGGCACCGGCCTGCCGACGATCCCGACCCCCGGCGCGGTCGTGATCCCGTCGTCCCCCGTCACCCCGGTGTCCGGCCCGAAGCTGACCGGCACCATCAGCCCGTACTGACCCGTCGGTCGAGCGGTCGTGAGGGCGTCCGATCCCGGCCGGTCGGTGTCGTCGTGCGGCGGTCGGAGTGGGTCACCCGCTCCGCCGCCGGCGCGAAGATACCGACCGGCCGGTGGTTTTTTCCGCTTCCCGGGCGCGAACTCTCTTCCACCGGGCCGGGGCTGGATTAGGATGGTGGCGGGGGAGCAGACTCGCGGGGGCGGACCCGCCGGGCGCGGCGTGCCGGACTCACGACCGCCGGGCCGGGGCCGGAGAAAGAGGGGCGGATGAACGGGGCGTCACCGGGTTCCGGCGGGGAACTCGTGAATACGATCGCACGGTTGGTCGAGGAGCGGGGCTGGAATCAGGAAGACTTCGCCCGCATTTCCAAACTCAATCGCCATACCGTGCGGCAGATCCTGCAGGGCGGCGCGCCGCGGCGGTTGCGGAACGCGACGGTCAGCCAGTGCGCCGACGCGCTCGGGCTGACCGTCAGCGAACTCCGCAACCTGCCGCTCGAACGCCTCCTCCCGCGGATGCACGGCAAGCCGCCGGCCGACGAGGAGGCGTTGAAACTGCTCTACGAGCGGGCGACGCTGCCCGACCTCGTGAGCTGGCTGGAACGCAACAAGGACCGGGCCGCGGCCCTGCTGCCGGACGAGGTGAAGGAAGTCCTCGACATGCAGGGGCCGGCCGGCCCGCTGGAGAAGATGGGGGTCGAGAACTGCGTCGAACTCGTCGAGCGGCGGCGGCTGTTGATCTGCCAGGTCCGCGAGATCGCCGGGACGGAGTACCTCGACCTGCTGGAACAGCTCGTCCAGTTGATTTCCGACAAGGTTAATCCGGCCCGCCCGGTTACTCGAAGCGCCAAGCCGGGGGCACGTCCGTCGCGTAAGTAATGCGGGCGAAGTACAGCCCGCTCGCAGCCTTGTCCGCGGCCGTCGCCGGTGGAATTGTCGTCCCTTCGTACGGGAAGTTGTACGCCCGCGGGGTGACACTGAACGCCACGATTTGCACCCGGCCGTGCGGCGGGAACAGCGCGGCGAAATCGACCCGCGGCCGCACCTCGGCCCGGATCGCCACCTTCGCGGCGGTGGAATCGAACACCACCCGCCGGTTCGCCAGTGCCACGTCGCCGTCGGCGGACGCGACATCCCAGACGTACATCGGGTCGCGGTCGTACTTCTGTGGCGACGCCTGCCGGTCGCCGCCGAATAGCCGCACCAACCCGTCGGCGCAGCGGAAGGTCGTGTGCGGGGCGCTCAGCACCGGCTCGGCCGTGAACGTCGCGGCGGGCCACGTGGCGAGCGGGTCTTTGCTGCGGAACCAGGCGATACCCCCGGCCGTGCGCGCCGACACCAACCACTCGTTGTCGGACCGCACCAGGCTCGCTTCAGACAGTGGCCGCTTGTCGGTCAGGAACGGACTCGTCGCCACCCAGACGTACCGCTTCGCCTCCGCGTCGTAGCGCATCTTCAACACCGCGAGGCGGCCGCGGTCGAAGTGGTTGCACTGTACCCACTCGTCGGCCCGCTCCGTCGTCGGCACGGCGGCGCAGAACGTTTGGTTCATCCACCCCGCTCCGGCCGGCAGCGCCCCGTCCTTCGGCCGCAACTTCGCCACGGGTTGCACCACGTCAATGTCGTCCTCGGCATCGTTCAACCGGAACTGCACCCATTCGGCGTCGATCGTGCGGTCGAGCAACTCCGGGTGCTTCTCGAATGGACGAGGCGGTCGGCCTTCGGGTCGAGGACGCGGGCCGAGACCCGCCACTGGGCGACGAACAGGTTCGCGTGGGGGAGCGGCTTGCCGCCGACCACCGCCCCCTTCGGCACCCCGAACGCCGTCGCGTGGCCGTACTGCTTGAAGTAGACCGTACCGGCGGGGGCGGGCGGCACCCCGGCCGGCTTCCAGTCCGTGACCGTCTTGGCGAGGAACCCTTCCTTCACGATGTGGCCGTCCGGGGCGTCGCGGCGGACCTGGTAGAGGATGCTGCGCTCGTCGTCCACGCCGCGGAACCCGTGGCCGTAGTAGACGATCACCCAGCGCGTGCGGGCGGCCTGGACGCAGCACAGGTGGCGGGGCACCACGTCGTCGGCCCGCCGCTCGCCCGGCAGGGTGCTATCCGCGATGAACATGCCGGCGGGTTCGACCGTCGGCCCGGCATCGACCGGGGCGGCGACAGATAGGGTGAGGGCCGAAAGGAGTAGGAGAGGTGACATCGGGTTCCCGAGGTGAAATTGGGGGCGACCAAGCCCACCCACATGGACCTGCAAGCACGACAGGTTACCGCACCGGGTTGCCCCCACCAACGAAGAAAGCCGCCCCGATGGATCGGGGCGGCTCGAAGAACTCGAAACGGGAGGGCGAGGCTCCTGCCCAGCCGGGGGCGCAAGGCTCGGCAGGAGCCTCGCCCTCCCGGTCGGGATCAGCCAGCTCACCCCGCGTTCGTGCCGACGGCGCGGAAGTCCTCCATCGCCCGGGCGACGGCCAGCGGCAGCACCTTCCGCAGTCGGCGGCCGCGGCGAACGTCGGCCCAATTCTTCAAGATGTACTCCGCCTGCCGGCTCCCGGTCCGGGCGAAGTATTGGTGCAACAGCGGGTGCATCCACTCGTAATCGACGTGGGCGCAGTCGATCACCGTCACGCTCTTGCCGTGCAGCTTCGCCGGCACCGCCGTGTGCGGGTCGAAGACGAACAGTTCGCCGCCGGTCATCCCCGACCCGATCTCGTTCTCGACCGGGCCGAGGATCAGCACGCGGCCGCGGGTCATGTACTCGCAGGCGTACTTGCCGGCGGCCTCGGCCACGATCGTCGCCCCGGAGTTGCGGATGCCGAGGCGGTGCCCGGCCCGGCCGCCGATCAGGATCGTCCCGCCGGTCGCCCCGTACCCGACGTTGTTCCCGGCGACGCTCTGGATCTCGCCGCCGTAGTCGCTCGCGGCGTAGTCGAGGGTGACGACCACGGTGCCGCCGGAGATGCCCTTGGCGACGCCGTCCTGGGCGAACCCGCGGAGTTCGAGGTCGAGGCCGGTGCCGCACCACGCCCCGAAGCTCTGCCCGGCCTCGCCGTCGAGCCGGACCTTGATCTTGCGGTGGTTCGGCATCCCCTCGCGGCCGTACAGCCGGGCGATCAGCCCGGCCACCGTTGCCCCGACCGAGCGGTCCGAGTTCCGCACCCGGAACACGAGGTCGGCGTTCTGGGCGGTGTCCACGGCGTCGTAGGCGGCGTCGTAGATTTTCTTGTTCAGCGCCGCCGGGTCGCCGCCGCCGCACACCCCGAGCGCCCCGACCTGCGGGTACGTCTCGGCCAACCGCGACATCGCCATGTCGGGCTGGATGAACTTCCGCAGGTCGAGCATGGCGGCCCGCGGGTGCTTGGTCTTGAGGTCGTCGCGGCGGAGGAGCAGGTCGGTGCGGCCGGTGATCTCGCGGAGGTGGCGGAAGCCCATCTGGGAGAGAATCTTCCGGGCCTCCTCGGCGACTGCGAACAGGTACGCCTTGGTGTGTTCCGGGTGCCCCTTGAAGATTTCCGGCGACCCGGTGATCCCGGTCGGGCAGTTCGGGATGTGGCAGCTCTTGCACACGATGCACCCGACCGACACCATCAGCCCCTGGCCGAAGGTGAACTCGTCGGCCCCGAACAGCGCGTACTTGATGACATCGTGCCCGACCTTGATGCCGCCGCCGACGCGGAGCCGCACGGCCGTGCGCAGGCCGTTGACGACGAGCGCCTGGTGCGCCTCGGCCAGCCCCATCTCGCTCGGCAGACCGGCGTGCTCCTTGCTCGACACCATCGCCGCCCCGGTGCCGCCGTCGATCCCGTCGATCTCGATGATGTCGGCCCCGGCCTTCGCCACCCCGACGGCGATCGTGCCGATGTTCTCGACCGCCACCAACTTGACCGACACCGGCATCCCGGGCTTGGCGGCCTTGAGGTCGTAGATCAGCTGGGCCAGGTCTTCGATCGAGTAGATGTCGTGGTGGGGCGGCGGCGAGATCAGGTCGGTGCCGGGCTTGGCGAACCGGATCTCGGCGATCTCGGCCGTCACCTTCTTGCCCATCAGCTGCCCGCCCTCGCCCGGCTTCGCGCCCTGCGCCATCTTGATCGACATCTCGTCGGCGTTGACGATGTACTCGGCGTCCACCCCGAACCGGCCGCTGGCGATCTGGCGGATGCGGCTGCGGAACCGGCTCTTGGCGGGGTCGCCGCCGAGGGTGTAAATCTCCGGGTGTTCGGCCCGCTGGAGGCGGACCTTCTCCCAGAACGGCCCCCAGGCGCGCTCGGGCATGTCGTTGCGCCACCGGGCCTCGCCGCCCTCGCCGCCGTTCGACAACGCGCCGAGTTCGTTGACCGCCGCGGCGATCGTCATGTGCGACGCCCCGGTCAGCGCCCCGTGGCTCATCGCCGCCCCGCGGAAGTGGTGGGCGATCATGTCGCCCGCCGACTGCACCTCGGCCGGCGGCACGGGGGCGTCGGCCCGCCGGATGTTGAACAGGTCTCGCAGGACGGTCGGCACCCGGGTGTTGACCATGTCCGAGAACTTGACGAACTTGGTGCCCACGCGCTGCGGGGCGGCCGGGTCGGCCTCGGCCGGCGGGGCCGTGTAGGCCATTTCCCCGCCGCCCTGCTCCGGCTCCGGGTGGGCCTCCTTGACCGCGTCGCGCAGGGCCATCCGGATCTTGGCGTTGAACGCCATGTAGTCCTTGTTCCGGCCCATCGGCGAACTCTTCGTCACCATCTCCTCGGCCCGGGCGACGCGCCACTGCACGTCCTCGACGAGTTCGGCGAACCCGATGCCGCCGAGCCGGCTGGGGAAGTCGCCGAGGAACTCCATCAGCTCCGGCCCGAACCCGACGGCCTCGAACAGCTGCGCTCCGCGGTACCCCTCGACGGTCGTGATGCCCATCTTCGAGATCACCTTCTTGAAGGTGTCTTCGAGGGCGGCGAACAGGTTCTCGAGCGCCTCGCGGCCGTCGAGGCGGGTCTCCTGCTTGGTGTCGCCGTCCTTGAAGTTCAGCCCGTCCTTGACGAGGCGGAGCATCAGGAACGGGTGGACGGCGTCGGCCCCGAAGGCGACGAGGCAGCAGATGTCGTGGCCTTCCTGGATGTCGCCGGCCTGGACGATCAGGCTGCACCGGTCGCGCAGCCCCTGGCGGCACAGGTACTGGTGGACGGCCCCGAGCGCGAGCAGCGACGGGATCGGGTCGATGCCGCGCTTGCACGCCTCCTTGTCGGAGACGCAGAGGACGTGGTAGCCGTCGTGGACGGCCTTCTCCGCCGCGCTCTGGAGGGCGACCAGGCTCGACCGCATCGCCTCGGCCCCGCCCGAGAGGGGGAAGGTGGCGTCGAGCAGCTTGAACCCGAGCAGCTCGTTCTGGCGGATTTCCTCCACCACCGCGTCGGAGATGACGGGGGAGGGGAGCTCCATCTGCCGCACGGGGAGGTCGTCGGCCCCGGCCGCCGCCCGCCCGCGGGTCTGACCCTCGCCCCGCCCGAGGTAGGTCGTGAGCGACATCGCCCCGCCCTCGCGGTACGGGTCGATCGGCGGGTTGGTGACTTCGGCGAACGTCTGCTGGAGGTACTTGAACAGCGTCGGGTGGAACTGGCTGAACACCGTCAACACCCGGTCGTGGCCCATCGACGAGAGCGGCTCCTTCTTGAGCTTCGCCATGTCCTTGACGAACACCGCCCGCTCGAAATCCCACCCGGACGCCTGGAGGAGGTGGTCGAGGGTCCACTGCCGCTCGCCGAGCATCGCCCCGACGGCGTCGTCGGTCTGGCGGGTGTAGTCGAACCCCTCGGGAATGACGATCTGGCGGCGGTTCCGCTCGCGGGCGTCGCCGAGTTCGGCCTTCGCCTCGCCGACGATCCGGCCCATGATCTGGTAGCTGTCGAGCCGCTCCCCGGTCGCGGTGTCCAGGGCGATCATCTGCCCCGGCTGGAGCTGCCCGCTGGCGACGATGGTGGTCGCGTCCAGCCCGAACACGCCGGACTCGGACCCGATGTACAGCCACCCGCGCTTGTCCGAACACCACCGGACCGGGCGGAGGCCCATCCGATCCACCAGGCCGACGACGATGCGGCCATCGGTCCCGATGATGCCGGCCGGGCCGTCCCACGCGCACAGGCTGCCGAACGTCCGGCGGTAGTAGGTGAACAGATCGAACGCCTCCTGCCCCCAGATGTCGGCCTCGGTGTCCCACACCGGCGGGCAGGAGAACCGCAGGGCGCGGAGCAGGCTCCACCCCTGCTCGTGCATCAGATACTCGACCCATTCGTCGAGACTGGCCGAGTCGCTCATCTTCGGCGAGAGCAAGTCGCCGCCCGGGAGCGGCGGGGTCAGCCCGCGGGCGAACGCCGACACCGCGTTCCGAGTCGTCCGGACGGTGTTGATCTCGCCGTTGTGGCAGGTGAGGCGGAACGGCTGGCCGAGGGTCCAGTTCGGGAACGTGTTGGTGCTGTAGCGGCGGTGGAAGATCGCCACCCCGCTCTCGAATGCGGGGTCGGTCAGGTCGGTGTAGAAGTCGGCCAGCTGCGGACTGGTGAGCAGCCCCTTGTAGCTGACGAGCTTGGCGGACAGCGAGCAGACGTAGACCGACAGGCCGGCTGCAACGAACCGCTGGCGTAGGTCGAGCCGGCGGAGGAATAGCCACCGCTCGGCCGCCTCGACCTCGCCCGACACTTTGAAGAGCGCGTGTTCGATCCCGCCGGGCCGCACGTCGCGGGCCTTCTTCGGTAGTGCGTCGTCGTTGGTGGGGACGGTGCGAAAGCCGAGCAATTGCACCGGACCGCCGGTGAGTACGTCGCGCACGAGGGCGCGGGCGGCGTCGAGCTTGGCCGGGTCGGTGTCGAGGAAGAAAAAGACGCCGACGGCGAGGGCGTCCTCGGCCTTGAGGTAGCGGGCACCGTCTAAGCGCAGCCGCTTCGCCTCTTCCCTGAAGAACGGCTGTGGGATGGTGAACGTCACCCCGGCCCCGTCGCCGGCGTCGCCGCACACCCCGCCGCGGTGTTCCATGCACTTAAGTGCGGTGAGCGCCTTACGGACCACCTCGGCCGACGGCTTCCCCTCCCGGGCGGCGACGGCCCCGATCCCGCAGGCGTCGCGGCCGACCTCGTCCGTGTAGAGAAGCTCGCCACTGCGGACCCGCTCCAGACCGCCCAACTCGTTCATCGGCGTGGTCACCCGTTGTGAGGGGGATGAAAATGCTCGGAAATCGTCGCGCGAGTGGAGAGGTTCGCGATCACCTATTTTCTGGTCCCGGAAGTCAGATGGCAAGAGGGGCTCGGGGGTTCGGGGCGATCAACTTTTTCGGGCGGAGGCTTGTTTCGGCTCCGGGGGATAGGTAGAACACGGTTGCGACCGACATCCGGGGATCGGGTCGGTCCGGACTCAACATTCATCCGCGGGACTACTCCACCACGTATCAACATCGGAAAGGGTCATCATGGACTTCCTCGGCAACACTTGGGTCATGGTGGGCATGGGGGCCGCCCTGCTCGCCCTCGTCGGGGTGATGATCTTCCTCCGCTTGAAGCCGCGCGACGAGGACTAAAACCAGCGGCCGTAGCAATTAAGACAAGCCCACCCGTTGCTACGGGTGGGCTTTGCAGTTGAACCGTCACGGCCGCGTTTTTACCCGCCCGTTCGACCAGTTTCCGATCACGACTTCGACGACCTGTGCCCGCCTCTCACGCCACACCGCCAGCCGCACCCGTTGGGCCGGGGGCAGGGCCGAGACGAGGTTGATGAGGTGGTTCTCGTCGCGCAGTTCTACGTCTTCCAATTTCAGGATCACATCCCCGGCTTTGAGACCCGCGTCCCCCGCCGGCGTGTTCGGGTGGACGATCTCGACCAGCGCCCCGCACACGCGAGTTAGCCCGAGCCGCAACGCCTCGGCCGGGTCGAGCGTCGGGGCGAGCTGGACGCCGAGGTAGCCGCGGGTCACGCTCCCCTTCTCGAACAGCTGGGCGGCGACCCGCTTGACCAAGTTCGCCGGAATGCTGAACGCCACCCCGCTGTTGTTCCCGCTCTGCGACGCGATGGCCGTGTTGATCCCGACCACCCGCCCGTCCAGATCGACGAGTGGGCCGCCGCTCGACCCCGGGTTGATCGCGGCGTCCGTCTGGATGAACTCCTTGATCCGGATGGTCGAGCCGAGGCTGATTTGGCCGCGGTCGGTGGCCGACACGATCCCGTGCGTGACCGTCTGGTTCAACCCGAACGGGCTGCCGAAGGCGAGGACGTACTGCCCGCGGACGACCCGGTCGCTGTCGGCGAACTCGGCGGCCGGCAGGGTGTCGTCGGCGAGCTGGAGGAGGGAAATGTCCGACTCCGGGTCGGCGACGATGCGAGCCGGTTGAACGATCCGCCCCGTCGCCAGGGTGACGTACACCTTCTCCCGGCTCGCCTCGCCGACGACGTGATTGTTCGTCACTACGACCGTCCCCGTCACCCCCGGGAAGCGCATCAGAACGCCCGACCCGGAGTCTTCTTTCGGCTTCGCACTCGACCCGGCGGGCGGCGGCTTGACGGCGTCCACCGCGACAACGCACGGACTGAAGCGCCGCACCACTGGCAGAAATTGTTCACTCGATGCTGGGCGGTCACTCTCAGCCGCGACCTGGGCCGGTGGGAGCGGCGGGGCACTGGCGACCGCGGTGCCGGGGGTGCGTAAGACGAGTTCCGCGGCCACCCCGCCGAAAAACGCACACCCGCCGCACGCCAGCACCGCCGCGAGTCGCTTGACCATGTTCGCCGCCTGGAGTGGAACGCAACAACTTCTTCCGACACGGGCGCGGCCGGGCCGGACAACCGCTTCCACTCTACGCGGACTCAACTGCCGCAAAGGAGCTAAACCCGGCGGACCTGTCATAATAAGGGGGCGGGCAACCGCAGAATGCGAAAAAAGCCCGCGGACCGTTTAGGTCGCGAGCTTGGTGTCGTCCCGGCGTTCGCTACAACCCGAAATGGCACCGGCCGAGCGGTCACTTGCTCATGTCAATTTCGAGGTCGGCGATGCGGAAATCGCGATCTTCCATCGGGTTGGCGTGGTCGGCCATCCGCGCCCAATCGGCTTCGCCGCGGGCGGCCATCCACCCGCTGTCGGTCTCCATCTCCCGCTGGCACTTGATGCACATGGTACTGTACGGGAGGGCGTTCAACCGGGCGACGGGGATGCGCAGGTTACAACTCTCGCACTGCCCGTAGACCCCCTGCTTGAGTCGCCGGAGGGCGCGTTCGACCTGCGCCAGTTCCTTCGACTCCAGTTCGGCTAGCTGCGAGGCGATTTCCTCGCCACTCGCGTCGAACGCGGCGTCGGCGGTGTCGCCGCCGGGCTGCATCCCCTTGCCGCGAGACAGGTCGTCGAGCTCCATGCCCAGGCGCTTGCGGAGCTCGCCGCGCCGGCCGACCAGGGTCTTGTGCAACTGGATTAGGGCTTCGTTGCGGGGCATGATGACACCTTCCGGTAAAACGGCCTCCGGCCGATTGGTGGTGGCAAACCGGGAACGGCTTGCGGCATTATTCTGACGAGAAGCCCGGTCGAAACTCGCGGCATCTCGGAAATTCAAACTCTGTCAATTAATAGGGTCGTCGACTCGTGCTCTTTCGCCATTCGTCGGATTTTTCGGCGACCAATCTTGCCCGAAACTTCCCGGCGTTCTCAACCTTTGACGAGACGGGTACGGATAAAGATTCAACTCACTCGGCGAGGGAGTTGAGTTATGGATTGTGGGTAGGAAGCAAGCCTAGTGCCGGAAAGCGTCAGGTGACATGGATTTGTCGGGATGAGTGGCAGAGGAGTTGAAAACGTTGGGGCGGTGACGAGTGCCGCGAGTCATGCGATCAAGTGCCTGCTCGGCCAGTCTTGTGTGGCCCCGCAAAAGTGCTGGAAATCAAGCAAGGCGATCAAGGCGATCAAGGCGATCACCTATCGGAAGTGAGCGCCTTGGAACGGTGAGAATGTCTATTTCGTCCGTTACCAAACGCGCAACAAAGGCACTTTCCCGACAACCTCTCAGGTAGCGGTAATTTCCCGACCCAGTCGGGCAGTCTGCGTCGCAAGGTGATACAGTGGGGTGATTTCTGCCACACTACCGCTCGCCATTACGGCCCTGCGGTCAGGATTGCACCGTCGGCGGTCGGGGCGAGATACCACAGACGCGGCGTCAGTGAAGCGGCCAACCCCCGTAAGTCGGGCACGTCCGTTCGCGCCCGGGCCTGTCCGCCGGTGAAAAGGTCGAGTATCCCCGGTGGGCGGGCGTAGGACACGGCCTTGAACTTCGTCAACCCTGCCGCGGCGGCGGCGGCCCGGATGGTCGCGGGCAAGTCTTCGACCTTGTCGATCAACTTGAACGCGAGCGCCTGTTCGGCGGTGTAAGTCCCCCCGTCGGCCCGCTTTCGGGTGTATTTCGCCGTGACGGGTACGCCCAGCGCCGTCGCCGGGTTGCCCTTCTCGTCGCGGACCGGGATCGTGCGGTCGATCACCACCTCACCGCGGAGTTGGTCCTTCGTCAGCGGGCGGCCCGCGGCGACGACGCCGAGGAAGGTGTCGTAGGCGGTATCGACCGTGTCCTGCCACGTCTGCCGCTCGTCGGGCGACATGCGGTGGAAGAACGACCCGCTCCCCTTGATGTCGCCGGCCTTGACCAACTCGACGGTCACGCCGTTGCGCCGGGCGAGGTCGGCCACGTTCGGGAGGGCGGCGAACACGCCGATCGACCCGGTGATGGTCGTCCGCTCGGCCGCGACCGGCTTGCCCGCCATCGCGACGTAGTACCCGCCCGACGCCGCGACCCCGCCCATCGAAACGGCGACCGGCTTCGGCCCGCTCCCCGGAAATCGCCGCCCGTTGTCGTCGCGGAGGTTGAGCAGGCTCTGGTACAACTCGTCGCTCGCCGCGACGGTGCCGCCGGGACTATCGACCCGCAGCACGACCGCCTTCACATGCTTGTCCTTCGCCGCCTTCTCCATCTGCCGGATGGGGAAGGCCGTCGTATAATCGGAGATCACGCCCTCGATCCGGACGACGGCGACCTTGTCGCTCGCGTCGCGGTCGCCGAGGACGTGCTTTTCCTGCAACGCCGCGGGTTCCGTCTCGAACGCCTCGGCGAGGTCGGTGGCGAGGAGGTAGCCCAGGAGCAGGTTGACGAGGAGCGAGAAGAATAGCACGGCTAACACGAGCGGGATGAGGCACCCGCCCATCCGTCGCCCCTTTCGCGGGGCGGTACCGGCCGGGGGTAGGGGAGATACGGTCGGGGACGGGTCGGCCATGTGGGACACACGCAGGTTGGCGGCGGTCACGACTGCAGGTTTTGCAGCATCTCGCGGAGCGGGACGAGGCGCTGTCCGCGCACGTCTTCGATCTTCAACGCCTTGAGGAACCGCCGGCGCAACTCCGCCTGGATGTCTTCGACCGCGCTCGGGGCACTACTCGGCAGGCGGATGCAGCCGCCCGCCCGCCGGTCGTGCCCGCCCGCTCGACCGAGCTTCCCGACCACCTGGCGCAGGATTTCGCCCGACTTGGCGTCCTCCTTCGCCGCTCGGACCGAGAGGATGAGTTGGTCCTTGTACACGCCGCCGCACACGGCCCAATCGACCTTCTCGAACCGGATCATGAAATCGACCACCTCCGCCGCCTGTTCGGGCTGCGGCAGGTCGTCCACCCAGCTGATGATGAGCCGGTCGTAGATGAACGAACTCTGCAGCGCCTGGAGCAGGCACTCGAAATGGCTGTGCGGGAGGCGGGCGTTGCGAATCTTGGCGATCAAGTCCTTGTCGGCGAGCGGGTAGAGGTAGAGGAGGGCGTCGTCGTCGGCGGCGCTGGCCTCGCGCGGGTAGCCGACCATTTCCGT
>Ga0105048_10015198_pt1 | contig 11961 bp, 10 predicted proteins | sample MAT05_FD_78382 | JGI IMG/M metagenome (GOLD analysis project Ga0105048, IMG submission 78382) | Freshwater microbial communities from Lake Fryxell liftoff mats and glacier meltwater in Antarctica - MAT-05 | ecosystem: Environmental > Aquatic > Freshwater > Ice > Liftoff microbial mat | place...
GGCGTCAGTCATCTTTGGAGCCCTGCTGCCACTTGCGGTTGCCCAGCGCGTAGTAGCTGAACAGCGTCGCGAAGACGAGGAACGGGATCATCGCCACCGCGATTGCCGCCCCTTCGCCAAGCTGGGCGCCGGGGATGCCGCGCTGGAACGCCAGGGTCGCCATCAGATGGGTGGAATTGATCGGCCCACCCCGGGTGATGGCATACACCAGCTGGAAGTCGGTGAAGGTGAACAGCACCGAAAACGTCATCACGATGGCCAGGATCGGCATCAGCAGCGGCGCGGTGATGCGGCGGAACTGCTGCCATGGCGAGGCGCCGTCGAGCATCGCGGCCTCATACAGCGAGGGCGAAATCGTCTGCAGGCCCGCCAGCAACGTGATCGCCACGAACGGAATGCCGCGCCAGATATTGGCCACGATCAACGACCAGCGGGCCGGCCACGGCTCGCCGAGGAAGTCGAAATATTTGTCGCGCAGGTGCAACTGGTCGACCACGACATAGGAGATGATCGAGAACTGCGGATCATAAATCCACCAGAAGGCAATCGCCGACAGCACCGTAGGCACGATGTAGGGCAGCAGTATGATGGCGCGGATCGCGCTCTGGAACGGGATGTGGTGGTTGAGCAACAGGGCCAACCACAGGCCGAGCGCGAATTTCCCGACCGTGGCCACGAACGTGTAGAACATTGTGTTCCACACCGAGTTCAGGAAGATGCGGTCGGTGATCAGGTACTCGAAGTTCTCCAACCCCACCCATTTGCCGTTGCCGCCGATCTCCATGTCGGTGAAGGCGAGGTAGATGCCCAGTCCCAGCGGGTAGGTGAGGAAGGCGAGCAGCAGCCCGACCGCGGGGAACAGGCAGACGGCAATCAGGAATGGCTTGTAGTCGAACAGCCGGGCCAGCGCGTTCGGGGGCGTTCGTTTTGCCACCCAGGTTGAGGCGTCCATGGTCATCCTTTCGCGGGCACGGGAGTAATGGGCGCCGCCGCCGGGTATCAACCCTGGCGGCAGCGCCCATCACCGTGGTGGTCAGGTGGTGCGGCGGTAAATGCGGGTGATGCGGCGCTCGGCTTCCTTGGCCGCCTCCTGCGGGGTGGCTTGGCCCGAGCAGACGCTGGCGAACATCTGCACCAGCACGTATTCGGCATCGACCGCGCCCGAGGCGGCCGAGATCGGCCCCTTGTAGCCGATCCAGTACGGCATCTTCTGCGCGTCGCGGAACGGCAGTACCTTGGGGTCGCTGGTCCACGCTGCACTCTTGTCGAAGGCCAGCAGCGGATGCGCCCAGTAGCCCAGGCACTTGGTCAGCCAGGGATCGTACTGCTCCACTTCCATCATGAAGCGGATGAATTCCTTCGACGCGTTCGGGAACTTGGTGTGCTTGAACACCATGGCGTTCAGCGTGTTGGCGGTCTCGGGATAACGGGTGCCAACCGCACCCGGCAGACGGGAGTGCTGGGTGTCCTCGGCGATCTTGGCGTATTTCGGATCGCTCTTGAGCACGAAATAGACCGAAACGCCGTTCGGGGTGAGCCCGACTTCCTCGGCGATAAAGGCCTTGTTGTTCGACGGGTCGAGCCACGAGAGGGTGCCGGGGATGAAGGTCTTGTACAGCTCCGCAGCGTATTTCAGCGCCTCGATGGTTTCCTTGCGAGTGATCGTCACCGCGCCCTTCTCGTCCACCTGGTAGCCGCCATGCGACCACAGCAGCCAGGTCGCCGTGCCGTTGCCGTCGCCCACCGCGTTGCCCAGCGCGAAGCCGGCGGGGTGGCCGGATTTCTGCAGCTTGCGGCACAGATCGAGGAACCGGTCGAGCTCGTTGGGGATGCCGGCATAGCCGACCTCGTTCACCCACGACTTGCGCCACACCATGGCGCCGCCGCCGCAGCCCATCGGGATCGACAGCCACTGGTTGGTGCCGAACTTCTTACCGAAGCGCTCGGGCAGCGGGCCCCAGCCGCCGTATTTCTTGCCGAGGTATTCGGCAAGCTCGGTCATGTCCAGGATCTTGTCGGAATACAGATGCGGGTCGGCCGCCCAGCCGGCGACCACGTCGGGGCCGGCTCCGGTGCGCGCGGCGACCGCGACCTGGGCGCGAATATCCTCCCAGCCCACGTAGTCGGTGCGCACCTGCACCCCCGTTGCCTTAATGAACTTCGCCTGGTTCTCGTTCCACACCACTTCGTCGGCCTCGACGAACTTGCTGGGGCGGATGACGCGGATTGTGGCACCCGCCTCGATCGGCTGGTTGGGCGCGGGCACGTTGGCGATTGGAATGCCGGCCTGCGCCATGGCCTCCGGCGCCAGGGCGGTAGCACCCAGGGCGGCACCTGTCCCCATCTTGAACGCATCGCGGCGTGTGAAACGATCCATCATTGAACCTCCCGTAAGGCGGCGTTAGCGCCGCGCGTGTTGAGCCGTCAGTTCAGCCTGGTTCCCGTCTGCTCGTCGAACAGATGCACCAGCGCGGGATCCGGTGCGATGTGCAGGTACTGGCCGGGCTTTTCCATGATGCGCTCCCGGAACGCGCCGACCACCTGCGTGCCGGCGAGATGCATGATCACTTGCGTTTCCGACCCAGTGGGTTCGGTCACGTGCACGGTCGCGGCCACCCCCGCGGGGTCGAGCCGCAGATGCTCTGGCCGAATGCCGTATATCACCCGGCGCCCCTCGTGCCCCGCGTCGCCGCCCGGTAGCGGCAGCGTGATGTCACCGCAGTGGAACACCCCGCCGCGGATGTCACCGGCCAGAAAATTCATGGACGGAGAGCCGATGAAGCCGGCCACGAACAGGTTGTTCGGTCGGTCGTACAGGTCAAGCGGCGCGCCAATCTGCTCCACGTTGCCGCCGTTCATCACCACGATCTTGTCCGCCATGGTCATGGCCTCGATCTGGTCGTGGGTCACATACACCGTGGTGGTTTTCAGCCGCTGGTGCAATTCCTTGATCTCGGCGCGCATCTGCACCCGCAGCTTGGCGTCCAGGTTGGACAGCGGCTCGTCGAACAGGAACACCTGGGGGTCACGCACGATGGCCCGGCCCATCGCCACGCGCTGGCGCTGGCCGCCCGACAGCTGGCGCGGATAGCGCTCCAGGTAGGGCTGCAGGCCAAGGATGCTGGCAGCGCGGCCGACCTTCTCCTCCACCACCGATTTCGGCGCGTTCAGCAGCGTCAGGGAGAACGCCATGTTGTCGCGCACCGTCATGTGCGGGTACAGCGCGTAGTTCTGGAACACCATGGCGATGTCGCGTTCCTTGGGTGCCACGTTGTTCACCACCCGCCCGCCGATGGCGATCTCGCCGCGGGTGATGTTCTCCAGCCCGGCGATCATGCGCAGCAGCGTCGACTTGCCGCAGCCGGACGGCCCGACGAGGATGACGAACTCGCCATCCTCCACTTCCACATCGACACCGTGAAGCACTTCGGTGCTGCCGAAGGCCTTTCGCACCGCGCGAACCGAGACTGTGGCCATGGGCCTGGACCGCCTCCCTGGGACGTAGAAGGCCGTTCGGCCTGGATTGGTCATTGCGGCATGCCGACGGACGCGACCGCCGGCGCAGTGTCGAGATTTCGATGCTTGCCCGCGCGGCCGCGGTTTGGCAAGCGGCGATGCGTCAGCCGGTCAGTCCGCGGCGACCGAAAACTGCCCGGGCGACAGCCGCGCCGGCCCGGCGAGGCGCGCGCGCACGGCCTCGCCGAAGACCGCGAAGATCTGGCGCGACACGTCGTCGCGCTCCCAGTCGTATTCCGGATGCCATTGCACGCCGACGGCAAAGCCGGGCAATGGGGCGTGCACCGCCTCGATCGTGCCATCGGGCGCGACTGCATCGGCCACCAGCCCGGGGGCGAGGCGGTCGACGCCCTGGTTGTGCAGCGAATTCACCGGCAACTCCGTACACCCAGCGATCCGGTGCAGCCAGCTTCCGGCCGCCACCCGCACCGCGTGCGACTTGCCGGTGCGCACCCGCGGATGCGGCGACATCGGGGTGGAGTGGTCGATGCGGTCGGGCAGGTCCTGCAGCCGCTGGTGCAGGCTGCCGCCGAGGGCGACATTCATCTCCTGCATGCCGCGGCAAATCGCCAGCACCGGCACCCCCGCGGCGATGGCGGCACGGATCAGCGGCAGGGTGACGCCGTCGCGCTCATGGTCTTCCGGCGTGCCTTCGGCGTGGACGGGTCCGTCGTATCGCGCGGGCTCAACGTTGGAACGGCTGCCGGTCAGGATCAGCCCGTCCAGGCGGGAGACCAGAGTGACGATGTCCGCCAGCGCGCCGTTGGCCGGCACCAGCACCGCAACCCCGCCCACAACGTGGTCAGTGGCGCGAACATAAGTGTTTGAGGCGGCATGGTTGGGCATACCGAGAATACCGAACTGCTTGACGCAGCAGGAAATGCCAATGAGCGGTTTCATGGTCCCCGACGCAGTGGTGCACACGCAGCATCATCGACGATCATGGCAGCAAAATGAACACACATCCGCCGGCGGCACGAATTCCAAGTACGCACAGCCACCTTGTGTTGCTGCGATGCAACACCCGAGACAACGCCCGGCACGGCTATTCGCGCAAACGCGGGTCGGCGGTTTCGAACAGCTTTTGCTCGAAACGCCCGCCAAGGGTGACGTTGAACAGCGACACCGTGGTTTCGCGCTGTTGCGGGTCGGTGATCGCCCATTGGCGCAGCGACAGCGGGTTGTCGGCGAACACCAGGGTCAGGCTGCCGTCGCCAGGTGATCTGGTGCGGAAGAGCGAGACATGGATCTGCCCCGGCAGCCGCTCGAGTCCGCTGATCGTCACATCGCCGGCCAGCTTGAGGTTGTCGGACAGCAGGATACCCAGCGGGGTGGAGCTGAGCGGAAAATGCGTCACCTGGTTCAAATGCTTGTCATAGAACATGCCGCCGCCGTTGCCGGCGACCAGCAGCAGCGGCGAGGGCGGGTCGTATTCGAAGCGCATGCGCCCCGGCCGCTCGATCCAGGCATTGCCCTCGGTGATGCCGCCATCGGGCGCAACCTGCAGGAATCGCGCCCGCAAGGTGCGCAACGCGTTCAGATACGCCTCGACGCGGGCCACGTCGGCGCGGTCCTGTGGGCTGAGCGCGGCGGCCTTCGGCTGCGGCGCGATCGGCGCGCGGGATTGCTGGGCGAGCGCCACCGGGGCGGCAAGGGGAAGCAGGCCGAGGGCCAGCAGGGCGCGACGATTCATTCCGCCAAGATGGGCGCGCGCGGTGGCAAATCCAAGCCGCGGCTATTCGGCGGCAACCGGAATTGGACGTGGCGGGGCCGGCTGGGCCCACAGCTCGGGGTTCAGTTCCTCGCGCCGGTTGGGGAAGAACCAGGCGCAGACCAGGGTCACTACCGCGAAGCCGGCCAGCACGGCGATGCAGGTGGCCTGGCTGCCGGTGCGGCCGTACAGTCCGGCGATCAGCGGGGCCGAGGCGGCGCTGCCGAGGAAGCCGACAAAGAAACGCACCGAATACATCCGCGCCCGCATCGCCGGCGAGATATAGCGCGCGGTCATCGTCTCGTTCACCGTCACCTGGCCGAACAGCACCGCGGCAACCACGCCGGCCACCGGCACCGCCATCCACCCCTCGACAAAGGACAGCGCCACCAGCGCCGGCACCAGCACCACCGCCATCGGCAGGAACATCTGCCGGAGCGTTGTGCGGTCGATGTAGCGCCCAACGGTCAGTTGCGTGACCGCGCCGCACAGCGTCGCCAGCGTGGCCGCCACGCCGGCCAGCGGCAACAGGTCGGCGTCGCTGGCAAGCCGCTCCTGCATCAGCTTGGGCAGCAACAGGGTGAAGGCGTTGAACACCAGCCCCGACACGGCAGCGACCAGCAGCAAAACGGTGACCGCCCGGCGCACCAGATGCTGCGGGATCTCGGGGAAGGGTTTTCCCCCGCGGCTGCGCGCCACGTCGAATTCCGGCTCGCGCATCCACAACAGCCCGGCCAGGGTACAGGCCACGCCGGGAATGATGAAGGCCCAGTGCCAGCCCCAGCGGAAGGCGACGAAAGCGGTGACCATGGGCGCCATGGCAACACCGATATTGCCGAACACGCCGTTCAGCCCGATCGCCCGCCCCGGCTTTTCCCCCGCGGCATCGACCAGCATCGCGGTGCCGATCGGATGGTAGATCGCCGCGAACGACCCGGTGGCCGCCAAAGCGAGGCCCAGCATCAGCGGCGTGCTCGCCAGCCCAGTGGCGATCATCGACAGCCCGGCGCCGAGAAAGAACGCCGTCATCAGGTTCCGACGCCCCAGCCGTGCGGCCAACCAGCCCTGCGGCAGCGACAGCAGGCCGTAGAGCACGAACCCCCCGGTGGCCAGCGGCAGGATCAGCTCGTAGTCGTCGCCGAACGGCCCGTCGGGCATCAGCACGATCGCCAGCACGGCAGTGGGCAGGATCAGCAACCCGTAATGGGTGAACGCGTGGGCGAGGTTGATGAAGGCCATCTGCCGGGCGGCTTGCGTCATGAGGGGCTCCTGGCGTTTCTCGGCCTTATCGCAGCCTGCGGCGGCGCCGTGCCGGCGTCAAATCCGGGTGGCCGTCTCGCCCCCCTGCCGCAACGCAATGGCGCGGGTTAGGCTGGCGCATGATCGATCGTGCCAAGTTGCCGCCACGGGCCGCCCTGGTTCTGGGTGCCGCCGGATTGCTGCCCACCATCTTGGCGCTCGGCGTGCTGCTGCTGGCACGGCGGCCGGAACAGGATTTGGCATTCCGCGCCGCGGGGATCTATGGCGCGGTGATCCTGAGTTTCCTGGGCGGGTCCTGGTGGGGGATCGCGGTGTCGCGCGGGCACCCGCGGGACTTGCCATTCTGGCTGGGGGTCGCGGTGCTGCCGGCGCTGGCGGGGTGGGCGGCGGCGATGTTCATGGGACCGGGGGCGGTGGCGGGGCTGTCGGGGCTGTTCCTGGCGTGTTTGTGGGTGGATCGTGAATTGGGGCGGCGCTTCGTGGCGCCAGAATGGTGGCTGTCGATGCGCCTGCCGCTGTCGCTGTGCATGGCCGGTCTGCACATGATCATCGCCGTGGTGCGGGTGGTGCGGCTGTGAGCCCGCTGACCCTGCCCCAAGCGGTGCGGTCGCGCATGCTGCCGGGCGTCAACGGCCTGGACATGCACATTCTGGAGGCCGGGTTCGAGACGCCTGGCCGGCCCCTGGTGCTGCTGCTGCACGGCTTCCCCGAGCTCGCCTGGTCGTGGCGCCGCGTGCTGCCTGGGCTGGCGCAGGCCGGCTATCACGTGGTGGCGCCGGACCAGCGCGGCTATGGGCGCACCACCGGCTGGGATCCGTCATACGATGGCGACATCGCCAGCTACCGCATGGCCAACCTGGCGCGCGACGCCTTCGGGCTGGTGCGGGCGCTGGGGTATGACGAGGTCGCCTGCGTCGTCGGGCATGATTTCGGCGCCTCGGTGGCGGGGTGGAGCGCATTGCTGCGCCCGGACGTGTATCGCTCGCTCGTGCTGATGAGCGCGCCGTTTGCCGGGGCACCAGCGCTGCCGGGCGCTCCGGCGATGGATATCGACGCGGCATTGGCCGGGTTGGAGCGGCCGCGCAAACATTATCAGCGCTACTATTCCACCCGCGCGGCCAATGCCGACATGATGGCCGCATCGCAGGGGCTGCATGCGTTCCTGCGCGCCTACTACCACCACAAATCGGCCGACTGGCCGGGCAACCAGCCCTTCCCCCTGGCCGGCTGGACCGCCGAGGCGCTGGCGGCGATGCCAACCTACTACATCATGGACCACGCGGCCGACATGGCGGCGACGGTGGCGGCCACAATGCCGTCGACGGAACAGATCGCCGCGTGCCGCTGGCTGAGCGAAGCAGAGCTGGCAGTCTACGCCGAGGAGTTCGGCCGCACCGGGTTCCAGGGCGGGCTGAACTGGTACCGCTGCCGGTTCGAGGCGGCGTTCGTGGCGGAACAGCAGATGTTCGCCGGCCGCAAGATCGAGGTGCCCGCGATGTTCCTGGCCGGGCGGCACGATTGGGGCATCGAGCAGACGCCCGGCGCGCTGGCGCGGATGCGGCACGCCTGCCGCGATATGGCCGCCCCGGTGCTGGTCGACGGCGCCGGGCACTGGGTGCAGCAAGAGCAGCCGCAGGCGGTTACGGCGGCGCTGGCGGCGTTTCTGGGGCGGGTGGCGGCACGCTGAGGGATGGCGCACTCACGACGAAGCGGCGGAAAATAGCCCCCAGCGCAATCAGGCTCAGCCCAAGGCCAAGGAACGACAGCACCCGCCACAACCCGCCCAGATCGGCCATGTCGAGCAGGAATACCTTCGCCACCACGACGGCGATCACCGCCAGCGCCGCCAACCGCACCGCGCGGAGGTTGAAGAGGATGCCAGCCGCCATCAGCGCGGCACCATAGGCGAGCCAGACCCCCGAGTACGTCCACAGTTCCGCATCCGCCTGATCCGCCCGGCCAAGGCGTTCGCCGGGGTGGAACATCAATCGGATCTCCAGCGTCAACCACACAAAACCGGCCATCAGCGCATAGACGCCGAGCGGCTTCAGGGCAGGTCGCACCTCGCGCTGGGTTATGGCCAGGCCGGCCAGCGCGGCCGGGATCAAGTAGGCGAAGGCAAGTGCTGCATGGCTGGCGCGCAGGTCCGCCCAGATCGGATTGGCGATCAGCAGCACGGCACCGACCATGAGGGCGACCATGCCCTGGATGCGCCATGCGACGGAGAACACGCGCCGTCCGGTTCGCCGCGCGAGGAACAGGCCGGCCACTGCCTGCGCCGCCAGGGCTGAGACGTGCAGCCCGATCTCCAGCAGATCACTGCCGGCGGCGAGGTCGCCGGTCGCATGCCAATGGCGGATCTCCAGCGCCACGAAAACGGTGGCAAAGGCGATGGCCCCGGCTTCCAGCACCACCACGGTCAGGTCGTCGCCGCGGCGCAGGAAAATGCGGGCGGCAAGCGCGAAACAGGCGGCGGGCAGGGCGTACGCCAGCACCAGCCCGTTCACGATCGGCGTGGTGCCGAAGCTATAGTCGAGCACGTACCAGTTGAGCAGCAGGCGCACCAGCACCAGCGATGCCACCGCCAGCGCCACGCGGCGCAGCGGCGGCAGGTCGGCGCGCGCCTCGATCCAGGCCAGCGGCGGCAGGAACAGGGCAACAGCCAGAGTCACCCAATGGTCGTGCAGCACGATCGCCGCACCCAGGCACAGTGCTGCCACCGCGCCGGCGGCGTGCGTGCCGGCGCGCTGCAGGCTGCCCTCGCGCACGGCAGCAGCGGCGGCAGCGGTGAGGCCCGCGGCCAGTGCCACGGCGGTGAGTGCCCAGAGCGGGTCGGGCTGGAAGCGGGCGACCTGCAAATAGGTCACCGCCAGGGTCACCACCGGCACGGCGGCGGTCAACGCCGCCCAGCGCACCGGGTTGGCGGCGCGACGCTCGAACATCAGCCCGGCGGCGGCAAAGAAAGCTGCCATCGCGGCGGCAGTATACAGCAACGGTTGGATCACCTGCGGCGCCCAGATGCCGGGCAAAAGCGCCAGCACCGCGCCATCGATGGTGATGAGCTCACCGGTCGACTGCCAGGCGGGCATCGCCCACATCAACAGCGTCAGGACGAACAGCACTGCGGCCAGCCACGGCAGCCGATCGAGGGCGGGTTCGCGTGCGCCCTTGGCCACTGCCAGCGGCGCCAGCAGCAGCACCCCGGCGCGCACCGCGAAATCGGGCACCTCGCCCGACAGCACCACCCCGGCCAGGCCGAGGGCGAGGAACGGCACCCATGACAGACGGCGGCCGACCGCGTGATCCAATGCCGCACGCGGCAGCAGCAACAGGTGCAACGCTGCGGCGGCCGGCACGAACAGGCCGGGCGCCCAGTATTCGGTGCCAAGCTGCCCAGTCGCGGCCAGCGCCACCCATAGCGCACCGGCGATGGTGGCGATCCAGCCCAACCAGGCCCAGGCGCTCAACCGCACCACCACACAGGCTGCCGCGGTGACGAACAACAAATAGGCGAACAACCCGGGGGCCGACGGCGTTTCGACCTCGACCAGCAACGGGGTGGCAAAGGCGGCCGCGACGCCCACCAGCCCGACCACCGGGCCGAAGCGCAGGGAGGCGCCGATGCCGACCAGGGCGGCCAGCGCCATCAACACGAAGCCTACCAGCGGCGGCACCAGGGCATACATCGCCCCGGCGGCGTAGGCGGCGCCGAACAGCACCGCGGCGCCGCCGGCGGCCAGCGCCGCAGGCGCATGATCGGAAAGCGGCGCCGCAGGCGCATGATCGGAAAGCGGGGCCGCAGGCGCATGATCGGAAAGCGGCGCCCCGGGCGCCTGATCGGAGAGCACGGCGTCAGCGCCGGGTGCGGGTTCCGGCGCCGGGCGGCGGCGCAGCCACTCGGCACCAGCCAGCAGGGAAACGCCCAGCAGCATGGCCAGCGCGCAGCGCACTTCGGGGCCAAGCCAGCCCTCCTCAACCGCATAGCGCACCAAGAAGACACCGGCGAGCAGCAGTGCGGCGGCACCGAGCCAAACCCCCCAGCGCTGGGTCAGCAGGGTCTCGATGTCGATTCTGGGACCAAAAGGAGGTGGAGGCGGTGGAGGCGGCGGTGGTTCGGCGAATGCCGGGGCGGCGGTCGCCTCCTCCGGCAGTGGGCCAGTGGGGCCGACTGGCGGCACAGGGGCACGCGCGAGCTCGGGGCGCGGGCCAAAGGGCGACGGGCGGGCGGCTTGGTCCTGTGCTGGCGGCTCGGCGGCGGCACCGCGGGCCAACTCGGCGTGGTAGGCCTCTAACGGGTCTATATCGGCCGTCACCGGACCGCCGGCGGCGAGAGTACGGCGCAGAGCCGCTAGGTCGCGCCGCGCGCGGCGGGCCTGGAAAAACCCGACTACGCCGAGAAGCCACCCAGCGGCAACGACCAGCGCGATCAGGACGAAATATTCCATGGTCGCCATGGGGCACGCATGCCACCTGTGAGGTCAAGGGGGTTTGCCTGCAATGCGGGGTCTTGCTACACGCCGCCCGCCGACCCGCAGGTCGGACAGCGCTGGCACCCCTGGAGGCCGGCGCTGCGTTTTCATATGGAGCGAACCAATGGCCAACTTCGTGACGATCGAGGCCGAGGCGCGCGAGCGTGCAGGTAAGGGGGCAGCACGCGCGACCCGGCGGCAGGGCAAGGTGCCCGGCGTGATCTATGGCGCCAAGCAGGCGCCGACCCTGATCCAACTCGACCCCAAGGTGGTGTGGAAGGAACTGCACACCGGCGGCTGGCGCTCGCGCCTGTTCGACCTGAAGGTCGGCGCCGACAGCACCCGCGCGCTCATCCGCGACGTTCAGCTGCACCCGGTCACCGACCAGCCAGAGCATATTGACTTCCAGCGCCTCGCCCCCGGCGAGAAAGTGCGCGTGGCGGTGTCGGTGGTGTTCCACAACGAGACCACCTCGATGGGTTTGAAGCGCGGTGGCATGCTGAACGTCGTGCGCCATGCCGTTGAATGCTTCGTCGATCCCGACAGCGTGCCGCCGCATTTCGATGCCGATCTCGGCCCGCTCGACATCAATGACAACATCCGCTGGTCGAACCTGACCGGCACCGACGGCATCCGCCCGACCATCACCGACCGCGACTTCGTCATCGCCACCGTCGTGCCGCCGACCAAGATGGCCGACGCCCCGGCCGAGGCGACCCCGGCCGGCGGTACCAAGGCACCGGCGGGCGGCACCAAGGCACCCGCCAAGCCGGCCGCCAAGAAGAAGTAAACTTTCCTACCCCCGGAGGCTTGCGTCGTGAAGCTGTGGGTGGGGTTGGGCAATCCGGAGCCCAGCATGCTGCGCCAGCGCCACAACATCGGCTTCATGGCGTTGGATGTGATCGCGCACCGTCACGGGTTCTCCCCGTGGCGGCAGCGTTTCAAGGGCGTGTTCGCCGAAGGGTCCGTGGGTGGCGTCAAGGTGCTGGCGCTCAAACCCCTGAC
>Ga0105048_10015201_pt1 | contig 11959 bp, 11 predicted proteins | sample MAT05_FD_78382 | JGI IMG/M metagenome (GOLD analysis project Ga0105048, IMG submission 78382) | Freshwater microbial communities from Lake Fryxell liftoff mats and glacier meltwater in Antarctica - MAT-05 | ecosystem: Environmental > Aquatic > Freshwater > Ice > Liftoff microbial mat | place...
ATTGGCCACAGCGTAAAAATCAACGGCGAACAGAAAACGTGGTCGGCACCCAGGCGACCGAGTTTGCGAGTCGTTGGCGGTGAAACTTTGTCTCTTGGTGTCTTGGGGCTCGGCTTTTCCCGTAAACTGAGCGCATGACTCAACTCAAAGCGCGCTCCGTCCCGCCGCGGTTCCAGTGGCAACTCGAACAGCAGGGCGTGCACCCGCTGCTCGCTCGGCTTTACGCGGCGCGCGGCATCGAAGCGCGCGGCGATCTCGATTACGACCTTAAATCACTGCTGCCGCCGGCCCTGCTAACCAACGCCGCGCAGGCCGCCGTGCTGCTCGCCGACGCCCTCGAAGCCGAGGCCAGAATCCTCATCGTCGCCGATTACGATTGCGACGGCGCGACGGCCTGCGCGGTCGGCATCCGCGCCTTGCGTGCGCTGGCCGGGACGGACAACGCACGGACGACGATCAGCTATCTCGTCCCCAACCGCTTCACCACCGGCTACGGACTGACGCCCGAAATCGTCGATCTCGCGGCGACGATGACGCCAGACCTCATCGTTACCGTCGATAACGGCATCGCCAGCGTCGCCGGCGTCGCGCGCGCCAACGAACTGGGTATTGCGACGCTGATCACCGATCACCACCTGCCGGCCGACAAGTTGCCGGCGGCAAGTTGCATCGTGAACCCGAATCAACCGGGTTGTGCCTTCCCGAGCAAGTCGATCGCCGGCGTCGGCGTCATGTTCTACGTCATGCTCGCGCTGCGCGCCGAGTTGCGCGCGCGCGACTGGTTCGCCGCCGGCTCCGGGCGGCGCGAACCGAATCTCGGCGCGCTGCTCGACCTGGTCGCGCTGGGTACCGTTGCCGACGTCGTCAAGCTCGATCGCAACAACCGTATCCTGGTCACGCAAGGGCTGCGCCGCATCCGCGAGGGCAAACTGACGCCGGGGCTGCGCGCGATTTTCCGCGCCGCCGGGCGCGAACCGGCCAAGGCGACGAGCCTTGATCTCGGCTTCATCGTTGGCCCGCGGCTCAACGCCGCCGGTCGGCTCGCCGACATGTCGCTCGGCATCGAAGCACTGATCACCGACGATGACGCGCGGGCAATGAATATCGCGCAGGAACTCGACGCACTCAACCGCGAACGGAAAAGCATCGAGGCCGGCATGCAGGATCAGGCGTTGCTCCACCTCGAAACGCTCGCGGCAAGCGCGGGCGCCGGTGTTTCGCTGTTCGACCCGCAGTGGCACCAGGGCGTCATCGGCATCGTCGCCGCGCGCATTAAAGACCGGCTGCACCGTCCGGTATTTGCCTTCGCGCGCGGCAACGACGGCGAGCTCAAGGGCTCGGGCCGTTCAATACCGGGCCTGCATCTCAGAGATGCGCTCGACCTGATTTCGAAGCGCGCGCCTGGCCTGCTGTTGCGTTTCGGCGGCCACGCGATGGCCGCCGGCGTGACCATCCAGGAGGTCGATTTCGGGCGCTTCAGCGCGCTCTTCACCGCCACCGCCGATGAACTGCTGGCGCCGGCTGATTTGACGCGTACGCTGGAGACCGACGGCCAGCTCGAGGCCAGTTATTTCTCGATCGCCACTGTCCGGCTGCTCGACAACGAAGTCTGGGGCCAGGGTTTTCCGGCGCCGCTGTTCGAGGATGAATTCATCGTCGAAAGCCAGCGCGTGCTCAAGGACAAACATCTCAAGATGCGTCTGCGCAAAGGTGCACAGCAACTCGACGCGATTCACTTCAATTTCTGCGCCGCAACCGGCAACCGCATCCGCGCCGCCTACCGGCTCTCGATCAACGATTACAACGGCGTGCAGACGCCGCAGCTCATGATCGAGCACTGCGAGACGATCGGCAACTAGAGAAGGCCCAGCGCAAAGGCGCAAGAACGCCGGGCTAGCGCAAATCAAAGCCCCTTCAGCCGCAAAAGATCGCCGCCTGTAACGTGTCGCCATGTTCCACGCGGGGGGTACAGGAATGGATTGTCGAACGCCAAGCGAGGCTGGACGGGCCGCTGCGATCAGCCCAGCAACACGCAGCCCCAGACGGCAATGACATTGATCAGCGCGAGCAGGACGGCGGCGCTGCCGATGTCCTTGGCGCGCTTGGAGAGGTGATGCGTATCGAGTGAGACACGGTCGACGACGGCCTCGATTGCCGAGTTGAGGAGTTCGACGATGAGCACCAGCAATACGCTTCCAATCATCAGCGCACGCCCGAGACCAACGGCTGGAAGCCAGAACGTCAGTGGAATCAGAAATCCCGCAAGCAGGGCCTCCTGGCGAAAAGCGTCTTCGCAGCGAAAAGCCGCAGCAAGCCCGGCGAGCGAATAGTGGAGCGCATTCCAGATCCTCTGCAGGCCTGTTTTTCCCTTGTATGAACTTTCCTCAAACACAGCTTTCTCCTGAGCCGGAACGCGAGCCTTCCGTTGCTCGGAGGTGCTCGCAGGCGCTCTTGGTGCTTCAATGCTTCTAATGATTGGATCGTGCGCTCAGGTCTGTCGACGCTGCCGCCCGGCTTTGCAAGCTACAGCGGCAGCGGACTGAAGCGCACCGGGTTCTGCGCGACGTGGTTTGAAATGATGTGCCGATAGAGGTCGGCCATTCTTGCGGCAAGGGTGTCGTCCGACCAATCGGCGGCGTAAATCCGCCCCTCGCCGGACAGCCGTCGATGCAAGGCCGGATCGCGCAATACATCGGCCAATGCCCGCGCGAAGGCGGCAGGGTCGTCGGCGGGGACGACGGCGCCGCGTCGAGCGCTGAGGATGTCGATCGTTCCCATCGCCGCTAGCGCAACGACCGGCAGGCCGGCTGCCATCGCTTCGAGAAGCACCAGCCCCTGAGTTTCAGTGCGTGACGCGAAGACAAAGGCGTCAGCCGCCGCGTAGCACGCCGGCAATTCGGCCTTCCGCTCAAGGTATCCGACAAACTGGACGTGGTCGTGCAGTCTGCGCTCGGCGACGGCGCGCCGCAGATGCGCCAGGGCCGGACCTTCGCCGGCGATCATCAGGAGAATGTCGGGGACCGACGCGCGCGTCAACTCGACGACGTCGAGCAAAAAATCAATGTTCTTCTCGTGCGCCACGCGGCCGACAAAGAGCGCAACTGGTCGCTGCGGGTCGATCGCGCAGCGTGCCCTGAAGCTCTCGCGTTGATCGCTCGGCTCTTCGGGCAGCGGGATGCCGGTGGGCAGGACGTGCAGGGGCGCTTTCACGCCGTAGCCGACAAGGCGTTCGTGAATCGCCGCCGACGGGACGATGACCGCATCGAGCGCGTTGCACTGCCGGCGCGAAAAACTGCGCGCCAGGGCGCGCAAGAGCGAGGCTGGAAAGAACGGCGCGTAGTGTTTCAAATATTCCTCGAACAGCGTGTGGTAGGTCGCAATCACCGGAATTCCGGCGCGCCGGGCGGCGTGCGTCCCGGCGTAGTGCGCGACAAACGGTGTCTGCACATGGATGAGGTCGCAGCCTTCGTCGACAGCGTCGGCAACCGCATGATGCATCGCCTTCCAGCGCACCAGCCGGTCTTCAGGATCGCCTGGCACCGGACGCGCGGGAACACGCCTGATCCAGGCTTCGCTTTGCTGTGCGCCGTAGTCGGGAGCGATCAGCCGGACCTCGACGCCGTGGGCGCGCAGGGCCTGCTGATAGGTCTGGATGGCGGTAGAAACACCGTTGATGCGCGGGAAATAAACGTCGGAAATCATCACGACTCGCATGCCAGGAACTCCTCGTGTGCATTGAAAACGACGGCGTGATCGCCGGCCCAGGTGATCAGTTCGAGGCGACCGTCGAAGTGCTCGACGATCGCCGTGCAACTGTCGACCCAGTCGCCGCAATTCACGTAACTGATACCGTCCACCTCGCGCATCGCCGCGCTGTGGATATGGCCGCAAATGATTCCGTCGAGGCCGCGCTGTCGCGCCGCGTGGATAGCGCTGTCTTCGAAGTCGAAAATGAACTGCAAGGCGCGCTTGACGCGCCGCTTGGCGTAAGCGGCGAGCGACCAGTAGCAGGGAAATCCGAAGCGGCGGCGGACGACGGAGAGTATCGTGTTGAGTCGCACAAGGAAGTCGTACGCGGCATCGCCGAGCAGCGCGAGCCAGCGATGATGGCGGGTAATCTGATCGAACTCGTCGCCATGGAGCACCAGAAAGCGGCGCCCATCGGCAAGTTCGTGCACGTATTCGCCGACCACCTCGATGTCGCCGAACGAAATCCCGAGGTAGTCGCGCAAGGCTTCGTCGTGGTTGCCCGGGATGAATATGACGCGTTCGCCGCGCCGCGCCCGGCGCAGAATCTTCTGCACGAAAGTGTTCTGTGCCGAAGTCCACGCGACGCTGCGGCGCATGGCCCAGAAGTCGACGATGTCGCCAACGAGAAAGACATTTTCGGCACTGTAGCTGCGCATGAAGTCCAGCAGGCGGTCGGCCTGACAGGCGCGTGTGCCAAGGTGGATATCGGAGATGAAGATTGAACGGACGGTCGGCATGGCGCCATCTTCATGGCCGATCGTTACACCCGCTTTTCATTCCGGTTACATCCTCGATTCGGCCAGGCTCCTGCCGATCGGGTGTAATGAATACGTCACCTTCACGTCACATACGGCGATCAAAATTGAGGGTCTGCAAGGCGCCGGTCGATCGCAGCATTTCTGCGCCGGCGGCCACCGGCTCGTCGAGCCATCAAGCCACAGGGGATCAACATGGTAGTGCGCACCAAGAGTTCGCCCAAGGACACGACGCGCCTCGCCGCGCCTCACAACTCGGCCGTTGGCGATGAAGCCGCAACCGATAATCCGCCGCTGGCCAGGGAACGAAAGATGAAGACGGCCACAGCCGGCGATCCGGTGAACAAGGTCGCGGCCCGCACCCTCGTTCCGTCGGCGCCCGAGTCCGAGGGGGCCCCCGGCGTGAAGCGAAAGCGTCTGGCGAAAGCCTTCTCGCGGCCGCTTGACAAGAAAATCAGGAAAGAAACTTTCGTCCGCGATTGCTTCACCTTCCCGCAAGCCGAGTACGCGCAACTCGTCATGCTCAAGAAACGCCTCGGTGAGCAGGGTATTGCCGTCAAGAAGGGAGAGTTGATGCGCGCCGCCCTGATGCTGCTGCTCGAACTCGGAGAGAACGAGCTGAAGTCCAGGCTCGCGAAGCTGTAGACCGTCGCTTGATTGCGCGGCGGCGAGCCCGTCCTGTGGAAGGTTAATGTTTGGCGACCGGGATATGTCGGCTCAAGTCATCGCCAAAGTCGGAGACGTGACGCTCGATTTCAAATCTCAGCGTCTCGTACACTTCAATGGCCGTGCGGTTCTTCCTGTTCATAGCATCGGCGTGAATGTCGTCCAATATTCTTCTGATTCTTCGCTGATCGTCACCGTGCAGCCGCCTTGTTTCGGCGGGCAAACGATACTGACTCAACAATGCTTCCTCGTGCCTGAAGAGTCGCTCGATCGCATCTCTGAGGACGCAAAACCGGCTGATAAACACTTCACTGGCAAGTGAATGCAAGGGATTGAGATCGAGCAGTTCAATCGCCGCGGCCAGGTCTTCACATTGTTCGTCGAATAGGGGCAAGCCAATTCCGGCTAGTCGGGGTAATTGCGCCTGTGTTCTCATGGCATTTCCTCCAGGAAGGAGGATATTTTCGTCGCGAAATGTTCAGGCGCGATGACGGAAACACGACACGTCGGAACATCGGTGCCAGCCCTTTGGCAAACGGCGGGATCGCATCTCGCGCCCGCCATTCGGGCATGCGTTGATTGACGGAAACGCCGGCAGCCTTTCCGCCATTTTCAATAAAAAGATTCAGGCGGCGGTTTCGCGAGCGGCGCTGTGCTGCGACGCCGCGCCGGTGGCGAACTGATAAACCTTGCTCTTGCTGCGCTCGCTCGCACGCACCATCCAGTCCAACATGTTTTCGCCGCTCATCGGCCGCGCGTGGAAATAGCCCTGGACCGCGTCGCAGGCACAGCCAAGCGCCCCTTCGTGCTCGGCGGCCGTCTCGACGCCCTCGGCGACGGTTTCCATGGCGAGTTCCTGCGCCAGCGAGACGATGGCGCGGACGATCGATTTGTTGGCCGGCGCCTGTTCGATACCGCGAATGAAGGAGCGGTCAATCTTCAGGCGATCGATCGGGAAGCGCTGCAGATAGCTCAGGTTCGAAAAACCCGTTCCGAAATCGTCGATCGCAAGTTTGACGCCGATGCGTTTGAGTTCGTGCAGCGTCTTCAGGACTTCGCTGCCGTGATGCATGGCGACGTTCTCGGTCAGTTCCAGCTCGATAAATTCCGCGTCGACACCGCTTTCGCCGATGATGGCTCGGACCACTTCAGCGAAATTGTTGCGGCGGAACTGCACCGCCGAAATATTGATCGCCATGCGCACGACCGGCAGGTCGCACAGCGACCACGCGCGCTGCTGACGACAAGCTTCGCGCAGTACCCAGTTGCCGATATCGATGATCAGTCCGCTGTCTTCCGCGATCCCGATGAAGGCTTGTGGCGAGAGCAAGCCGCGCTCGGGATGCTGCCAGCGGATCAGCGCCTCGACGCCGACGACCTTCGCCGTCCTCGCGTCGATCTGCGGCTGGTAATGCAGCACAAGTTCATTGCGTGCGATGGCCTGTCTTAAGTCGGCCTCAAGTGACAGATGTTCCATCGAATGCATGGAAAGTCCAGGCTTGTACGCGCGAAAAGCGTTGCGGCCGCTTTGCTTGGCCTCGTACATCGCGGCGTCGGCCTTGACGATAAGGTTCTCCGCTTCGCTTTCGTCGCGCGGATAGAGCGCGATGCCAAGGCTTGCCGTGACGAAGACTTCCTCACCGGCAAGCGCGAAAGGCGAACTGAAGTGGTCGACGATTCTCTGCGCAGTGACCTCGGCGACGCCCGCATCCGGGAGATCGCCGAGCAGTACGGCAAACTCGTCGCCACCGAGGCGGGCGACCGTATCGTTGCAACGGACGCAAAGCTGCAGACGCTCGGCGACGGCTTGCAGCAGCAGATCGCCGAAGCGGTGTCCCATCGTGTCGTTGATCTGTTTGAAGCGATCGAGGTCGACAAAAATCAGGCTGACCAGCGTGCCTTTTCGATCCGCTTCGCGACACGCCATATGCAAACGGTCATTGAGCACCATGCGATTGGGAATGCGCGTCAATTGATCGTAGTGTGCAAGGTAATGAAGTTCGGTTTGCTTGCGCTGGGTGATGTGATTGAGAAGCGCATAGCAGTTGGCGACGCCGAGGTATTTGTCGCCGTCGGTGACGATGAAACCACTCGCCATATGCGCCATTCCGGCGTCAATGACGATCGCCGCAACGTCGTCGATGCTGGTGCCGGCGTCAACGACGATGGGGTTCGCGTTGATCGCCGATCCCATATCGCTGAGTTGCGAAAGCGGTTTCCTGCCGAAGAGGTCGAAAGTGAACGCGCGACTGAATTTTTCGATATAAGCGTGCCGTTCGACGAGCGCCAGCGGCGCTCCGGCGGCGTCGATCACGGCGATCGCGTAAACGCTGGTGTCGCGCAGGAAGATATTGAGAATGTCGCAACACAGCGTGGCCATCGTCACTGCCGGCACCGGCTGGTGCAATTGCCTGACCGACGACGCTTGATGCAAGCCAATGAACTCGCGACGGGGACTCTCGGGAGTTTTCCGCAACGAACGCTTCTCCTGCGCAGCAGATGTCAGCGTGTGCGTCGATTGACGGATTTTTTCTTCTTTAACCATGGTTTCCTCGCAGATGACAAAGCATCATCGGGGATAACTGCTTCAGTTTGATGACGGTCGCTCAGCGGTCGCCGCAAGCCGGTTCTCAGAACACCAGGCGATGGAATGATCACACGGCCACGACGCTGTGACCGGGCCACTACGAACGCTTAGCCGGAAACCTCCCGTCGGCTCCCTGGTGTTTTGTCGCCAAACTCTTGCGTTGATCGCGCCGGGTGCAACATGACTGTAAAGGAACTGGGCCAAGATCGATTGCGTCGCCTTCTTTAGGATCCGATCGCCATGACCGGCAAAGTCTTCTGCTACCACTGTCGAAATTATCATCCGCTTGAAGAAATGACCTGCATGGAGTCCAAAGGCCGTAAACGCTGGCGATGTCGCAAAAGCCTTGCTTCGAGCCGGACGAACCAGGCTCAGCGCGACGCTTTCGGAGGACGGGTCAGCGAACTCAATAAGGCGAATGACCTGCGCTCTCTGCCGCACTGCGTCCTCGAACTGTTCGTCGCATGAAGATACTGATCGTCAGCGATGCGTGGGAACCGCAGGTCAACGGCGTCGTGCGCACGCTGAAGATGACGCGCCGCCAACTGCAACTGAAGGGGCATGAGAGCGAACTGATTTCGCCGCTCGGATTCCGTTCGTTCGCCTGCCCGACCTATCCCGAAATCAGTCTGGCGATGACGAGTTCATCGACGCTTGAGCGGCACATCGACCGTTTCGCGCCCGACTGTCTGCACATCGCCACCGAAGGACCGCTCGGCTGGCTGGCGCGGCGAATTGCCCTGCGCCGTAAGTGGCCATTCACGACGGCGTATCACAGCCGCTTCCCCGAATACGTGCACGCGCGCTTTCGTCTGCCGCTCGCCTGGACTTACGGCATGCTGCGCCGCTTTCACAACGCGGCGTGCGCGACGCTGGCGCCGACACCGGCCATCGTTGCCGACCTCAAGGCGCGTGGTTTCCATGGCGCGCGTCTGTGGTCGCGCGGCGTCGACTTCGAAGTCTTCGATCCTGCCGGCGAACGCGAGGCGGCGATCAAACGTCCGGTGTTTCTGTACGTCGGTCGCATCGCCGTCGAAAAGCAGGTCGATGCGTTTCTCGAGCTTGATCTGCCCGGTGAAAAGTGGGTGGCCGGCGAAGGGCCGGCGCGGCGGGTTCTGCAAGCCAGATATCCCGACGCCCGCTGGTTCGGCGTCCTCAACGGAACACAATTGGCGCGCCTGTATCGATCGGCCGACGTGATGGTTTTCCCGAGCGTGACCGATACCTTCGGCCTCGTCATGGTTGAGGCGATGGCGTGTGGAACGCCGGTCGCCGCATTCCCGGTGCCCGGGCCGATCGACGTCATCGGCGAGTCGGGCGGCGGCATCATGCACGACGACCTCCGCGAAGCCTGCTTGCAGGCGCTTCACCTGCCTCGCGACCAGGTGCGCAAGCGCGCCGAACAGTTCTCCTGGTCAGCCGCCACCGATCAGATGCTCTCGGCACTGCAGATCATCCCTCGAGGTTAGCCGGCGCGCTCCAGCTAGCGCCCAGATACCCTGCCGGGCACAATCTCTTCGGCGGACTGAGCAGCGCGGTTGTTCGCTCTTTCACGAGCGGCCGCTTCGCCCGCTTCGGTTATTTCGACCGCGTCGCCGCTGCGCGACGCGCCGAGACGGGTGCTTGAACGCCAGCGCGTGGCGGTCACTGTTCTGTCACAAAAATGAGGTAGCTTGACGCGTCATGACTTCCCACCTGAGCCGACAAAAGCTCGTCATCTTCGACGTCGACGGGACCATCGTCGACGCCTTTCACGCCATCGAGCAGACTTTTCTTGTGCACGGCATGGCGCTCGGCGATCTCGAGCGCTTTCAGAAACGCCGCAAGTTACTGAAGTATCTCGGCGGCCTGCGCGAGTTCCCGACAAATTTGCGCAAGCAGTTCGGCAAGCAGAGCCGCAAGGCGCTATTGGCGACACTGACCGAGTTCTATCGCCACAAAGCCCGCCTGTATCCAGGCGTCGACTCACTATTGCGCGCCCTGCTCGCCGACCCCGGAATCCGCGTCGCACTGGTCACGCGTAACGTCACGGCCGAGCCTGAGAAGACGCTACGCAGCCTGTTCCGGCGTCACGACATCGATATTGACGATTTCGACTATGTCGCGTGTATTCCGCTTGGCGAAGACAAGACGGCGCAACTCAAATGTGCGCGCGAATGCCTGGCGATCAATCCGGCGCGCACCTATGCGTGCGGCGACGAACACGGCGACTACCAGGCGGCGATCGCTGCCGGAGTCTATCCGTTTGTCGTCGCTTATGGCTTTGAAGACCGCGAGCGACTCGTCAAGGGCTTCGGCGTGCCGCGCGAAGTCATTTCGACATCACCCGCCGAGTTCATCGAAAATTTGACGCACGCTCTTGATCTTCTTGATCTGACAGGTCATCACGGCGACGCTTAGGCCAAGGATTCTGTCCGCGCTTAATTCGGGCACGTCCGGTCTCGATTCGTTCGACGCCTTTCAGGGCCCTGAGCAGCGAAGCTTCGGTCGGCGATACCCAGGCTGCAAATCCGGCGCGCTTGCGAGGTCTTGTCCGTCGCCATGACGAGCGGAGCTTGCGCGGCCGATCGGTGGTTTTTCATCGTCTCTTAATCGCCTCGAGGGCAACGCCCATCTCGCCGAGCGCGGCGCGCATCGCATCGACGACCTTGACCATGTCATGCACGCCAAGGGCGCCGATGCAGCCGACACGGAACGTCTCGACGCCGGTGAGTTTGCCCGGATAAAGGATGAAGCCCTTCTCGCGCACGCGCTGGTAGAAGGTCTTGAAGTCATAAGCCGGGTCCGCCGTGGCGTGGAACGTGACGATGATTGGCGCCTGCACATGGGCGGCAAGGAAGGGCTTTATCCCCAGGCCAGCCATGCCGTCGATAAGCGCCGCGCAATTGGCCGCGTAACGCGCGCCGCGCACCGCGCGGCCGCCTTCCTCCGCATATTGTTCGAGCGCCGCGTGCAGCGCGGCGACGACGTGCGTCGGCGGCGTAAAGCGCCATTGCGTCGTCTTGTTCATGTAATCCCACTGGTCGTGCAGGTCCATCGCCAGCGAATGGCAGTTGCCGGCGCAGCGTTCCAAGGCAGCGCGATCGACGATGACGAAGCCGATGCCGGGAACGCCTTCGAGGCATTTGCCCGAAGCGGCAATGAGCGCCTCGAAAGGCGTTGTACGCACGTCGATCTCGATGGCGGCAAAAGAACTCATTGCATCGACGATCAGGCGCCGTCCCTGGCGCGCGACGGCGGCGGCAATTTCGGTCAGGGGATTGAGGATACCGGTTCCCGTCTCGCAGTGAACCTGCGCCACGTGCGTGATCGAGGGGTCGGCGATGAGCGCCGCTTCGATGGCGACCGGGTCGGCCGGCATGTCTTGGGGAAAGAGAAGTTCAGCCGTGCGTCGACCGAGGTAACCCAGGATCCTCAGCATGCGCGCGCAATAAGGTCCGTTATTCGGAACGAGGACCTTGCCCTGGCGCGGCACCAGCGTTCCCAGCGCCGCTTCGACCGAGAACGTGCCCGAGCCTTGCAGCGGCACGCAGACATGAGTTTCGCGCGCATGGACGAGTTCGACAAGTTGGGCGCACACCTGTGCGGTGATGCGGTTGAAGTCCGTGTCCCACGAGCCCCAGTCATGCAGCATGGATTCCTTGGTGCGCGGCCATGGTCTCTCCTGATTCTTATCGTTTGAAAGCACGCCAAGCCTGATGCTGGCGAAAAAGCCACCGGATATTCGATTTCGCCATCAACAGCACCTTGGTTAAGGCCTGAGCATGGTCACTAGCGGACGCATGGTAGTCTTTGACCGCCCGAACGGCCCCTTTCGCATCGTCGACTATCCGCTACGTCCTCCGCAAGCCGATGAGGTTCTGGTTGGCGTGCGTATGTCGACCATTTGCCGCTCGGATATCCACGCCTATCAGGGCCACCGTCCGAGTCCGTGTCCGGGCATCCTTGGCCACGAGATTATCGGCAACATCGAGGCGATCGGCAGCAGCGTCCAACACGACATGCGCGGAACGAAGCTGTCACCCGGCGACCGGGTCACCTGGAGCGAGTACTTCATTCCTGGCCCCAATTATTTCAGCGAGGTCCTCGACCTGCCGCAGAAATCACCAGGCGTCGACAAATACGGGCACATGTCTGCCGACGTGTCGCCGCACCACCACGGCGGCTTTGCCGAGTACTGCTACATCCTGCCGCATTCCTG
>Ga0105048_10015203_pt1 | contig 11959 bp, 14 predicted proteins | sample MAT05_FD_78382 | JGI IMG/M metagenome (GOLD analysis project Ga0105048, IMG submission 78382) | Freshwater microbial communities from Lake Fryxell liftoff mats and glacier meltwater in Antarctica - MAT-05 | ecosystem: Environmental > Aquatic > Freshwater > Ice > Liftoff microbial mat | place...
CGGCGTGGTTGCTGTGGGAATGGCGTGGGCGATTGCCGTGGCGGCATTTACCACTGGCGATTTTATTTGGATTCTTGATTGGCGGCGCCAGTTACACCTACTCCTGGATATTAGCTGGCAATCCGGTACTGCCGGTATTAAACGATCACTTTCAATCACCCTATTATCCGTCGACTAGCTTCTATGATTCCCGCTTTACTCGCGGTTGGTCTCTGGATTTATTTTGGCGTGCGGCCTTTTACTCGGGTGAAATTTTCGAAGGATGGTCTGGTGCCGGCGGTTTTCATAACCTTGTTTTGGCTGCGCTATTGCCATTGGCATTTCTAGCAAAACGCGTTCGCGGATTGTTGGTGGTCGCACTGGCGATTACCTTTACGATGTACGCAATCATGCATTATTTGCGCTACGTTCATCCTGCCCTAGTGTTGTTAATTCCTGGCCTTTTGGCTGGATTGGCCTGCATTCCTTGGCGCAGAACAGCGCTGGCGGTTGGCCTGATTTTGGCCGGCCTCAATTTCGCCTTTCACACCAATAGCAGTTGGATTTTGCGCGATGGCGCAGCCGGACGTAATCCACAGGTGTCCATGCGCGCGTACGTCCCTGAGCGACTGCTGATGGCTGGATTGGATGAACGCGCCAGGGTCATTATTTTTGGACGACCCAGTAACGCGGAACTGGGCGGCCGGGGTTTCACGGTCAGTTGGTATGATTATGTGCTTTCAGCGAAGACGCATCCGTTGACTAACAACGCCAGCAGTGCCGCCATTGCCGCGTTCTTTCGTGAACAAGGATTTACCCATGTGCTCATTGCCGGCCCACCTGATATTCCCCGGCTGGCTGAGCACTTGCTGCAGCTGAAGGCGATCAAAACTGCGGAATTAGGGGATGCCTCTGTCTGGCGCTTGCAGGCCGCCGATGCGCCGCGCGACCTAATGCAGGAACGCGATCTGGCGCTAAAGATGCGTGGCTTATGGCGGTAGTACGCCAAGGTTTATGGTTCCTGGTCATCGGCGGGGTGCAAATCCTCGCCGATTGGCTGTGTTTTGTCGGACTAAGCGCAGTTGGCATCGGCGTCATGCCGGCCAATATTGCCGGACGTCTCGCTGGCGCCTGCCTCGGTTTTTGGCTGAATGGACGCTTGACCTTTGCCGAAAAAGGGCAAGCGCGCCTGGGCCGACAGAGAATGTATCGATATATGGTGGCTTGGCTGTTTTTCACGCTGTTAAGCACGCTCTTGCTGGACCAAGTTGCGAAGCAATTGAGCCTAAGTTCGGCGTGGTTAGCCAAACCCGTCGTGGAATGTTGCTTGGCTGTATTAAGTTTCTTCGTCTCTCGTCATTGGATCTATCGTTGATTTCATGAATACGCCGCTCATTGCCGTTGTTATTCCTTGTTATCGGGTCGCCTCCCACGTGCTGCCGCTGATTGATCGCATTGGCCCGGAAGTGGGCTGGATTTTCGCAGTCGATGATGCTTGCCCGGACAAAAGTGGTGATCACATCGAAGCACACTGTCGCGATCCACGCGTACAGGTATTGCGCCACCCGATTAATCAAGGCGTCGGCGGCGCAGTGGCGACCGGCTATCGGGCAGCGCTGAATTCGGCTGCGCAGATCGTTGTCAAACTGGATGGCGACGGACAGATGGATCCGGCGCTCATACCGCAATTGACCGCGCCCATATTGGCGGGGCGCGCCGATTACAGCAAAGGCAATCGTTTCCACCGGATCTCCGATGTCGCCGGCATGCCGCCCGTGCGGCTTTTTGGCAACGCCGCATTATCCTTTTTAACCAAACTATCCAGCGGTTATTGGCAGCTTTTTGACCCAACCAACGGCTACACGGCAATACAGCGCGATGTACTGGCCGAACTACCTCTCGATTCGCTGGCTAAACGCTACTTCTTTGAGTCGGATCTTTTGTATCAGTTGAATCAATTGCGCGCCGTGGTGGCGGAAATGCCGATGCGCGCCGTATATGACGGCGAACCGTCCAGTTTGAGCCCCTTACGCATGATTGGCCCTTTCTCGCGTGGCAATCTGCGCAATTTGGGCCGCCGCATTTTGTACAGCTATTTTCTGCGCAACTTTTCACCGGCTTCCTTGGAATTGCTCATTGCACCGCCGCTGCTCATCTTCGGCGTGTTATTTGGTATGTGGCATTGGCTGATCTCGCTGCAAAGCAGTGCACCGGCAACCGCTGGCACCGTGATGGTCGCCGCGTTGCCCATTCTCATTGGACTGCAATTGCTGATTTCCTGGCTGAATTTTGACGTCGCCGCCGAACCACGCGTGCCGATCCACCCTCTATTGGCCAAGCGATCGTGATGCCGATGCACTTTTTGCGCGGCGCGTGTGTGCTGCTCGCCAGCCACATGGCGCCAGCAGTAGCCGGCGCCATTGAGCCGGGCATTAGCGACGCCGTGATTGTGGTCAAACAGGCGATCGCAGACCATCGCTTGCTGCTGTTAGGCGAATGCACGGCACGCAGGAAATCCCGCTGTTCACCGCGGCCTTGATCGAAGCGCTGTCTGCAGACAGTCGCGTGGTATTGGGCTTGGAAATGGCGCGTAGCGAGCAGGCTGCGTTGAACGTAGTCCGTCCACAGTGAAGTTTGGGATCGCGAGGCCATGAACCCCCGAATCGTCATTGCGAAGGAGCCTTGGCGATCCGTGCGCTCCTAATCTTTCCCCTAGATTGACTACTAGTAACCGCGCGCCGACTTACTGTCTCACCATTGCCCAAATGGATCCTGCAATACGATGTTTTCCAGGCGGTCGGGCCCAGTCGATACCATGGCGACCGGGCAACGCACCAAATCCTGTACGCCTTCCAGATAACGCTGCGCATTGCGTGGCAAATCAGAAAATCGTTTGGCGCCGCGCGTCGTTTCCGTCCAGCCTTCAAAATCCTGGTAAACCGGCTGGCATTCGTTCCAACCTGCGGCATCAAGCGGCGCCACATCGGATTCCTGACCGCGATATCGATAGCCGACGCACACGCGCACGATCGGTTCACCGTCCAATACGTCCAGCTTGGTGACGCACAAGCCGTTGATAGCATTGATCATCACGGTGCGGCGCACGGCAACCGCGTCTAACCAGCCACAACGCCTGGCCCGTCCGGTCGTCGCGCCATATTCCTGGCCACGATCACGCAAACCTTCGCCGATAGCATCGTCCAATTCACTCGGGAATGGGCCACCACCCACGCGGGTGGCATACGCTTTGATAATGCCGAGCACATAATCCAAATCACTTGCACCTACACCAGCACCGGAACACGCGCCACCGACGGTGGTATTCGACGAGGTCACATACGGGTAAGTGCCATGATCAATATCGAGCAAACTGCCCTGCGCGCCTTCGAATAGAATATTGCCGCCGTCGCGACGAATTCCGTGCAATATGCTGGCAATGTCCGCCATCATGGGGCGTACAAAGTCGGCGAATTCCAGTGAATCGTCCAGCACCTGCTGGTAATCGCAAGCAGGTAATTGCCAGTATTTTGTTAATACAAAATTGTGATAATCCATTACCACGCGCAGCTTTTCAGCAAACTCTTCGCGATAGAACAAATCCGACAATCGAATGCCGCGGCGCGCCGCTTTGTCTTCATACGCCGGGCCAATGCCCCGTCCGGTGGTGCCAATCTTGGCCGCGCCGGAAGCACGCTCGCGCGCCTGATCTAGCTGCACGTGGTACGGCATGATCAACGGCGTTGCTGGACTGATTTTCAGTCGATCACGAACCGCTACGCCGGTGGCTTCCAGTTCCGCCACTTCGGTGCGCAAAGCATCTGGTGACAGCACCACACCGTTGCCGATCAAACAGTCGATGCCTTCACGCAAAATGCCGGACGGAATAAGGTGCAACACGGTCTTTTTGCCGTTGACGATGAGCGTGTGGCCGGCGTTGTGGCCACCCTGAAAACGCACGACCGCGCGGACTCGTTCGGTCAACAAATCAACGATTTTGCCTTTACCCTCGTCGCCCCATTGGGCGCCGAGCACGACGACAGACTTGGCCATGGAAGACCTTCAAAGATTGGGAGAGAATCGCCGCAAGCTAACCCAAACTTGCAGCGGCTGCCAGCAGCGTTTTCCAGCACAATGGCGGTGTCGTCGTTAAAGAGCCCGCGCAATGGATGTAGATACAGTGGTGGTTGGAGCTGGCGTGGTTGGATTGGCGGTTGCGCGGGCACTGGTCATGAGCGGCCATCAGGTGCTGGTGTTGGAAGCGGCTGATCGCGCCGGCGAGGGCATTTCCAGCCGCAATTCCGGAGTTATCCATGCCGGCATGTACTACCCGACTGGATCACTGAAGGCGCGTTATTGCGTGCGTGGATTGCAGTTGATGTACGAATTCTGCGCGCGCCGCGGCGTGGCACATCGACGCACCGGCAAACTGATCGTTGCCACGCATGCCCGCGATCGCCAGAAGCTGGAGGCACTCGCTGCACAAGCACGCAGCAATCAAGTCGACGTCAGTTGGCTGGATGCGGACCAAGCCATGCGCTTGGAACCGGCATTGCGCTGCGTGGCGGCGCTCGATTCGCCGAATTCCGGCATCGTTGATGTGCCCGAGTTGATCACTGCGTTGATTGGCGAGGTCGAAAACCACGGTGGGCAATTGTTATGCCGCACGCCAGTCGACCGCATCGCGCCCCAGGATGGTGGTTTTTGCCTGCAAACCGAGTCGGGTGACACGCTGCGCTGTAGACGCGTGGTCAATGCGGCCGGCCTTAACGCGACTGTATTGGCGGCGCGGATCAGCGGCCTAGATGCAATTCACGTACCGCGACTTTGGTTTGGTCAGGGCCATTATTACACTGTGCGCGGCCGCGTACCATTCACTCGACTGATTTACCCTTTGCCCGGCACTGCCAGTTTAGGTGTGCATTTGGGCATGGATATCAGCGGTCGCTGTCGATTTGGCCCGGATATGCGCTGGATCGACAGCCCCAGTTACCAGTTTGATGACAGTCAACGCGGCGCATTTGCCGAATCAATTAGGCAATGGTGGCCAGATTTACTAGACGCCGATCTTAACCCTGACTTTGTCGGCGTGCGTCCCAAATTGGCCGGACCGGGACAAAGCAGCGCAGATTTTGTGATTCAAGAGCAAAGCATGCACGGCATTTCTGGGCTGATCAATTTATTCGGCATTGAATCACCCGGACTGACGTCCAGTTTGGCCATCGGCGAGGCAGTCGCGCAGATGTTTGCGCAGCAATGAAGGTCAGCGCCGGGCATTACTGCGCAGCGTCCTCATCGTCACCCAAACGCGCGCGGCCTTGCTGGAAACGCGCCAACTCCACCCAGGTTGGATCGGCGGCGACGAGTAGTTTGTCCAGAATGGCCGATTCGATCTGGTCGACGTCAAAACGCGCCCAATCGACATATTCCAGCTTCAAGTCATGCCAATCGTGCGCGGCTTCGCGCAGATCGTAACGCAGCGTGTCAACCACCCGCTGCGCCTCGTCGCGGGTCAACTCCTCGGCGGCAATCAGGTACTCGCGGATGCGGCTCATCACGTGCAACAGCGTTTCAGCCGCATGCGTCTCTGCGCTCGGCAATTCCTCACGCAGCCACTGGCGAGCGCTATCGTAGCCACGTTGCAAACGGAACTCAGACATGTGCAATCCTGCGACAACGAAGGTACGTCGATGTTAGCGCTGTGCCCGCCCTTAGGTCATGCGCCGCTAGTGTTAGCCCTGGCTGGATTGCCTGGCGCCGGCAAATCTAGCCTAGCCGGTCTGCTGGCCGCGGCGGCGCGCTGGTCCGTTTTGGACCGCGATCAGATTCGCGCGCAACGCCATCCAGGCGATAGCAGCGATGCTGCGCGTGCAGACGCCGATGAAGTCTTGTTACGCCGGGTTGGCAGCGGCGTGCGTGCCAGCCTGAATGTGATCGTCGACGGCAAAACCTGGGCGCGCGCCGCCGATCGCCACGCACTGCAAGAGGCGGTCGACGACGCCGGTGGCGATTTGCAATGGTGCTGGTTGGAGGTGCCGATCGAATTGGCAAAAGCCCGCGTGCGCAGCACTGCGGCGCACCCAGCGCCAGATCGAGACGATGATTTGGTGAGCCGTGTAGCAGCACGATTCGAGGCGCTTGCGGACTGCGCGTGGCGCTTGGACGCCAGCCAGTCACCTGAGCTGCTACTGCAGGAGATTTTGCTGCATTTGGCGATTCGCTTAAATGCCATTTTGATCGATGATAAATAGGCGTTGCGTGTCGAACTGATGTGGGCCGCCAAGCGCTGACCAGACGCACTCGGGTGGGTTCAGGGGCAGGACGCGGCAATGCAGCGGCCGTGCCTGGATTGCCACGGCACGCGCGCACCGTTCGAGGATCATTGGCGCTTCTCGCGGCGCGCGCCTCGCAATGACGAATCAACGACTTACGATATTCGTTCATCGAGAGCAGAGAGCAGCAGCCTGTGGAGCGAGCTTGCTAGCGATCTGGGCTGCGGCGTTCTCATCAGCACTGAGCGCGCGCAAGCGCGCTCCCACAAGAGCCTAGGTATTCAGCGCCGCGAGGCGCTCTGGCGTGCCGACATCAGACCAAGCGCCTGGATGGTACTCACCGCTAACAATCGAAAAATCGATCGCTTCACGCAGGATTGGCGCTAATCCAAATCGGCCATCTGGATAATGGGCAAGCAATTGGGGGCGATACACGCCTATCCCTGAAAAGGTCAGTCGCGGCGCGCCGCACAGGTGCATACGCGCATCGCGCAACACAAAATCGCCGCGCGGGTGTTGCGTGGGATTGTCGACCAAAACCAAATGCGCTAGTCCGACCGGTTGTTCTGGCAATTGGGCGTAGTCGTAGTCGGTAAAAATGTCGGCGTTGCAGGCGATAAACGGCGCGTCACCTAACAAGGCCAAAGCGCGGCGCATGCCTCCGCCGGTCTCAAGCGGCTCTGGGCCTTCGTGTGACCAGCGAATGCGCAGGCCAAAAGTAGCGCCATCGCCCAAACGCAAGGGCAACTGCTCGCCCAGCCAACCGGTATTGATCACCACTTCAGATACGCCGGCGCGCCGCAATGCCTGCAAATGCCAGACGATCAACGGGGTGCCGCGCACTTCTAACAAGGCCTTCGGGCAAAAATCGGTCAGCGGGCGCATGCGCTCGCCCTTGCCGGCTGCGAAAATCAACGCACGCATTGCATTAACCTAAGCCGGACGAGCCGGAACCAAACACACAAAAGTCTTCGCATGATTTGTCAAGACTGAACTGGTTAGTGACTAGAGACCTCAGTTGGCCTTGCCGCGCGCGGCCAGAATGCGCTCATAGGCGGCGCGTAAATCGCGGGTGCGCGTTTCGGCGGCTTTCAGCGCCTGCGCATCGGCGCCCTGCCCTTGCAGCTTGTCGGGATGATGTTGCGCCACTAGCCGCCGCCAGGCGCGGGTCAATTCGTCATCGCTGGCCGCCTCAGTTAGACCCAAGGTGCTGTAACACTGCCCCAAACTGGTCGAGCCAGTGCCGTTACGTTCAGCAATTTGATCGCCGACCGACTCGCGATTGAATCCAAAAGCGCTGCCCAAACGCTCAATCAGACCACGCTCCGCGGGCGTCATTGGGCCATCTTTGCGGGCGAAGTCAGCCAGAGAGCGCAACATCTCGCCGAGTTCCTCGCGCGAGGGTTGCATGCGCTGACGAAACTGCCCCACTTCGTTAGCCAAATCCAACACCTGATTGCGACCACGCTGGAAGGCGCCCACGGCTATGGTGCGTCCACGTTCGTCCAATGACAGGCGCTGCATCAACCGCTCAGCGGCGGCAACTTCGCTTTCAGTGACACGCCCATCAGCCTTTGCCAGATGACCCAACCACAGAAACAAAAATTCCACCCGCGCGCTGCGTGGATCGCTGCGCGTCAAACCGTCTTTGGCGCCCCAACGCAACCACCCAGCGTCCAGCGCGTGACCTAAGGTCAACCCGGCCACCGCACCCACCGGGCCTCCCGCGGCTAATCCCAGGCCCACCCCAATTAATTTGCCAATGACGTTCACGCCGGAACGATCCCGGAAGACGCAGGCAAGTGCTGGCAAGAGCGGAGTATTGGCTTGTGCATAGCTGGCGATTCTAAGGGCAGCCAGCGGCTAGCGCGCACGCGGCGAGTGAATAGCGTGACGGGTGACGCGTGGGTTATCGATGCCGCAAGGGGCCGTGCCCAACTGCGGGCTAGCAATGCTGGGCACGGCTGCGCCTTAGCCCAGCCTAGGTCTCCTTTGCGCTTTCCACCTTGTTTGGCCGGTCTGAGGCAATCTTGCCGTCTACTAGTTCGATGATGCGATCACAACGCTGCGCGAGGCGGGGGTCGTGGGTGACGATCAGAAAGCTGGTGCCGCTGTCCCGATTAACCTGTCGCAACAGATCAAAGACGCCGTCGGCCGACTGCGTATCGAGATTGCCGGTGGGCTCGTCGGCGAGTACCAGCGCGGGCTGCATGATCAAAGCGCGAGCGATGGCGACGCGCTGTTGCTGGCCGCCAGACAAATCGTTGGCTAAATGCCCGGCCCACTGGGTCAGTCCCACCGCGGCGATCAGGCTGGCGGCGCGTTCTTGCATGACGGCGTCCGGGCGCCCGCGCGCCGCCAGCAAGGGCAGCATCACATTTTCCTGTGCGGTGAAGGCCGGCAGCAAATTGTGAAACTGGAATACGAAGCCGACCGCCGTTGCCCGCAGTCGCGTCAGCGCCGCATCGTCGAGCTTGGCGGCTTCCACGCCGGTGATGAACAAACGGCCTGAGGTGGGCCGGTCGAGCAAGCCGATCAGGTTCAACAGCGTGCTTTTGCCCGAGCCCGACGGGCCGATCAGCGCGGTGAATTCGCCGCGTTGAATGTCAAGGTCAATGCCATGCAGCACCTCGGTAGCCGCCTTGGTGCCGACGCCATAGGCTTTGCGGATGCCCTCCAGGCGCAGCGTTTGCGGCTCAGCCACGAATGGCCACCGCCGGATCGAGCTTAGCGGCCGTGCGCGCCGGAAATACCGCCGCCAGCGTGCCGACCAACGTGGCACCGAGCGCCGCCCACAGAAATAACATCGGATCAAATTCAATGACGAACAAGGGCGTACCGTTGGCGTTTTTGGCGATACCTCGCCAAGCCATCAGGAAGGCCCAACCCGCGGCCGAACCGACCAGCGAGCCCAAGCATCCCATCACCGCCCCTTGCAGCAAGAACAACCGCAGGATCTGGCCGCGCGTTGTCCCAGTCGCACGCAAGATGCCGATTTCCTTGGATTTTTGCACCACCGACACAACCAGCACGCTGGCGATACCAAGCGCGGCGGTAAGACCGACGAAGAAGCGGATGATGAAGTTCGACATCGATTGCGCCTGCAGCGCGCTGAAGAACTGCGCATTCAGCACGATCCAGCTTTGCACATCGAGTCCAGTCTGCGCGCTGATTGATTGCGCGACGATTTCCGCATCAAAAGGTTTGACTACATTGAGTTCAATACTGGTCGCGCCGCCCGGCAGGTTCAGCAGACTCTGCGCCGTGCGCAGTGCCACATAGACGGATCGCTCGTTGATGCCCTTGTTGCCGAAGTCGAAAATGCCGCTGACGGTTAATGTGGCGCTGGCCTTGCTGGCGGTCTGCAGAATCAGCTTGTCGCCCAGACCCACGCCCAGACTGTTGCCCAGTTCCGTGCCGATCAGGATGTCGTCGCTGCCCAGCTCAGCGCTACCGGCGACCATCTGCGCCTGCAGCGCGATCAGGCGCAGATAACTTTCCGGCTCAATTCCGGTCATGTTGACCGCCTTGTCGGCATTGCCGCGCAGCACGAAGCCGGCGCCGGCAACCACCGGGGCGACGACCACCACCTCCGGCATTTTTTCCAGGAGCTTGCGTACCGTCTGCCATTGGTCGACCGAGCGCAAGCGCTGCGCGCGCGGTTGCACCAGCGTCGCCCAATCCACGTCGCCCTCGGTATGCAGGGTGCGGGCGATCTCTTCCGGCGGACGGATCACGATTTGCGCCTGATAGTCGAGCGTGCGCCGGAACAAATTGCTTTGCAGGCCGCTGATCAGCGCGGAAATGAACACAATCACCGATACGCCGAGCGCTACGCCGGAGATGATCAGCAGCGTTTGCATCAGGCCCTCGCGCATAAATCGCGTCGCCAGAATCCACTCAAATGGCAGCAGCGGATTCATGTCCGCGGCTGCGCGCGCACATGCGCCCCGGCCAGCACCGTCGCGGCGCTCACCGGAACTACCTGTTCGCCGTCGGCAAGTCCGCTGCGCACTTCGGCGTTTTCGTCGCCGAGCAGTCCTAAGGTGATTAACTGACGCACGGCGCGTCGCTCGCGCACCACCAGTACCCAGGGCGCCGTGCCGCTGATATCGTGGATCGCGCCAGTGGGGATCACCAGCACCGCGCTGCGTTGAGCGGTGGCGATATCGACCGATACGGTCATGTCCTGGCGCAGATACGCGGGCGGCGCCGCCACATCAAGTCTGACTTCGACTGCTCCGCGGCTAGCGTCTATGCCTGGATTGATATAGGCCAGCGTGGCGGCAAAGCGTTCGTTGGGATAGGCGTCGGCGGAGGCCAGTGCCTGCTGACCGATCTTCAACTTGCCGAGATTTTTTTCATCGAGCTGCACTTCGATCTGCGTTTGCCCGGCGCTGGCTAGACGCATCAGCACTTGGCCCGGCTGCACGATGTCGCCGTTCTCGACATCACGGCTGATCAGCGTGCCGCTGGCAGATGCCAGAATCTGGTACTGCGCCAGTTTTGCCGTCGCCTGAGCGAGCGTCGCCTGCGCTTGTGCCAGCGTGGCCTGCGCTATCGCCGCGCTGCTGCCGTCCGGCTGACGGGTGAGTACCTGCAGGCGCGCCGCACCGGCTTGGGACGCCGCCACATCACGATTGCGCTGCGCAGTGTCGAGATCGGCCTGACCCACGAAACCGCGTGTCTTCAGGTCGCGAATACGTGCCAGCTGTTTGCCGGCCTGCGTCAGATTGGCCTCGGCCTCGCGCAGGTTTTGCGCAGCGGCGGGCAACTCGACCTCGCGCAGCGCGCGCACCTGAGCGCTACCGAGCGCGACGGCCGCATTGGCCTGCGCCAGTGCGGCATCGGCGTCGTGGCTGTCCAGTTCAATCAGCAGCTCGCCGCGGGTCACCTCGCTGCCTTCCTTGACGGCAATCTGCGTCACCCGGCCGACCACCTGCGAGGCGATGTTCACGCGCTCCGGCGTGATGACACGTCCGCTGGCCACCACCGTTTGGCGCAGATCGCCAACGCGAACCGGAAAAGTGCTGACCGGGGTGCCTAAGACGAGGTTGCGCAGCGCCCAGGCGAGCAACAGCAGCCCCAGAATCACGCCAATGACAAGCTTCGTGCGACGCGGCATTGCCGCCGACGTGGTCGACTGCCCAGCCTGAGTCGCCGGCGTTGTCGGCTGCGGGAGCCGCGCGGGCTGTGGTTCGGGAGCGTCCATCAATCTAATACAGGCGGCAGCTGCATGGGTTAGCCTTGGACGGTTCGTTCAAAAGTGTGGTGACGTGCGCCGACCTCGGCTCTGGTCTTCTTGACTTAGAGCCGCCGCCAACGGGCGCTGGGCGCCCCAATTCATTTAATTAATGTTGGACAGCGCAGTCAGATTGCCCCGGCCTCGACGCAAGGTCGGTGCGATGCCGCACACAGGAAGCTGCGCGCTGTAGCCGTTGGGCGTTGGAGATTCCCGGTTCGCCGGCCGCAATACTTTTGGGAATGCACAGAGATGGATGGACGCCTTCCGTCAACCGCCGCGATCTGTTTGATTCAGTTTTTACGAATTCCTTGAACCGTTTGCCTGCGCGCCGGCACCTTATAAACAATACCGATCCGGCAGCGACTCATCGTGCAACGCAGTACCGAACGCATTCTCGACGAGTATCTGGTCAGCGCTGCGCTGACCGGTGATGCTGAAGCCTGGCGACGACTGGTGGTTCGTTGGC
>Ga0105048_10015205_pt1 | contig 11958 bp, 12 predicted proteins | sample MAT05_FD_78382 | JGI IMG/M metagenome (GOLD analysis project Ga0105048, IMG submission 78382) | Freshwater microbial communities from Lake Fryxell liftoff mats and glacier meltwater in Antarctica - MAT-05 | ecosystem: Environmental > Aquatic > Freshwater > Ice > Liftoff microbial mat | place...
GCCATCACCGGCAGGATGGTGGCGATCATTCCGGCGGCGGGCAGGAAGATGATATAGACCTCGGGGTGGCCGAACAGCCAGAACAGGTGCTGCCACAGCAGGGGATCGCCACCGTTTTCGACCTGAAAGAACGGCCAATCCAGGGCGCGTTCGGTCTCGAGCAGCAAGGACCCGAGGATCATCGGCGGGAAGGCGGTCAGGATCATCACCGACACGATCAGGATATACCACGCGAAGATCGGCATCCGCGACAGGCTCATCCCGGCCGCGCGGTAGCGCAGCACGGTCACGATAACCTCGATGGCCGTGGCAATCGCCGACACCTCGATCGACGTGATGCCCAGCAGCCAGACATCGGCCCCGATCCCCGGCGAGAACGCCGCCGACGACAGCGGCGGATACATGAACCAGCCGCCATCGGGGGCCAGCCCCATCAGCATGGCGATGATCACCGCACTGCCGCCAAAGATGTAGACCCACAGCCCGTAGGCCCCGAGCCGGGGAAACGCCATGTCGCGGGTGCCGAGCATGCCGGGCAGCATCAGCACCGATATCGCCTCGAAGAAGGGAATGGCGAACAGGAACATCATCACCGTGCCGTGCATGGTGAAGATCTGGTTGTAGACCTGCGGCTCCATGAACGCCGAGTCGGGGGTGGCCAGCTGGGCCCGGATCAGCATGGCAAGGATGCCGCCGATCACGAAGAACGTTGTGGCGACGATCAGGAACAACATGCCGATGTCGTTGTTGTTGCTGGTGGTCAGCCAGCCGCGCAGCCGCGGGTCGGACGCCCAGATGCGGGCCAGTGCCCGGTGCAGGCGCAGCGCCGTGCCACGGACTGGCGGCGCAGGCCTGGCTTGCGGGGCGGTCAGCGCGGCGGTCATCGGGTCTGGGTCCGCAGGAAGGCATCCCATGATGCGGGGTCGTGCGCCTGCACCGCAAACACGTGTTCGCGGTAGCCGCGCCCGCTGAATTCGGCGCTGAGACCGGCGTAGGTGCCGGGAAACACCGCCTCGATCCGCAGACGGTTGACGTGGCCGGGGATCGCGTCCAGCTTGCCCGCCAGACGCGGCACCCAGAACGAATGGATCACGTCGGTGCTGGTGATCTCGACATCGACCGGGCGGCCTGCGGGAATGTGCAGCACCCCTTCGGTCGAGATCTCTGGCGCGTCGGCGTAGCCGAAGGTCCAGGCCCATTGCCGCGCCTCGGCCCGCACCGTCACCAGATCGGGCGAGGCATGCGGCAGCAGCCGCTCGCCCAGAACCAGCCCATAGGCCGTCAGCGCCGCCAGCGTCACCATCGGAAACGCCAGTCCGAAGCCCCAGAACCAGACGCGCGTCTGCGTGTGCTCGTGACCCTCGGGCACCGCGCGCCGCCGTATCGCGACCGTCAGCACCGCCATGACCAGCGCAAAGATCGCCACGGCAAAGCCCAGCATCACCCACCACAATTCGGCAATCGTCGCGGCGGCAGGACCGGCCGGATGCAGGATCGACAACCGCTCTTCGCAACCGCCGAGGACCTGGAGCGTTGTCAGCAGACCAATCGCGCGCAGGAGGCGGCCATGACGCAGGAAATGACCCAGAAGGCCGACGATGTCCGGCCCCTCGTCGACCCGATCACCAACACCCCTGCCTTCGAGCAGACGGAATCCCGCGTGGCCATCTGGGGTCATCCGCTGCACGCCATGACGGTGGCCTTTCCGGTTGCGCTGACGTTCTGCGCCTTTGGGGCGGACCTGCTGTATTGGTGGTCGGGACAGGAGCGTTGGGCCTGGGCCGCGCTCTGGGCCTCGGGGACCGGGTTCCTGTTCGGGCTGCTGGCGGGGGCCACCGGCACGGTCGAGTTGCTGATGGTGCCCGGCATCCGCATCCGCGCCGCCGCCTGGACGCATTTCGTGATCGCCGTCATGCTTCTGGCCATCCTCGGGCTGAACTGGGGCTGGCGCCTGACCGGATACGAGGCCGTCATCCTGCCTTGGGGCATCCTGATGTCGGGCTTTGCGGTGCTGGTGGTCTCGGTCACGGGTTGGCATGGCGGCAAGCTCGTTTTCGACTATCGGTTGGGAATATCGAAGGGCAACTGACGCCCGAGGGGCTGCAGCATCCACGACGGCAATGGCACTTCGTTCAATTCGGGTTTGGCCAGCACAAGGCACAGGATGCCGATCACCAGACCGCAGACCAGAAGGGTCGGCACCAAAGGCTCGGGCGGCTGGTGGCGGCCTTCGGTTTCGGCCACCCTGATGATCGAATGGCCGACCCAGGCGTGAACCGCCACCAGACCTGCGACCATGACGAATTTGGCCAGGATCCAGACGGTGAACAGCCCCAGCATGAACACCAGAGCGGTTCCCGTGGCGATTGTCAGAACCGCCACCGGGGTGATGACCCAGATATAGCCATAATGGGTGGCGCGGCGGATGTGGTCGAACTCGGCCTGCACGACGACGGGGTCGTGCCGGGCCAGCATGCGCGGCAGGGCCAGAACCCCGGCCACCCAGAGGGCCAGAAAGCTGAGGTGCAGCGCCTTGAGATGGGGCACCAGCGCCTCGGCCCAGGTCATGCCGTGGCCTCCATGCTGCGCCACGCCCGGCGGGCCAGCACCGCCCCCCAGACGGCATAGGGCAGGCCCGCGGGCATCCACATCACCAGACCGCCCAACTGCTGATCGGACAGCGGCGTCAGGCCCCACAGCAGCGGCGCCGTCGCATGGGTCGCATAGACCGCACCGGGCGCGAGGGTCAGCAGGGCCCCCAGCATGCCCATGGCGAGATAGGCCGGAAACACCCACACCACGCCCGCGCCCTGCGGCTGCGAGAACACCGCGCGCCAGAACAGCCATGCCGACCCGAAAAGGCTGGCCTGCATCACCCAGTAAACCGCCTTGTGGCCAAGTGCCGCGTCATAGGCGGCGGGCGCGTGCCACAGCCACAGCGCGGCGGTGGCCAGCAGGAACGGCAGCCCGACGGCGGCGGGCGCCCGCGACGGCACCGCGAGCGCCAGCAGAGGGGCTGCGACGACCACCAGCAGAACGTGATGTGCGACCCGTGCCGAAAACAGCGCCGACGACAGCGCGCAAAGCGGCGACACGAACACGAAGGCCAGCACCAGAATGCCCGCGATGCCCGGACGCGACAGGCCTTTTGGCGAGCGGCCCGCCCACAGCGCCATCGCTACCAGCACCGCCAGCGCAAAGGGGTCGAAATTCCACGCGGCCAGCAGGTTGGCCGGCGCCGGGGCAGGGCCGCAATAGCTGCCCTCCCATGCGGTCATGGCGGGTCCAGCCGGTAGGCCACCACCTGATCTGCGACGCGGGGTTTCAAGATCGAATTGCCCCCGACGGCCCAGACCACGTAGTCGGCCCCCTGATGGGTAAATACCGCCGGGATCGACACGGCCGGGGCCGCCACCAGATCGGACCAGATCTCGGTTCCGGTGGCTGCATCCAGCGCCCGCACCCGGTTGTCCATCGACGCTCCGATCAGGATGACCCCGCCCGAGGTGATCACCGGCCCGCCGAGCGTCGGCGACCCCCACGACCGCAGCCCGTAGAACCCCCACTGCTGCGCCAGACCGAAGGGCCGTTCATAAAGCCGCTCACCGGTGTTCAGGTCATAGGCGGAAAAGGTGCCGAACGGCGGCGCCCAGCAGGGCAGGCCCAGCGAATTGCGCCACTCGAACAGCTCGATTCCGTAGGGAGAGCCTTCCTGCGCGTAGAACCCAGCCTCGTTGCCGCTGGCCGGACCGCCGCCGGTTGCGGCCTCCACCTCTGCCGCGTAGGTGGCGCGCGGGATCAGCCGAAGGACCTGCACCACCTGCGAGGTGTTGACATAAAGGATGCCGGTGCGCGGATCGACCGCGGCCCCTCCCCAGTTGTTGCCGCCCGCCGTCGCCGGCCACAGGAAGGAGCCCTGCTCGGACGGCGGGGTGTATAACCCCTCGTAGCGGTAGGTGGCACGGTCCTTGGTGCATTGGCCCAGCGACAGAAGGTCGGCCAGCGGCCAGACGGCGGGCATGGCGGCGTGGTTGATGGTGGGCACCGGCACATCGGCAAAGGGCTGGGTCGGCGATACCTGTTCGCCCTCGGCGTCGCTGGCGGGCACGGCGCGCTCTTCGACAGGGAACAGCGGTGCGCCGGTCCGCCGGTCCAGCACGAAGATGAACCCCTGCTTGGTGGTCTGCACGAGGGCGGGCACCGTCTGCCCGTCGCGTTGCAGGTCGATCAGCGTCGGGGCCGACGGCGTGTCGTAATCCCAGATGTCATGGTGGACGTGCTGAAAGCTCCACGCGACCTCGCCCGTGTCGATGCGGATGGCGGCGATCGAGGTGGCCAGCGGGATCGGGTCGGTGCGGTTGCCGCCCCAGTAGTTCGGCGAGGGCGACGAGACCGGGACATACACGAGGCCAAGCTCGGGGTCGGCAGACATCGACGACCAGATGTTGGCGGTGCCGGTGACGGGGATCATCTCCGGTGGGATGAACCCGGTATCCCACAGCAATTCTCCGGTGCGGGCATCGACGGCCATCAGGTTGCCGGGCGGCTCGACGGTGTAGGCCCAGTCCTTGCCGGCCCAGCCGATCAGGATCGTGTCACCGACCACAGTCGGCGGTTGCAGCAACGAGAAGGGAAAGACGGCGTTGGTGTCATTCCACTTGTTGACGTTCAGCACGCCGTTCTGCCCGAAATCGGTGCAGGGCAGCCCGGTGTCGGCATCGACGGCGTGCAGGGTGGCATCCATCGTGCCGATCAGAACCCGCTTTTCGCAAATGCCCTCGGTGCCGCTTTCCCAATACGCGACGCCACGGTTCTTCAACGCCGGTTGGGTCAGCGCCTCGAGCGTCGACTTGGTGTCATAGCTCCACCGTTCGGCCCCGGTCGCCGGATCAAGGGCTATGATGCGGTAGAACGGCGTGCCGAGATACAGGGTTTGGTTGGCGTAGATCGGGGTGGCTGACCATACGGTTTCGGGCAGATCGCCCGACCCGTCCGACACATCGCCTGTGCGAAACTCCCAGGCCCGTTCCAGCCGTGCCATGGCCTCGGGGGTCAGCGTCGCCGCGTCGGCAAACTTGGTGGCGGCCAGATTGCCGTTGAACGTGTTCCATTCGGGCTGCTCGGCCTGAAGGGGGCTTGCCGCCAACAGGCACAGCGCGGCCAGACGGGGAATGTGTCTCATGCGGTGACCCTTCTTGGCCCGGTAAAGAGGTGGATAAGGAAGGCCAGCAGCGCCACGAGAACGGCGGCCATCAGCAGGTTCTGCATCAGGAAATAGGCGGCAATGGCGGTCAGAACGCCGGTGATCACGGTCAAAGCCGCCAGCCACCACCGCGCGCGGGGGCCTGACCTTGCCGACAGGAAAATCCCGATCGGCAGCACGACCGACCCCAGCACCGCAAGCATCGCGCCTGTCGTGCCGTCGACGCCGGTGTCGGGGGTCAGATAGGCTGCCACGGCAAGTATTGCGCCGGTGACCGCCCCGAGAATCGAAACCGCAAAAAGCATGTCTGATGTCCTTCGGTGCACCTAGCTGCAACGTGCTGCGATGCGATCGGTTCCCGCCACCCGCCCGCCCGCCACCCGCCCGCCCGCCGGGCTTTGGCCAAAGCCCGATGCGGCAGTTGGCGGGCAGGAGGTTCGGGTCGCAAAGAGGCGGCCTTCAACCCCATCGCCGGCGCCATCCTAAAGTGGACGTCAACCTGTTCAGAGATCAGGCCGGACAACCGAATGGTTTTTGCTCAGGTCGTCGAGATGGACCGCTTCTAGGCAAGCTGACATTGGCAGACCTTGCAGCCTCCGCCACCTTGGGCCTCTTGGCGCAAGCATCCGCGCCGCCACGGCGAAGGCAGGTGTCATCGCATCCCTCTGCTCAAGCAGGGCAGACCCGATCAGCATCGGGTATCTTGTAACAGGCGGCGGACCCTAGCCCATGCGCTCTGATGCATACGATCCGGGCGAGGCGGCAAACACCACCGTCTTGTGCCCGTTGATGAACACCCGCCCGTTCACATGGGCATGGATCGCCCGCGCCAGCACCTGCGATTCGACGTCACGGCCAAGGCTGACATAATCGTCGTTCGACTGCGCATGGGTCACCCGGATGATGTCCTGTTCGATGATCGGGCCTTCGTCGAGATCCGAGGTCACGTAATGCGAGGTCGCCCCGATCAGCTTGACCCCGCGTTCGTAGGCCTGCTTGTAGGGGTTGGCCCCCTTGAAGCTGGGCAGGAACGAATGGTGGATGTTGATGATCCGGCCCGAGAAGGTCTGGCACATCTGTTCGGACAGCACCTGCATGTAGCGCGCCAGCACGATCAGATCTGCGCCGGCTTCCTCGACGATCCGCATCTGTTCCGCCTCGGCCTGCGCCTTGGTCTGCGGGGTGACCTTGATGCAGTGATAGGGGATGTCGTGGTTCACCACGACCTTCTGATACTCCATGTGGTTCGAGATGACGCCGGCGATCTCAATCGGCAGCGCCCCGATGCGCGAGCGGTATAGCAGGTCGTTGAGACAGTGGCCGAACCGGCTGACCATCACCACGACCTTGCGCTTTACCGCCTCGTCAAAGAACGAAAACTCCATCCCGAACTTTTCGGCAATCGGCGCAAAGCCCTGCCGCAACGCATCAAGCCCCTCGCCCTCTTCCGAGCGGAAGCTGGTCCGCATGAAGAAGCTGCCGGTTGCCAGATCGTCGAACTGGGCAGAGTCGGTGATGTTGCCGCCGTGATCCGCAAGGTAGGTCGATATCGCAGCGACGATCCCGCGGGTCGAGGGACATTGGACGCGCAGGGCATAGCGGGCAGGGGGAGGGGACATGGGGGAACCTGTTCTCGGGTCGGTGTGGCGGATGTGCGGCTTTGGGCCAAGGAGGCGGGGCCGGGGCCCGCGCGGCGCCAGCTATACCGCCTGCCCCGCGCCTCGGAAACCCAGGATGCGACATGCCAACGTCAGCCTGCGAAGGGCGCCCGTCAAAGACGCCCCGCGACGCCGGGGGTCAGGCCTGCTGGACAATGCCTTTCGTCAGGTTGGCCACATCGGGCGATGGCAGCATGTCCGGCAGGGTCAGCGGGTCGGGTCCTGACACCAGACCATCTTGGCGAACGCCGTGCGGAACCGGCATGTCGTCTCGTCCGTGCAACCTCGCACCGCTGACAGGCGCGCCGCAACAGGCAGGGCAGGGCGGCGATCGGCCCGTCGATGGAGCGCCGACGATGATTCTCACCACGGCCTGTCCGGTGGACACCGTGTCGCGCCACAGCGGGGTGCTGCGCAGGTTGTCTGCGGTTGCGGCTTTCTGCCGGGTGGGCCCCGAGGCGGTTGACCCTGCCGCCATCCGGGCGCAGCCTGTGTCCCAAGTGGCAGCGCCGCCATCAGGATACCACCATCATGGATACCCCGCTCACACCTGTTCCGCACGCCGTCGACCTGTCGGTCACCCCAGAGGTCACCGGGTTTTTCGACGCCGCCACCAACACTGTCAGCTATGTCGTGCGCGACCCTGCCAGCGCGGCTTGCGCGGTGATCGACTGCGTGATGGACTTCGACTATGCCGCCGGGCGCATCACCTATGCCTCGGCGGATGCGGTGATCGACTTTATCCGCGCAAATGGCCTGACGCTGGAATGGCTGATCGAGACGCATGTCCACGCCGACCACCTGTCGGGCGCGCCCTATGTTCAGGGCAAGCTGGGCGGCAGGATCGGCATTGGCGAACATATCACCGTCGTGCAGGACACCTTTGGCAAGGTGTTCAACGAGGGCACCGAGTTTCAGCGTGACGGCAGCCAGTTCGACCGTCTGTTCAAGGATGGCGACACCTACCGGATCGGCGGCCTGACGGCGTTTGCGATGCACACGCCGGGCCATACGCCGGCCTGCATGACCCATGTCATCGGCGATGCGGCCTTTGTCGGCGATACGCTGTTCATGCCCGACGGCGGCTCGGCCCGCGCCGATTTTCCGGGCGGCGATGCGCGCACGCTCTATCGCTCGATCCGGCGGGTGCTGTCGCTGCCGGCTGAGACGCGGCTGTTCATGTGCCACGACTACGGCCCGAACGGGCGCGACATCCGCTGGGAAACAACGGTGGCAGACCAGGTTGCCCACAACATTCATGTCAAGGATGGCATGACCGAGGGCGATTTCGTGGACCTGCGCGAGGCGCGGGATGCGACGCTGAAGATGCCGAAGCTGATCCTCCCGGCCCTGCAGGTGAACATGCGCGGCGGCGATCTGCCCGCACCGGACGACAGCGGCAAGCGGTTTCTCAAGGTACCGATCAACGGATTGTAGCCGGGGGGCCGACCGCGTGTCGATCAGCGTTCCACCGCGGCCTCGGCTGCGGCGCGGATGGCCCGGATGTTGACGCCGTAAGGCGCAGGATCGGCCACCGACCCGCCCTTGAACACCGCCGACCCTGCCACCAGAACGTCCGCCCCGGCGGCGGCCACCAACGCTGCCGTCTCGACCGTGACGCCGCCGTCGATCTCGATGTGGATTGGCCGGTCGCCGATCATCGCCCGCAGGGTCGCCACCTTGGCCACCTGGCTGTGGATGAACTTCTGCCCGCCGAAGCCGGGGTTCACCGTCATCACGCAGACCAGATCGACCATGTCCAAGAGAGGCTCCAGCGCCCCGACCGGCGTGCCGGGGTTGAGGGCGAGCCCCGCCTTGCAGCCGGCCGCGCGAATGGCCTGCAAGGTGCGGTGACTGTGCGGTCCCGCCTCGAGATGGGCCGAGATCACGTCCGCCCCGGCATCGGCGAAGGCCTGGATATAGGGGTCGACCGGCGCGATCATCAGGTGAACATCCATCACGCCCCGGACATGCGGCCGCAGCGCCGCACAGGTCGCCGGGCCAAAGGTGATGTTCGGCACGAAATGCCCGTCCATCACGTCGACATGCACCCAGTCCGCGCCCTGATCCTCGATGGCGCGACATTCCGCACCGAAATTCGCGAAATCGGCGGCGAGGATCGACGGCGCAATCTTGATGGCGCGGGTGAATGGCATCGGTCTGGCCCCCTGTTCGCTGCCCGGCCCGACGGCCCGGATACCGGCCCCTTCTAGGGCGGGCGGCCCCCCGCCGTCCAGTGGGCCCGCGCCGGGGCGGGGCGGACTGCAGGGGGCGCGGACTGGATGGGCGGACTGGATGCGGCGGACTGGATGGGGCGGCGCTGTCGGTCTGACTGGAAAGGAAACTTTGCCTGCGCTTCGCATGGCGGTCATCCGGCGGGGTTGCGCCGGACTGCCATCTTCGACAGGCGTGTCGGCGACGCGGGGGACGCGCAGTGACAGCACCGGCCTCCATTGCGGTGCGGCGGGGGCTGTCATAGCGTCCGGACGACCCTGGCCCGGATGGAGCGTTCGATGACCGATCTTCTGTTCCCCGCGCCCGACATCTGCACGCTGCCGGTGCGGGGGCAGACGGCGCTGTATCCTGTCCACCGCATCTTTTGCGTCGGGCGCAACTATGCCGGACATGCCCGCGAGATGGGCAACGAGGTGGATCGCGACGCGCCGTTCTATTTCACCAAGTCGCTGAGTGCGTTCTGTCCGACCGGCCAGAGCGTGCCCTATCCGCCGGGAACCGCCAATTTCCATCACGAGATGGAGCTGGTGGTCGCCATCGGTGCCCCCGTGTTCCGCGCCACGCCAAAGCAGGCGCAGGCGGCGGTCTTTGGCTATGCCTGCGGGCTTGACATGACGCGGCGCGATCTGCAGGCCGCCGCCAAGGCCGGGCAAAAGCCGTGGGATACCGCCAAGGATGTCGAACGTTCTGCCGTCATCGCGGGACTTACCCCGGCAGCGGCGTTCGGGGCGGTTGGTGCGCAGCGCATTGCCCTGACGCTGAACGGCGGGGTGCGGCAGAACGCGCAGCTTGCGGACATGGTCTGGAGCGTCGTCGACGTGATCTGCCACCTCTCGACGCTGTATCACCTGGCCCCCGGCGACGTGATTTTGACCGGCACCCCGGCCGGGGTTGGCCCGGTGGTGCCAGGCGACGTGCTGGCGGGCGAGATCGACGGCCTTGACCCGGTCACGCTGACCATCACCCCGCCCGAGGTCTAGCGCCGCCGCCCCGGAGGCCGCTTGTTGCCGCGCGGCCCTGTGGCGACGGGGGTGTTGACGGCATTCTCGTCTCGCAGCTTGCGCCAGCGGTCCAGCCTGTCCTGGTCAAGCGCGCCGGAGTCGGCGGCGGCGATCACCGCACAGCCCGGCTCGTGCGTGTGGGTGCAGCCACGAAACCGGCACAGGGGTGCCAGTTCGGTGATCTCGGCAAACAACTGGTCCAGGCCAGCGGCCACGTCACTGACATGCAGCGTGCGGATGCCGGGCGTGTCGATCACCCAGCCCCCGCCGGCAATTGCGTGCAGCGACCGCGCGGTGGTGGTGTGCCGGCCCTTGGCATCATCCTCGCGGATGGTGCCGGTCGCCTGCCGACTGTCGCCGTCAAGCGCTGCCAAGGTGTTGAGAAGGGTGGACTTTCCCACCCCCGACGATCCGACCAGCGCCACGGTCTGTCCGAAACCGCACCAGGGTCGCAGCGCCAGTGCCGCATCCGCCGCCTTCGCGTTCAGCGTCACCACGTCCAGTCCGCGCTGCAGGGCCCGAGCCCTGTCGGCATAGCTTTCGGCATCGGTCACGGTGTCGGCCTTGGTCAGCACGATTACCGGGCGGGTGCCCGCCTCGTTGGCCAGCGCCAGATACCTCTCCAGCCGGGCCGGGTTGAAATCGGCGTTGCACGAGGTGACGATGAACAGGGTATCGACGTTGGCGGCAATCAGCTGTGGTGCCTGCCCGCCTTCGGTGCGGCGCTGCAACAGGGACTGGCGGTCAAGCCTGCGGGCCAGCACATGGCTGTCGGCGTCAACCAGAACCCAGTCGCCCACCGCCAGATCATGCGCCATCGCAGCCGCAGGCAGCCACAGCCGCACCGCCCCGGCAGGCGAGATTGCCGTCACCTTGGTGCGGTGCACGGTTGCCACCCGCATCGGGCACAAGGCTGCCTCGTCGGGCCGCTGCTGATCGCCATAGGCGGTCGACCAGCCAAAGGCGGGCAGGTCGGGCGGGGTCTGATCGGCGGCGTCGCTCACCCGTGATCTTTGCCGGGGCGGCGCGCGGGGCGCAAGGCCTCCTGCGGCACCAACCGCCATCCTTGATATGGATCAAAGCGTATCCGGGTCCGATCCGCCACAACGGTCCAAACACTTGGGGGAGGTCCGTCGAACGGGCAGCCGGGCGAAGGGACACAGAATGACCAATTACCTGAAACTGATCGTGCTGGGGCTGGTCGCCGTGCTGGCGGCCATTGCCGCGAACCATGCGCGTGATCTGGCCTACATGGTGCACGCCGTGATCATCATGATCGTGGCGGGCGGCATGTTTCTATGGGTGCTGCGGCACACCGACGAGCCGTCGATGCCAGCGAGGCAGGACGAATACCTGGACGGGGTGGTGCGTTACGGCGTCATCGCCACGGCATTCTGGGGCGTCACAGGGTTTCTGGTGGGCGTCGTCATTGCGTTTCAACTGGCCTATCCGGTGCTGAACTTCGAATGGGCCGAGGGATTTCTGAACTTTGGCCGCCTGCGCCCGCTGCACACCTCGGCGGTGATCTTTGCCTTTGGCGGCAATGCGTTGATCTGCACCAGTTTCTACGTCGTGCAGCGCACCTCGGCCGCGCGGCTGTGGGGCGGCAACCTCGCGTGGTTCGTGTTCTGGGGCTACAACCTGTTCATCGTGCTGGCGGCAACCGGATATCTGCTGGGCGCCACGCAGTCCAAGGAATATGCCGAGCCGGAATGGTATATCGACATCTGGCTGACGGTGGTCTGGCTGGCCTATCTGGCGGTCTATCTCGGCACGATCATCAAACGCCGCGAGCCGCACATCTATGTCGCCAACTGGTTCTACCTGTCGTTCATCGTCACGGTGGCGATGCTGCATGTGA
>Ga0105048_10015206_pt1 | contig 11958 bp, 11 predicted proteins | sample MAT05_FD_78382 | JGI IMG/M metagenome (GOLD analysis project Ga0105048, IMG submission 78382) | Freshwater microbial communities from Lake Fryxell liftoff mats and glacier meltwater in Antarctica - MAT-05 | ecosystem: Environmental > Aquatic > Freshwater > Ice > Liftoff microbial mat | place...
GGCCACCGACACCGCGAGCAGTCTCGACGTAGCGTTACACGCGCTGGACTGGCTGGAGAAAGAAGAGTCACAAACGCCTGAATATTTGCTCCTGCTCCAGCCGACCAGCCCGCTGCGCCAAACAGCGGACATCGTGGCGGCGATGCAACTCGCCGCGACGCAGGACGCCGACGCCGTGCTCGGGGTGTGCGAAGCGGCGCCGCACCCGTATCTCGCGCGCACCGTTTCCTCGGAGGGCGTGATCAGCGACTTCCTCCCCATTTCTCCCAAGCCTGCCACCCGCCAGGAATATCCGCCTGCCTACGTGATCAACGGCGCCCTCTACCTCATCCGCAGCGCGACGTTGCGCGCCGAGCGCACGTTCCAGCCGCCCGGCGCGCTTGCTTGCATCATGCCAGTCGAGCGTTCGCTCGATATCGATACACCGTGGGAAATGCGCCTCGTTGATCTTCTTCTGCGCGAAAATGGAGATTGAGATACAGGGTCGGAGAATCGGTGCCGGCCAGCCGTGCTTCGTGATCGCCGAAGCCGGTGTGAACCACAACGGCAGCCTCGATCTGGCGCGTCGCTTGATCGATGCCGCCGCGGAGGCGGGGGCCGACGCCGTGAAATTCCAGACGTTTTCCGCGGAGGATCTGGTCACGCAGTCCGCGCCGATGGCGGAATATCAGGAGCGCGCTCTGGGTGCGGGCGACTCGCAATTCACGATGCTACGGAAGTTGGAATTGAGTCATGACGATCATCGTGTGCTTGCGGAGTATGCGGAGCGAAAGGGCATCCTGTTTCTCTCCACGCCCTTTGATGAAGGCAGTGTCCGGTTGCTCGCCGATCTGGGCGTCGCGGCATTCAAGATTTCCTCCGGGGACCTGACCAACCACCCGTTGCTCGAATGCATGGCACGCTTTGGCCGGCCGATGATCCTTTCCACCGGCATGGCGAATCTTGCCGAAGTGGAAGACGCCGTGCGCGTGATCCGTGCCGCCGGCCATCCGCCGCTCGCGCTCCTGCATTGTGTTAGCTGTTATCCGGCCGATCCCCGCGTCGTGAATCTGCGAGCCATGGCCACGCTGGCGGTGCGCTGTGGCGTGCCCGTCGGGTTTTCTGATCACACGCTCGGCATGGAGGTCGCCGTCGCCGCGGTCGCGGCTGGTGCGTGTATCATCGAGAAGCACCTCACCCTCGATTGCTCGCTGCCGGGCCCCGACCATCAGGCTTCACTTGAGCCGGGCGCGTTCGCTGAAATGATGCGCGGCATTCGGCTCGTCGATGCCGCCCTCGGCGATGGTCGCAAGGAGCCGCTGCCGGAGGAGGCGAATACCGCGCGGGTCGCACGTAAGAGTGTCGTCACCGCCCGCAAAGTCGCTGCGGGAGAGGTGCTCACGGCGGAGGCGCTGACGATCAAGCGCCCCGGTCATGGCTTCGCCCCGGCGATGCGCGCCGCGCTCATCGGGCGCACTGCACGCGCCGCCCTGCCCCCCGGCACCGTGCTCACCCCGGAGATGCTCGCATGAAAAGCATCGGCGTCGTCACCGTCGGGCGCTCCGACTACGGCATCTACCGCTCGCTCTTGCGGGCGCTCGCCGCAGAGCCGGGGCTGGAGTTGAGGATCTACGTGACCGGCATGCACCTGGCGCCGGAATTTGGTGCCACGGTCGCGATGATCGAAGCCGACGGTTACCCGATCTGCGAGCGGATCGAAACGCTCCTGGCCTCGGATTCGCCGGAGAGCATCGGCAAAGCGATGGGTCTGGGTGTGATCGGTTTTTCTCAAGCCTTTGCCCGCTCCCGACCCGATCTCCTCGTGGTGCTCGGCGACCGATTTGACATGTATCCCGCTGCGCTGGCGGCCCTGCCGTTTCGGATCCCCGTGGCGCATGTGCATGGTGGCGAGGTGACTTTCGGCGCGATCGACGACGCCCTGCGGCATTCGATCACGAAACTCAGCCATTTGCATTTCGTCGCCACGGAGACGTATGCGCGCCGCGTCGAGCAACTTGGCGAGGAGCCGTGGCGGGTGACAGTATGCGGCGCGCCCGCGCTCGACGATTTGGAAAGCCAGCCGCGGCTTTCCCCCAGCGAACTCCAAGCGCGTTTCGGCATTGTGCTATCGCCCGCGCCGCTGCTCGTCACGTTTCACCCGGTGACTCTTGAGCACGAACAGACGCCTGGGCAGATCACCGAATTGCTCGCAGCGCTCGCCGAGGTCGACTTGCCGGTGATCTTTACCGCACCCAACGCTGATACCGCCGGCCGCCTTGTGCGTGCGGCGATCGAACAATTTGTGGCCGGGCGCGAGCGAGCGTGGCTGGTCGAGAACTTCGGGCAGCAGGCCTACTTTAGCATGCTGCCGCTGGCTGCGGCGATGGTCGGCAATTCTTCCAGTGGGATCATCGAGGCGGCTTCGTTTGGCCTGCCGGTGGTGAATATCGGCAATCGCCAGGCCGGGCGGACGCGGGGGGCGAACGTGATCGATTCCGGCCATCCTCGCGCCGAGATTCTTCGGGCGATCCGCCAGGCGGTGTCGCCTGAATTTCGTGCGAGCATTCGTTCCTGCGAGAATCCTTATCGGGGAGTTCACGGTGCGGCGGCGGCGACCATTGTGACGCGATTGAAATCCGAAAAACTCGACGCCAGGTTGCTCGAAAAAAAGTTTCATGACCTCGATGTCCGCTAAATCGAAGTGCGTCATTCTCGGCGGCGGAGGTCACGCCCGCGTGGTCATCGATTGCCTGCGCCTGAGCGGCGCCGCGGAGCCGTGGGTGATCCTCGATCCCGATGTGCGCTTGTGGGGCTCGCAGGTGGACGAAGTGCCGGTGCGTGGCGGGGACGATCTCCTGCCGCAGTTGCGCGCCGAGGGTATCGCGTTTTTCTCTGTCGGTCTCGGCCTCGGGCCGCGCGCGAGATTGTTTGCCGCCGGATTGGCCGCCGGGTTGCAACCGGTCACGGCCATTCATCCGCGGGCGACGGTTTCGAGCCGCGCGAACGTCGGTGCGGGTGGACAGGTTTTCGCCGCCGCGGTCGTGAATCCGGGTGCGACGATCGGTGAAAATTGCGTGATCAACACCGGAGCGATCATCGAGCACGATTGTGTGCTCGCCAGTCACGTCCATGTCGCCAGCGGAGCCTGCCTGGCGGGAACGGTGACGATCGGGGAAGGCGCGTTCATAGGCGCGGGCAGCACCATCCGGCAGGGACTGCACATCGGCGCCGGTGCGCTCGTCGGAGCCGGCGCAGTAGTCGTCAAAAGCGTCGCGGCGGACCGCACTGTCGCGGGAGTGCCGGCGCGCGAATTGACCTGAACGATGCTTCTGCTTCCGGCGCACCACGCTTGTTTGCGCGGATGCCCTTGTTAGAGTGCGGTCCATTTTCCCGTTTCGCCCCAATTCCATGAGGCCGCTCCCATTTCCCAAATCCCGTCTGGCGCCCGCATCTGCGGATTCGGGGCGTCGTGGTCTGGGGGCAGCGGCCATTTTCTCGCGATGAATGCACCGATGAACTATCCCGAGCCGCGGATCGACCAGGCTTCCGACATCGGGGCCGCGGAGGTCATGACGCGCCGGCGCCTGCGGCAGGATCTGGAAAGACTGGGAGTGGCAGCCGGGGATACCGTGTGCGTTCACTCGGCCTATGGAAAAATAGGCTACGTCGTTGGAGGCCCGCGCACGGCGCTGGAGGCGTTGTTTGAAGCTGTCGGGGCCGGGGGCACCGTGATGATGCCCACCTTCACGGGTGATCTTTCCGATCCTGCCGACTGGAGGCATCCGGCGATCCCGCCCGAGATGATCGAGGAGGTCCGCGGTTCCATCCCCGGATTTCATCCGCAGCTTTCGCCATCGCGGCAAATGGGGGTGCTCGCCGAACTCCTGCGGCACCGCCCCGGCGCCGTGCGCAGCCCGCACCCGCAGTCCTCCTTTACTGCGGTCGGGGCGCGGGCGGCGGAACTGTGCGCCGTCCATCCTTTGGATTTTCGCTTTGGGTCGCAGTCCCCGCTCGGGGCGCTGCTCCGCGCGGAGGGTAAGGTGCTGATGTGGGGCTCACCATGGAATACGGCCTCGGCGATTTACCTCTCGGAATTCGAAATGCCTGATCGCAGCGAGTGTCGCATGACTTCCCCCGTCGAAACCGAAGAAGGAGTCGTTTGGCGGGAATATCGGGATGTCGTGTACCGCCAGCGTGGCCACGATGCCGTCATTCATCTCCTCGAGCGCGGGCTGGCCTCGCGCGGCCTGGTCGGTCGGGCCGATTCCGTCCTGTTCGGTGTCCCGGCGGCGGTCGGGGAAACGCTCCAGTGGTGCCTCGCATGATCGTCAAGGAAGCCGTTCGTTCACTGGCGCTGCATACCGAGGCCAGCCTGCAGCAGGCCATGGAAGTCCTTGATCGCACCGCACGCGGCGTGGTTCTCGCCGTGGATGCCGATTTCCGTTTGCTGAGCACGATCACCGACGGCGACATTCGCCGCGGCCTGCTTTCCGGCCTGTCGCTCGGCGACCCGCTGAGCGAGATCCTGCGGCGCAAAACCGTCACAGAATATGCTACCCCGACCACCGTGCGGGAGGACACTCCGCCCGAACAAGTCCTGCGGCTCATGGTCGAGCGGAGCGTGCGCCACGTCCCGGTGGTGGACGACGCGGGGCATGTGATCGACCTGATCACGGCAGATGACTTGGTGCCGCGCGAGGGCATCTCGCAGGCGGTCATCATGGCGGGCGGTTTCGGCAAGCGCCTCTTTCCCCTCACCGAGAATGTCCCGAAGCCAATGCTGCATGTCGGGGACCGACCGCTGCTCGAGCGCACCATCGAGCAACTCCGACTCGCCGGCATTCGCCGTGTCAATGTCACCACGCACTATCTGCCCGAAAAGATCACCGAGCATTTCGGCGACGGGGCGGATTTCGGGGTGGACTTGAAATACGTCAGCGAGGACACGCCGCTGGGGACCGCCGGCGCGCTGGGCCTGATGGACACTCCGAGCGAACCGATCCTGGTGCTCAACGGCGACGTCCTCACGCGGGTGAACTACCGTAACCTCCTGGATTATCACCGCGAGCATCAGGCCGATCTCACCGTGGCGGTGCGGCGCTTCGCGCTCGAGGTGCCGTACGGCGTAATCGAGTGCGAAGGCGAACGGGTCGTCTCCGTGAAGGAGAAACCGACCGTCAATTTCCTCGTCAACGCCGGCATCTATCTGCTCGAACCCGCGGTCTATGATTTCATCCAAAACGGCCAGCATTGCGACATGCCGGAGCTGATTCAGCGGTTGGTCGCGGCGGGCCGCACGGTGTGCAGTTTTCTTATCCACGAATACTGGCTCGATATCGGCAAACACGACGACTACCTGCGCGCGCAGCAGGACGTGGAAGGGGAGGCATTTTCATGAACAACTGGACTGGAAAAAAAGTGCTCGTCACCGGCGCGGGCGGCTTTATCGGCAGCCACCTCGTCGAGAAACTGGTCGCCTTGGGCGCGCGCCCAAGGGCTCTGGTGCATTACAATGCCCGCGGCAGTTGGGGTTGGCTGGATCAGTCGCCGGTCGTGAACCAGGTCGAAGTTGTGGCCGGCGATATTTGCGACCCCGGCAGCGTGGAGGCGGCGACGAACGGCGTGGAAATCGTCTTTCACCTCGCGGCCCTCATCGCCATTCCCTATTCCTACGTGGCCCCGGAGTCCTATGTGCGGACGAATGTGCTCGGCACGCTGAACGCGCTCCAGGCGGCGCGGCGCGTGGGGGTCAGTCGCTTCGTTCACACCTCGACCAGCGAAGTTTATGGCACGGCCCGCGAAGTCCCGATTAAGGAAACGCATCCGCTCCAGGGCCAGTCGCCATATTCGGCGAGCAAGATCGGGGCGGACAAAATCGCCGAATCTTTTCACGCGTCGTTCGCGGTGCCAGTGGTCACGGTGCGCCCGTTCAATACCTTCGGGCCGCGCCAGTCGGCGCGCGCCGTCATCCCGACGATCATCACCCAACTCCTCGCCGGGGCCGACAAAATCAAGCTCGGCAGCCTGCACCCGACGCGCGACCTCAACTTCGCGGCCAACACCGTCGAGGGCTTCATCGCCGCGGCGGAGCCGCCGGAAGCGATCGGGCAGACTTTCAATCTCGGCTCCAATCGCGAGATCACGATCGGCGACCTGGCGCAATTGATCATCAAGATCGTCGGTGTGCCGGCGGAGATCGAAAGCGATTCCGCGCGTGTCCGCCCGGCGAATAGCGAAGTCGGACGCCTGCTCGCCGATAACACGCGAGCCCGCGATCTTCTCGGCTGGGCGCCGCGGGTGACGCTCGAGGAAGGCCTGGAGCAGACCGTCGCCTGGCTGCGGGAAAACCAGCATTGGTATCGCGCCGGAGTGTATGCCCAGTAAGCCCGATGCTCCGCCTGCCGGAGAGACGATCCCGCTTTGCGTGCCGGAGCTTCGCGGCAACGAATGGCGCTACGTCAAAGACTGTCTGGATACCGGCTGGATCTCGTCGGTCGGCAGCTATGTCGATCGCTTTGAGCAGATGATGGCGCAGCGGGTCGGCACGGCGCATGCCGTGGCCACAGTCAATGGCACCTCCGCGCTCCACATCGCGCTCCAACTCGCTGGCGTCGAGCGCGACGATGAAGTGCTCGTCTCGTCGCTCAGTTTCATCGCCCCGGCCAATGCGATCCGTTACCTTGGCGCGTGGCCGATCTTCGTCGATGCGGAGCCGGACCATTGGCAATGGGACACGGGAAAGGTGTGCGCGTTTCTTGAAAACGACTGTCACTTCGCAATTGGCGAACTGCGCAACAAGACCACCGGGCGTCGCGTCAAAGCGCTGCTGCCGGTGCATATCCTCGGTCATCCCGTGGACCTCGCGCCGCTCCTCGATCTCGCGCGAAAGTTCGGGCTGCGCATCATCGAGGATGCCACGGAAAGCTTGGGCGCGACGTATCGCGGCCAGCCGGTTGGGCATCTCGCCGACCTCGCCTGCTTCAGTTTCAATGGCAACAAGCTGCTTACGACCGGGGGCGGCGGGATGATCGTCACGGACAATGGCGACTGGGCCCGGCGCGCGAAGTATCTGACCACGCAGGCCAAGGATGATCCGATCGAATACGTGCATCACGAAGTGGGCTATAACTATCGGCTGACTAACGTGCTGGCGGCGATGGGTTGCGCGCAGATGGAACTGCTCGACGAATATGTGGCGGCCAAACGCCGCATCGCCGCGCGCTATCGCGAGGCGCTGGTGGGCGTTCCGGGGCTCACTCCGATGGCGGAAGCCGAATGGGCGTGTTCCACTTTCTGGATGTTCACCGTCCTGCTCGACGAAACGATCGGTGGTTGCTCGTCGCGCGCGATGCTCACGGAACTCCAAAAGCGCGGCATTCAAACGCGCCCGCTCTGGCAGCCGCTCCACCTCTCGCCGGCGCATGCCGGGGCGCGCATTCTGCGGACTGGGGTGGCGGAAAAACTTTACCGCGATGCGCTCAGTCTGCCGTGTTCGGTGGGCCTCCAGCCGGAGCAACAGGAGCGCGTGATCGAGGCACTGATCGAGATTCACACCGACTGCAGGACCGGAGCCGGGGTGAATGAAGGAGTGCATTCATGACCCAGGTTCGGCAATTTTTCTGGCAGGCGATGCAAAAGCTCAGCCTCGCGAAGCCGAAGAAGCATCACTTCCAGGGCGCCGTCGATGCGTTCATCGAACGCGTCCAGCGCTTTCCCGGCACGCGCCGGAGGGTCGTCACTCGCGGCGGGGTGGGCGTGCTGGTGACGCCATGGATGCAAACGGCGGTACCGCTCTTCAGCCTGGAGATCGCCCGCAAATTGGCCGCCGAGGGGCAGTCGGTGACGCTCCTCTGGGATTCCACAAATTGCTTCGGAAACGCCGCCAACGCCTGGGAGATCGAGCAACTTGAGCGCGTCATGGCCGCACTGCGCGAGGAGTTCGAAATCATCCGCGTGGACGAGAGCCTGCCGGCTTCCGGGACGGAGCCTGCGTTCTTCGCCGAATTCGTCTTCGAAAATGCCGTCCAGAAAACGCGCGGCGAAAAACATGCCGCCGAGTTTTTGGCCGATAATCCCGCTCTGGTGACGAGTCTGCGCGCCCATGCCAGCCGGGTGTCGGAGTTACTGCGGGCGCGGCCGCTGGACTGGTTGTTCATTCCCGGTGGCGTGTGGGCCTCGAGCGGCATTTATGGCCAGGTCGCCACGGCGTTGGGGATTGCGATCACGACGTACGATTGCGGCCCCGGAGCGCTTTATCTCGCGCACGGCGGCCCGGCGGCCCAATTCCCCGAAGTGGCGGTGGTGACGCGCGAGGTGGAACTGGCGTGCCAGGGCGATGAGCGCGAACGCCAGCGTCTCCGCGCGGCCGTGCAGGCGCGACTCGAGGGCCGCATGCGCGGCCATGATGAGTATCGCCTGCAGCCCGTCGAGGCGTCGGCCAGCGCTGGCCAATCCTGGGATCTGGTCGTGCCGCTGAATCTGCGTTGGGACTCGGCCGCGCTCTGCCGTCGCCGGCTTTTTGCAAGCGTGAAGGACTGGCTCCAGCACCTGCTCGCGTGGGTCGAGAAAACGCCGGGTGTGACCGTCGCGCTCCGCCAGCATCCTTGCGAGCGTCTGGCCGACCTGCGCGGCGCGGACGATTTCCAGACGTTGCTGAACGACTTTCCAAAGCTGGGGGAGCGAGCCCGGTTTTTCGCGGCGGAGGAGCCGGTCAATACTTACGATCTCCTCGCCGGAGCCCGGGTGATCCTGCCCTTCACCTCACGGGTCGGGATTGAGGCTGCGCTCTTTGGCAAGCCGGCCATCCTGAGCGCGCACTGTTATTACGGGGATTGCGGGTTCGCCGCCGCGCCCGCCAGCCAGGACGAATACTTCGCGCTCCTGGCCCAGGCGCTGGCCGGAGAACTACCGGTTTCCGAGGAAGCGCGCTTCGCGGCGAACATCGCCTATTACCTCGCGGAGGAGTGTCTGGAGATGAAAACGCCCTTCACTCCGGCGCCCACGGATTACGCAAACTGGGTTCGGCAGTCGCCGGACGAGATTTGGAATTCGCCGGAAACGCAGGACTTGTTGCGCGCGCTGATCACCCGGGAACCGCTCGTGCGCATCCGTTACGAACGCCAGGCCGGAAGAACCACCACCCCGCACCGTGCATCCGTTTCTTAAACTCGGAAAAAGCTGGCTGGCGCAGCGCCGGGCACGCCGGGAGGCGGTCGCTTACAAGAGGGCCAATACCGGCGCACATTCCTACGTCGCCTCCAGCGTGCAGATCTATGGATGCCGCAATGTGAGCATCGGCCATCACAGCGTGATCAGCGAAGACACGCTGCTCAATGCGAACAACCGCTGCGCCGATGCCATGTCGATCGTCATTGGCAATAATTGTTTTGTCGGTCGGCGGAACTTCCTCACGGCCGGCGCGCTGATCAAATTGGGCGACTATTGCCTGACCGGCATCGACTGCCATTTTCTTGGTTCCGATCATCTCCATTCGTCCCCGTTCCACCCCTACCTGGCCACCGGGACCACGGCCGAGGACGTGATCGATATCGGCACCAACTGCTGGCTGGGCGCTTCGGTGGTGATCATGAAAGGCGTCAAGGTCGGCTTTGGCTCGATCATCGGTGCGGGCGCCGTGGTGACGCGCGATGTGCCGCCGTTCAGCGTGGCGGTGGGCAACCCGGCGCGCGTGATCAAACGTTTCCATGTGCCGCAGGGCGAGTGGTTGCGAGCCTCCGACTACCCCACCGATGGCGATGTGTCTCTGCCCACTGCGGAGGAATATCTGGCGGGAATCCAAGCCGCTCACCCAGCGCTGAAAATGCCGGTGGCCGGCGCCAGCAAGAGTTTCGGGGATATTTAAAAATGGCCTTCACCGCTCGCCGACTCCTGATGCACATTGCTGCGGAAATCGAGGCTCTCTTCGCCGAGCCGGGCGATCGCCTGCCCTGGCGTCGGCTGGAGTTGCGCAGTTTCAATGTGACCTTTGGGCCCAAGTTTTTTTTCGGTCGGCATCTGCATATCCACAGCCCAGGTCGGCTTACCATCGGTGACCGGGCGACCTTTGGGAGTTATGTGCAGTTGATGAATTTCGCCCGCATCAAGGTGGGCGACGATTTCCTCTGCGCGGGCAATCTGGTCATCAATACGGGAACGCACGACCCCGTGACCCTCCTGCCCGGAGCGGCGCCGGTGACGATCGGGCAGCGCGTCTGGTGCGGGACGAACGTGACGATCCTCGCGGGCGTGGCAATCGGGGACGATGTGGTGATCGGCGCGGGCAGCGTGGTGAATAAATCGATCCCGAGCAATTCCATCGCTTATGGAGTGCCCGCGCGGGTAATTCGTCCCCTGGATCGCTCGCAAGTGAAAAAGCTTTGGGACTGGACCGATCCGCACCGTCAGAGTGAGGGCGAAAATATATGAAGACGGCCATCATTACCGGCGTTGCTGGGTTTCTCGGCCGCTATGTCGCGCGCCATTTTGCGCAGGCGGGTTGGTCGGTGGTGGGTGTCGATGCGGTCGCGCCGGAGAATGTGGCGCTTTCTGCCGGGACCTATCGCCGGCTGGAATTGCCGAGTCCGCGGCTCGGAGACCTGATTCGCGAAGTCGCTCCGCAGGCCTGTGTGCATTGCGCCGGCCGGGCCTCGGTCGGACTTTCGATGGAAGATCCCGCCGCTGATTTTCAGGGCAATACCGTGTTGGTTTTTGAGTTGCTTGAAGCGCTGCGGCGCTCGGCACCGGCGTGCCGGTTTCTCCTGCTTTCGAGCGCCGCGGTATACGGAGATCCGGTTTCGCTGCCCGTGACCGAAGACCACGCGATCAGCCCGATTTCGCCGTACGGCTACCACAAACGGCAGGCCGAGTTGCTCTGCGAGGAATTCGCCCGGCTCTATGCGCTGCCGACGGCGAGTGCGCGCATCTTCTCGGCCTATGGCCCGGGTCTGCGGCGGCAGGTGATGTGGGATATCTGCGCGCGCGCACTGACCACCGGAAAACTCGAACTCCGGGGCACGGGCGGAGAAAGTCGCGACTTCATCCACGCGGCGGATATCGCTGAGGCGCTGCTCCTCTTGGCGACGAAGGCGCCGTGCGAGGGGGAGTTCTACAATCTCGCGAGCGGACGAGAAGTGACCATCGTCGAACTGGCGAGCGCTCTCCTCGCGGGACTCGGGCTGAAGGTGACGCCCGCCTTCGACGGTCAGGCGACGCCGGGCAATCCGCTGCACTGGCGGGCCGACATCGCGAAAATCGCCGCGCTCGGCTTCGCGCCGACGATTTCCTGGGAACACGGTGTTCACGGCGTAGCCACTTGGTGTAAAGCAGAACTGTCCGTTCCCTGAGAACGCCCCCATGCATGATATCTCCGCTAAAATCAAAGACCCCGTTTTTCTAAAGCTACGTAAATTCGCGAGGAATCGACGCTCGCGCCTGGCGCGCCGCCTCGATAGGTGGGCGCAAACTCAGCATGAGCGCACGCGAGGTGAAGGCGGCGGGCGTGGATGTCGTCTTGCCGGATGTCGAAGGCCTCGGCTCGGCGGCGCTCAAGGCGGTTGGCTGGATCCCGGATTTTCAGCATCACCATTTGCAGGACCTCTCCAGTAACGACCAGCGAGCGCTGCTCGATCGGGCGCATCGCAGCTTGGCGGTGCGCTCCCGCCTGATGCTCTTCTCCAGCGAGGACTGCCGCCGCGATTTCGCGACCTTCTTCCCCGACCTCGCGGCCACGGCGCGCGTTGCTTCGTTCCCTTCGCTCCTCGTCTTCGAGACGCCGCTCGGGGAACTGGTGCCGGTGCGCGAGAAGTATCATTTGCCCGAGCAGTTCCTTTTGGTGATCAATCAATTCTGGCGACACAAAAACCACCGCGTGGTGCCAGAGGCGCTGGCCATTCTGCGGCAGCGCGGCATCACGGTGCCGGTCGTGATGGCCGGGATGCCCGCCGATTACCGAGATCGCCACAATGACGCCTTGAGCGAGAC
>Ga0105048_10015207_pt1 | contig 11957 bp, 16 predicted proteins | sample MAT05_FD_78382 | JGI IMG/M metagenome (GOLD analysis project Ga0105048, IMG submission 78382) | Freshwater microbial communities from Lake Fryxell liftoff mats and glacier meltwater in Antarctica - MAT-05 | ecosystem: Environmental > Aquatic > Freshwater > Ice > Liftoff microbial mat | place...
CCTCTTCCTGGCGCGCTTCGCGGGCGGGGGTTCGGCGCCGCTCCGGGCGGGCGGCCTCATCGCGACGACGGCCGGGCGCCAGGGGCTGTTCGGAGCGAGCACGCCGGAGAAGCGCTGGAGCGGCTTCGGCTGCGACGACGACAACACCTGTCCAGAATCTCGTGCTTGTCGAGGAGACCTCGGCCCGGACGGCAGCGGACGGCCCCTCGTCTGCGCAGCATCGTGGGTACGGGCGCCATGGGTACGGGCACCATGGGTACGGGCACCACGGGTACGGGCACCATGGGTATGGGCACCACGGGTACGGGCACCATGGGTACGGACACCATGGGTACGGACACCATGGGTACGGACACCATGGGTACGGGCACCATGGGTACGGGCACCATGGGTACGGGCACCATGGGTACGGGCGCCATTGGGCCGTGAATTCGGAGGTGGCACCCCGGGGTGAGCTGCCCACTCCGACCGTGAGCCTCGCGAGCGATCGCTGAGACTCTTCCAGCGCATGTCGCCGGCGTCGTGGGGGGGCGGGGCCTTGCTCCGCTCCCTCGCGACGTTGTCGCGCTGGGCCCATCGCTGGGGTTGATCGGAGGAGGTCATGGGGGAAGACCGACAGGCCGGCGCCGCGCGCTCTCTGGCCTGGCCGTCGCGCTGGCGCACCTGGGCGTCGTCACCCTGGGGGCGCTCCAGGTGGACTTGCTGGGAGGCGGCTCGCTCGCCCGGACGGTCGCTTACTATGCTGTGCTCTCGGGGGCCGACAGCTCCTATGACTTCTTCGCGCCCCGCGTCGATGCGCGGCCCGAGGCGAGCTTCCAGGTGACGGACGCGACCGGGGCGGTGCGCACCGAGGGGCTGGCGCCGGGGGCCAACCGTGAAGCGGCCATCCGGGTCGACAACATCGTCCGTCTCTTCCTCCTGACTGACGAGGAGAAGGTCAGGCGCTCGCTCGCGGCCTCCTGGGCCGGCAAGGTGTTCGCAAGGCACCCGGGCGCAGAGAGCGTCGTGTTCAGGCTGGAGTTCTGCGACCTACCCTCGATGCGGGAGTACCGCGAGGGAAAGCAGCCCAGCTGGGACCTGGAGTATCAGGCAAAGTTCGTCCCCCAGGCAAAGCTCCGCGCCGCCCGCGAAGCTCCGGGGGGTACGCCGTGAGCACAGAAGCGATCTCCCCTCCCCGGGAGAGCGCGCCTCGACAGGGCACGTCGTTGCTCGCCCGCGCCCTGCGCGCCGCCACGTGCTTCGCCTTCGCGCCGGCGTCGGCGGCACCCCTCGCCGTGCTCCGGATCGGGCTGGCGTCGGTGCTCCTCGTCCAGGCCGCGCTCGTCTACCCCGCGCTCCACGAGATTTATAGCCAGTCCGGGATCCTCCAGGGCTCGCTCGGCGACGCTTTCCTCCAGCTCGATCTCCCCCGCATCGGCTGGCTCATCGCCCTGCTCGCCCCGCTCGGACTCCCCGAGGCGACGATCATCACGGCCACCGGAGTCGTCTACGTGCTCTCCCTCGCCGCGCTCCTGGCGGGATGGCGGACGAGGCTCGCGGCCGGGCTCTGCTGGTTCACGCACCTCATGCTGATGGTGACCGTGGACATCACCAACTACGGAGCAGATATCTTCGCCAACATCTTTCTTTTCTATCTGATCTGGGTCCCGTCGGGCGCGGCGCTGTCCCTGGATCGCCGGCGTCGGCGCGCTTCTGCCGAGCCCACGACGGCAGCCAGGCTGGGCCTGCGGGTGATCCAGATCCACCTGTGCATTGCCTACCTCGCCAGCGGCCTGCACAAGGCGGCCGGGGAGCAGTGGTGGAACGGCGAGGCGATCTGGCGCTCTCTGATGTTGCCCGGGTATCGCCAGCTCGACTTCTCCTGGCTGGCCTACCACCCCTGGATCGCCATGATCCTGGGCTGGACGGTGCTGCTCATCGAGATCGGCTATCCCTTCCTGATCTGGCCCCGGCTCACCCGCCGCCTCTGGGTGGCCGCCACGGTGGCCCTGCACGTGGGCATCGCCGTCTTCATGAGCCTCGGCATCTTCGGCGCGATCATGTCGGTGCTCACCGTCGCCGCCTTCGCGGTCAGCGCCGAACCGGGTAGGCGCTCTCTGGTGGCCTGAACGCGGCGACTCCAGGCTGGGCGCGGACGGCTACACTCACTCGTGCCCCTACATATCCCATAGCTTGCGCTTCAGCCATCGCACGGCGAGCAGCTCGACGGTGAAGAGCGCGACCGACGCGACCATCTGAAGGCCGAGCGAGAGGGGCAGGCGCATCCCCGTACTGATCGACGTCACCGTGAGGCCGACCCACGCCCCGTGAATCGCCCCGCCGCGCCAGCGCCAGGCGAGGTCGTCCCGGCCCGCCCACGCAAGAACGCTCGGCACAAGGACGACGAGCAGAAGGACCACCGCCACGAACCAGCCAATCCCCATCCCGAGGGTGAAGGACAGGGGAGGTAGGCGCTTTGGCGGGGGCAAGGCGAAGAGCGGCCAGCGCCACTGGAGCTCAAGCCAAGGGGCGCAATAGACGACCATGGAGGTCAGAGTAGCGAGGAAGTTTCGCCAATCCCCGCGGGGCGTCCACGTCTCCCCCTCGGGTCGATTCTTTTTCTCAGTGACCATTTTTGCCTCGGTGGTTCAAGTCTCCAGGATTCACAGGGATCGCCTCCTGCTCTTCTCGTGGCGTCGCCGCACCGCGAGGATCTACCCGGCGAAAATCGCGCTGGTCTCCGCGTCAGGCAGAGCAAGCCGAATGAGAGCCCCCTGGAGTCCTTCAAAGCTTTGGGTGTAGCTCCGGTACTGACGCCGCCGAGCGGCGGATTTGAAGCTCGCGCTCGATGAAACGGCCGACTCGGATCCAGATATCGGGATACGGGAAGAGTCGGCCACGGCCACGGCCACGGCCACGGATCGAGATTTCCGGGCTCGCTCCCGTGGCCGTGGCCGTGGCCGTGGCCGATCCGCCCGTCTCCCGAATCTGCGGAACCAGCGTCAGAGCGAGAGCTACACCCAAAGCTTTGCTGCGTGGACGAAGGCCGGTGTGCCTTCCAGAAAGTATTCAGCCGCTCCAGCCCTTTCGGGAGAAGCTGGTGCGCTGTACGGCGGCGGGGGTGGTTTCGGCTTCCTCCCGCGCTTCACTGTCGCGGCACGGAGCGCGGAGACTATCGGCTGTAGACTGTCTCCGTTGATGCTGGCGAACCACATCGAGAACGCGGCGCGCATCACGGTTGCGCGTTTGACATCACAGCCAAGCTCGTCCGTCGCAACCTCCGCTATCTTGTCGAGGTGATCCACGAAGTCGGCCGGCAAGCGCACGACACAGCGCGCCAGATTACCGCTGATTCGAGCACGCGCCAGACTTCTGCTGCCTTGAGCAGGCACCAGATTACGTATCATGCAGCGCCCCCTTGTTCGGGACCGCGAAAAGCGGGCACCAGCAACGCCGCGCGCCCGCGCGGCGGCGGCGTCGTCTCGTCCGGCGCGAGGTACGGGTGCTCGGGCTCGTCGGCGATGTCCTCGCAGCCGATCAAGTCGGGATGCGCGAGCGGCGGTCGCGGCGCGGGTGGGCGCATGGTCAGATGGCGCGCGGCGTAGAGCGGTGGCGCGCGATCGAAGATGCTCGTCGCGTCCTCGTCGCCGGGCTCCGCGGTCGGCGTTACCGGCGCTGGCATCGCGACGGTAGTGCGCTGCTCTTCGGGATCGTCCTCCAGCTCGGGTGCTGGTGCTCCGGGGACCGCAGCCGCGCTACGCGCTTCGGCCCTCCGCTCCATCACCTCCGCGGCGGAGTCATTCACACGCGCCACGGTGAACTCGTCCCGAATCTTGAGAAGCTCCTGCGCGGCCCATCCCTGAACCGTGGCGACGCTGCGCGATGTCTCCACGATGTCGCGATTGAGACGGCGCTCGCGCGCGTCGAGGCGGGCAACCCGCATCACGATCACCGCGAGTACCGCGAGCACGAAGATCGCGTAAACGGCAGCGCCGAACGTGCTCAGGCTCGTTGAGCCCGCGAAGTCCGACCCAACGAAGGCGTGGACCTGAGCCGTCTCGGTTCGATGGGTATGCATGGGCAAAGAGGGGGTTACGCCGAACGGACGTGTCTCCGCCGGGCCCCGCCGGTCAACGGGCTCGTGGTTCATCGTGTTCCTTTCCCGGAGGAGGATCGTTTGGATGCATAAAGGGTATTGTCGAATTCCGGTCTCTTTTTCGGTGCAATCGACCGACCGGCGCCGTTTCTTTTTTCGGTGCAATCGACCGACCGGCGCCGTTTCTTTTTTCGGTGCAATCGACCGAAATGCACCGACTGTCGGACGAAGGCCACTCGATGATTTTCATCATTCCTGATTCCATCGCTCGCTCGCCAGCAGTAGCTTGGCGGGATGCAAAGCTTCGCGGCAATCGCACTGAGCTTGTTCGTCCTGTTGGTCCTCGTGCTCGTGCTCGTGCATATGCTCTTCATCCTGGATGCGCGCAGGGAGAGCAGGGCAGTGCGCGCCGCCATCGCCGCCGTTCGGTACGACGCGCTGGCGCAAGAAGAGCTGACTCGCATCCATGGGCAGGACATAAAACATATCTCGGCAGGGAGGCTTCCCCACGTATCCCATGAGGAGCCAGCGCCCGCACCGATAGCGCTTGATCAGATCACTGAGTCGCAACGCCAAAGAGCGCTCACCGTCGCGATGAAGCGACCGCTGGCGCTGAAGGTAGGCAACGAGGTTGTTGAGCTGGACGCGGAGACGGTCGCGCGGATCGAAGCGCTCACGGACGGCGTCAACGCCGGGCAGCTCGACGGGACGATGCTGCGGCACCTGCTCGACGCCGGAATCAACCGAGCCCTGAACAGGGCGACCGTCGTGGATGAGAAGGTCTGCGAGCCAGCAGGCAGTGACTCAGGCGAAGGGGCCATGGCAGCGGGGGACGAAACGAGCGACGGCGCGCCGAGCAAGTCCACATGGCACTAAAGCGGCGAACGGGTTGAAAGCCCAGATTTCAACGCAAAGGCGCGGAGACGCAAAGGCGCAAAAAATAGGATTTTCTTTTTTGCGTCTCTGCGTCTTTGCGCCTTTGCGTTAAAATTCGGCTCTTTTCGGGCCATTTCAACCCGTTCGGTGCTCTAGTCGCCACGCTGTGCAGGACGGCACAAGCTGCGAATTCAGCGCGTGGCCGCGTGGCCGAGCCGCGCGATCTGCGCGCGTAGAGCGGCCCGCTCGGTTGCTAGCTCCCCCGTGGGATAGCGGTGCTCCTGAGCCTCCAAGGCTGCGAGGGCGACGTCGAAGCTACCGCGGGTGAAGGCTTGATGCGCGACGAGAAAGGCGTGTTGCTCCTCGCCTCTCTTTCGAGAGCGCGCCCTGTTCACCGGGGGAGCCGCGCGGTCCGTCGGGAGAACGGGGAGGGCGGCAACCGCGGACGGCGGCGTGCTCGCAGGAGCGAGAGGAACCGCGACGACGGGCGCGGGCGCAGTGAACGTGGATTGAACGAGGGCGACCGGCGCCGGACGCGGAGAGGGCCGCAACGCCAACGCGAGGGCCGCGAAGAGCACCGGGCCCCCAAAGAAGGTGCCGACCTGGCAGAGCGCGGGGTGGCGGAACAACGCCTCCAGCGCGGCCCGGCGATCCCTCCAGCGGATCGCGCGCTCAACTCGCTCGATGGCGCGATCCATCGCCTCGGCCGAAACCTCCGGAATGACGCGATCCGCCGCGAGCAGCTGCGCGAGCGGGACGGGCAACACCATGAGGCCCTGCGCCTTTTGCCGGCGCTGGTGCCGCGTGTAGGCCCTCTGAAGCTGCTCGATACCGTGCCTGTAACGATCGTGGGCGGTCGAGACCGAGATCTGGTGCTGCGCGGCGATGGCCTCGAACTTGATATCATCGAGATCGTGCGCGATCACCACCGTGAGCAGCTCGGACTCGACTTGCGGGAACAGCTCTTCATGCAGTAACCGGCGGAGTTGCGAAGTCATGGTTTGCTCTTCTACGCCCTTCCTGGTGTCGGCGAGAGCCGGCGTAAGCTCCACGATCTGCCCCGGGCTCTTGGTCTGGGTGCGCCGGTAGGCACGGGTGAAATTCATCACGAAGCCGGAGACCCACTCCCGGAGGGCCCCGCGCCCGGTATGGTACTCGTGCCGCTTCGTGTAGGCCGCGATCAAGATCTCCTGCGCGAGGTCGTCCCGGTCTGCTGCCGGCACACCGAGCCGGCGGAGCGAGCGGCGTACGTGGGGGAGCGCCGCCTCGAAGAGGGCGCGCTGGGTGAGGATCGCCGTGGTTCGCGGCTCTTGGGGGCGTGTCGCCGGCGGAGTCGAGGCGTGCGAGGAGTTCACAAGAAGGTATTGTCAGCTCGCGGTCGCTTTTTCGGATAAATCAACGCGGGCCCCAAAAAAAGCTACGGGGCGGAGGCGAGGGCGCGGCAGCGAAGACCTCGTCGATGCTCGCCGCCGTCCTGGTGTTGATGGCCTCGCCGATCCGCAGATTTCTGGCACTCACGTCGCAGCGCCGAGGCGAAGCGTGAGTTCGATCATGTTACTTGCACCATTCAGGGGGTTGCCGAAGAAGCTCCGAACCCGAGATCGTCGCTGCCCAGCCATGTCAATCGAGCATCTTTTGGAACGAGTGCCGGCAGGATCTCCGTTACCAGCCAGCAACCGCTCAGGAACGCATGAAGCTCGTCGACTCCGTGGATGTGGGAAGTGTAGGGTTCGTCGAGGCCAGTAATCTCCACGAAGACGCGGAAATCACCACCGGGAAGAGGATCACGCTCAGGAAGCCCAATGTGGACGACTACCTCAAGCACCTTGGCAGATCCGTCAAAGGTCAACTGGAGTGGGCGAGTAAACTGGAGTTGGTTAATCATTTTTTGCACTTTTTGATGCACGCCGCACGGGCGTAGTTGCAGCCCTGCCAACATTGCCTGCGAGCGTCTGTATCATCTTCAGGGATTTTACGACACCCGGCTTCGCACACCTCAGCCTGTTCTGCACACCGTTTTCGACACTGCGACTCCTGAGCCTCCTGATCCGCCTGGCAGTTTTGCGTGCAGCTCCTGTAGGCCGCGTACGCGCCATCCGAGCACATCTTGCGCTGCGCTTCGTCCTCAGTCGTGCCGCACGCGATGGCGGAGACCTCGTAGCCATCGAGGCACTTCTGGTCGCATGGGGTCGCCGGCATGATGCAGGGGTTGGGGGCCTCGCGGTCGCGGTAATCGAGCGGACCACGGGACGGATCGGCGTAGTCGCCGGAGGTGGCGCCCACCCCAGCGCCGATCGGAATCGTTCCGGAGCCGCCGAAGCCGCCCGACGTGTTGAGCCAGCACTCGTCCGGGCAGACCGTATTGCACCCGATCCAGAGTATCCCCAGCGGGAGAGCCGCGATTGAGCCAAAAATTAAACGCATGGATGAGCCTTTCAAGTCGGTTAGAGATGCGAGGTGAAGCGAAGGAGGGGGCCCGCCGAGCAGCGCACCGAGACACCGCTCCAGACGGTGGCCGCGTTGCCCGTGATCCATGTGCCGGAGCAGTCGATCGCCACGCCGAGGGCTCCCGAGAGGTACGGGCCGAAGACGTCGAGCCGCAGGCTCACGCCTGGGGCCAGGCCGCTGACCTGACCGCAGAGCCATGCGCCGCAGAGAGGGAGAGAGTACGCCACGAGCGAGAGCCCGACGCTCACGTTCACAAGCTCCCAGGAGCGACCGCCGCCGAGAGTGGTTTCGTTGGCGATCCCGAACCGTCCGCCGCTCGCGCCGAGGAACGAGACTGTGTCGCGCGCAACCAAGAACCAGCTCTGTTGGCGAAGGAGGAGGCTCGCGCTCGGGCTGATGGCGAGCCGGCCCGGTGTGACGCCCGCGACGAGCGCTCCCAAGCCGGTGGCACCCGATATCTCGACGTTCGAATCGGCGCGGGCTTCGGGGCACCCGCAGAACAGAAGCCATAAAATGCAACCGCCATGCGGCAGAAGAGTAGGTTTTGAGCAGGAAACAACGCTCAAGGGTCAGCTCATTAAGCAGCAGAACGTGGACGCATCCGCGGCCAGGAGGGCGCCCGAGGGCTCACCGCCGCTCGGCATACAGTTGCCGGCCTGGTACGCCAGCGCGGTGACCGTCTTGCTGCCGAGCGGGAGCCCGGCTGGTGCGAGGTCGAAGCATGAGGGGATTGCGGAGCTTATGGGGGCAGAGAGCAGCGCAACGGAGCACACGCCGTCCTTGAAGACGCTGAGCGCCGCCGTGCAGGCACCCCCGCCCGGTGCGCCGCACGCGCAGGCAGAACACGTGCGCTGGTCGTCCACGCCGGCATAAACCACGTGCTTGTCCGTGTAGGAGCTGGGGCAAGCCACGTCCCCCTCGTGGTAGATGCAGAGCGAAAACTCCGGCGGCACCGCAACAGGCACGCACGTTTGGCCGGGATCGCTGCACCCGAAACCCTCTGTAGGCATCCCCCGGCAGGCGAGCGCGGCGTTCGTCCAGTGCGCCATGCTCACATCCTGGGCGATCACGATCGACGGCGTACACGCTTCCTCCGTCAGGACGAGCGGCGCGGCGGTGAGGGAGCGGACGCTGAGCGCTTGGCTACAGGAGGGCGCCGGGCTGATGCAGCCCTGCGCGGTGCAGGCGCCGTCCCAGACCGCAGGGCCATTGAAGGAGGCCGTCATGCCCGAGGTGTCCCCGCACGGCGTGGAGCTGGCCGTCAAGGTGAGCGGGGGAGCGCAGGCGCCCGAAGGCGTGGAGCAGGCACACGTCCCGCACGAGGTCGGCGAATCGAGGAGGCCATCATGGCCTTGGTAGGCGACGACGGGCGCTTGAGCAGGGCACGGGGGCTCCATGCCTTCGGGGCTGAGCGAGAACAGGAAGGGACCCTCCCAGCCCCCGGCGGGCGGAAGCGGCGCGCACGTCCCGTCGCACGAGCTGATGCCGCCGTCGGGGGGAATCGTAGCGTCCGTGCCGGCGTCGCCGCTGGCGCTGACGCAGGGATCGTTGAGGCAGTGCTCGGGGCACGCCTCGATATCGCAGCATGGATCACGCTCGCCGTTCTTGGCGAGGCGGTCCTCGATGGGATATCTGCATGGGTAGTAAGTCGGCCCTCTGCTCACGCTGCAACCTTGGGCCACCACGGTAAGGGAGGCTGCCAGCAGCGCCGCAATGGCAACGAGGATCTTCGTTCGGCGATTGTTCGTCATGGTCATCATCTCCTTGGGAACAGGGTTACCACAGGTGTCCACCCACGCCCACGCCCAGCGTGAGCGAGATCGGGCTTGGTGCAAAAAGCGGTTTCTGGGCGTAATCCTCAAGTGATGCAGCTTTTGGAACCCCCTCCACCTCGACGAGGGCGCGGAGGGCGAGGCGCTCCGTGAGGGGCCGCGTGTAGACCGCGCGTCCCCCGGCGGCGACGACGACGGAGGCCGGAAGCCCGCCGAGCTTTGCGTCGGGGTCAACCGGAGAGAAGCTCATGCGCCCGACTTCGACCACGGGGCACAGGGAAAGAGAAATGAACCCGCGCCAGCAGGCGGCGATAACGCCGGAGAGGTGGTTGGTGCGAACAGTAGCAAGGGGATGGTACTGCACCGGAATATGTGCAGGCGCGATGCTCTACGTGGAGCGCAGGTCAACCTCGAACGACAGCGGCACGTTGAGGAGATCGAGCCCGGCCCAGAGGGCAAAGCCCGCGTTGGCGCTCGGGGCGACGAAGGGAGCGACGATTCCATCCAGGCCCGCGACGAGGCCGAGCGCGCGCTTGGGCGGAGTAAGCGGGAGCGGGGGCGGGAGAAGAAGAGGCGCCGCCGGGGGATCGGGGGGCGGCGGAGGCGGTGGTGGCGGCGGAGGCGGTGGGGGCGGCGGCGCTACTGCCACAGGGTCCGGTGGAAACAGCATCGGATCGAGTCGGACCCCGATAGAGATCGCCATTCCAGAGAGGAGCGTTTCGCAGTCCCACGCCGGGTAGGACGTATGCTTCTGGATGACCAGATGGTCGTCGCCGTCGTAGATCTCCAAGGAGCCGGCCAGCGTGTCTTTCTGCCGGGTGATCCTGGCGGTCACGCGGAAGAGCCCCTCTTCCCCGAAGGGATCTTGCCCGAGGAGACGGGCGACCTGGAAGTGAAGGTCGGGCTCGGACGGGCACCCCGGAGGCCGCGTGTACTCGAGGCGCGCCGTGATGGGCGGCAGTCGATCCGCGGCGAGCGCAGGCGTGGCGGCGAAGAGCAGCCCGAGAGCAACGAACGACCGCGCCATCCTCCCCACCCCGGTTCTGATCACATCCTGCCCTGTACACGGAAACCGCCGACGTGGCAATCCCCAGGCCCAGAGCCATACCCACGACAGCGCGGGCGAGGCGCAGACGGTCGCTACGGAGGAATTCAACCGGGCGGCAATTCCCGCGTCTTCGGCCCTGGGAGTTCGTTCTTGACGATGGAAGCCCGGTCGTGTTCCCCTCTTGAAGGGGGCGCATCAAGGAAGGAAGTGGGTTCGATGGCGACGATAAGACCAAAGAGAAGAAAGATTTGAAGGCGGGGTTGAGCGTCTTTGACATGCCTCTCCCGGAGCTGGAGACGCGCGTCACCCAGGCCGGCGCGTTGATGAAGCAGGCTATTGACCTGTTCCCGGGGCTCGTCGTCAAGACCGAAGACGAGCGCAGGCACTCCAACGGTTGGCTCCGCGTCGGCGAGGGGGAAAAGTACCTCACCATCGTCGCTGTCATGGAGGCGTTCCCCGCGTACTTCGAGGGGCTTACCGATCTCGACCAGGGGCTCGATCCCAACGTCCTCGAAACCCCCTTGATGCGCGATCGGATTCAGCGGGCGGAGATCCTGGCGCGGCTCGGCGATATCGCCGGCAAGTTCGATGCGATGTCCGACACGGTGTTGCACCTACGCGAGCTGGTGCGGGAGCCGATCCGCGAGGCGTACGGGATTGCCAAGGCCATGGCCAAGGCAAACCAGGCGCTGAGGTCGATGCTGGCTCCTGTAATCGACTTCTACGCGGCCATGGCCAAGGCTGCGGCTGCGTCGCGCAAGGCCAACGCGGAAGCCAACGCCGCCACGAAGGGCTGAGCGCTGGCCTTTCGGCGTCGCGCGGTCCGCGCTCGTGGACACCTCGTAGCTACCTTCCGGGGCTGAATAGGCGCCCCCGGGGGGCTGAATAGGCGCCGCCGGGGGGCTGAATAGGCCCCCCCGGGGGGCTGAATAGGCCCCCCGAGGGGCTGAATAGGCCCCCCGGGGGGCCTACGAGGTCGAGCGGGGAGCGCACGGAGAAGAGTTTGCGAGGTCGCGCCCGGCCGCCGCGCTGAGGGGGCCGGGCGGCGCTGGGTTCCATTCCGGCGCCGGCCTTGGGAGGTTGCGCGCCAGGGCGCCGCACGATCAGAAACGCTAGGCAGGCCGCGCGCGCCCCGATACCCTCCCGCGCCAATGTCTCGATCCTCGAACCCCGCGTGGGTGACCTCGATCCTCCTCGCGATGGGGGTGGTGTCGTGCGGGCCCGGTACGCCCGTCTCCGATCTCGCCAGGGCGCCCGAGTTCGATCCGAAGGGGCAGTCCAAGTGCGGCGTTGCCAAGAGCCAGGCCGAGCCGCTGATCGTCGAGTGGCCCGACGCCGCGCGCGGCAAGCTCGAGTCGCAGGTGCGGCGCGGGCTCGTCGCGGTCCGCTACATCGGGTGTGACATGCAGGTGCTCGGGCAGTGCACCGTGCCGGGCAAGTACGGGTACGCCTCGCTCAACCCGAAGAAGAGCCGCGTGAAGATGCGCAACGCGGACGAGCTCTACGCCAGCATCCCCGCCTACGCGGTGAAGTTCGAGGGCACGCTCGCGCGCGCCGGGGAGCTCAACGTGGAGATGACGATCGTCGGGCGCTACGAGGCCGATCACGCCCGCGTCCGCGGCGGATAGGACAACGAAGCGCCATTTCCCCGGGCACCCGGCGCGCGTGCGCCCCAGAGGCACCTCGCGGTCGTGGAGACGGTGTCGGCCTGGTCGATTTTCGCGTGATGTGGCGCCCC
>Ga0105048_10015209_pt1 | contig 11955 bp, 11 predicted proteins | sample MAT05_FD_78382 | JGI IMG/M metagenome (GOLD analysis project Ga0105048, IMG submission 78382) | Freshwater microbial communities from Lake Fryxell liftoff mats and glacier meltwater in Antarctica - MAT-05 | ecosystem: Environmental > Aquatic > Freshwater > Ice > Liftoff microbial mat | place...
GACTCTAAAGCATGCTTGAAGGCCTTAAACGGTGGATCAGTGGCAAGGGCGCGACCACAGGCACCGGGTGGGATGACATGGCCCTGTGGGCCGAGCAACGGCAGTACCCGTTTCGCAGCGTGCCCGGCGAGGGATTCGTCATCGATGGGCGCGTGGCCGGCACCGATTGGCGGCTGGAGTGGGGCCCGTCCCAGCGTGATTACGTGCAGGGTTCGGAGTTGCGTCTGCGCGCCGAACTGGCGCTCAGCCCGTCCTTGCAACTGGTGGTGATGAACCGCGCGCTGCAAGAGAGCATGGAGAGCGCCATGTTCGAGCAGGCGGTCGAAAGCGTGCAGACCCGAATCGACAATGAAACGCCGCCCGAGACCCGTTGGCTGGTGATGTTCCCCAAGCTGCCTGGCGCCGACATGGGCGCTTTGCGTGAAAACTTTGTGGCGGTGTCCAGCATGCGCACGTGGTTGCAGGTGTGGCTGCAAGGGCCGCTGACAGCCGCGCTGGCGGCCACGGCTTCAGCCCCTGCCGACCCGGTGGTGTTGATGATCAGCCGTGGGCGCCTGACCCTGCGCACCGCCTTGCCCACTCCGGACGTGGCCAGCCTGCAGCCCTGGTTGCGCTTGTTCGAAACGGCGATCCGCGAAGCGCGCCGGGTGGCGGCCGAGAAGCCGCAGACATCGCCCGATCCTGATGCCGCTGGCGCCTGGTCGGCCAGCGCCTTGCCCGAAGAAGAACGCAAGCCCTAAACTCCTGAAGCCCTGATCAGCTTCAGGGCCGACAGAGCTCAGCGCGTGGGCAGCTTGCCGAGCTCGATCTTGGCAATGGCGTTGCGGTGGACCTCGTCGGGGCCATCTGCAAACCGCAATGTGCGGGCCAAGGTGTAGAAGTAGGCCAGCGGGAAGTCGCCGCACATGCCCGCGCCGCCGTGCACCTGCATCGCCCAGTCGATGACCTGGCAAGCCATGTTGGGGGCCACCACCTTGATCATGGCGATCTCGGCCTTGGCGCTCTTGTTGCCCGCCACGTCCATCATCCACGCCGCCTTGAGCGTGAGCAGCCGCGCCTGGTCGATCTGGCAACGGGCCTCGGCGATGCGCTCCTGGGTCACGGTCTGCTGGGCGATGGTCTTGCCGAACGCCGTGCGGCTGACGGCACGTTCGCACAGCAGTCTCAGCGAGCGTTCGGCCAGCCCGATAAGCCGCATGCAGTGGTGGATGCGCCCGGGTCCCAGCCGGCCCTGCGCGATCTCGAAACCTCGGCCTTCGCCGAGCAGGATGTTCGATGCGGGAACGCGCACCTCATCGAAGTCGATCTCCATGTGGCCATGCGGCGCGTCGTCGTAACCGAAGACGGTGAGCGATCGGCGCACCGTGATGCCGGGCGTGTTGCTGGGCACCAGCACCATTGACTGCTGCGAGTGTCGCGGCGCATCCGGGTCGGTCTTGCCCATGAAGATGTAGATCTGGCAGCGCGGGTCGCCGGCGCCGCTGATCCACCACTTGCGCCCGTTGATCACGTACTCGTCGCCCACCCGTTGGATGCGGGCTTCGATGTTGGTCGCATCCGACGAGGCCACCGCGGGCTCGGTCATGGCGAAGGCGCTGCGGATCTCTCCGCGCAGCAAGGGCTCGAGCCAGCGCTTGCGGTGTTCGGCCGTGCCGTAGCGCACCAGCACTTCCATGTTGCCGGTGTCCGGCGCAGAGCAGTTGAAGACTTCGCTGGACCAAGGCACCGCGCCCATGAGTTCGGCCAGTGGCGCGTATTCCTGGTTGTTCAACCCGGCGCCGAGGTGGCTGGCGTCGATACCCGTGCCGTGTTCTGCCGCGCCCTCGGCGCGCGGCGGCAGAAACAGGTTCCACAACCCTGCGGCGCGCGCCTTGGGCTTGAGCTCTTCGATGACCTGCAGCGGCGTCCAGCGTTTGCCGGCCGCCGTGTTGGCGTCGAGCTCGGCGTGCCAGCGCGCTTCGTTCGGGTAGATGTGTTCGGCCATGAAGTGGCTGACACGCTGCTGCAGATCCTGCGTACGGGGGGAGTAGCTGAAGTCCATGGTGCCTCGGGTTTTCAGGTGGCGGCCTGCGCATGGCGCCAGGCGAGTTCGGCCAGCGGGCGCGTCTGCGCTCCCGTCGCCCGGGCCATCGCGCTGGACGCCGTGCCATCCAGCACACGGCGGGCAATGCCCTGTGTGATGCTGGCCAGGCGGAACAGGTTGTAGGCGAGATAGAAGTCCCAGTCTTTCATGACCGTATCTGCATCGGCGCGGCCGGTGCGCTGGCAGTAGCGCTGCACGTAGTCGCTTTCGTCAGGAATGCCCAGGGCGGCGTGGTCCAGACCGGCAATGCCGCGAAAGGTGCCGGGCGGTATGTGCCAGCTCATGCAGTGGTAGCTGAAATCGGCCAGCGGATGCCCCAACGTGGAGAGCTCCCAGTCCAGCACGGCCCGCACCTGCGGCGCGCAGCTGTCGAAGACCAGATTGTCGATGCGGTAGTCGCCATGCACCACGCACGGATTCTGTGCGTCACGTGCGCTGGGTGGGATGTGCGCCGGCAGCCACGACAGCAGCCGGTCCATGGCTGCGATGGGCTCGGTCGCCGAGGCCAGGTACTGCTTGCTCCAGCGTCCGATCTGGCGGTCGAAGTAGTTGCCGGGCTTGCCGTAGTCGGCCAGGCCCACGGTGGCCGCATCGACGCTGTGCAGGGCGGCGATGACCCGGTTCATCTCGTCGTACAGGCTCGCGCGTTCGGCCGCTTGCAGGCCGGGCAGCGCCTGGTCCCACATCACACGGCCGGGCACGAACTCCATCACGTAGAACGCGCGGCCGATGACGTCTTCGTCGGTGCACAACGCGTGCATGCGCGGCACCGGCACCCCGGTGTTCGCGAGTGCCGACATGACGCGGAACTCGCGCTCGACGGCATGTGCCGAGGGCAGCAGCCGGGCTGCCGGCCCGGGTTTGCTGCGCAATACGTACGCAGCGCGCGGCGTGACGAGCTTGTAGGTCGGATTGGACTGCCCGCCCTTGAACTGTTCCACCGACAACGGGCCGGCAAAGCCGGGCACGGACGTTTCCAGGTAAGCCAGCAGCCGGTTGATGTCAAAGGCGTGGCTGGCCGCGACAGGCTGGGTGCCGGTGTACTGGTCCATGCCGTTCAACGCCAGGCTGGTGAGAGTTCGGGAAACCATGCACCGGACGCGAGGTCGTGGAACGCCTCGGTGGCAAGGGCGGGTGACTTCATGGCTTGTTCCAAGCGCGCCAGAGGTGCGGCAGGAGCATTGTCCTCCGTCTCCGACGGGCTGAGTGGGTGCGGCTTTGCACCAGTGAAGCCTCGTAAATCGCCGTGCTAGAGTCGTCTGGACCTTTGCTAATTTTCTCAGCCTGCATGCAGCAATCCTGGTTTCGACCGCGTTGGTTCAGGGCCGTGGTCGTCGCCTCGGCAGCGGCCGCAGCCGGCGGCGCAGGCTGGGCACAGGGCGCGCCAGCGGTGGTTCTCGGTCAGCCGCTGAACTTCTCGGTGCAGATGCGAAGCGACTCTGGCGAACCCATCACTCCCGAGTGCATTGCCGCCGAAGTTTCGGTGGGCGACCGCCGGCTGCCGGCCGCGCAGGTGCGTGCGGCGCTCGAGTCGGTGGGCGCCGACGGCGCGCGCGTGCGTGTATTCACGCTGCAGCGCATCGACGAACCCGTGGTCAGTGTGCAACTGACCGTGGGCTGCCAGTCTCGCGTGACACGCCGCTACATGCTGCTTGCAGAAGCGACGTCCACCGCACCCGTGGTGCCTGCGTCGCAAGGTCCCGCATCGGCGCCAGCCGTCGCCGCTGCAGCCGCCGCCCGCACGTCGCCAGCGCCTGGCAGTCAACCGCGGCAGGAGCGCAGCACGGCACCATCAGCGCGGACCGCCAAGGCCGAGCGTCCTGCGCCTGCATCGGCGCGGGCGACTGCTGGGGGGCCGCGGCTGCGCCTGGAGCCGGCCGAACCGGTGCTGAGCGCCGAGTCGGCTGCGGTCGAGCAGGCCATCGAGGTGGTGGCCCAGGCAACGGGTGCCATCCGCGCGGCGATGGCCGCAGCGTCGTCGGCTGAGCAGCGGATCAGGACACTGGAGCGTTCTGCCGAGCAGGCGCGCAAGGAGGCCATCACCCAGCGTGAGCTGGTGCTCCAACTGCAGGCCGAGGCGATTGCGAACGAGACCGCCAGTCGCTGGCTGTGGCCTTTGCAGATTGCGCTGCTTGGCGCAGCTGTGCTGGCCGCCGCACTGGCCTGGCGTCTGTGGAAGCGGCCGGCGGCGGCTGCACCGATGCCGGAATGGCGTGACGCCAGCGAATCGAGCTTCGATGCGTTGGCGCACGATGCGGGACCCGGCCGCGCCGCGACATCGCCAACGCCGTTTGTAGCCTCCGATCTGGTGTTGCCAACGCGGGCTCCCGTTGCCACGGCACTCGCGGGCGCACCCGCGGCTGCGCGCATTGCAGCATCGCCCGCCAAACCCGTGCGCGATACGGTGTCGATGCCCTTGGCAGGTCGAACTCAAGCCGCGCATCCAGCATCTGTAGACGCTGGCTTCAATGATCGAACCGCGCCCCTTCCAGCAGGCAGAGGCGACGGGCAAGGTGCGCCTCGGGATGTGTCGATCGAAGAGCTGATCGACCTCGAACAGCAGGCCGAATTCTTCGTCGTTCTGGGCCAGGATGCTTCCGCTGTCGACCTGCTGATGGAGCACTTGAGGCTCACCGGCGGTGGCAGCCCGCTGCCTTACTTGAAGCTGATGGAGATTTACCACCGGCTTGGCGACCAGGCGGCCTACGAGCGTACCCGCGGCCGCTTCAATGACCGCTTCAACGCCTACGCGCCCGCCTGGGCTGCGGGCACGCAGCAGGGCCGCGGCCTGGAGGATTACCCCGGCGTGGTGCCGCGGCTGTGCCAGGTCTGGGTGCGGCCGCTGGATGCGATGGCCGAGCTCGAGGCGCTGTTGTTCCGCAAGTCGCGCGGCGACCTGTTCGAACTGCCTGCCTACCGCGAAGTGCTGTTCCTGTACGCGCTGGCGCGCGACCTCTTCGACCGCGAGTCGGCCGATGCGGTGAATGTCGATCTTTTGCTGCCTCTGAATTCCCTCGGCGATACGCAGGCCACGCGCCCGGCACCCTTTGAAGATTCGGGCCGCGCGCCGCTGGACGGCGCCGACGACTTCGGTGGCCGGCCGACTTCGCCGGTCGACCTCGACCTGAGCACCCCCGACAAGTCCGCCAGCATCTTCGACCCCTTCGAGCCGCGCAACCGCCAAGGTCGCCGCTGAGCACCCGCCGCCGGCTTTGCTAGAGCTGGCGCAGGCGCTGCAGAGCCGCTTGCAGTGTCTCGTCGCGCTTGGCAAAACACAGCCGGGCCAGTCCTTGCTCAAAGCCGCCGTCGTAGAAGGCAGATACGGGAATGGCCGCGACCCCGATCTCGCGGGTCAGCCACTCGCAGAAGGCCGCCTCGGGCAACGCGCTCACTGCGCTGTAGTCCACGACCTGAAAGTAGCTGCCCTCGCTGGGCAACGCGCGCAGCCGGGTGCCTGCGAGCCCCTGACGAAAAAGGTCGCGCTTGCGCTGGTAGAAAGCGGGCAGCGTCAGGTACGGCCCCGGGTCGGCCAGGTAGCGTGACAGCCCGTGTTGCACCGGCGTGTTGACGGTGAATACATTGAACTGGTGCACCTTGCGAAACTCTGCCATCAACGGCGCCGGCGCGGCCACGGTGCCAACCTTCCAGCCGGTGACGTGAAAAGTCTTGCCAAAGCTCGATACCACGAAACTGCGGGCGGCCAGTGCGGCAATGCTGCTGGCGCTGACATGCGCTGCGCCGTCGAACACCATGTGCTCGTAGACCTCGTCGGAAAGCAGCAATACGTCGGTGGGCGCCAGCAGGTCGGCAAGCTGCTGCATCTCGGCCGCCGTCCACACCGTGGCGGTGGGGTTGTGCGGGCTGTTGACGAGCATCAGTCGGGTGCGCGGCGTCAATGCGGCGGCGATGCGGGCGAAGTCGGGCCTGAAGCGGCCAGGCGTCAGCGGCACCCGAACCACGCGGGCGCCGGCCAGTTCGATCGCCGGGCCATAGCTGTCGTAGCAAGGCTCGAGCACGATGACCTCGTCGCCCGGGCCCACGCTGCACAGCAGGGCCGTCATCAGGGCCTGGGTGGCACCGGCGGTGATGGTGATCTCGCTGTCGGCGTCGTAGGCCGCGCCGTACAAGGCCTGGATCTTGGCCGCCACGCGCTGGCGCAGGGCCGGCACACCGGCCATCGGCGGGTACTGGTTCAGGTCCTCGGCCATTGCGTCGCTGACGTGCCCCGGCAGCGCCGGGTCGCAGCCAAAGTCCGGAAAGCCCTGGCCCAGGTTGACGGCGCCGTGGGCCTGCGCCAGCGCCGACATCACGGTGAATATCGTCGTGCCCACTTCGGGCAGGCGGCTGGCCAGGGCGGGGGTTCGAACCGTGGTGGGGTGGCGGTCGCTCATGCTCAAAGTTCGTAATCGCTGCCACCGCCGCTCATGGCGCGGGCAATCAGTGCAGGGTTGAGGTGGGGCGACAGCATGCCGGCAAAGGCCAGCACGAAGTGGCGCAGGTAGGCGCCGCGCTTGAAGGCCACGTGGGTGACGTTGTTGCCGAACAAGTGGCCCACGGGGCGCCACGCCAGGTCGCCGGGCTGGGCCTCGTCCTGCACCGCGAGCTCGGCGACGATGCCGACGCCCAGGCCGAGCCGGACATAGGTCTTGATGACATCGGAGTCAATGGCCTCCAGCGCCACCACCGGCTTGATGCGGGCCCGGGCAAAGGCCTGATCGATGCGCGTGCGCCCGGTCACCGTGGGTTGGTACAGAACCAGCGGGTAGGCAGCGAGTTCCTGCAAGGTCGGCCGTTGGGTGGCGGCCAGGGGGTGGGACGCAGGCACCACCATCACATGCTGCCAAGTGTGGCAGGGCAGCGTGATGAGCTCGTCGTGCGCCGCCAGCGCTTCGGTGGCCAGGCCGATCTCGGCCACGTCGTCGAGCAGCATGCGGGCGACCTGCTCGGGCATGCCCTGGTGCAACAGTACCTGCACCTTGGGGTAACGCGCGCGCAGTTGCGCCACGGGGCCGGGCAGGTAGTAGCGGGCCTGGGTGTGGGTGGTGGCGATCGAGAGGGTGCCGGCATCCTGCTTGGAAAACTCCTCGCCGATGCGCTTGAGGTTGGCGACCTCGCGCATGATGATCTCGACCGACCTGAGCACCGCCTGTCCGGGTTCGGTCACCCGCTTCAGGCGTTTGCCGTGGCGGGCAAAGATGTCCACGCCGAGTTCTTCTTCCAGTTCCAGGATGGCTTTGCTGATGCCAGGCTGCGAGGTGAACAGCGCCTTGGCCGTTTCTGTCAGGTTCAGGTCGCGCCGCACGGCCTCTTGCACGAAGCGCAGTTGGTTGAGGTTCACGCGCCCGCCTCCAGGGCGGCCAGGGCCGCGGCGGCCATGGCGTTGACCACGCTGTCGAGTTCCCCCACGGCCGCGTGCAAGCCGAACTGCACCGCGGGATGCGCGGCGCGCAGCGCCTGCAACAGCACAGGCAAGTCCTTGCGCACATGGCCCCCGGAGCCCAGGAACAGTGGCACCACCTCGACGCGCAAACAGCCCTGGGCCACCAGTTGTGCGCCGCCGTCGGCCAGACCCGGGTTCATGAACTCCAGGTAGGCCAGGCACACCGGGGTGCCCGGCCGGGCGGCGCGCACGCGCTCGGCCACGGCCTCGAAAGGCCTCGCCCACTGCGGGTCGCGTGCGCCGTGGGCAAACAGCAGCAGCCCGGTGCTCAGCGCCTTGGTGCTCATCGGTAGCGGACCAGCCAGGTGAAGGCGGCCATGGAAATGAAGGTGTAGAGCAGGCTGGGAAGGGCCGCCACCAGCCATGGCGTCCAACCGCGCAGCAAGCCGATGTAGCCGGCCAGGTTGTTGAGCAGCACGAAACTGATGCCCAGTAGGATGCCGCCGAATACCTTCCAGCTGATGCTGCCCGAGCGGGCGTGCATGTAGGCAAAGGGCAAGGCCAGGGCCACCATCACCAGACAGGCCAGCGGGTACAGCGCCTTCTTCCAGAAACTGATCTCGTAGCGCTGCGCCGCCTGTGCCTGGCCAATGAGATGCTTGCCGTAACGCCAAAGCTCCAGGGTGGTCATCGTGTCGAGCGGGGACACGGCTGCGGCCACCACGTCGGCGCCCAGCGTGCTTTGCCACTTCAGCGTAGCCAGGCGCTGCACCTGCACTTGCGACGGGCCCGGTTCGCGTGCCCTTGGCCAGCGCGCCACCTCGGCATCGGTCAGCGTCCAGTGGCCGTCGCGGCCCACCCGGCCCTCGCGCGCCTGCGTCCGCGAAACCAGGGTGCCATCGGCATCAAATTCGAAGATTCGGATGCCTGTCAACAAGCCGGCGGCGGTGGTGCCGGCCACGTTCACCGAGTAGCTGCGTTCGCCTTCGGCAGTCGCATGCCGTTCTTTGAGCCAGGCGCCGCCTTCGATCTTCAAGCCGCCACTCAGACGGGCTTGCAACTGCACGCCGTAGCGCTCGCTGATGGGCGCCACGTAGTCACCGACGACGAAGGTCAGGGCACCGAACGCCACGCCGAGGGTGGCCAGCAGGCGAAGTGCGCGGCCCGGGCCGAGCCCGCTCGTGCGCAGGATGGTGAACTCCGAGGACTGTGACAGCCGTGCGAGAGAGAAGATGGTGCCAATGAGCACCGCAATGGGAAACAGCTCGTAGAAGTGGCGCGGAAGCTCCAGCGCTGCGGCCATCATGGCGTGCCAGACCGTGCGGCCGCCTCTGCCCACCTGTTCCAGTTCATCGACGAAGTCGATGAAGTAGAACAGGGCCAGGAACGCGGCCGCGACGAAGAAAACGGAAAAGACGATGTCTCGGTACAGCAGCCGGCGCACCGTCTTCATGCTGCCGCCCCGTGGGGACGGGCGCGCCGCAGCGACAGCACGCTCGCGTGGTCGCGCCACCACAACAGAACCACGGCCAGTACGAAGGCCGTGCCATGCAGCGCCACCAGGGCCACTCCCAGCCCGACGCGCCCGCTGGCCACCCAGGCCTGGGACAGGTTCAACAGATTCAGGTAGACCACGAAAGCCAGCAAGGCAAAGAGCAAATTCCAGTTGCTGGCGCGGCGCGGGTTGGTGGCCGACAGCCCGATACCCAACAACACCAGGTTGGGTGCGGCCAGCATCACGCCGATGCGCCAGCACAGTTCGCCCTGACCGCGCGCGCTGGGCTGGCGGACAAGGTCCATCGTCGAGGTGGCCTTGGGGGGCAAGTTGCTCGCCGATGCGACGGCGCGTTCGCCGGCCAGGATGCGGTAGCTCTCGAAGCTGGACAGCGTTCGCTCGCCGCTGCGCTGGTCGAGATCGTTGCGCTGGCCGCGGTCCAACACCAGAAAAGTGTCGTCGCCTTCGCGGGCCAGTCGGCCGGCGCGGGCCGAGGTGACGGATTCGCCGCGCTCGGTCTGGGTCAGGATGAATACGTTGCGGGCATTCGCGCCGTCGTCGCTTTCACGCTCGATGAAGAACACTCGCTGGCCATCGCGCGAGGCCTGGAAGACCCCCGGCGTGACGCGTGAAAGGTCCGAGCGCTGCTGGTAACGGTCACGCAACTCCATGCTGTTGCGGTTGCCCCAGGGCCACACCAGCAGCACCAGCAGCGCCACCACCAGCAGCACCGGCCAGGCCATGCGCAGCACCGGACGCACGAAGCGTGGCGTGCTCACGCCGCTGGCGAACCAGATCACCATTTCGCTGTCGCGATACATGCGCCCGAGCGTCACCACGATGGCCACGAACAGCGACAGCGACAGGAACGTCGGCAGGTAACCCAAGGCGAGATAGCCCAGCAGCAGCACCACATCCTGCGGCGCAACGGCACCGCTGGCCGCCTGGCCGACGGTGCGGATCAGGAGGCTGGTGAGCACGATGGTGAGGGTCACCACCAGGGTGGCGCCGAAGCCCCGCGAGAGCTCGCGACGCACAGTGGCATCGAATAACATCTATGGTTTGAATTAGCTGGGCGAATTATGGACTTCAAGACGATAGTGCCAGGTGCAGGCGGCGTGGTGGCGCTGCCTGCCGACGCGCTGATGGTGCTGCTGACTGGCGACACCTTGCCAGCCGGTCTGGACGCACCGTTGGCGGCCCTGCTGGCAGCGGCGGTGAAGGACGGTGACCTCAGCCTCAAGGCCGGCCAGCAGCTTTATGCTCACCGCGTGCCGGGCGTGAAGGCCGCGCGCGTGGCCTTTGTGCATGCGGGTGACGGGTCGGCCAAGGCCCTGCGAAAGGCCGTACTCGGCGGTGCCGCCTTGCTCAAGGGCGGTGGCGCCAAGAACCTGGCGGTGATGATGGCTGACCCCGGAGTGCTGACCGAGGTTCATGCCGAGGCGTTGGTGTCGGCCATTGCCGAGGCGGTCTATGTCTACCGTCAGACCAAGCCCAGCGCACCCGCCGCGTCGCGTCTGGCCAGCGTCGGTCTGGTCTGCACCAAGGCACAGTCTGCTGCACTCGGCGCGGGCCTGGAGCGGGGCCAGGCGGTGGCTGCGGGTGTGGCGTTGGCACGCGAATGCGCCAACCTGCCGGGCAATCACTGCACGCCCGGTTTTCTGGCAGACCAGGCGCGAAAACTCGGCAAGGACCACGGCCTGAAGGTCGAGGTACTGAACCGCAAGGACTGCGAGAAGCTGGGCATGGGGTCGTTCCTCGCCGTCGCCCAGGGATCCGCCGAGCCGCTCAAGTTCATCGTTGCGCGCTGGCAAGGCGCGGACAAGTCCGATGCGCCCGTGGTGCTGGTGGGCAAGGGCATCACCTTCGATACCGGCGGCATCTCCATCAAGCCTGCCGGCGACATGGACGAGATGAAGTTCGACATGGGCGGTGCCGCCAGCGTGCTGGGCACGCTGCGCGCCGTGGCGCAGCTCAAGGCAAAGGTCAACCTCATCGGCATCATCCCCGCGTGCGAGAACATGCCCAGCAGCACAGCGGTCAAGCCGGGAGACGTGGTGACCAGCATGTCGGGGCAGACCATCGAGATCCTCAACACCGACGCCGAGGGCCGGCTGATCCTGTGCGACGCGCTGACTTACGCCGAGCGTTTCGAGCCGGCGGCCGTGGTCGACATCGCCACCCTCACCGGGGCGTGCGTGGTGGCCCTGGGGCACCACCGCTCAGGTCTGTTCAGCAGCGACGATGCCTTGGCCACCGAACTTCTGGCTGCAGGCGAACAGGCCCTGGACCCGGCCTGGCGCATGCCCCTGGATGAAGAATACGACGAGGCCTTGAAGAGCAACTTCGCCGACATGGGCAACGTCGGCGGCCGCGCAGGCGGTGCCATCACGGCCGCGATGTTCCTCAAGCGTTTCACCGCGAAGATGCGCTGGGCGCACCTCGACGTGGCCGGCACCGCCTGGAATTCCGGCAAGGCCAAGGGCGCGACCGGCCGGCCGGTCGCGCTGTTGACGCACTTCGTGCTGGCCCGCGCCCGGTGACGGAAGTCGAGTTCCACACGGGCGTGGCCGACCCTGTATTGTTCGCCTGCCGGCTGCTGCGCAAGGCGGTCAGGCGAGGTGTGCGCGTGCGTGTCATCGCGCCGGAGAGCACCTTGAACACGCTGGACCGCGCCCTGTGGACTTTCGACGAGCGTGACTTCGTGGCGCATGTCCGACTCCCCGGCGCTAGCGCGGCGCTGGCCGCCCGCACGCCTGTCTGGTTGTTGTCGTCAACGAAGATCGACGCTGGCGAAGTGCAGGCGCCGGAAGTGCTGCTGAACCTGGGTGCCGACATTCCCGAGGACCTGAGCGGTTTGGACCGGCTCATCGAGGTGGTGTCGGCCGACCCCGACGAAGCGGCAAGCGGTCGTTCGCGCTGGCGTGCTTACAAGGCGCGCGGTCTGGCCATCACACACCATACCGCGGTGTCCGCAATTGGCTGAGCAGCGGCCAC
>Ga0105048_10015210_pt1 | contig 11955 bp, 9 predicted proteins | sample MAT05_FD_78382 | JGI IMG/M metagenome (GOLD analysis project Ga0105048, IMG submission 78382) | Freshwater microbial communities from Lake Fryxell liftoff mats and glacier meltwater in Antarctica - MAT-05 | ecosystem: Environmental > Aquatic > Freshwater > Ice > Liftoff microbial mat | place...
ACTCTAATCCGAGATTCTAGGGTTGCTCCAGCCTCTTTATATCCAGCATGACCAAAAGCCCGAAACAGGCGATCGCAAAATACCTGAGCCTCACCCTTTTCATCTCCCCTTAGAGTAGAAGCATAGGTAACAAACTCTTGAATCTCTTGTGGTGTATTGGTCATAACCAGATTACCTTTCTCTCTACTTCGCTGGGTTGATTTAAATACTATAGATCAAATGTCCTAAGATTGATTATAGTGGAAATCAAAATCTAATCTAGAAGAAACTTTAATTGTTGGTGGACAAGAGGGTATTTATCCCAGTAAATTATGTATTGATATAGATACAACTCTCAAAGCTGCTAAAACTTTTGTTGAATTTGGAAGTATGGAAAAATCAACTGTCTGGGAGCAGGATGGAGTTATGGAAGCAGTATAAAAAATAATAGGAGTGAACTAGGAAAATGCAATATCGCCTTTTTTCTGGAGTTGTTTTAGTGGAGGATTTGCCTATTTAACGTGAGTTCGGGATAAGCTAGAACCCTCACCCTAGCCCTCTCCCAGAACGGGAGGGGGAACAAGAAAAATACCTCGTTTTGTTTTCTCAGGAGAAGCAACTTGAGATAATTGGAGAAATGCTCTATCTATTTCAGCTTCTGCAACACTAGAAACTTCAATGCGGTAGGTCATGAATCCGTTAGCAAATTGTGTTTACGTTGTTGTTTTTTAGCGAAATCTTGGAAAGATCGAAATCGACCCGCCTCAAAATCCTTTAATCCTTCCTGAAGGCCTTCGATCGCCTCTTCTAAATCCTGCTTTTCCCCCTCCAAAACACTAGCAGGCAGTTCTGATGCCATAAAATCAACTCCTTGACCTTGGCGAGCAGCTTTGTCCCGGAGTAATACTTCTAGTTCTGGGCTAAGATTAAAGATTAATAACGATCGCCATAAAAAACTCCTGCTCTGTTTCTTATTTCTCTTAAATCTCAATAGAAGCTAATTTAATTACCCTTTGGTTCAATTTTAAGGTGATTCATGAGGCGATCGATGTCAAAATGTTCCGCCATTAACTGTTGAATACACCTAATCTTAATAGGTTCGTACAAACGCACATGCCCAAAAGCATGATCAATAATTTCTACTGTCGAGAGGGTATCCAAATCCACCGATAAAATAGGAATTTCTAAATCTTCAGCCCGACTAATAATAAAAGATTGGGGAGCAATTTGCCCGGTAAGAATCAAGCAATTAGTAGAAGTTTCCAGAGCTGCTAGTTGAATATCTGAGCGATCGCCTCCTGTCACCACCGCCATATTTGTCCCTTTGCGGAAATACTTGAGAGCCGAATTAACATTCATCGCCCCGATCGTCAAACTCTCCACCATCAGATCTAGGCGATCGCCCCGACACAGTACCTCCGCTTTTAACTGCTGCACCAACTGCCGAACACTGACACTCCTGAGAATACTACTCCTAGGAATCATTCCTAGCACCGGAATCCCCTGTTTCTCCAGATAAGGGCGAATTTTAGTCTCCGCCAGACCCAGATCATTAGGAGGAATATCATTAATTAAAACTCCCGCCAAGCGATCGCCCAATTCTCGCTTCCCAGCTAGCAAACTATCCACCAAATCTTGGGGATGAAACCGAGCCACCAGAAGCACAGAGCCATCCAGCACCTCCGCCATCTGCCGTAAACAAAGATCAAAAAGACTCCCCTCACCACAAGTTGCTGGAGCCTCTAACAAAGCTAAATGGCCCATCCCTGCATACTGCCCCAGAGCGTCTTGGTAATCCCGGCGATCCTCGCCCCCCAATCGTTTGCTAATAGTTTCTGCATCCAGATGCAACAAAGTGGGATGAAGGCGATCGGCAGCCAATCCCAAAACCTTACCAATCAGTCCTACATCAGCTTCCTTTCCATCTTCATTGGTAGCAGTGCCCAAAGGTTTCCCGTAGGCAATATCTAGCCCCTGATGTTTAAGTTGGTAAGCAATACCCAGAATAGTTGCTGACTTGCCACTGTAAGCTGTAGTAGAGCCAATTAGCAAATATTTAGAAGTTACAGGTGCAGGTTTGGACACAATTAATTTTTACTCCACGAATTAAGCAATTTTAAGGGGAATCGGAGGGCGGCGAAAGCCACCTATTTAACTAGTTTCAGACTAAGCAATATATTAAAATTGACTTACTACCTATTCATCTAACTTCAGTAATTTTCGGTAGAAGAGCTGAGGGAAATCCGTCAAGCGCGATCGCTTAAAGTTCATAATTACATCAATTAAATAATTAATGAACTCCGAATTTGCCAAGGTAACTTCATAGCTTAATTCAGCATTTCCATCAAATTGGAAACGACAACGGGTAAGCTCGGCTGGCATACTAGAAACAAACCAGCTAACCACAAAGGGGATATCCTCCCCCCCTTCAATACGGCGTTGCCCTTCCAAAGCCCCTTTTTGGTAAAGACTAATGGCAAGAGGCAGAATTTGGCGTTTCACCCCTTGATAGTAGGGCATGTACATAGCGACAGCTCCTTGAGGTGCTGGCTGGAGTTTTTCAATCTCTGACATAGACTAAAATCCTTATTTCCTTGGAGTTGCTCCTTAATAGTGGTCAATTCTCAGCTATGATCCGTTAGGAGGCAATAAGTGATTACTATTAACCTCATTATTTTTGAGTGTACACCTTAGCGGAGAAATTTATGGCTCCTTTAGTCGCAAACTATTATCTAACTTATCGTTGTAATGCCCGGTGTCATTTTTGTAACATCTGGGCCTTAGAACCGCCCCAAGAAGCCGATTTTGCCAAGATTCAGCACAATCTTCAAGACTTAAAGCGTTTAGGTGTCAAGTATATAGACTTTACTGGTGGCGAACCCTTGCTTAGGGCTGACGTAGGGGAAATTTATACCGAAGCCAAGCGTCTCGGCTTTACTACAAGCATGACCACCAACACTATTCTATATCCAAAGCGGGCTAAGGAAATTCAGGGAATTGTGGATTTTCTTAATTTTTCCCTTGATGGAGCAGATGCTGATACCCATGACCATTCCCGGGGGGTTAAGATTTTTGATACCTTAGTGGAATCTGTAGAGATTGCCCTCTCCTTGGGAGAGTATCCGGTGCTAAATCATACGGTCACTGCCCAAAACTACGATCGCCTAGAAGAGATTGCCGATCTGGCAAAAAGCCTAGGAGTCCGGGTTTGGCTCAATCCTGCTTTCACCGCCTACGATCACTACAACTCCAAAAAGAATCCTACCGGAGCGATCGCCCAAGCAATTGAATCTGCCGCCAAGAAATTTAACAATCTCGGTTACAATAAAGCAGCAATAGCTTTAATTGAAGCTGGCGGCAATGACACCAAAAATCCCCGCTGCAAGGCTGTGGATGCAGTAATTGCTATCTCCCCCGATGATAAACTCCTCCTGCCCTGCTACCATTTTGCCCAAGAGGGAGTCGCCATTAATGGCAATCTCTACGACCTCTACCGAGAGTCAGAAAAAGTGGAAGAGTATCGGCAGTCTCAAGGTAAGTTATCGGTCTGTGAGGGCTGTACAGTTTGGTGCTATTTGATTCCTAGCTTCTTTATGGGTATGGATAAATATTGGTGGTTGAATCAAATAACCTATGCAGGAGAATTCCTGGCAAGAAAACGATTCTTGCTACAACGAGCTTGAAGATATTAACTTCCTCCTGGAAGACCTATCGGAATCGGCAGAAGAGTTGACTAAGGACTTTTTTGACGGTCAAGAGGGGAGGCGACGTAAATCCGCCTTGGTTTTATTTGGGATTTGGTTGGGTGTCATTGGCTTGCATCTGGTCACTTGGGGTATTTGGGTAGTTGCAATCTTAGCTGCTCTTTTGTGGTGGCAAGCTCTACGAGTCATGAAGGCCGATCCTTTAGTCCACTGCCCTCAAGCCAAATTAAATATCCAGTTACCAGAAACTTTAGAAACTGATGAGGCAATACTGCCTACGGTTTCTTTAGTAGTAGCTGCCAAGAATGAAGAAGGGGTAATTGGCAGATTAGCTAAAGCTCTTTGCCAGCAAGATTATCCCGCCGATCGCCTAGAAGTATGGATTATTGATGATAACAGTAGCGATCGCACTCCTCAGGTTTTAACCCAACTCCAGCAAGAATATCCCCAACTCCGGGTGGTTCGTCGCCAAGCCGGAGCTAGTGGTGGCAAATCTGGAGCTTTGAACCAGATCCTCGCTAAGACTAAGGGAGAAATTATTGCAGTCTTTGATGCTGATGCTACGGTAGCGATCGACCTAGTGCAGCAAGTAGTACCCTTATTTTCCCAAAAAAGTATAGGGGCAGTCCAAGTCAGAAAAGACATTGTTAACTGGGCAGATAATTTTTGGACCAGAGGGCAAAAAAGTGAAATGGCTCTAGATAGCTATTTTCAGCAGCAACGTATCAGTTTGGGAGGGCTGGGGGAATTACGGGGGAATGGGCAATTTGTCCGTCGTACTGCCCTCGAAGGCTGTGGTGGTTGGAATGAGCAAACCATCACGGATGATTTAGACCTAACTATCCGTCTTCATCTATATTCCTGGGATATTGGATTTCTGTTGACTCCCGCAGTGGGAGAAGAAGGAGTAACTAATATCAAGGCTCTTTGGCATCAACGTAACCGCTGGGCTGAGGGAGGCTATCAAAGATATTTAGACTACTGGCGTCTGCTGGCGAGTAATAAAATGGGCTGGGGCAAGACCATTGACCTTCTATCTTTCATGGTGATCCAATATCTATTGCCAGCGGCGGCGATTCCCGATCTCCTGATGGCTTTGATCTTGCGTCATGCCCCTCTTCTGGCGCCTATGAGTGCCTTAACCCTTGTTCTACCCCTTGTAGGTATTTTTACTGGATTACGCCGCATAAATGCTAGTATTGATAATGGGCAAGATGTTGATACTAGACAAGATAAGGCTCCGATACCTTTTTGGTTGGAGTTGCGCCAGAGCATAGGCGGGATGATTTACCTCTTCCACTGGATTCCCATCATGGCTAGTGTTACTGCTCGGATGTCGGTGCGACCTAAGCGCCTAAAGTGGGTAAAAACTGTTCATAGTGGTGGTGATTAGGCTACTTTGGATATAAAATTCCTTCAAAGTAGTTGATATAGGTTTTCTCAGGTGCCGAATAATGATTAAACTGTAGATGGGAAAGAGTAAGCGTAGGTGGTTGCAGACTCTTGGGAGTTTGAGGAAAGTCCGGGCTTCCGAAAGACCACACTTGCTGGGTAACGCCCAGTGCGAGCGATCGTGAGGATAGTGCCACAGAAATATACCGCCCTTTTTCAGTGAATAGTGAATAGTTAACAGTGAACAGGAAATACTTGATAACTGATAACTGATAACTGATATAGGGTAAGGGTGCAAAGGTGCGGTAAGAGCGCACCAGCAGCATTGAGAGGTGCTGGCTAGGTAAACCCCGGTGGGAAGCAAGGCAGGAGCAAGGGTTGGTCTTTTTCCTGTTCCGTGATAAGAAACCGCTAGAGGTGATTGGTAACAATCATCCCAGATAGATGACCGCCTTCTGGTGTTAGCCTAGGTTGATGCCAGAAAACAGAACCCGGCTTATGTCTAACTCTTTCCCACCCCCACAAAATCATTAAAGTGTTGCAGTGAGGATTTAGTGGATATATCACTCTTTGGGGCGATCGCTAGTCAGTATCATGACTTACTCTGTGTCCATACCGGAGACACAATGAAACTGATTTGTGATCTAATTGAAGAACAGGTAATTAATCATAAGTTACCCGTGGACCTTTATACAGGAGTACAAAACTTCTCTGAGGTAGCGACAGATATTCCCCGCTACAAATCTTTGGGCGCTGTTTGTCGGCGAGTATTTGTCTTTGGGATCGCAGATGTCATCCCCCCCCTAATCCCGGGGGTAGAATTTTTTCCTTTGGAGGTGGGGATGGGGTTGGCTCAGGAGCGTTTCCTCTTAGTTAACACCCCTAGTTTTTGGGCTGCTTTATTGGCAAAGGAGATTCCCGAACTGGATGTTAGTAATGGCATTACCCGCTATGATGGCGGATGGTTTTATGATGAGCAAGTAGTAGAGCGGATTTCCCTCCTCTTGTCTCAAGTTATGGGTAAGTTTTATCAGCCAATTGCTGAAAGGCAGTATGAGGAGCAAAGTACTCATATCGCAGAAATTAACCGCCGATTGTTAGTGCAGTTAGAAGAGGCGGAATTAGTATCCCAGCGACGATGGATGCGCCTTACCACCCTCAACCAGTTTGCAGCCATTCTCCTGCAACACCAACCCTTACCTTGTATGATGCGAGATGCAGTGCAAATTCTCTCTATGATTTTTGGGGCAACGGAGGCAGCGATCGCCTTTAATAGTCACGGTGGGCAATTTATGGTGATTGCCAGCGGTGGAGAGGTTAATAATAGTGAGCAGGTTTCTTCCTTAGGTGAGGGAGCTAGTGGGCAGGCGTTTCGACAAGGTAAGCTAGTTATGTATCCAGATGTGCGCCAGAAGCAGCCGATCGATCCCCTAACTCCCCTAGCGGTAACAATTCTTTCTGCTCCCATCAAGGGGCGGCGCAAGATCTACGGAGTTGTGACGGTGGGAGATGAGAATCGGAATAAGTGGGATCGGGAAGACGCTCAAACCGTGGGGGCGATCGCTAACATGCTGGCAGTAATCATTGAGCAGAAAGTCCAGATTAGTGGTGATGTCACCTACAAACTCCGGCAGGCAAAACAATTTACCCAAATGCTCAAGAAACTCCGCAAACCTATGGCACGATTATTGGAACTCCAAGACCAACTCCGCAAGGAAAATGAATTTTCGTCTAGTCAAGTAGAAACCTTAGCCCAAATAGAAACCCTGTACAATGGATTAGCCATGACCTTGGGTTTCCCCATCAGCCTCAACTTTACCAATGACTCTTATCTACCCCCACCGCCAAAAGCAACTTACAAAACTCGTAGAGAAACTGGGATTGAACCCCAGCCAACCAATTCAGTGGCCCCTGCTAGATTTAGCCCTGACCCATCCTAGTGTTTCCTCTACTGCTAACTATGAACAATTAGAATTTTTTGGGGATGCCGTAGTGCGACTAGTTGCCTCCGAATGGCTCATGGAAACCTATCCTCAGGGGACGGTGGGAGAGTATTCTGCTGTGCGGAAGGTCTTGGTGAGCGATCGCATCCTAGGGGAAATTGCCTCCAGCTATGGGTTCGATCGCTACCTATTGATCGCCCCTCAAGCAAAAATTGACCTGAGTAAACAACTATCCCGTCTTGCTGATGTCTTGGAATCTGTTTTAGGAGCCTTGTACTTAAGCACTCATACTAGTGAGTTAGTCCGCCCTTGGCTAGATCTCCATTGGCAACCCATTGCCACCGCCGTTCTCGAAGATCCCGCCCTCCAAAACTACAAAGATGCCCTCCAAGAAATTACCCAAAGCCGCCAAAAACTCCTGCCCACCTACCAAGTTAGCCAGCCCCTCATCCTAGCTTCCGAGGATGAACGCTTCACTGCTGAAGTTTTTCTTCAAGGTCATCTTTTGGGCGTAGGGAAGGGCAGAAGCAAAAAAGCTGCCGAGCAAGAAGCTGCCAAGGTAGCTTTTTTCAAGATTCGATCGCCCATTAATCCAAGTCCTGAGCCAATTGAACCAATTGAACTAGTTAATGACTCAAATTCCTTAAATCTAGCTTCTCCTTCAAACTCTTTATCAAACCCTTTATCAGAAGATTCTATCCTTGGGTCTAACCCCACTGCAAAACCTATAATCAAGCGATCGACCTAATTAAATAAATTAAATAAATTAAATAAATTAAATAAATTAATTCTATGGAACAAATTATATTGCCTTTAATGGAAGATGTCTGGAATGAAACTCTAGGTTGGCAACCTAACCTTACTCAACAAAAATTATTTGATCAATTTTATCAACAAATTCTAATTGGCAATCAACAGTTTAACTTGACGAGAATTATAGAAGTTACTGATTTTTGGGAAAAGCATTTATGGGATTCTCTGAGAGGAATTAAAACTCTGTTAGATACCCCAGAAGTTCCTAGAAAGGTGATAGATATTGGCACAGGAGCAGGATTTCCGGGAGTTCCTATTGCGATCGCTCTTCCCAAAACTCAAGTAGTTTTATTAGATTCTACCCACAAGAAACTCAAATTTATAGATCAAGTAATTAGCGATATTAATCTCCCTAATACTACTACTTTATTAGGCAGAGCAGAACAAATTAACAATCAAGTTAATCATCGCCATCAGTACGATGTAGTAACAATCCGGGCTGTAGCAAAGATAGAGCTATGTGTGCAGTATAGTTTGCCTTTTTTAAGTCCTGATGGTGTAGCGATTCTTTATCGAGGTAACTGGACAGAAGAAGAGGCAGATCAACTAGAGAAAATCTTGCCTAAATACAAGGCTAAAATTACTAATATTACTAGTTTTACTACCCCGATAACTAATAGCCAAAGACACTGTATTTATATTCAGAGAGACCAACTTGTGGCGGTGGGAGATAGACCTAAATTAAAAAATCTTGAGGTGTAATAGGTCTATTCTGGGCGACAAAACGCTCTCAGATCTATTTTGTAATTCACCACTAATCTTGCTATAACTTTATTTAGATACCACAACTAACTAAGCCCTTTCTACCTTCTGGAGTAAAGTCTTAGATATTGCCCGACTACTCCATTAGTTTCTTCTAGCTTTTTGGTCTTACATCTTTCTCTAGACTGAAGCAATCCCACTGTCCATCTCCTTGCATATCTTAATGGTTTTCTATCAGCTTTTCATTTTTTCTTATATCTTATTGTGTAAATGCTTGCAATTTATTTGAGGCTGCTACAGATCGCAAATTAACCAGTATTAAAAAGTATTTACTAGTAACTTAATGATTACTTTACAAGGATTTCATTGATTATTTACATAAGACTAGATAAAAGTTTTCCATAGTTCACTAACATGTATTTATAGACATGATTAGTATTTCTAGACATGGTTGAATGAAGTCCGTAATTCTACCAGTATTAGATTATTAGAAGTAATTAGCAAGACCTTTTTAAGGTCGAGATATGCGTATTTACACGCAATAATATCTACTATTTATAGCAAATCAAACCTTTGTCTCTTCCCAATATTTTATTAAAGTAGGTTTCCTTATGGCTAACTCTAATTTGACCAACTCCCAGAATCTTCTCTCTGGAAATACCCCCACGAATATTGTCTTCATTGATGCCAGAGTAGAAAATTTTCAGAGCCTGCTTGCGGGTCTCCGGAAAAATGCTGAGGCAGTGATTATTGATCCGGCAAAAGATGGTATTGGGCAGATTACAGATTTTCTCAAAACTCGCACTGGAATAGTAGATAGTGTGCAAATTCTCAGCCACGGTAGCGAGGGAAACCTTCAAATCGGCTCCACCCAACTCAATAGCGGTAACTTAGAGCAATACCAACAATCTCTACAACAATGGTTTTCGCCTCTACTTGGTCACCGTCCTGATCTATTACTCTACGGCTGCGATGTTGCCTCAGGATTACTCGGTGAAAATTTTATCCAGAAACTTAGTCAAATGACTGGGGCAGATGTAGCGGCTTCTGTAGATTTAACTGGGAGTGCAGCTAAGGGCGGCAACTGGATTTTGGAAAAGGCAACGGGAGCGATCGAAGCGGGACAGGCTTTTACGAAAAAAGTCCGGGATGCTTATGAAGATGTTTTAGCTCCTTTTATTGTTACCAATAATAATGATTCTGGGGCAGGTTCTCTACGACAGGCAATTATTGGTGCGAATACTACGGCTGGGACTGATAATATTACCTTCAATATTGGCTCTGGGGGCGTTCAGACTATTAAACTCTTAACTCCTTTACCTGCTATAGTTAGCCGGATTAATATTGATGCTACAACTCAGCCCGGTTCTGGGGGCAAGCCAGCGATCGAACTCCGGGGGGATGCTATTCCTGTATCTGGTAATGCCAATAGTTGGCCCGCTAATCCGCTGAATAGTGGCACGTTTACTAATGGCTTAACTTTCTGGAATGGCAGTAGCAACAGTATAGCTAAGGGTTTTATTATCAATCGCTTTGAGAGTAACGGCATCAAAATTGGGCAGGGAAATAATAATGCTCCTCAACGCGGTGTTGTCGGGCCAACTGGCATCACGATTGAAAATAACTATATTGGCACTGATGTCACGGGCACAGTAGGTTTAGGAAATAGCTGGTTTGGGGTTCCTGATTTTTCTAATGGCATCTACGTCCACAGGAGTGCCGATACTACCATCAGAAACAACCTCATTTCTGGTAATACCACCACAGCCCTAATTGTCCGAGAAGGTTCGGTTAATGCCTTAATAGAAGATAACAAGATTGGGACTGATGTAACGGGTAATTTCCCTCTAGGAAATCAGCGTTGGAATACTTATATCAACCAAGGTTCTAATAATGTTACTTTCAAAGGAAACCTATTAGCAGCCGGGGGTTACGACTATGAAACTCACGGGATGGAGTTGTTTCTTAGTTGGGGAGTTAGCAATCTAAGGCTTGAAAATAATAAGTTTGGTACAGATATTACTGGAACTAAATCTTTCCGCAACCGGGGACAGTATCAATTTACTACAGCAAATCCGTTGGCTATTAGAAGCTTTAGTATGGGCAATGCCACTGTAGGGACAGGAAACATTTTTAATCGCGGCTGGACTGGCCCAGTTCCAGGAGGAAATACCGAAGTATTTATTCCAGCCCCACCTCAACCAGTTCTAACTAGTATTGCTCCAAAGTTAACTACAATTCCTAATGATATTACTTCCGGTGCAAATCAAGGACAGCTAATTACTAGCTTAGTTGGTAGTTCTATAGTTACGGCAGAGCCAGATCAAGGAATTTCTATTACTCAAGTCAATAATACCAATGGTAAATGGGAATATTCTACGGATAACGCAACTAATTGGTCAGATTTAGCTCAGGCACTTGTAGTTAAATATAACTTTACGAGTGCTGTCGTTCAAGCCAATTTTCAACCTGCTTTTCTGTTGGCGGCAGATAGCAAAAACCGGATTCGCTTTGTTCCTAATGCTGGGTTTGTGGGTACAGTCACCAATGATGTAACTTATAACGGTTGGAACTATAGAACTGGGGGAAATGGTCTTTTGATGAATATTGACCCGAACCCAAGTCGGCGACCCAACTTAGCTCCCCTATTAAATAGTTTTAGTGTTGCTGCCGATCGCTTAAATATCAAAGTTAATAAAGCACCGATTTTAGATACTACTTTAGTTGGGATGGTTAATAGTATTCCCATAAACCCCACCACAAATCCCGGCACCTTAGTTAGTTCTATTCTTGGTAGCTCCTTCAGTGATGATCAAGCAAGTCTTAAGGGTATAGGTGTAACGGCGGTAGATAATAGTAACGGAGTTTGGGAATACACTCTTAACGGCACTACATGGCAAGCTTTTGGTAGCCCCAGTGTCTCCGCCGCCCGTCTCTTAAATGCTGATGGCACAACAAAAATTCGCTTCGTGCCGAATACTGGTTATCAGGGCAACCCTGCTATTAGTTTCCGAGCTTGGGATCAATTTGCAGATTGGAGCGGCGTAACTGTGCCGGGGGGAACAACAAATATCAGTACGAATACTGCTAATTCTTTTAGCTCTATTGTGGCTACAACTACCATTGCCGTAGGCACACCAATTACCCCTGTAATCCCGGTAGTAATCCCTTCTCCCATTTCTGCTCCCACTATTGATCCTGCGATCTTTACGCTGCTAAAAAATCCACCCGCACCCCTAACTCCCGCCCCTGTGATCGTTGGCAAACCTCCTGTAGATACTCCTAATGTATCAACTCCTAACCCATCTAACAATCCGCCTAGTACTCCTACAGGGCAAACTCCTCTCCAAGGAACTGGGACACCAAATAACACCACAAAAACTTACCAAGGCACTGATAAAGATGACATCTTGGTAGGAACT
>Ga0105048_10015215_pt1 | contig 11954 bp, 8 predicted proteins | sample MAT05_FD_78382 | JGI IMG/M metagenome (GOLD analysis project Ga0105048, IMG submission 78382) | Freshwater microbial communities from Lake Fryxell liftoff mats and glacier meltwater in Antarctica - MAT-05 | ecosystem: Environmental > Aquatic > Freshwater > Ice > Liftoff microbial mat | place...
GTAATCAAAAAATTCGCACGGCTCAATGCAATCGGAATTTCCTTCTGCATAAAAGCAACACGTTCGGGGGGGTGAAACTGCGGGCAACGAAAAATCGAAAGATCGTGAATGGTTGCGATTGCCGGTCCAGCACAAGGGGGCAGACAGAAATTTGTGCCATGATACAAATGATCAGAGAAAGCCCGTAAACGATGCCGCAACAACAGGGGTGACAACCAGCTATAAGCCGCCACCGCCACCGGGTTACGTGACAGCCGCTGTCGTACAGCAAGCTTGGCCGGTGACTGGTCTAGCAGCGAGCCGACGTCGTTCACCCAGCGCCCACCGGAAAAAAATCGTACCGACTCTACCCTCTGCATACCCGGAACCCGATTCGCAAGCTCCCATGTATAACGCCCGATACCGGTCAGGGGTGGTTTGATAGCATTGACGGCGAGAATGATTTTCATCGCTGTAATTGAAGTTGGCAAGGTCACAGGTGATTTAGATTACTCATATTTTAAACTTGTCATGGCAAATCCAAGGTCGTCATTAACGATTGGAACCCACTCAATATTCAATTTCACTCTTCCGTCCGGATTGATAAGACCGGGTGGAACATCAATGGAGTAAATGGTCGGTTCAGACCAATTCATTTTGTAGGCGGTCATATCAGGCATTCTTTCCCCATTGAGAATGATAGTGTATTTTCGCAGCCGGGGGCCTTGGGGCATAAATGGCACACCGCTAATTTGTATCTTCTTTGGATGAGTCGTTGCAATAAAAAACATTGTGGCAGGGGATCGTGATGCCCAGACATGATCGGGCTCTAGAGGCCACCATTTATTAGTCAACATTCTCTGAGCAAAGGAGTTACCTAATCTGAAATAAATTGTTTCTCCCGAATGGACGTGGGGCGCGACTGAAATAAAATCCTCTGGTCCAAGGCTATTGTTTGAGATAAATCCATTGCTAATCCAGGAGAATGTGACAGCATCCATTGGAATTTTAAGCACAGATTTTGCAATAAAAAAGTTCAACGCTGGGTGGTCTACATGTAAGCCAGGATATCTTCTGTCAAAAGAAACAGTTTCACCGCCAACTCCATTCTCGGCTAAAATTGCTGGTTCAAGATCTACGTTAGGTAAGAAATATGGGTATTGAATAGAAAATACCACGATAAAAAAAACTGTAATCAAAATCCCACTGCGCCATCCTGATGCTTGCGATTTCAATTTGTTTGAAACGATTAAGAAAAAAATTATCAAAAATTCAGAGAAGAACAAATAGATCCATTTGACTACGGGGTACCAGTTTCCACCCTTGTTAAGAACAGTAACAGCAGAGAGCACGATCAAAGGCCCGAGAGATATGAAACTGGAACCGTGCCAAAATAATTCGGCATATGAAATATATTTTTGTTTGCATCGCCAAATCGCCGCGGCAAACGCAAATACATACGTGGATATAAAAACTACAACAATTGATCCGTAATCAGAAAGATTCACCCCTTTCCACGCTCTTAGGTCTCCTCCTGTACCGGCGATTTTAATCATTTCCAATACCCCCTGCGAGGTAAGAAGAATTGCTCCCGCAATTGTTGCCCCTATTAAAGCGACAACTACCCGTGTTTTTGCGTTTGCATTGGGAAGGCCTAATGCCATAATTATCAGTGATGCTGCACACCATACAAAGCCAATGATGTGGGTATTTATCAATATCCAGGCTGATAGAGCCATCAGTGCAACAAGATATTTTGGCTTCGGGTTTGCAACAGATAAATATAGAAATAATTGAGCGATGGCCAAAGAGGTAAGTTGGCTTATGAAAGAATTGGAAATCACGAGGTCGCGAAATCCAATTCTAAGAATATGAACGCAAAAAAGTATGTACAGAAGTGATAAAGAAATAAAAAACAGATTTATTTTTTTCTCTGAAAAAACAGCGCACAGCCTTAGGCTGTAGAACAGGCATACAAAAATCATCGATAATTGAACGACAATTGACAACCCTTGTAGAGGCGACAAGCCGAAGGAATGAGCAACATCAGATGCTGCTTTGTAAGTGAGTCTAGGGTATATTGCAAACTCATTTAACGTAACTTTTATAGCGTCACTCGAGAAATCTTCACCCAAGAAAATTGCTCGAGTTGTTGCTGCATGACTTGCCCAGTCACCATGGACAGCCGGCATGAATCGCCCGTTTGTAGTCGAGTCTAGTTGCAATACAAACGTTGCTAATGCTACCAACATGGCAAGTGATACAAGCCAGAGCCCGCGCACCCGAATATTTTTGACTGTAGATTCGCCTGTTTTTGTTCGAAAATTTATGAAGCGCCTAAAGAAATTCTTCATGTGTTGAAATACCCATAGCATGTTTTTACTAGGGTTAACAAAACTGAGTAATTTCCTTTTAAGCCACTGATTTTTGTAGGAATTTCACCTTTTGGATAGCGCCTAATAGTCGGTATTTCGAAACAACGATAGCCAATTTGAGGAACTCGATAAGAAAAATAAGCAAGCAACTCGTAGCCCATGAAAACTTCGCGGAACGGAGCAATCATCGGGTCGAGTAGCATCCTGCGGCTATATGCGCGGAAGCCTTGTGTAGTGTCTGTCCATCTAAAGCCCGAAAACAAACTCAGTATCGGAGCATGAATAAAACGAATAGCAAAATCTCGTGATTTAGGTGTGTTCTCAGCCACCCCTCCTGCTATGAAGCGGGAAGCCTGTACAAAATCCACACCTTGTTTCAATGCTTCAATGAAACGAGGTATAGCTTCTGGATCATCTTTGTCATTTCCATCAATGGTGACAATTCCTTCATAGCCTTGGTCGAGTACAAAAGCGTAGGCACAGCGAAGCTGGGCACTCAGTTTACCGGGACCGGTCTTGAGTAGCAGTCCTCGAACCCCCTTATCTTGCAGTGACTCAAGCGCAAGTGAACCATCTGAACTGCCGCCATCCACGATGATAATGTCGGCAATACCGTTGATCTTGAGAGCAGCCATTCTGGAAAGCAGGCTCTTGATTCGCTCGCCCTCATTGATGACCGGAACAACGACACACCAAGCGTGCTGTTGGCCAAGCCATAGGGATGTTGTAAACGCAGGCACCTGCCAGCTGGCACGCACCTCAGGAGTAATTTCAGGAATCATCGTCACTATCTTTTTCTAAATATCAAGCCACTCGGGCTGTAATCAGCATCACACCCAAAATCACCAATATGATTCCCGCTCCAGTCGTCCAATGGAACTGCTCATGAAAAATCAGCACCGACGATAGAGCAACTGCTGCCACAGCACCTGAAGTAAGTACAGGATGCGCTACATTCAGCGGCAAGTGCGCCAGCGCAGCGGCATAGAGCAGAAATGCCGCGCCGTATAACCCCAAGCCTAGCCAGAATGGCCAATTGCTCAGTGCAGACATGGGGTCGTTGAGGGAAGGGAATTTTCGCGGTGGTATCATAGCCATTTTGACCAAGACGCTAGCTGAGGCGTTGGAAACGATGCCAAGAATAAGAATAAGCCACTTCATACTTTATCCTCATCTTCGTTATTGCGATAATGCCGTATCGCCACAGTCAGTGCACGCTCAATCGATACTGCGTGTGGTTCATTTTTGGTTGCCAGCATCTCGATGGAAACCACATGGTTGGGCAGATACTGCTCCAAAGCTGCAACCACCTTACCATGGTCAGTCCCCCCGTCTCCCAGGGGCAGCAGATCGGGCTCGCTGGCATGTATATGACCGATGAGATGAGCGCAGTCTTGCAATACCGCTACGGGGTCTTCGCAGTTAATACTGAGCGCCCCAGTGTCCAGCTGCATCCTAACAGCAGGGTGTGCAATCTGCCCCACCACCTGAGCTGTTTCAGCACTGCTGGTCATAAAGTTAGCGCCATAGCAGGTAGGGTTGGGTTCTAGACAGATCAACACGCCATAGGATTGAGCGATGTCCCCAAGGCGCCGAAAAAAAGGAGCCGCCATATCCACGGCTTCCTGATCACTCAAGCCGGCGCGATCTCGATTTTTCGGCGAGCCAAACACCAGTCGAACAGCTCCCAAACCCGCTCCAATATGGCACACGGCTGCCAGATGTTGAAGCATCGCATTTTGAGACTCCGGTAAGCCAAAGACATTCAGGCCAGTGGTACCAAACAACAGTGCTTGCATCCCGGTAATTTCAATCCCATGGTCACCCCACCAGCTCTTGACGCGAGCGATGTCCTCGTCAGTTGTCTTGGCTGGGTCAGGGAAGTATTTTCCAGGCGCAACATCAATCGCATCAACATCGAAGCGATGAAGCAGCTGGGCTATAGCCTCATCTTCAGCAGCATCCCAAGCGATGTTGGATATAGCCAGCCTCATGCGCTCGCTCCCGATTCAGATTTGATCGTAAGTGCCTCTGACTGCGCGTAGGATCTAACAGCCTGGATGGTTTCACGCGAGTTGTATTGGTAATGTCCAGAGGTACCAAAAAGATGTGCGTGCTTAGTGCGCATGTCATAGGTAGCAGAGGGATTGCCCAAGACCTGGTCAAATGGTCTGCCAAAACCTTGTTTTGAGACCTCTGCAACGCTGATGGGTTCGGCTGACAGGTGCACCAGCTTCAAACCAGCATTGAGAGCAGTTTGAATGTCGTACCAGAGATTGACCATCGGGTAAAACTGGAAAACACTTCGGCTATCAATCGCGCGGAGATTGTTATTATTTAAGAAGTCGAAAATAACGTTCTTACGCAATCCAGGACCGACCAATCCAGGAAGCCTCACGATTAGATGGTTAGGAAAATTGCTCTCGACAAATTTTTCCAGTAGGCGGCGATGTTGGCCGTAAGCATACAGCCCTACTTCATCAACAGTTGTACCCTCGTCAACGCCGAGTGGGGTTTTGAATACATCGACAGTGCTGATCAGGATAAAAGTTTTGCATTTGACAGTTTTTAAATGTGCGATCAGCCCCTCGATTTTTTGAAGATCCGCTTCGGGTTCCTGGTTGGCTATCCATTTTTGAGCAGCGGCGCCAGCGCAGATAACTGTCTCGAACGATTTGCACTCGATTTCACTGATATTGGTTGAGCGATAAAGTGAATGGAAGAGCCCTTGCTTTAAAAGTGTTGAGCCGACGAAACCAGAAAATCCAATAAGTGCATTACACATTCCATAACCTCAATTGTATTTGGGTAAACAACAACAGAAAGCTATAATTTTTCAGCATCTAACTTTTCCAACACATCGTAAATATTATCGATTTTTCCACCCAGCACAGAGTAACACCCAGGCAATTCAGTGTGTTTCTCAAACAGGATGGGCCTTCCATCATCACTTTCATTCTTCACTAAAATAGTTTTAACCTCGAATAACGAGTCAACATATTTAGCATCCAGCACAGCAGGCATATACCGTGCCACATCCCTCACCATACGATCTACCCTTGTTTCACGGCCATAATCAACCAATGATTTATATGGGTCAATACCTTGCTGGTCATTCCAGTGCAGGTGCGGAGTATAGCGAACATGGGTAAGTGTATGCATCCCGCTAGCCGGAAATGGCATCATTGAAAAGAAAGGCCCATCCATCAGCGTGATACCTAAGCCTTGGAGAGCCGGAGGAGCCTGCATGAGTGCCATTTCCGTGATTTCCTGTTTGAGGCCAGTGCGCGTACCCCGAAAATCACCCTTGAACTGATTGAGTCCGCTATAGGTACAGTTGAATACATAACGGCATGAGATTATCTCCTCAGCTCCCTGTTTTGGTTTTGCTAAAACACGCAATGTATCGTTCAATCCTTTCGAAATATCGGTAATGCGCGTCTCCAAGCGGGTCTGTACACCACATTCTTTTAATTCCCGCTCAGCCCAACTTGCCAACTTTGTTGAATCGAATGCATATTCTTCGACAAGGAATACTTCTTCGATTAATCGAGGCTCAAATAGCTGACGCAGCGTTTGATCTGCCGGTTCGATCTTGGCTCCAATTTCCTTGCAGAAGCGCACAAATTGTTTGGCAGTTACTTTAGAGTTGCGACGTGCAATGCCATATAGCTTGGTGAAATCCTGCACCACTGCATCCGGCCAGTCACGCACGAATTTGGGCAGATTGACCCTACTGCGATACGCTGTCGTAAAACTACGAGGATAGTGATAACCGTTGTGAACGCGGGCTTGATTGTTATAAGAGGCTCGCGTTAACAGCGCAGATTCACGCTCAACAAGAAGAATACGCTTAAGACCTCGCTGTTTAGCGAGGTAAATAGCAATGGCTGCTCCGTAAAATCCGCCACCTATAATGACTACATCTTGATCCAAAATTTGGTCTGACATCAAGCAAATCGTTCAGAGTGAGCCGTCAGTCTTATGTGGCTGAGAGGTTGCCTCTTCGATATTCAGCTTTTCGCGACGGTTCATTCGTGCGCTGGTGAATTCCTGTCCAACATGATAGAGCGGTCCTTCGTTCTGCAGACTGACCATGTTTAAAATGTATTCACCCAATACCAGCAGAACCAGCGAGATCAGAAAAAACATGCCAGACTGTTGTAACGATAACGTAACCCATCCTGGAGAAACATTGGATTTCCAGATAAAGACCGCAATCACATAGATTGAATATATTAGATTAGCAACAGCGCCAAATAAAGAAAGCATAGTAACAAGCCGCATCGGAGCACGTGTTGTTGAAACAAGTAGTCGCATGCCGCGTTCGATACTTTCACCCAGGCGTTTTGTGTGCGATACCTTTGGTGCTGAGCTGTATTTTAGATGGGCACGTGCGAAGCCTCCAGTTGCTGGAAGATGGCGATATGTCATCGCTGGTTGAGGATGCTGAAGAATGAAGTTAACAATTCTCTTGCTGAGAACACGGTATTGCGGTGCCTCATTGGCCAGATGAATTCCGTTAAACCACTTGTAAAGCCAATTGAAAACCGAGTAAGCACAGCTATAAGCAAGGCTCTGAGTGGCTTTTTTTTCATTGCTGGCGAAGACGACATCAGCCCCGTTGACGGCTTTGTCCAGCAATTCAGGTAGAAAATTGATGTCGTCTGTTAATGGATCAATAACCGCAATAAAATCGCCCAACGCATTCTCCAGTCCCACCCAAGATGCAGTGTCTGCGTCCACCTCTTTGGTTAAAGCGTATACCTGCAAATTGGGCAACCCATTTTCTCCTGTGATCTTTTTCAGGACTGAAATGCTGTCATCATCGGATGCGTTATCAACAATAATTAGCTCGTAATCGCTGACTAGAGAGGAAATGCCAGCAGCTGTGTCAGATAATATTTGCTCAATAAGGACAGTCTGATTGCGCACAACGAACACAACAGAAAGAAAAACAGGAAAATACGCCATTTAAAAGTCCCTATAAATACCTACGGCACAGCGAGCGCAACAAACCAAGCTGTTTTACTTTTCGGAGGGATAGCCCTCTTTTCTCGATATTGCTCTCATCTAACGTCACCACCGAAAATGTTTGCGCAACAACTTACTCATTTAATAATCCTATTCAGTAGGTTCTTTGCACTATCTTTCCAAGTTATCCAGTGAATTCCTTCCGGAGAAGGTGTCTGGCTGTTCGTTGATAGTTTGATCCAGTGCTTGATTGCATGCATCAAATCACCTGGCTCAAATCCTTGGAAGTAGCTTGCGTGTTCTCCTGCTACTTCACGGAACACTGGAATATCTCGAGCAATAATCGGCAGATTGTGTTGTGCCGCCTCAATGAGTGGAAGGCCAAAGCCTTCACCTTCACTTGCTGCAATCAGACAGTTTGATGCGTTGTAAATTTTTTCGAGGTATTCATCGCTGATGCTCTCTAGCCAGAACAGGCGCCGATTGCGCTCCGTATGGCTGCATAATGCTTCGACCAAGGTTTCAACCATCCAGCCTTGCTTGCCTACGATCACCAGATTGACATCCACTCCTTGAACCCAAAGTTGCTCAAATGCAGCTAATGTTTGCTTTTGCCCTTTGCGCGGTTCAATGGTACCAACCATCAAAAAAGTAGGGCGACTGGTTAGCGCTTTTAACACTTGCACTGCATCAGATGGCAAGCCAGTTGTGGGAACTGACCCTGCCAAATCCGCTCCCAAGTGAAACCAACTTAGCTTAAACGGGCGCAAGCGATCAGGTCCAAATTCATTGAGCCATGCTGACATTTCATCTGCCACAGCGCGCGAGATACAAATTGCACCATCGGCTTTTGCCAAGGTCATCAGCCATGTTTCGTGGTTGACAGATGCACCATCTGGGAATGCGTTAGGGAGCAAAATAGGAAGCAAGTCATATACAACAAAATGAACCTGTACGCCGATATGCCGCAGATGCTGATAAAACGCCGCTTGCGACGGCACGACATGAGGTTGTAAGTCGAGCCCAAGGAAAATATCACCATTGAATGCCTCGACAGGCTCATCGTCGAGTACCTGATCAGGGCAGTTCAAAAACCGCAAGGTGAATTTCCGCGCGTAGCGATAGCCCGGCTGGTCAGTTGTCGCATAGACCGGTTCGACCTTGAAACCTTGCGGCGGATTGGCAAGCAATTCAGCCAGGACACTGCGAACTACTCGCTGAATGCCAGATTTGGCATCGCGCTGCACTAGCTCGGAGATGTCCACCAGTAACTGCCTTATGCCAGATGGGGGGCGATTTTGAGCGATACCCTGTGCCAGTGCCAACCACTCACGTTCGTCAGACGGCGCGCCTTCGATGCTGGCGATAGCTTTAATCAATCCATCTTTGCCGCATCGCGCTTGCGCGTAACATTTTTCGATGGCTTGATTATATTGATCGGCACAGGTGCGAGGGGCGTGCTGTGTCAGGATCACTTCTCGTGCTAGTGCGCTCAAAGTTTGACGTTTTTTCTCATCTTGCCAAAGGGTTTCCAGGGCATTGGTGAGTGCCGCATTGGCAAATTCGTCCGGTAACATCCATATAGCATCTGTTGGTAAATAAGCCATGGAACCGTTGGCATTAACGATGGTAGGTAGCCCATAGTTCATGCAATCCAGCACAGTGCCAGAGGTTTCACCACGCGAAAGGGTGCGTAGCTGAACCCCCATATCGGCGGCAGCCAGGTACTGACGAAACTGCGCAGTATTTGTCCAGCCGGTGATGCGTATACGGTCAGTGAGTCCACTTTTGCGAATCGTGGCGCATAGTTCCACGCCATAGTCGCCGCCGGGGTTTTCTCCAACGAACACGAGGAGACAGCGTTTGTCTTTGCTGAGCGGGGAGACTAACCAGGCCTCAAGCAAACGCTGGTTTAGTTTGGTCGGACCCAGCAACCCAAAGCTGCACACAACAAAAGCATCTTCTTTTATGCTGAGCGCTAGGCGGGATTCTGATCGCGCTACTGTTATCGTGGGAACGCGGAGGTGCGGAATTACTGTCCAATTTCTAGCAAAGCTTGCTCCCAACCATTGATTGGCAAGTTTTCGTGAGTTTTCTGAATGAACAATTACGCCGAGGCTGTTTTCGAGGACTGTCTTGTTGCAAGGGTATTTCCAAATTACATCAGCGGTATCCTTGGCATGAAAACGGTGTTGCACAGCTTTGTATCCATGACCATGATACAACTCGCGAGCCCATCCATTTGGGTTGATACCATGCACATCCATATGAGCAACAATCCCACTGAGGAAAAAGTCGTGCAACACTACAACACCAGGTATTTCGGCTAGCAAGTCAAACATATGTTGGTGGTAGTCAGAATTGCCAAAGTGGTACATCACTCGTTCGTAAGTGTGGTCATGAGTGGCAAACCAATCGGCACTTCGAATCGAACAATTAGATTTAATCCAGGGATCTGAACTCGTCTCCTGTACCGCAATGACATCAATGTCGTAGTAGCGGGCTAATTCAGGCAATAGCTCGACGCTGTAGTCGGCAATGCCGCTACGGCCAGGAGGCAGAGGTGAGATGTAGGCCAGCTTTGGTCGTTTTTTTGGGAATGATAAATTTTGCGGTGACTTTTGTCTCGCGGCATGAAGCAGCTCAAATGCTTTGCGCGCACGATGTGCGCACGCGTCCCATGAAAACTTCTTGGCTTGTTGCAGACCGTGATGAACCAACTCTGCGCGATAAGCACTATCGGTGAGTACATGAGAGAGCTTCGCGGCAATTGCCTTGTCATCATGCGGATCAAACAACGCGTCTTCCCGCCCGATTACCTCAGGCAGGCTGGAAGTGTTGGCGGCGATAACGGCTGCCCCGCAAGACATTGCCTCCAGTGCGGGCAGTCCAAAACCTTCGTGCCATGAGGGAAAGATGAAAGCTTTGCAAAGACAGTAGAGAGCGATCAAATCCTCTTCTGGTACAAATCCGGTGAGCACTACCTCGTTTGCCCCCAAGCCATGTTGTTTGGCCAACCTCGCCAACAGGTGACGGGTTTCGGGTTGAATGGAGCAGACGATGGCAAGTTGATGTTTAACACGCAACAATTTTGGGAGCAGTGCATAGGCACGGATCAGACCTTCAATATTTTTGCGATGATCGATCCCGCCGGTGTACATGACAAACGGCTGCAACAAGCCATAACGCTCCCGCACACTGTGTTCCGTTTTACTACTGATGTCGGTAGGTTGAAATTGTGGGTCGGCAGCTGTACCTACATTGATTGACCTGTCTTGCGGAAAGCCCAGATAAGCAATGCCTTCCTGGCGTGATGACTCAGAAATAGCCAGCAATAGATCAGCTCTTCTGAGTTGGTCCAGCTTATTTTCATACCATGATTCAACCACCGGGTTGTCCAGATAGGGTTTTCTGTTGATGAGCGGAATCAGGTCGTAAAGGCTCACCGCAGTGGGTATGGTTTGTGTGAATTGTCCAATGCTGGTTACGGCATCATCACCCAGCCCTTCAAACAGGCTGGTGATATACAAAATATCCGGCTGCAAGCTCGTCATGAATGCTTCACGGCATAGCTCGGCTGTTTTTCTGCGCCAGCTGTTGGCTGGATCCATGTGACACACTAGGTTTGGTGTATGCCAAACGCGAATATTATCCTGCGGCAAAATGCCGTCAAAGGCAGCACGAGTCGGCTCAATGGTATCTGGGAAAAGGCCATTGAGGGCGATGATGACTTCATGCTCACCTTTATTGCGGACGATGGCTTGTGTTAATGACAGCGAGTATCGACCAATGCCGCGTTGACAATTGCTGGCCTGCGCACCTTGCAAATCAATAACAATGCGCATCAGCGCGCCTCCCTGTTCTTCTCGATGACAGCCTTGAGGTCGGAGTAGATGCGGCGGGCGCTGGGTGTGAGGTGAGAATCAATCTGCGAAACGCCGATTGGATGCCGCAAGGAGGCGATGGACATCGGCATTTTTGTGTTTGCTAGTGCTATAGCTTTGAAATACGCTTTTAAAAATGGAAAATGTGCTAACAGCTTTATTGCGCCCACTTTAACTTTTGGATGATTATTGACGTATGCCAACGCGTGTCGCAATGTAAAACATGCCATACGACGTGGAGTGCTAAAAATCATGGCCACACCAGTATTGATTTTGTGTTTGCTCTGTTTAACCAGCAAAGCCGTTTCGCGCAACGGTACAGTCAAGCGCCATGAACGGCTAGCGTAAACTGCCTGCAGTTCACGGTTTACGCCATCAGCCATCGTCCACCAATGATGGCAAAGATGATTCAGCTCATCGATTTTGATCTTGGCGGCGTCCCACTCATTCTCAAGCCATTGGGCGCGCGCTTGGCTGGCGGTAAGTTCTTCGCTCTGGACAACCAACCGCGCACATGCTTCGGCGAGTTCGTTTTGCCCTTGAGCTACTTGGGCACCCAACTCTTGCTCGCGGGTAACGAGCGTCTGGCTCAGGCGCTGGACTTCCGCTTGGCCTTGGGTGACTTGAGCACCGAGCTCTTGCTCGCGGGTGGCGAGCGTCTGGCTCAGGCTCTGAACTTCCGCTTGGCCTTGGGTGACCTGCGCACCGAGCTCTTGCTCGCGGGTAGCAAGTTGGTTATTTA
>Ga0105048_10015221_pt1 | contig 11948 bp, 10 predicted proteins | sample MAT05_FD_78382 | JGI IMG/M metagenome (GOLD analysis project Ga0105048, IMG submission 78382) | Freshwater microbial communities from Lake Fryxell liftoff mats and glacier meltwater in Antarctica - MAT-05 | ecosystem: Environmental > Aquatic > Freshwater > Ice > Liftoff microbial mat | place...
AAAAACCAGTAGTATCAGTGTGGAGAATAATCGATCAGGTTTTGAAATGGCCACCCTGGACAACGACACGATCTCCAGAATCGACCTTACCAAACATAGTGCGCCCAAACAATTTATTGATGACAATTTTGTGGTGTTATCTGCGAAATGCCAACTTTCAAAAAGACCTTATTTAATAAAATACAGAAAAGTATTGAATCCATCGGCTATTGAAGGATTGGATTACACGACACGTATTTACAGGCTCGTCGGAGGCTTTCAGGTAGACAATACTATGTATGCTGAATTGAGTGATGATAATGGTATTCAGACTAAGGTCAACAGCGAAGAATTGCAGGGCGCACCTGCATGCCCGTGTTGCGGCAATCAATTCGGATTAGCATTATGTCAATGTGAAAAGATACATTGTATCGGCGATGAGGAAGTCAGTACATGTCCCTGGTGCGGTAACCAGGGCACTTATGCATCGGGACAAAGCGGATTTGATATTAACAGAACACAGGGATAGGAATACATGTCAGATACCAAACAATATATAGAAGCATTATTCAAGCAACATAACTTGACGGTTGCCAAAAATAAAGTCTCTTTATTTGCTGAATTTATAAAGGAAGAAATTAATATTGATGCGGTGACCCTGATCAAACAAAACCAACAAATGATGATGGACCAATGGAAGATAAAAAATAAAATTCAGGATATAATGGATGTCCGGCTGCAAATACCAAACGGCACAATGGGTAAATTATATGATGCGAAATTGGATATTCACAGCCTTGGAAAGGATATACGCAATATCGGATTTGAAGATCTGCTTGCGTATGGATTAGAGTATGATAGCAAGACCAGTATCCTATCCGGAACTCCTACCCAAAGTGGGGACTTTAAAATAAAAATGACGTTCAGTATCTTTGAAGATGCCGGAGATTCTTCACTTTATGAAAAGCAATTATCATTGATTATTAACGCAGATCCTAAATCATTATGGAAAGATATACCAAGCACAAAAACTGACCACAACTACTGGAAGCCTGATAATGTCTGTGATTTTCAAACATTAGGCGACAAACAAATTGTGGTTGCCTCTAAACGGGGAAGGAGCCATGCAAATGTCGGATCTTTCAGGGATGATGATTTTGCGTTCCGTCATCTACACGCAGGATGGAATATAGTTTGTGTCGCGGATGGAGCAGGCAGTGCTAAGCTTTCGAGAGAAGGATCAAGAATAGCTTGTTCAGAGATCATCGATTTTTTTGAACAATACTTTTCGAACGATGCAGAGCATGAGATTGACAGGATTATGAATAACTATCATACTGTCTCTTCCGGAAAAACCGAAAGCGTGCATTCAGAAGACAAGTCAGTTATTCATGAACATCAAGACGAAAACGAACAGAAACAGGAAATTCCACCGACCGGACCTGGTGATGGTTTAACCGGAAATACATTACAATCCTCACAGAAAGAAATAAGTAATTTTTTGTATACTATATTAGGGGCTGCGGCTTTACGGGCTCATAAGAAACTGGAAGAAACAGCTAATAAAATGGAGGTCCATTTAAAGGATTTTCATACGACCTTAATATTTGCCCTGTATAAAAAATATGAATTCGGGTATGCCGTCCTTACATTTGGTGTAGGCGATTGTCCGATTGGATTATTAAACAAAGAGTTGACTGAAATAACTCTGATGAACTGGTTGGACGTAGGTGAATTTGGGGGTGGAACAAGGTTTATCACCATGCCTGAAATTTTCAGCAGCGACAAATTTTCAACAAGGTTTGGCTTTAAATTAATTGAAGATTTCTCCTACCTGATGCTGATGACAGACGGTATTTATGATCCTAAATTCGTGGTAGAAGCCAATCTGGAAAAGCTTGAGAAATGGAAAGACCTGATCGAAGACCTGAAAGGTAATAATGAAGAAAAAGCCATAGTGGAATTCAATTCAGGTAATAAAGAAATTACGTCTCAGCTTTCCGCCTGGATGGATTTCTGGAGTCCCGGAAATCATGATGACAGAACATTCGCAATTGTATTTTAACATATTCTGATGGCCATAATAACTGTACGATCGATCATTAATGGAAACACCTATCAATATGTTGATACCGGCGAGCCTAAAAGCGGCACAGCCAAGAATGTATATTTCAGCCCTGATAGAAAATATGTCGTAGCTATTTTTAAGGATAAGCAGGATTTCAATCAAAAGGAACGATTAAAAAAAATCACGTCTGATTATTTAACCCGAATAAAAAATCACGAAGGCGCTGATTATTATCTTGAGGAAATTTACAGATGGCCCACTGATGTCATAGAAATAAACGGATTGACGGGAATCATTGTGCCGATTTATAATTCAAAATTTTTTTTTAAAAAAGGATATAGCAACCAGGACCTGATCAAGGGGGAAGAAAAAAATGGAAAATGGTTTGCAGGGGCAACCTTCAGGAACAAGGAATTTCCATTAAGCCTTGATCAGAGCGAATTGGGAACATGGCTGAACTATTTCCAGGTTTGCGTCAATCTCGCCAGGGGTGTCAAGAAAATGCACCAGATGGGATTATCGCATTCCGATCTATCTTATAATAATGTACTCGTAGATCCAGTAAGCGGTTCTGCCTGTATGATTGACCTGGACGGCCTGGTGGTTCCCGGAGTTTTTCCTGCAGAAGTAATAGGCACTGCAGATTTTATTGCGCCTGAGGTGCTGGCCACAAAGCATTTAAGCAAAACAGATCCGAATCGAAAACTACCAAACAGGTTGACGGATCTTCATGCATTGGCTTGTCTTATTTATATGTACTTATTACATCGTCATCCCCTGAAAGGAGGAAAAGTGCATGATCTTGATACGGAAAAAGATGACTTATTAAGCATGGGTGAGAAGGCTTTATTTATTGAGCATCCGACTGATAAAACAAACCAGATAAAAATAGCACAGGTAAAAAAATGGGACAAATACTGGGCAGATACAAAGCAATTATCTTATACCATAACCGGACCTTATCTAAAGGTACTTTTTGAAAGGGCCTTTATAGCAGGGCTGCACAACCCCATGAACCGCCCCACTGCCAATGAATGGGAAGAAGCATTGCTGAAGACAACAGACTTAATTCAACCTTGCAACAACAGCCTTTGCGGACAAAAATGGTATGTATTTGATAACACAAATACTCCGAAATGCCCCTTCTGCGGAACAAAACATCTGGGCACCTTACCAGTACTGGATTTGTATTATCAATTTAAACACTCTGTCTGGAGACCCGAAAATCACAGATTAATGGTCTATCATAACCAATATTTATTTCAATGGCATGTCAATAGGAATCTGACAAGGAATGAAAAGCTATCGCCTGCACAGAAAATACCTGTCGGATACTTTACCTTTCATAATAATAAATGGGTTTTAGTAAACCAGACACTATCTTCCCTAGTTGATAAAACGGAAAATAAGGATATTCCGATGGGTACTATGGTAGAACTCACGCATGGAAAGCAGCTCTTACTTTCTAAGGAAGAAGGTGGACGAGTCGTGGTAGTAACAATTGTAAATCAATAAAAACTGACTAAAAACTGTATCAAAAATCTGACTAAAAATGAATGAATTAATTGAACAATTTAATGTGCTTTGGAATGACATCATTAGTCATCCGGGAACCTCACTGGCGATCATCGGAAATCTGATCATCATCGAGAGTCTTCTTTCTGTAGACAATGCCGCGGTACTCGCTACCATGGTCATGGATCTTCCTCCAGACAAAAGAGAGAAGGCATTGAAATATGGGATTGCCGGGGCTTATATATTCAGAGGACTTGCCATGATATTCGCAGGATTTCTAATCCAATTCTGGTTTCTTAAACCTCTTGGAGGGTTATATCTTCTTTATCTTGTTTATGATTGGTGGAAAGGAAAACAAACTGAAACGAAGGAAGATGATTTATTAGATAAGAAAAGCAATTGGATTTACCGTGCAACAGTAGGTTCCTTAGGAACTTTCTGGGCAACTGTGGTGTTGGTCGAATTAATGGATATGGCTTTTTCTATTGATAATATTTTTGCTGCCGTTGCCTTTACACCTAATATGATCTTAGTTTGTACCGGCGTATTTATTGGCATATTGGCAATGCGTTTTATAGCTCAATGGTTTGTGAAGCTGATGGAACGATACAGCTTTCTGGAAACTGCGGCATTTATTGTGATTGCTATACTTGGCATTAAGCTGACACTTTCATTGTACGAGCACTTTTTTCCAGCAAGTCCAGTCAGTATTTTTCTCGAAAGTCATACTGCGGATATTTTAATTTCGGTATTAACCGTTTCCATATTTTTTATTCCTATTCTTTCAAGCCAGCTTTTTAATTATCCTAAAAAGAACATCTTGAAATAGAAATATCAGGAAAGAAGCAGGGTAACGACAATTTTGGATGAAGTCTCATTGCACCACTCAGGTTTATGCATTTTGAGGTTCCCATTCAAAAGAATAAGCATGGCAGAAAATTACCCTTGTCTTACATTTGCGTCATGAATAAAAACCTGATTTATTTATTGATCCTTTTAGGCCTTGGTTTTCTGACCTACTATTTTGTTTTTCTGGATAAAACTGAAAGATATGATACCAATGAAGCCAATTTCACAGTTCGCGATACAGCCGATATAACGATTATCTTGATGACCAATCAGAAGGGCGATAAGATTAAGTTTAGCCGGAAAAAAAATAGCGAATGGATTTTGAACGATTCCATGGAGGTGATTCAGCAAAAGGTAAAAGACCTGATGGAAGCAATGCATGATCAGCAACCCTTACAACCAGTGCGCCTGGGTTCTCATGATGAAGTAATCAGGAATATGAGTGCGAATAATACAAAAGTGGAGATCTTTACAAAAAAGGGTAACACTCACACATTTTATGTTTCTAAAATAACGGCTCCCAATAACCTCACCTACATGCTTACCGAAGGTGCCGAACGCCCTTATATTGTAAAACTACCGTTACAGAATATCTTCTTGGGACTCAAGTATTCCACGGATCTTAAAGACTGGCGTTCACGAAAAATCATGCATGCCAAAGCTGATGACATAGAGATGATCGATGTGACGTATAAAGATTCTTTGCAATACTCCTTTCAGCTTATCAATGAAAAAGGAAAAACCCCTGTGTTGACCGGCAACCAGATAAGTAGCAATCCATTGAATATCAACAGGGTGTATTCGTATCTGAGATTGTGGGACAGCCTTTATTGTCTTGGTTTCGAGGACAGGAACAGAATCAAGGATACGATTCTTAACAATGGAAGAGAACTGGCGACAGTGAGTATGAAATCAATCGGTAAGCCTTTACAGACGTTGAAGCTTTTCTTTAAACCAATTACAAAAGGCACAAAAGGTGTTCTGAAAGTCGGCAATGAGGAGTATGATTTTGATGTGTTTATCGGGTTTCTGAATAACAGGGATATGATCGTAATGACACGGAATTTTGCCCAAATCATGTTACGTTCCTACCCCGAATTTTTTGAGGCAGAACCTGCGCAGATTGAGCCAAAACGCTAAGTCCTCCCTTTATATTTTTATCGTCTACAACCAAGTCCCTATATTTGCATTCTCATGAATAAAGACCTTCTTAGTTACTTGATATTTATTGTTGCACTTATTGTCTCCTTTATCCTTGACCTCTTCGTTTTTAGCAAAAAGAATAAGGAAGTCAGTGTAAAAAGCGCGTCGTATCAATACTTGTTTTGGGTTAGTATTGCACTGGCTTATTTTGGATATTTATGGTTTGAATATGGCACGCATACCGCAATCAACTATCTTTCTGCATACTTTATGGAGATGTCTTTATCCATTGATAATATTTTTGTGTTTGTCCTGATTATTTCATCACTACAAATCCAGAAGGAGAGTGTGGGAAGAGTGTTGATGATTGGTGTTGTACTAGCCATCCTCTTACGTATCATTTTTATCAGTGTCGGTATCATACTCGTCAGTAAGTTCAGTTGGATCCTATATGTGTTTGGTGTGCTTTTAATCTTTACCGGATTTAAATTATTCTTTGAGAACCCGGAAGAAGAATCTGATGTAAAGGAAGGCATGGTGTATAAAATGATCAGGAAATACCTCAGGTATACCGATGAAGAACCGAACGGAAAATATGTCATCATTAAGCATGGCAAATCCTATTTCACCAAGATTTTCCTTGTTGTGCTGATGATAGGCATCACAGATATTATCTTTGCCCTTGATTCTATTCCTGCTGTGTTTGCGATCACAACAGACAATCTGGTCGTTTTCTCTTCCAACATTTTCGCGGTTCTCGGCCTCAGGGCATTATTCTTTATCTTGCAAAAAATGGCCGATAAATTTGATTATCTTCAACAGGGTATCGCTATTGTGCTAATCTTTATTGGTGCAAAAATGTTCCTCGAGATCATTCATATTCATTTCCCTGTTTGGATTTCATTGATCGTAATCGTTCTGTGTATTGGCCTTTCAATACTTTATTCATTGCATCATAACAGGATACAGAAAAAAAAGGCTAACAAGAATGATTAAAACGAGTGAGTTTGACAGCATTGTCAAAGGCAAACTTCTTTCCTCTGGAAATGAACACTTAATCGACAACCTGTTATTGGACAGTCGCAAGATAGCACATCCTGCAAGTTCTGTGTATATACCACTTGTTACAAACCGCAGAAATGCACACCAATTTATCGATGATATGTATAATGCAGGTGTCACTTGCTTTATTATCAGTGAAGACATTGATGTATCAAAATTTAAAAACTGCTGGTTCATCAGGGTAGAGAATACACTCACCGCCTTGCAACAACTGGTAGCCTGGCATCGTTCAAAATTTAATGTCCCTGTCATCGGAATTACAGGAAGTAACGGAAAAACCATCATTAAAGAATGGCTTTACCAATTGCTTGAGCCGGATCATAAGATTGTACGCAGTCCAAAGAGTTTTAACTCGCAGATCGGCGTTCCGCTTTCTGTCTGGGAATTAAAATCCGAATACACACTCGCTATTTTTGAAGCAGGGATTTCTCAGGCAGGTGAAATGGATCACCTCGAAAAGATCATTAAACCAACTATTGGCATCTTTACTAATATCGGAGAAACACATAATGAAGGGTTTCTGAATCTAAGGCATAAAATAAATGAGAAGTTGAACCTCTTCAAGAATGCATCTACTCTTATTTATTGTAAAGACTACCATGAACTACATGATTGCATTCTACAGTTTTCGACACAATTAAAAAATAATATTGATAAGGACCTTCAACTCATTTGTTGGAGCCGTAAAAGCGAGGCAGATCTGTTTATTACTTCAGTAGCTAAAACGGGAAATATTTCTCTGATCAATGCAGTTTTTGAAGGAAAACAAATATCTATACAAATCCCGTTCACGGATGATGCCTACATCGAAGACAGTATTCATTGCTGGATGACGATGTTGTTTTTCCAGATTCCTAATGAGATCATTATGCAACGTATGCAGAAACTGGCGCATATTGCCATGCGGCTTGAACTCATGAAAGGAATTAATAACTGTACCATCATTAACGATAGTTATAATTCAGATGTATCGTCGTTTACCATTGCCCTTGACTTTTTGGCACAGCAAAACCAGCACGAACATAAAACTGTGATTCTTTCAGACATTCTTCAAAGTGGCCGTGATAATGAATTGTATGATGAAGTAGCGGAACTACTCAAACAAAAAAAGATTAAAAGACTGATCGGGATTGGTGATTCGATCTTTAGGAATAAAAGTGTCTTTCGACTTAACAGGAAACTCGATTCAACATTTTATAAAACAACGGATGAATTTCTTAATGCTATTGACACGAGTTCTTTTGAGAATGAAAGTATCCTGATCAAAGGTGCACGAAAATATGAATTTGAAAAGATCGCCAAACGACTGGAGGAACGTATCCATCAAACCGTCATGGAAATTAATCTGAATGCACTTGTTCAGAACCTGAATACCTATCGATCCTTACTAAAAAAAGAAACGAAGATCATGGCTATGGTCAAGGCGTTCTCTTATGGTAGCGGAAGTTTTGAAGTCGCTAATAAGCTTCAGTACGAGGGAATCGACTATCTCGCTGTTGCCTACACCGACGAAGGTATTCTGCTTCGCAAAAACGGGATCGAATTGCCCATTATGGTCATGAATGCAGACGACAATACGTTTGACCTACTCATCGAATGGAACTTAGAACCAGAGATTTATAATATGCGTTCGTTGCTTAAAATTCTTCAAACGGTTCAGCATGCCGATAAGATCCTTTACCCAATCCATATCAAACTGGACACAGGAATGCATCGTCTTGGCTTTGAAGAAGAAGAACTCGACAGTCTGATAGAGATATTACTTACGCATAATGAACTTAAAGTAGCCTCAGTGTTCTCGCATCTTTCGGGAAGTGAAGAAGCTGAATTGGATCAGTTTACAAAGATGCAAGCAGCACAATTCAAAAATATGACGACAAGGCTGATAGAAAAACTGGGTTATCCTTTTTTGATGCATCTCTGCAATTCGTCCGGCATTGTACGTCATCCTGAATTACATTTTGATATGGTACGATTAGGGCTTGGATTATATGGTTTCGATAGCAGCAGTAAACTGAACAAACAACTGAAAAATGTAAGCCGGTTAAAAACGATTATTTCTCAGGTGAAACATGTTCCTGTTTCGGAAACGGTAGGTTATAACAGAAAAGGTATTCTTAACCGCGATACTATTATAGGAACTGTTTGTGTGGGCTATGCAGATGGCATTCCGCGCCGTCTTGGAAATGGCGTCGGACGTATGCTGATCAATGGCAAAACAGCGCCTATTATCGGGAATGTTTGTATGGATATGTGTATGTTGGATATTACTGATATTCCGGATGCAACCGAGGGCGAAACCGTCATTGTTTTTGGCGAAGAATTACCAGTAACTGAACTAGCAAAATGGGCAAACACCATTCCATATGAGATTTTGACGGGTATTTCTCAACGGGTGAAAAGGGTTTATTACGAGGAGTAACTTGTTATTCCAAACGCCCCATTTCATATTCCCTTTCTACTTTACAGATTCTGACTTTATACCAGTCGTACCATTTCTCACGCCCCATTTTTTGTGCAAATAAATGGTCGGTTTGTGCCTTCCATTTTTTTATACTTTCAAGCGAAGCCCAATAAGAAACAGAAATCCCAATCTCACTTCGTGCACTTTCAAAACCAAGATAACCTTCCTGTAGTTTTGCAAGCGCTTCCATACTATCAGCCATTTCGCTATAGCCTTCATCACCTTCATGCCTTGTGGAAGTAAAGATTACGGCGTAATAAGGTGTTGCATGCATTCAATAAAATTATCGGTTTATCAGAGATTTTCCAGTGAAGCGAAATAAAAAATTATCACCGATCAACCATACAATTCAAAATGGATTTGCTTCTTATCATACCCCATTTCTGCCAGGTTATGTCTTGCCTCATCAATCATATTTTTCCAGCCGCAAAGCAGGAAGTCGGCCTGCTCTTTTCCCTGTGCGAGTTCCTTATAAATATCATGCACATAACCGGTCCTGCCATCCCAATGCTCTCTCGATAACGTTGGGATATAATGAAAGTTCGGCATCTTCTCCTGTAGTGAATTCAGCTCATCAAAATAAAGAAGATCCTGTTTGGTACGCGTACCGTAAATGAGATAAATATTTTTGGCAGAAATCGCATGATTAAAAATATGCGTCGCCATGCTTCTGAAAGGGGCTATTCCGGTTCCTGTGCAGATCATAAAATAATCGTGCTCAATCTGCTCATGCAAAACAAATACACCGGCTGGACCACGAAGTGTCAACTCATCACCGATATTAATATTCTGCCAGAGATAAGGCGTTCCTACTCCATCTTCTACCAGCACAATCACCAGTTCAAAGGTATTGCTGCCATCCGGTGCGGAGGCAATCGAATAACTGCGCCATCGTTTATTTTTCTTTTCATGAATAGGTAGATCAAGGGTCACGAATTGTCCGGGCTTAAAATTAAAGGTCTCCAATTCCGGTATCTGAATAAAATATCGCTTCGTACTTGGTGTTTCATCAATGATATTGACGACTTTCCCTTGTTGCCATTCGAGGTTCATAATGAATGTTTAAGTGTTAAAAATACAACGAATTATTTTGAAAAGAGAATTACAGCGAATGAAATGTGGGGGATGCAAACCATCCCCTCGCGTAGAGACGTAATGCATTACCTCTCTACCAACGACCAACAATTTATTTTCATGCTAGTTCCTTTCCCCTTAATTTTGCTAGCATGGAAACGATCATCAATAAAGTAGCAGAAAGCGGTATTATTACACTCAATCTTGAAACATTCCTACCTCAAGAGGAGATCATTTTCGACCTCAAACCTTTCTTGTTCATGGAACTGATATTGAAGGAAAAAGATTATCGTGCTGCCTTATTAACGCACGACTGGACACTCTACAAAGATAAAGATGTGATCCTCACCTGTAGTGCCGATGCCATCATTCCGGTTTGGGCCTATATGCTGGCAGCTTCGTATTTGCAATCCGTGGCTAAACGAATTGTAATGGGAACACCTGAACAAGGCCGTAAAGAATTGCTTCTCGATGCCATCAAAGAGTTAGATCCTAGTCATTATACAGACCAGCGGGTGGTCATTAAAGGATGCGGCGATATTCCAATTCCAGATGAAGCCTATGCCATGATCACGGCTAAATTAAAACCTGTGGTAAAAAGCATCATGTATGGAGAACCTTGCAGTACAGTTCCTATTTACAAAAAGAAAATGATCTGATCGTTTTCAAAATAACCTCCATCTAAAAAAATATTATATGCCTACAAAAGCCATTGTACTTTTCATTTCTTTTTTTTCCTTCTTTCATGGCAATGCACAGGAAAATTCACGTTATCGTCCTGAATTGAATAAAGAGGTGTCTGCCAATTTCTTTCAACCCTTGAATATCACTACACCAGATGTTCCTAATTCATTTACCTTATTTGGCGAAAAAATGCCGCTCGACTTGATGGATGTCCGCGAACGTTTCGACAGAGAATTACTTGTCAATACCTATATGCAAGGCTCTACGGCCTACATTATCAAACTCACTACACGCTGGCTTCCGATGATTGAAGAAAGACTTGCCGCGAACGGATTACCTGATGATTTTAAATACCTCTGTGTGGCAGAAAGTGCGCTGCAAAATCAGACTTCCCGTGCAGGTGCTGTAGGCTTCTGGCAATTTATGAGTGGCACCGCGCCGACTTACGGTTTGTATATCGATAATGAAGTGGATGAACGTTACAACGCGGAAAAAGCAACAGACGCTGCCTGCAAATATCTGCGTGCCGCGTATAACAAATTTGGCAGTTGGACCTCAGCCGCGGCTTCCTACAATTGCGGTATGGGCGGCATGAACAGCGCCCTTACAGCACAAGGAGAAAGTAGCTTTTATAACGTACTTCTTCCTGAAGAAACTATGCGTTATATCTTTAGAATTGCAGCTCTGAAATATCTTCTATCCAATCAACAGAAAATGGGCTTCAATTTAAAAACAGATGATACCTACAAACCACTTAAGGTGAGAAAAGAAATGGTCTCTTCCGGTATTGGCAATCTGGTTGCTTACGCAAAAAGCAATGGCACGAATTATAAAACATTGAAATACCTCAATCCATGGATGCGGGATAAAACGTTGAATAATACGAAAGGAAGGAGCTATACTATTTTTCTTCCTCTTAACTAGTCTGGTATGCTTCATTAAGTAACGATAGCGTGAGGATAGTAGCGGAAATCCTTTTGTTGGCAGTAAGCACTAAAGACGCTATTAAGCTAAATATGAATGATCCGGATCTTTCCAAATTTTATTAAAGACACAAATTTTATCTATAATTTAAAATACAACGCTTACATTTATTTAATCTTAAAACAA
>Ga0105048_10015222_pt1 | contig 11948 bp, 10 predicted proteins | sample MAT05_FD_78382 | JGI IMG/M metagenome (GOLD analysis project Ga0105048, IMG submission 78382) | Freshwater microbial communities from Lake Fryxell liftoff mats and glacier meltwater in Antarctica - MAT-05 | ecosystem: Environmental > Aquatic > Freshwater > Ice > Liftoff microbial mat | place...
AACTATTTCGCCGATCTACTCGAACGCTTTGCCGCCAACCCACGGCTCGGCACGGCCAGCGGCAAGTGCTGGATCCCCGTGGGCGAGCAGTGGGTGCCTGAACGTTCCGGCGATGAGTTTTCCCACGGCGTGGCCAAGCTCTACCGGCGTGAGTGCTTCGAGGAAATCGGCGGCTTCGTCCACGAAGTGATGTGGGACGGCATCGATTGCCATCGTTGCCGAATGTTCGGCTGGGAAGCGGTGAGCTACAGCGACCCGGATCTGATCATCCATCATTTGCGGCCGATGGGTTCGTCGTTTCGCAGCATTTATCACGGTCGTCTTCGCTGGGGGCGTGGTCAGTACTTCATGGGCACGCGGTTCTCGTACCTCCTGGCCATCACGGCCTACCGCATGGTCGAACGACCCTGGATCATCGGCGGACTCTGCATCCTAGGCGGCTACCTCGGTGCGGCGATCCGGCGAGCACCGCGATACGAAGACCGCGCGTTCCGCTCGCACCTCCATCGCTGGCAAATGCGCGGACTGTTTCAACGCGTTCGCTCAGGAATGCAGCGGGTATTCGCGAGCGTCACTTTCCCCAAAAGTAGCGAAGTCAAGTATGCAGCGATTCAGGTGAAAATGTGATTACTGTCGCTAAGCTTCGTCGATGGACGCCGACTGGCAATAGCAGACAAAGCCTGTTCGGCGTTGGCTGGATGACACTCGCCCAGGGCGCGGGGATGGTGATGCGCCTCGGCAGCAGCCTGATCCTCACGCGGTTGCTCGCGCCGGAAGCCTATGGAACAATCGGCCCCGCACTGATCCTGCTCGTGACTCTCGAGTGGTTCTCGGACCTGGGTTTGAGGCAAGCTCTGGTGCGCGATCCACAAGGTGGAACCACGGAACTACTGAATGCCGGTTGGTGGATCGGATTGTCCCGCGCTGCAATCCTGGCCGCCATCGTCGCCGGGCTGGCTTTCCCGCTTCAGAACTTTTACGAGCGGCCCGAGCTTGCTGGCCTGTTATTGGCGCTCGCATTCCTACCGATTCTGCAGGCACTGCGTAGCCCCGGTTTGCCGACCCTGCGGCGCGAGATGAACTACCGCGCCCTGTTCCTACTCGAATTGGGTCAGATGATTGCGAGCATCGGCTTCACTCTAGTTGCCGCATGGATCACCCATTCTGTCTGGGCGATTGCCATCGGCATCCTCGCCGGTGCGGCATTCGAGGTACTGCTCTCGTACTGGCTCTGTCCATTTTGGCCGAGCAGGAGTTGGGATCGTTCGTGTGTCCGCCGTCTGCTCACCGTCAGCCGGCAGGTGATGTTGAATACATTCGCAATGGCACTGGTGATTAATTCGGATCGTTTGATCGGCCTGCGGTTGATCAGTGTCGAAGAGATGGGCCTTTACACCGTGGCGTGGGGCCTGGCGAGCGCCTTTGATTCCCTGATCTGTCGGGCTTGCGATGTCTACTACTCGCACCTCGCCCGTACGCCGGAGGCCTCGCGGAAAGTCCTTCACCAGCGAGTTTGCTACCAAGTCGCGATGTTCGGCGGTCTGGCTTTGACGATCGCAGTTGTTCTCGCACCCTGGCTTCTCCGCAATTTATATGACGCGCGCTACGTCGGCGTCGGGGTGCTATTCGCGGTGCTGATTGCTCGCTTGATACCCCGCGCGCTGGGGCAGATACAATTTCAACACCTGTTGGTTCGTGCCGAAATTCGTATTGCGACGCTATCGTACCTCGCGGCACTTCTGGTCGAAGCTGTGCTTTTGATTCCCCTGGCTCACGCTCACGGTGCGCTGGGTTTGGCCCTGGCTTCGCTCGTGGCGATTGTTGTCGTCACGGGGGTGCAGTCGTTGTTTCTCTGGACCCGGGGCCAGAAGCTCCTGCCATGCGCCGTCGCATTTGGCTGGACGTTCGGCTCGCTCGCGCTGCTCTATTGGCTTACATAAAATCTGGAGACTCGATGAACCTGCCTTGGTGGACGAAAACGCTTGCCTGCCCGAACTGCCGGTCGCCGCTCCACGATCTGTCGTTCTGCGGCGAGTGCAAAACCGTGTATGAAATTCGGGATGATCTACCCTCTCTGATGAATGCCGAGATGACGTGCGAAGTGAAATTTCAGTACGCACCGCGAAAGCACGCGGTCGCCGATCAACTTGCCCGCGCCCTTGCCGAACCGCTGCGTTATGAAGGGCGCGACGCCCTGCCGTATCACCTCGATTCGGCCCATGCGCGATGCATCGCGAATCAACCGCCGGGGCGAAGCGTGCTGGAGATAGGCTGCGGCGGCGGACAGAATCGGCATTGGTTCGAGGGAAAAGGCCATCGCTATGTCGGTACGGATGTATCGCGAACACGTGTCTTCGATTGGCTACAAAAATACGGCGGTGCCGATTTACTCTGCGATGCTCACTTCCTGCCATTCCAGGATCAACAGTTCGACATCGTCTATACGGCTGCAACGGTCGAACACCTCGCCTGTCCATTGCTTGCGCTCAAGGAAATGTTCCGCGTGTTGAAGCCCGGCGGATACTTGCTCAGCAATGTGTCCTTCCTCGAAGCATGGCACGACGACAGCTACTTCCACATGTCGCCGCTCGGCGTCTGTGAATTACTGGCCGATGCTGGCTTCACCGTCGAGAATGTTTGGCCGGGCCGCAGATATAGCGGCTTCACAGCAATTCCATCAATGGGTTTTCGCGGACCGTTCAAGTTGTTGCGATACGTTGGTCGCGGCCTCCACGGCATGTACCGATTGCAATGCTGGATGCGCAACCGCTTGCGCGGCTTTCGCGGTCTGCCACTTGAATCCTCGATCCGCCAGCAGGCGGTTGTGGCCGGAGCGATCGACTGGATTGCACGGCGCGAAGGAGCATCGCCATGAATAAAGTTTCGCTCGTTTCCGCCATTACTCCAGACTGGTCGCGCGAGCGTTGCCAGCGTGGGCGCTGGGAACCATCGCGCCGCTTGCTACGGTCGATACGCCGCTATCAACACTGGCGTCGCCGAGGTCTGCTGGGTCGTCCGCTGGCGATGGGTTGTCTTTTGCGCTATCGTATTTGGAGCATCATCACCGGCGCCGAGATTCCGTTGAACGCGAAGATCGAGGGCGGCTTGTTGCTGCCGCACCCTAATGGTGTCGTGATTCACCCGGATGTGCAAATCGGTCCGAACTGCCTGATTTTTCAGCAGGTGACACTGGGTACCGGCGGCCCGATCCCCGGCGTGCCGAGGATTGGTGGCCACGTCGATATCGGCGCGGGAGCGCGCATCCTTGGCGGCGTAGTCATCGGCGAACACGCTAAGATCGGCGCGAACGCGGTGGTTCTGGATCATGTACCAGCGGGCGCCACAGCCGTGGGAATTCCGGCCCGGATCATCAGCAGCGGATGCACCGCGAAGGAAAATTTGTTATGTCGATGATGCCACAGAATGCCTTCGTCGTTAACGGATCGAAACCGGTCGATGGGTGCGATACCGTTACCCAACATGGCAATGTTGGCATTCGCCAGAACCCATTTTCGGAAGCGGGACGATTACGTGTGCTGGAAAGCGAGCACTACACGCTATTGCTGCGCGGCCATTTCTACTCCGATGCGGCAGCCACACTCGAAGCTGGCGAGAATCTAGGACTGCTACTTCAAGAAATGATGACACGCGGTTCGTTCGCCAAAGCGTTGCCGATCATCACCGGCGGGTTGTACGCCTTATTCGTCATCGATCGCCGCACTGGCGCGATTCAGGCCGTGGTAGATCGCACCGGGTCAATGCCGATCTACTTTCGAGACCACGCCGGCCGAACAGAGTTCTCGAACAATCAGTTCGTATTCGGCGCCGCCACATCCGAACTGGCGATGTGCGAATTCCTCAAGTATGGCTACCTCCCGTTTTCGGAATCGCTCTTCGAAGGCGTTCAACGGATCGGGCCTGGGGAGATTGTCTCGTGGGAACCGGACAGATCAGCGGTTCGCAATCAGGTCTTCGCCAGCAGTTTCACATACCTGCCTCCCGATCAGCGGATTCAAAAGCCTGAAGAAGCCGCCGAGCGGCTGGCCACAATCTTCGATCGCTATTTCTCGCGCCTTGGCTCCGGCCATGGCGTTAGCGGTCTCAGCGGTGGCTACGATTCTCGCCTCATCGCCGCTTACTGTGCGGAGAAGGATGTCGAATTCTTCAACTTTGGCCATCCGTATTCCCGTGAAGTTCAAATGGCCCAACGGGTAGCGAATCGCCTTGAACAGCCGCTCCTTAGCTTCTCCATTCCGGACGATGCCATCGCTCAGCATGGTGATCGCTTCTCAAGCGCGATGAGTTCTCTGGACAGTTTCGAAGATGCTCACATCCTGGAAATGATCGATCGCGCCATCGAAGCGAAGGCCGCTTATGCGATGGATGGCTTCTTTGGAGATTCGGTCCTCGGAAGCAACTACTTTTACAAGCTGGCCCTCGGCATTCGCGCCATGTTTCCGGGCAGGCACTCGATACTGTACGAAACGGCACTTCACCCCTCGGTGGATTACGTCGACAAGTTTTACGAGAACAAGCGTGCCGTGCCCGATGCTGAGCTCCGCGGCCTGATGACCGGCGAATTCCGAGAAGCGATCCGTGCCATTGCGGCTCCGATTGTCGAAAGCCATCGCGCGAAGTGCCCGACCCATGAGGATCTTTCTGAAAGCCTCACTTACACGTTTCGTGCGAGCCGGCTGATCGCGGGCGGGCCGGTCGCCATCGGATCGGCCACACTCTGTGCCTGCCCGTTCATGGATCGCGATGTGTTCGAGACGGCGATGAATTGCGCCAAGCAGGTACGGGCCGGCGACCGCCTCTACAACGCCTTCTGGCGACACAGATTCCCGAAGCTCGCGGACATTCCCAAGAGCAACACCGGCGGTCATGCGGCAAGTAGCGACTGGCGCTATCGACTGACTCACCTGCAAACTGCCATCCAGCGCCGGGCGATCAATCCTGGTTTGAAGCGCCTCACAGGAGGGCTTTGGGATCGCACCGAAAGCTATTCATCCACGAAAACCTACATGGCGAACGCTGCCAACGTGAAGTACATGCAGAGCCTGGCGGCTCGTAATGCTAGTCGGTTGCCTCAACGCATCGCCGATGCACTCATCAGCGAGTTCACTGCGGGTACTTTGCACCCGCTCGTTTCACTTCGACTGGCCACTTTGCTTGCTTGCCTCGGCTGAGCCTTCACGTTGTTCTTCAAGCAGGGCTTCTCCAGGAGATACCAACTCACAGCCGCCAGTAACGCGGTGGGCGGGAACGCTGCCAGGAATAGTGTCGTCGGAGATAGTTCATTTCCGAAATGATGCACGAGTAGTTGCTGAATTGGGAACGCGTAGAGATAGATACCGTAGGAAAAGTCACCATGTCGGGCGAAGCTGTGAAGCCGCGGTATCGGCAGGTAGGCGAAGTAAAACAGCACGTACGATCCGAACAGTGGGATCGCCAGCGGCAACAGTTTGAATTGCGGAAATACGGTGCAGAACGTGAGCACCATTACGGAGATCGCGAACCATCGTGGCGTGTAAGCAATGCGATCGCGGTAGAGGTAGAGCAGCGTACCGGAGAGGAGGCATGACCCAAGCCGGGGCCAGTGCTCCGGGTCACAATAGAGCCAGGCCAAGCTCCCGCCGGGAATCTTGACGTGGAAGAGTGATTGTGCGACGAAGGTGGCCATCACCAGCATGAAGACGCCGAGTACGACGCGCCGATAACGGAACAAGCCAAGCCAACCGGCTCCCGCAAGGACCACATAGCAGACGACTTCATAGCGAATCGACCAGAGCGAACCGTTAACGGCGGGAATTGGCAGATCCGAGAAAACCCTCGGCAACCGGGGGTTGAAATTGATGGTTGTCGCTAGCAGTCGCGTCGCCGAGAACTCCTGCCAGTATTCTACTGACGAGGTCGCGATCTGTGGTGCAACAATGAGCGATCCAAACATTACTGCCACGATGAAACCGGGATATATGCGAAGGGCTCTCTTGCGAAAAAAGCGAGCTAGCCCTCGACTGCGTTCCCAACTCTGCACGATCAGAAAGCCGCTGAGGATGAAAAAGCCATTCACGGCAATCTCGCCACCAGTCGCCTGGCCACCGCTGATCCGCATCAGCGGTTCCCGTGCATTATTACCTTCGAGAAGTGGATACGCATGCGATGCGATCACCAGCGTTGCGAGGAAGAATCGGATCGCATCAAAGTTATTGTTGCGTCGCTCATCAAACATGCGAATCGCCTTTTGCGGGGTGGACCGAACTTTTAGTAAGCACCGCGACACAACACGACGGCCGGAACAGTCATGACCAGAAGGCGAAAATCAAGCCAAAGCGTGCGATTGCGGATGTACTCGATGTCCAGCAACACCTGCTCGTCGAACGGCAACTTGGCACGGCCTAGCACTTGCCAAAGGCAGGTGATTCCTGGTTGAACTGAGAAACGCAGGTGGTGATTGGGTTCGTACATCTTGACTTCTTCAGGCACCGGTGGCCGCGGTCCGACCAGGCTCATGTCGCCTTTCAACACGTTCCACAATTGCGGCAACTCATCGATGCTCAGCTTGCGAATGATCCGACCAATCCAGGTGATGCGCGGATCTCGCTTCAACTTAAACGTGATGCCCGAACCGTGGAGGTTCTCGCCCATCAGTGCCGCTTTCAACTTGGGAGCATCCGTCCGCATCGAGCGAAACTTATAGAACTTGAACGGCACACCGAACCGGCCGATCCTGCTCTGCGTAAACAGGACGGGGCCGCCATCATTCAACTTGATCAGGACCGCGACTAGCAACATTAATGGCGAGAGCAGAATCATCGCCACCGTCCCAATCAAGACATCGAGTGATCGCTTGGCTTCCAGGGAATGCAGACCCTGGTGCAACTGCGAACTCCATAGGTATGCGCTGTTGGAGTGGAGTGCCAGCCTCGTGACCGGCGAATCCGTTTGATATCGGTTCATGGAAAACATCATCGAAGCACCTCCGTGTTGATTGGTGTGTCGGTCGAAATAGTATGTTTCGTGGCAAAATGCATCGGCGTGGTATCTTCGTCCCGGGGATTTTGGGTCAAATAAACGATCTCGTCGTTCGGCAGTAATTTCGGTTGTGCAGGCTCGCTGTGAGTCCCGGCAAGCACCAGGATTACCAGGAGAAGCAGACCACATGAGACTGCGAGCGGGGCCAGCCACTCGCGGCCAGCCGCTGCTCGCACGGTGCTCGCGGACAGATACACAGAGGCCTCGCCTCCGCTGAATGTCTGGAGGACGCGTAACTGATTGGACTGACCTTGAAGGCGACCGCGCTCTGCTTCGGCATGCTCCACCCGCCACAGAATCGGCGAGCCTTCCTTCTGCAAACCGAGCAATTGCTCCATCCGTAGCAGTGCCGATTGATGCTCGGTTTCGAGTGCCGCCAACTCTGACTTGTAGTTCAACTGCTGAAGATCAACATCGAGTTTTTTACCTAGTGCCTGATTCAGAATCGGTTTAACCGCGCGGTCAAGATTCAACAGATCCTGCTTCAGTTCCAGGACCTTATTGTTATCGTTTACCTGCGCTTCGAGCACGGCGACATCAGCCTGGACGATGTCACATTCCGCCTGACTGCAGGCACCCGATTTCACCAGATCTTTAATCCGGTCTCGCTGACGCAGTTTCACTTCCAGCCGGGCCTTCGCCTGGTGAATTCGACGCTCCTCTTCGATCATCCGCTGGATGCGGTCAGGCGTCAGTGTGGTCGCGTTGGCTACGTTCAAACCTATCTCGCGATCCGACGAGAGCTCATCGATCGTCTTGTCGAGTACTTTCATTTGTGCTCGGCAATTGTTTTCGTTGCGGCGTGCCAGAGCGATGGCCGCTCTCAAGTTGGTGATATCAGACTTCAACGCGCGGATCTCATGGGGCAGATCCAACAACTGATGCTTACGGTTGAACGCTTCCATTTCCCGATGGCTGGTCAGGATTTCAATGTTGCAAGCGGCCAATGCGGCTTGAAAATCCTGGGATCGTTCTTCTGTCCTTTTGCGACGCAGCTCCCCGGCTCGAACGACGAATTGCTCCAACACGCGGTTCAAAATCGCCGTTCCATCGCCTTGACCACGCCACTTCAGCGAGACGACGACCATTGGTGAACCCGCCGGGTTTTTCACATCGAGTCGGTCCGCGAGTGTGTTTGTGGAGATGTCGAGATGTTCGAGTTGCGCGACTGCTTGCATACTCTCCGGTGCCTTGACCAGACTGACCAGGCTTTTCAGGTCGTTCGTCGGAAGTAGCAACCGACTCGTCTCGGCGGACGGAAGCGGGGTGTGCAGGATGGTTCCGGTGTACTCGTGCCTATCGGCATAAAAATGCCACGTCGCGTAACCAGCCACGAGTGAAAGAATCACTCCGGCAATCGCCCAGGGCCATCTGGTTCTAATGGCCGATCGCACATGGTGTGTCACCTCGCCTGGCGATCGTGGGGCATGGGAATTCGCGGGCTGTGTTGAAGGCAAGCGTCGCATGGCTTGTTCCCAGTCAGTGGATAGAGGTTGAGATCGGTCTGAGTCTTTCAAGCAACGACAGCGTGCATGTCGGCTTGCTTGGTCCGGGAATAATCTGTCGCGGCTTGCTCAATCACGCTCTCGACTCGCTCCGCACAGTGCTTCCAGGTGAAGTGGTTGTGAGCCCACTCCCGCGCCGCGCGGCCAAGTGACTTCCGCTGGCTAGGATTGTCGACCAACATGGAAAGCGCATCGGTCCAGGCTGTGTGGTTCTCCGAAGGAAGAACAATCCCCGCTTTGCCGTGATCCAGTAGTTGCGGGATATCACCTTGATCACTGGCGATGATGGCGCACCCCGCCGCCGCATACTCCAGAACCTTCAGAGGGCATCCATAGAACGGCCCGTTAACGTGGCTGTAAGGAGCCACGGCGATATCGGCGAGGCCCAGCAACTCGCCAACCCTTGCACTCGGTTGCCGCCCCAGGAAGAGCGAGGGCAGACGGCCCCGGACGGCTTCCTCAAGGCCTTTCCGATCGGGACCATCGCCAATGAGAAGCCACTGGATATCGGTGCGGTGGGCGGTTGATAGCATCAGATTTTGCAAATGATTGATGCCGTGAAAGCTTTGGAAAGTTCCCTGAAAGGCCACCACGGTTGCCTCCATCAGGCCGAGTCGCCGACGCTTCTCGCAGCGCTCGAGGTTGCTGAGTAATCGATAATTCGCTGGCGGAAAGCCATTCGAAATCGCATGAATCGGCAAGTCGAGCTTGTACTCGCCGAGAACCTTGGCGGCCGGACCGCTAACAGTAATCACTGCCTCGCTACGTGCCAAACCGCGTGCCTCGATGGATTCAACGAGGCACGGCGGATGCCAGCGTCTTTCACCATTGCGCTGGCGGGCTTCACATGCGGCTGGCGCGTCGGCGTAAGACACGATGGGAACGCCCACCCGAACTCCAGCTCGTGTCATCGAGGTGCAATAAGGATCTTGACGAACGAGCAGGACATCCGGGCGAAAGCGGCGGATGGCAGCTTCATCGTGTTTGGTTCGAGCCCAGTCACGCGCTATGGCCTTGGCAAACCAGAGCCTTCCACGCAAGCGTGAAAAACTCTTTCGTTTTGCAGGTGCCGGTGCAATCCCCGCACCACGAGTTGTCTCACCCGCGCTGGCGTGAATTGCAACTTCATGCCCGAACCCGCGCAACTCTTCCGCGATGGCGCTGATCATGTGCCCCGCGGGTTGATCGATACTCGATAGGTAGTGGCTATACATCACACGCATATCATCAGCTTCCTTTCTTGCGTAGAGATCGTGGCAGTGTGGAAGCCAGAAAACGCATGTTTCGCCAGTAACGTGGCGCCAAACGTTGCGGTTCCCGACCTAAACGGAAGAGCCACTCAAATCCGAGATGTTGAACGAGGCGTGGAGCCCGTGAGACCGAACCCGCGGCGAAGTCGATGGCGGCACCAATTTGCACACAGGCCGGCACTCCCATCGTGGAGCAATTCTCGGCTAGCCAGAGTTCGCCTTCTGGCTGACTGCATGCGAGAAGCAACAGATCGGGCTTGATGCACTTCACGCGCTCCACCAAATCCGCACTGCACTGATCGCTCATGCCGCGAAGAAGCGGCGCGTTCATGCCGATCATTTGCAATCCGTCATACCGGAATTTCAAACGATCCACCGCGGTTGCCGCAACACCGGTCGCACCGCCGAGCAATAGCACCCGAAAGCCTCGTTGAGCCGCCAGACCGCACAGGGCCGGAAGCAAATCTGCACCCGTGACACGTTCCGGAAATGGTTGACCCTGCCAGCGCGAGGCCCAGACCAGCGGCATGCCATCAGCTACGATGAATGCCGCGCCGCGGTTGGCTTGTTGAAGCCGTGGATCCTTGGAAGACAACATCGCATAGTTAAGATTCGCCGTGATCACATATCGCGGTGTCCCCAGTCGAATCAGCTCTTCAACACGATGCACCGTCTCCGTCAACGTCAGCGGTGCGAGCGGCAGTCCCCAAATGTCAACCGTGGCATTGCCCTGGGTCAACTGGCTTAGCTTCGCTGCCACCATGGGTAATCTCGCAGAGTGAGTAATAATTAATGCCAATGCAAAGTGAATGCCATATCGCGAACGGCAATCACTCGGTTGTTCCAATCGCCTGGATTTCAAGACGATTCCAAGTACATTTTGTTCCTCGATCACCTGGTTCGACCCATCCCGCAATCTCTCTCAGACTGAGGCAACGTCTCGGATTGATTGTTGTGGATCGCCGGGCGTGAGGCAGTGATTGCGATATGTCCTCAAATCACGAATAGGGGCGCGAATTCACCAATGCCTTCCTAAAGGATTCCGTGCTGCGCACCGAGTGGCTTGCGATTTGCTTTCCCAATGTTCCCGATCATCACCGAGAAGAATCCCATGGACGAAATCCACCGACTTTCCATCATCATCGTCAGTTACAACACCTGCGAGTTATTGCGGCAATGCCTGGCGTCCGTCCGGAAGCATAGCCCTGCTTCGGAAGTGATCGTTGTCGACAACTCCAGCCGTGACGATTCAGTGGCGATGGTACGGCGAGAGTTTCCCGAGGTCGAGATTGTGGCCCTCAACGACAACAAAGGCTTTGCCGCCGCCAATAACATTGGCAAGGAATTCGCGAGCGGCGATCTCCTACTCTTGCTCAACTCCGACACATACCTTGAAGACGACACACTCGACCGCTGCGCCACCTGGATGCGGGCCCATCCTAAAGTAGGAGCGGTCAGCCCCCGGTTGATCGGCTTCGATAACGAACCGCAACTCTGTGCCCATCCGTTCCCGAGTTTCCACTCCCGGCTTCGGCAGACATTCCGTTACAAGGCCGAGGTGGTTGAAGAACAAGTTGAAGCTGGTCTTGGCTGGCTGATCGGAGCAGCACTGATGGTTCGCCGCGCCGCATTGCCGCTGACGCAAGACTTGCTCGATGCTGGCTACTTCATGTACTGGGAAGACACGGACCTCAGTTCCCGCCTTCACGAAGCCGGTTGGAGTCTCGCCGTTTATCGCGACGGACATGTCCGCCATCGGGGCGGCGGCAGCAGCAATGGCCCGGATGGTAGCCAGCGGCCCGAACTCTATGCCTACTTCCTGCGCGGCAAGTTCCGCTGGTTCACCAGTCACCGTCCGCGTTGGGAAACCAGCGGTATATGGATCCTGGATTTGCTCGACGTGGGACGGAAATACTTACGCGGTTTCGTCTACTGCCGTAACCGCGAACGCAAGCAGGCATCCCAACTCGCCAGAGGTCTCTGGAGACACTTCTGGAAGCGGTCGTTCCAGAAACTGAGCTGATTATTAGACCAGACTGGAAGACGTGAGCGGGGAAATACGCATACCAGCGTCCGGCTGTCAGCAGCGGATTAAGACGGGGCCATTTTCGCGGGGTGGCGCGGGCCGGGGCGCGTGGGGTTGATCGCGGGGTGGCCC
>Ga0105048_10015223_pt1 | contig 11947 bp, 7 predicted proteins | sample MAT05_FD_78382 | JGI IMG/M metagenome (GOLD analysis project Ga0105048, IMG submission 78382) | Freshwater microbial communities from Lake Fryxell liftoff mats and glacier meltwater in Antarctica - MAT-05 | ecosystem: Environmental > Aquatic > Freshwater > Ice > Liftoff microbial mat | place...
GGCCGCCATCGAGAACACCCTGGCCGGCATCCCCACCACCCACGCGAAAGCCCTGGAATCCCTCATGACCCTCCGGTTCCAGACCTTCGAGGACGTATCACTGCTGGCCGGGTAGGGTATAACTTCCGTCCCGTCGGCCTTGCCGCCCGGCTCGGCGGCGGCCCGCATCCCGCGGGCGGCGATGACGACCTTGCAGGGGATGTTGTGCTCGTTGAGCTTGCAGTCGGCGGCGACCTTCGGGGTCTCCGGGGGCTGCGGCGGGGGCTCCGACTCGGGCGACTTCGCACCGGTCCCGGTGCAACCGACCGCCGTGACGGCGATCGCGGCGGCCAGGAGGAGCGGGTACGCGAACGGGGGCTTCATGGCGGTCCGTCGGTGTGGGGAATTGGTGGGTGACGGGCGAACGCCCGGGGGTGGTTCCCCCCGGGCGCGGGAGGGGGTTTATTCCGGCCGGCGGGTCGTGTTGCGGTTGCCGCCGCCGTCGAGGAAGGTGCGGACGCTCTGGCTCAGGTCCTGCGGGGTGTTCCAGTCGATCGGCGCGGTACCCGTGCGTACCGCCCCGCGGCCGGCGTTCACCTCGGCGGTGGCGACGCGGTCGCGCAGCTCGTCCATCGCCTTGGCCAGGTCGCTGTCGGGGCCGAGCGGGAGGGTCTGCGTGGCCGCCTCGATCGCGGCCACGGCCTCCTGGTCGCGGGCCGAGGCCAACCGGACCTTCAACTCATCGAGTTCGTGGACGAGCTGGTCACGCACCTTCTCGGCGCGGGCGATCGTGAGCTTCCCCTCCTGAACCCCCGCCCGGCGGTCGGCGGCGATTTTGCTGTGGGCGGTGTGCTTGGCGTCGAGCGCCTTGCACCGCTCGAGGCGGAAGGCCACGTCGGCCTGGAGCTGTTCGCGGCTGACGGGGCGACCGTTGACCACCGCCGGCACGCGGTCGATCTTCTCCAGCATGTCGTTGCCGCGCGACAGCTTGGTCTTCTCGTCGTCGAGCTCGGCGCGGACGCTCTGGGCGTGGACCTCGGCCTCGGCGGCGGCGCGGGCGAGGCGGTCCAGCTTGCCGCGCTGCAGCTGGATCTGCTCGTCCACGTTCTTCAGATTGAGCCTGGCGACCTCGATCGCCTGGGAGTCGGGCTGGGCGCCGACGACCCACTTCTTCACGGTGGACCCCGTCGCGGCGACGTGGGTGCGGACGGTGGGGCTGAGGAGGCTCAGCACGGAGGCGGCCGCGACGGCGGCAACCCCCTTGGTCATGAGGGACATGGGAGTACCTGAAGTGCCCACACCCGGCCCCGCGGGTCTAACGCGTGGCCGATCGGCGCGAGCACGTCCCGTTCTAACGCGTTACCTGGCGATAATGCGGAGCGTACCCGATGGAGGGGTTGCGCGTTCGGGGTGAAGTGGGTCGATCGGGCCGGAATTTCCAACGGATACGGCCGGGTCGAAATCTCGCCTTGCAAAATCCGCGGAATTCCTAACCGACCTGAAACGGGTAACGTCTGGGGTAACGCCGTTACCCCAGACGGGCTTCGGCCCTGACATAACGGTGGGCACGAGCGTGGACGGTCGGCCCGCGTGCTGCGCGTGACGCCGAACAGTCCCCAGGGGTCATACGATCGCGTCGGGATTACGAATCATCGTGACGGGCGGTGGGGTACTGCGGTCTGGCCCCAGTCGAGGGCATCGGGCACGGTTCTAGCCCCGACAGCGGCGGCTGAGTTCGTCCGACGTGCAGAGCAGGAGGTGCGTCTTGAACGTCAGCTTGTACCCGTTGTCGGATTTCTCCAGGACTTCGCCCCGGGCCACTCCCGCAGCTCCGGCCAGTAGGGCGTTGAGATCGTACCGCATCTTGCGGAACGCTTCGGAGAGCTCGCTCCCGACCGCCGGCTTCGGCCGGGCTGGGCGCTTCCGCCTCGGGAGGCGGTCGAAGACCTCCTGGGAGACGAACGGGGCGCCGTCGAAAACGGCCGCGAGCGCGGCGGCGAGTAGGAACCCGAACCTGACCAGAGCCTTCTTGTTCTCGAGCTTCGCGATCCGGGTCAGCCGGCCGTCCCCGGCGGAGACCGCCACGACGCGGCCCGACGGCTCGTAGCCGTCGACCAGCGGCCGGTCCCAGAATTCCCCCGAGAAACGGGCGGGGGGCGCGACGTAGCGGTGGAATTCGGACCACGGGTCGTCTGGGAGAACGTGCTTCTGGTAGGCGAAGCCGACGTAAAGAGCCTGGGTCGCGGCCGCCGACCGCCGTTGGGTTTCGAGCAGGTGCTGCTCGATCCGCCGGAATACGTTGGCGTACGACTTCGGCTCCGGCGCCCCCCGCATCCACAGGGTGTATTGGAATCGCAGTTCGAACTTGTTGATGTACAGCCCGCCGATCGCGTTGTACTCCTTCACCCGTTTAAGAGACTCTTTTGCGGTATCGGGTGCCCCCTCGTGGTGTTGCCCCCCGACGCCCCGCCCGGCGACCGGGGGGCCGTCGGAACCCGACTCGGGCTCCGCGCGCGCGGTGACGAACACGATGTCGGTCGGGCGGTCGACGGTTTGGGCGACCAACTCGGCCACCTCCTTGCCGGTCTCGGCCAGATCCCCGTTCCTCCCGTCCGGGAGTAGGACATCAACGATCACCAGACGGATCGACGGGCGGTCGACGAACAGGGACGTGGCTTCAACCAGGGTCGTCGCCCGCGCGATCGACCCGGGCGGGACGCCCGCCGCCGCGAGCAGCTCGGCGTGCATCGCGTAGTCCGCGTCGTCGTCCTCGACGACGAGAACCATCGGTCCGTCGGTCATCGCGCCGTCTCCGTGGGGTCGCCCGCCGGGGGTGGGTCGCCGACCAGCTCGCCGGACCGCCCGGCGAACCGGCACCAGTCCTCGAACAGGCGGAGGAGGAGATCGGCCTCGTCGGGGGGCGGCGGCCCGTCGTGGTTTCGCGCCAGCCACTCGGCCACGTGACGGTTCACCGCCCCCCGCTCCCCGCCGGCGTCCACCCGGTCGTGGCTGGCGTACGGTGCCCGACGGCAGAGCTGACGGGCCCGGTGCATCACCCGGGCGTGCCGGTCGGGCCACGGCCGACCGGCGGCAGCCAGCCCGGCCAGCGCCCGGCGGACCGGCCCGCGAAAGAACCGGTCGGCCGCCGACAACTGATACCGGAAAAGCCGCCAGCAGTCGGGCGGGATCGGACCCGCGCCCGCGAGTCGGGGGAGCAGATCGACGACCCGGGCCCCTTCCGGCCAGACCGCGTGAGCCGGCGGGTGCCAACGCAGGAAGTGCCACCGGGTGCGGAGGTGGCGGCCGTCGTCACCCGGCCCCGCGAGTACGAGGGCCGGGCCGCGGAACCCGGCCCGCCGGGCGGCGAGCAACCGCCCCGCGAACCGGCCGGCGACGACGACCAACGCCGCGGTGGGAATGCGGCCCGCGGAAGGGTCGGGCGGGGGTAGCGATTGGGCACCGAGCACGGTCGCCGCCACCCGCGTCACGGCCGTCGCCACCACGTCATCGGCATAGCAGACCACATGCCGGATGGCGTACGCAGGCGGGCCGGGCGACGGGGGGCGTGTCATCGGGTCGAGACCGAAGGTTGGGAGGACGTGCGCACCGGACCGGGGGCGGCGAGCGGTGAATTCCTGGCCGCCGACTCGACGCCGCGCGGGGCCGGCGATCCGCGCGGGCTTCGGACCCGGTTCACCGGGACCTGGGGTACGAGCGGCCGCGGTCCAATGAGCCTATCCCAAAACCTACGCGCGTAGTGAATAATACCAATGTAGGCATTCGCCCGTAAGGAGGTGCGTGATGCCCGGCGGTGGTCAAGCGGGAACGTCCGGGTTGCCCCTGAGCTGGCCGGCCACGGGCCGGACATCCGGTTTCTGCTGGTCGAAGGGCGGGGCCGGACAGACGGGCTGGCATGGCTCCCGCTCGAGGTCGCCCCAGGCGCGAACGTCGACCGCATCCCCCGGCCGCCCGGCCGGCGGAGTTCTACGCCCGGTCGCGGGTGGTACTGGTGCCGTCGCGGTGTGAGGAGACGTTCGGTCGGGCGGCGGCGGAGGCTACCTCGAACGGATTGCCGGTGCTGGCGAGCCGGCGGGGGCACTCCCCGAGACGCTCGGCGGGGCCGGGCTGCTATTCGATATACCTGACCGGTACACGGGTGCGACGGCGGACGTGCCGACGGCGTCCGAGGTGGGAGTGTGGGTGGCGACGATCGAGCGTCTGTTTGACGACGAAGCGTTCTACCCGGAGCCCCGGTGGCGGGCGCTGGAGCGAGCGGCGGTGTGGGATCCGGCCCGGTTACGACCGGATGTCGAGGCGTACTTCCGGCGGATCGCCTGCGGCCTGGTGTAGGCGATCGAGCGCGGAGTTCGCAACCTGTTCGCCCGCCACCCCCACCAACGCCCACGTACTCCCATGCTCTTGCCCCCGCTCAACCGACCGAGCATTCGCACCTCCCTTCGCCGCAACTACCCGCGGTGAAATCTCGCGCCGATCTCGCGCGCGAACCCCCTCGGACGGGCGGTTGTAACCTGTTCGCCCAGGGGAGCTTGAGAGTCGGTTGCGAACTCGCGCCGACCCTGCAGTTAACTGGCGGGTTGCATCTCGAAGGCGGAAATGGGCCGATTCACCTTCTCGTAGATCGGGACGACATTCCGGCGAATAACAAAACAGCGACGTGGCCGGCGAGCGAACGAAGCCGGCCCCGGGGCGTTACCCACGCATGAAAGCGCCCGGGACGGACGACCGACAGCAGATACGAAGCGGCGGGGCCAGGCCGGACACAGCGGTCGCGGAGGTGCTCGGTAACCACGGCCACGCCGGGTCGGCCCGCGTACACCCCGTCGGCCAGCACCGCCCCACCAAGCGGGTCGAGGTCGGCGAACGCGATCGACTTCCCGCCCGTGGTGAAGTCCTTGCCGCGAATGCGCCGCACCCGGCGTGACGGGTTGTGTACCGCCCGGTCGCGCGTCACAATCTCCGTCGCCGCCACGTCACGCCGACCACGTCGGCGGGATCGGCGTACCGAGGGCAAGTGATGTCGAGGTCGCCCCACATTTGGGTCGTCGCGTTCCTCAGCCTCGTGCGGGCGGACGGAGCCCGGGCGGGTGACGCCCCGCGCCCGTGGCCGGCCCGCATCCCCGCGCCGCCGGGGATGGAAAAGTCCCCCGGCCCGTGGGCCGACCCGGCCGACCCGACGGCCTGGCCGAACACCACCAGCCGCGCCAACTCCGACGAGTGGCTGGCAAAGAATCATGACAGCCTCAAGGTCATGCGCCCGCGGCTGCTGCTGGTGAACTTCTCCAACGAGCACGCGCGGGACCACCTCGACCGGCTGGCGAAGCGGATCACCGACGCGCTCGCCGACTCCACCCGCTACCACGGGTACGAGAACCCGGCGGCGCCGGCGTTCCTCCGGTACGAGGTGTTCAAGTTCGTGGACCTCCGCGACGCCGACCGCACGACCGGCAACAGCCGGCTCGTCCCGGTCAAGAACCCGGCCGCGACGACCGGGTTCAACATGAAGTACCGCGACTACTTCTCCGACGCCTTCGCCAAACTCGTCGGCGTGCCCGACCCGCGCGACCCGACGCGGTTCCTCCGCCTCGACGAGCTGCTCGACGGCGGGTACGTCCACGAGGTCTGGTTCTTCGAGTCGGGGAACGTGAAGGCGGTGCCGCACGTCGGGTCGTACGAGGTGGTGGAGGAGAAGCCGCGGTACACCGAGGCGTTCGCCCGCAAGGGGGCCGAGTGGGTGCAGGCCGGCAACGGCGGCGACCCGGACCAGCCGTGGACCGGCCGCAGCGTGCGCATCGGCTGCGTCAACGCCTCGCGCGGCCCCGGGTGCTTCCTGGAGAGCCTGGCGCACGGGATGGAGCGGACGGCGACCAGCGGGGCGGTCCCGTACTTCACCAAGTACTTTCACGAGTACGCCGACTTCAACCTGAACGCCCGCTACAAGCTCCCGTTCCGCGACCTGTACGGGGTGAACTACGCGGCGAAGCAGGTCCAGTACCCGGACGAGAAGACCGCGGTGCTCTCGCACGGCGGGAAGGAGTACCGGGTGGAGAACTACGTGCCGGTCGGCGGGTCGGCGCACTTCCCGCCGAACGCCCGCGGGCACTACGACCTGGACAACGACCGGCCCGTGCTCTGCACGATGGCCGACTGGCGGATCGGCAGCGGCCCGGGGGGAAAGACGTGGCCCGGCCGTACACCCGCGACACGATCCGCAACAACCGCGACCTGTACCCGGACTGCATGGGTCCGTGGCTCGTTTACTGGCGGCAGAACATGCCCGGCCTCGGCAACCGCCAGAAGGCCGACGGCGGCGCCCCGATGAAGAACTGGTGGCCGTTCCTCTTCTACTGACCCCGCCGCCGGGCCTGTGGGGGTGGTTAGCCCGACGCGCCAGCGAGGACCGCGCACCGGACGCTCGCGGGCGCGTCGGGCTATTGGTCCGCAGGTTGTCGGGGTTGTGTGCGCAAGGTTGGACTCCGTCGTGCGTGGTTAACCCCCTCACCCCGCGTGCTTCGCCGCGACCCTCTCCCCCGAGGGGAGAGGGTGGGCGCGCCAGACCCCCATCACGGGCGGGCATCGACCCGCGGACGCCGGCGCGTGGTTGCCCGCCCGAGATGGGAACCGGCCGCCTCGTCACCCTCTCCCCTCGGGGGAGAGGGTCGCGGCGAAGCACGCGGGGTGAGGGGGTTAACCACGCACGACGGGAATCAGCCCCATGCACCCCGAACAACCTGCGGCTCCGTAACCACCCCCCACACCGTCGTGAAACGCGCTCTATGCTCGGGACGCGAGTGCCCGGTGCTACCGCGTGCAGGGGGAGGGGGTCCGGTGGAACAACTCTACTCGATCGGCGGACTCGCCGGCGCACGGCTGCCGGCCGTCACGGCGGCCTCGCGCGGCCTGCGCGCGGAGGAGGTCCAGTCCGCCCTCGCGTACACCGGGTACGCGCCCCCCGCCGCGTGGGTCAGCGAGGCCGACGGCCCGCTCCCGGTGCGCCTGGCCCTGCTGCAAACCCCGTCCGCGGGGCGAATGCTGGCGCACGTCGCCCCGAACGGCGGGACGTACTTCGCCCACGCTCTGCTCAACGTCCCCGCCACCGCCGACGCCCAGCTGGCGATTCGGACGTGGGGGAGCCCCCGGTGGCAGCGCCACGACCCGGAATCGGCCGGCGAGTTACCCGAACTGCCGTACCTCCCCGTCTCGGACCAGCTCGACGACGGCGCCCTCCGCACCTGGCTCGAAGACCCGACCCACCGGGCGGCGCTCGAGTTCGTGCTGAGCGCGCTGCTCGTCACGCCGGCCGAGACGCGCGTCGTCGTCGCCACGTCCGCCGAGGCGACCGCCCGGATCGTCTACGCGGTCACCCGCGCGCTGCCGCACAGCCTGCTCGAAGGGTTCACGTTCTCGACCTACGAGTCGGACCCCCGCGTCGCCGCCATCCGCCTCATCGGGCACGACACCGGCCGGCCCGAGTGCGACCTCCCCGACGCGTGCTACGGCGGGGCGTCGGTCGCGTTCAACCCGGCCACGGGGCGCCGGTCGGAACTGCGCGCCGAGGTTCCGTTCGCGGCGTTCGCCGTCGAGGCTCTCGCAAGCGGCGACACCACCCCCCTCGACGACTTCCAGGCCACCTGGCAGCTCCTCGGGCTGACCGACGCCCGGCTGTTCGAGCTCGTTCACCGGCTGTCGCGCGGCCCGGCGGCGCTCACGAAGGACGAGGCGACGGCCGCCGCGGCGCACCCGACGCTCGCGGCCTGGGTCGCGGCGCGCCCGGGCGCCGTGTCGCAGTTCGTGGCGTGGGCGCTCGACGACACCGACTTCGCGCACCGCGTCCTGAGCCGCGTGGTCGCCTCCCTCCGGCAGAAGTCCGACGCCGTCACCCGCGTGGCGACCGAGGTCCGGCAGGCCGGGCTGGCCGCCGTTGCGTCGGGCGACCGGGCGCGGGCGGCGAACGCACTCGAAGTGATCCTCCCGATGGTCGCGCCGGCCCGGGCGAACGCGGTGTGGGACGAGGTGCTCACCCACGTCCCGGACCCGACCGTTCTCACCTGGGACATGCGGCGGTACCTCCTGCCGCGGCTGGTGCGGTTCAAGCACCCGGGCGCGCCCGCGACCGCGGTGGACCCGGCCCTCGTGCCGTGGCTCGACGCACCCGCCGACCAACTCCAGGAACTCCTCGCGCTCGGTCTCCCGGCCCCGTACCGACTGGCCGCCGCCGCGGCGTGTCTGAGCCGGGACGACGAACCCTCCGCCGTGTTCGCCCGCGCCGTCGCCACCCAGCCCGGCATCGTCCTCGACCTCCTCCGGGCCGAGGGCGGCACCCCCGGCGACCGGCCGGCGGCGCTGTTCGAGAAACTCCTCGCCGAGGTGCCGACGCACCCGTGGTTCGAAGACGTACTCGCCAACGCCGCGACGTTTTCGACCGGCGCCCGGAACCGACTGTTCGAGGTGACTCTCTCGGCCGGCAAGATCGACCCGGACCAGCTGATCCGCGGCCGGGGGGCGGTGCTGCTGTCGATGTTCTCGGGGGAGTCCGGGCTGGACCGCCTCGGCCGGATGTTCCTGGCCGCCCCGCCCGACGACCTCGTCACCAACCCGACGCTCCTCGACTTCCTCGGGAAGCTCGCGGACGAGCCGCAGGTCAAGGCCGACGTCACGGACCGGATCTCGGCCGTGCTCGCGGTCCGCCGGTTCCTGGACGGCCCCGACTTCTCCGCCGAGGCGCTCGGCCCCGTGGCCGCGGCGCTGGCGGTCCGGCCGCCGATCTTCCCCGCGGCAGCCGTGGCGCAGGTGCTGGACTGCGTGTCCGACGAGCTGGTCCGCCGGTCCGACTCGGAGGAGTTTCAGCGCGACCTCGAACTCGTCCTCTCCCACCTCGGCCCCGTCCTCGCCGCCGGGCCCGCCGAACTGTACCGCGAGCTCCTCCGCCGGCACCGGGCGCGGCGCGAGTTCGCACCGGCCTCGCGGGCCGTCCAGGCATTCCTGGCCGTCGCGCTCGGGGCTTCTGCGACCGAGGACGTTGCGAAGGTGACCGAGGGTTTGGAGGCCGAGGCGTTCAAGATCGCCACCGACGCGGCCCGGCGCGGCGGCCGCCGGGCCATGCGCGCGATCGACGCGCGGTCGAAGGACTGGCCGAAGTCGGCGCGCACGCAGTGGGGCTTCCTGGCCGAAGCCGTCCGGCCCAAGGAGATCGGCCGCTCGCTCCGGGAACTGTCCCTGTTCGCGGCCGGGGCGGGGGCGGCAACCGGCGTCTGGTTCCTCGTCGCTCAGTTCACTCGCTAGAGCGGACTTCAGGAAGGTGTCGCGTCGCGGAAAGCCCGGGGACGGCCGTCCCCGGGCTTTCGGCCCGAGAGCCGCGGTGGCGTCACTTCTTGAAGTCGCCGGCGCGGACGATCACCAGCCGCGCCGGATCGACGTGCCGGCGGAACGCCGCGGTGATCGCCTCCGGGGTCAGGGCGGCGATCTGCTTCTCCGCCTCGGCGGTGTGGGCGAACGTCCGCCCCAAACTCAGGTTCGACGCGATCTGCCCGGCGATGGCGGCGTCCCCGGTCCGGCCGACCTTCTGCGCCTCCAGGTACGCCCGCTGCGCGCCGGCCAGCTCCTCCGTCGTCGGGCCGTCGGTCAGGAACCGGGCCAGCTCCTCGACCGCGGCCTTCTCCACCTTGTCGATGTTCTGCGGGTTCGTGATCGCGTTGATCGTCAGGCTCGCCACCGGGTCGCGGGTCGAGGCGGTGAACGACGACGTGACGCCGTACGACAGACCCTCCTTCTGCCGGATGCGGTCGCCCAGCCGCGACGACAGCGTGCCGCCGCCGAGGATGAAGTTGCCGAGCCGCAGCGCCGCGTAGTCGGCGTCACCCTCCTTCGCCGGGAACGCGACCGCCGCCAGGAACACCGCGTTCGCCCGGTCCGGGGTCAGGATGTCGTCCTTCGACCCGGCCCGCGCCGCCGGGGCCGCCCGGGCGATCCGCCGCACCGGCACCTTCGACTCCCACTCGCGGAGGACGTTCCGAACCTTGGCGACGGCGGCGTCCGGGTCGAAGTCGCCGACCACCGCGAGCTCGACCTGGCTCGCGCCGACCTGCGTCTCGTACAGGGTGCGGACCTGCGCGAGGGTCAGGGCGTCGGCGCGGGCCAGGCTCTCCTCCAGCGTGGGGACGTAGCGCACGTCGTCCTTCGGGCACGCCGACAGGGCGCGGGCGAGCTTGTTGCCGGCGAGCGTCGCCGGGTCGCCGGCCGAGCCCGCCAGCGCCGCCCGGCCGGCCCGCTTCATCGTCTCGAACTCGTCGGCCGGGAACGCCGGCTCGCGGAGGATCTCGCCGAGCAGGTCGATCGCCCGCGGGAGCGTGTCGCGCTTCGCCTCGACGGAGAACGTGAGCTGGCCGGGCACGCCGGGGGCGCCGCCGCCGCCCTTGCCGCCCTTCCCACCGCCCCCGCCGCCGCCGGTCGAGATGCGCACCCCGAGCGCCTCCATCTCCTCGCGCAGCGCCTGCCGGTCGTGCTTCTGCGTGCCCGCCGCCATCAGCCGCGGCAGCATCGCGGCGGCGGCCTCCTGCCCCTTCAGCGAATCCTCGTTGCCGTAGTGGAGCGTCAGCACCATCGACACCGTCTCGCCGCGGTTCTTCTTGGCCAGGAGCCCGGCCTTGAAGCCGCCGTCGTCGATCACCTTCACCCGGGCGTCGAGGTTGGCCGGCGTCGGGTCGAACGCCTCGCCGGCGGCGACGGTGGCGCCGCCCTTGTAGTCCTTCACGATCGTCAGCACCGGCGGCGCGGCCGGCACCGCCAGCCGCTTCGGCTCCGTTTCCGGGATGAACACGCCGACCGTGCGGTTGTGCTTCGGGAAGTACGTCTTCGCCACGCGGTTCACGTCGTCGGCGGTGACGGCGGCGATCCGGTCGCGCTGCACGAACAGCAGCCGCCAGTCGCCGAGGGCCGACGCCGAGCTGAGCGCCTGGGCCATCCCGGAGGCGTTCGCGGGGAGCCCTTCCGAGTTGCGCTTGCTGCGGAGCTTCGCCTTCTCGACCTCGTCGGCGGTGAACGGCACCTCGCCCAGCGACTCCAGCACCTTCAGGAGCGCGTCGCGGGCCGCGTCGAGCTGCGCCGCCTCGGCCTGGGCGGACGCGAAGAACAGGCCCGGGTCGTGGGCGTTGCCGGCGCGGGCGAAGGCGCCGGTGGTGAGCTTGCTCTCGACGAGCGCCTTGTGGAGCCGGCCGTTGGGCGACTGCGAGATGATGCCCGCCATCAAGCCCAGCGGCGCCCAGTCCGGGTGCGAGGCGGACGGGATGTGGTACGCCGCCGCAACCGACCCGACGGTGCCGACGCGGCGCAGCACGACCGTGCGCTCGCCGTCCTGCGGCGGCTCCTCGGTGTACGTCGCGTCGAGCTTCCGTTCCGGCCGGGGGATCGACCCCAGGTGCTTCTGGCAGAGCGCCAGCGCCTTCGCCTCGTCGAACTTCCCCGCGACGATGAGCACGCAGTTGTCGGGCTGGTAGTACTTCTTCTAGAAGGCCTGGAGGTTGTCGATCGGCACGCGCTCGATGTCGGACCGGTTGCCGATGGTGGACTTGCCGTAGTTGTGCCACTCGTAGGCGGCGGCGTGGACGCGCTGCCCGAGCACGCCGGCCGGGCTGTTCTCGCCGCGCTCGAACTCGTTGCGGACGACCGTGAACTCGCTCAACAAGTCTTCGCGCTTCACGAAGCTGTTCACCAGCCGGTCGGATTCCAGGTGGATGCCGAACTCCAGATTCTCGTCGCTCGACGGCAGCGTCTCGAAGTAGTTCGTGCGGTCCACGTTGGTGGTGCCGTTGAAGCTGGCGCCGTGGTCGCGGAGCGCCTTCGGGACGTTCGGGAAGCGCGGCGTCCCCTTGAACACCATGTGTTCCAGCAGGTGGGCCATGCCGCTCTCGCCGTACCCCTCGTGGCGGCTGCCGACGAGGACGGTCATGTTCAC
>Ga0105048_10015225_pt1 | contig 11947 bp, 12 predicted proteins | sample MAT05_FD_78382 | JGI IMG/M metagenome (GOLD analysis project Ga0105048, IMG submission 78382) | Freshwater microbial communities from Lake Fryxell liftoff mats and glacier meltwater in Antarctica - MAT-05 | ecosystem: Environmental > Aquatic > Freshwater > Ice > Liftoff microbial mat | place...
CCTCGAGCCACCCCCGGGCGGGGATCTCCTGCGGTGCGTCGGCCCGGCGACCCCGAGGGTCACCCGACTCGGCCGACCCGCCCGCAACACCCGCTACCTCCCCGTCGCCCGACGTGATCCGGTCGGATGGGTCGCCGTGGGAGCGCACCGGCTCGTCGCCGGGGCTGTCGCGCAGGTCGAGGCCCTGGACCCGGGGCGCCTCCTCGGAGCGGGCCGACTCGGGGACGAAGCTCTCGTCGGTCGACCGATCCTCGACGGTCCGCACGGGCTCGTCTCCCGGGCTGTCGCGCAGGTCCAGCCCGGCCTCGGGGTTTCGTTCATCATCGTGCTTCAGGCCAGCCATGGATCTTCCTCCACCGATCGCATGGGCCCGACCTACCCCCAGGCCAGACCGACAGCACCCGAACCCGTCGCGTGGCACTCGACGGCCGCGGCTGCCAGGGTGGTCCTGTGCCCACAACCTCGGTGCGAGCCGCCGTGCTCGCCGACACCCATCTGCGCGACGGCGCGAACGGGCTTCCGGCTGCGGCCCTGGCCCAGCTCCAGGGCGTCGATGTCATCCTCCATGCCGGCGACGTCGTGAGCCGCCGGCTCCTCGACGATCTCTCGGCGCTCGCTCCGACCCACGTGGTCCTGGGCAACAACGACCACGACCTGGTCAGCCACCTCCCCGAGCGGCTCGATCTCGTGCTCGGCGGCGTGCGCATCGCCATGGTGCACGACTCGGGTGCCCGTGCGGGCCGAGCGAACCGGATGCGGCGCTGGTTCCCCGGCGCGCAGCTCGTCGTCTTCGGCCACAGCCACGAGCCCGTCGACGACCTCGGAGCCGAGGGCCAGCGGCTGTTCAACCCCGGGTCGCCGACGCAGCGGCGCCGCCAGCCCCATCCCACCATGGGGGTCCTCGAGCTCCACGCCGGGCTGATCGTGCGCCACGCCATCATCCGCACCGACGTTCCCGCCGACACCCGCATCGACGCCATGGTCGACCAGGCGCGTCAGTAATACCAGGGGTACGGCGACCAGTCGGGATCACGCTTCTCGAGGAACGCGTCGCGACCCTCGACCGCCTCGTCGGTCATGTAGGCCAGGCGGGTGGCCTCGCCAGCGAACACCTGCTGGCCGACGAGCCCGTCGTCGATCAAGTTGAACGAGAACTTCAGCATCCGCTGCGCGGTGGGGCTCTTGGCGTTGATGCGAGCACCCCAGTCGAGCGCCACCGCCTCGAGCTCGGCGTGGTCGACGACGCGGTTCACCATGCCCATCTCACGAGCCTCGGTGGCGGAGTACTCGAGGCCGAGGAAGAAGATCTCGCGCGCGAACTTCTGGCCGACCTGGCGGGCCAGGTAGGCCGAGCCGAACCCGCCGTCGAAGCTGCCGACATCGGCATCGGTCTGCTTGAACCGGGCGTGCTGGCGGCTGGCGATCGACAGGTCGCACACGACGTGGAGGCTGTGGCCGCCGCCTGCGGCCCAACCGGGCAGCACGCAGATCACGACCTTGGGCATCATGCGGATCAGCCGCTGGACCTCGAGGATGTGCAGCCGGCCGGTGCGGGCGGGATCCACCGTGTCGGCGGTCTCCCCCTCGGCGTACTGGTAGCCGGCCCGACCGCGGATGCGCTGATCGCCGCCCGAGCAGAACGCCCAGCCGCCGTCGCGTGGCGACGGTCCGTTGCCGGTGAGCAGGACGCAACCGACATCGCTCGTCTGCCGGGCGTGGTCGAGGGCGAGGTGCAGCTCGTCGACGGTGTGGGGTCGGAAGGCGTTGCGCACCTCCGGGCGACCGAACGCGATCCGCACCGTGCCGTGGACGTTGGCCCGGTGGTAGGTGATGCCGGTGAACGCGAAGCCCTTGACCTCGTGCCACGCGGCGGCGTCGAACAGCTCGGAGACCATGCCTGCATCCTCTCGTCGTGGATCGCCCGGGAGCCTACGCGGGACGACCTCAGCCGGCGGCGGGGAGCCCCGCGGCGAGCGCCGCGACCGACGCGAGGGGCACGACCTCGGCCGAGATCACCTCGGGGGTGTGCTCGGGCAGGAACCACCGGAACCAGATGCGCCCGGCGCGGTGTCCCTGGGTGGAAACCCAGTTCGGGTGGCCGGGATCGGCGTCGGCGATCACGATGGTCCACGATCCGTCGGTCTCGTGGACCACCTGCATCCCGTTGATGGTCACCCGGTCGTAGGCGTAGTTGTACGTGTGCAGGAGCGGGTTCCAGAGGCAGAGGTTCCAGAACACGCACTCGGGCGAGGTGCCCCGCAGCACCAGCGCCTCGCCGTTGGCGAGGTCGAACCCGCCCATGGCGTACGAGGCGTCGCCGGCCGCCCAACCGAACGTGGTCGTGGGCACCGGGTAGGGCGGGTCGACGTGGTTGGGCGTGCCGATGCCGATGGGCACGATGGCGGCCTGGTCGCGCACCCAGGTCAGCGCTCGCCGCATGCGCCGGGCCAGGTCGGCGTCGGTCTCGCGCCAGCGCGGCGGCGGGGCCGACGGGTCGTGGACGCACTCGATGCGCCACTCGCTGCGCCGTCCGATGTCGGGGTCAGCCAGGTAGTCGCGGGTGATCCCGGCGACGGCGTCGGGCTCGAGGCGGATCCACGCGGCTCCTTCGACCGGCGGCGGCACCGGCGACAGGTACAGCTCGAAGGAACCGTCAGCAGCGAAGGTGACCGTGCGGTCGTTGAGCGACCCCACGATGCGTTCGGAGTAGTGGCCGTCGTCGGGACCGCCGTAGACGGTGATCGAGAGGTAGACCGCGTCTCCCTTCTCACCGGTCACCCGATAGGTGCGGGCGGGGTCGATCGGGATGTAGCGGTAGAAGGCATCGGCGTTGTCGCCGCCCCACTTCTTCGACGGTCCCACGATCTCGACGAAGCGGGGTCGGGCGACGTCGCCCCACACGAAGCAGTCGAACGCGACCTGGGTGATGGAGAAGATCCACTTGTACGTCTCGCACCGGCTCTGCTCGTCGGTCAGCGCCGCCGGGTGCTCGAGCATCGTCGTCTCGAGCTGCTTGAGCTCGTCCAGCAGTTCGGCGAACACCGCCGCGGTCTCGTCCATGGGTCCTCCGAGGTCCAGGCCCGACGTCCCCGCCGCGCGGCCGGAGTCTCGCACGCGCCCGCGGCCCGGGCCGCGGGCGCGCGGCGACGGGCTCGCCACACCCGTCCCGATGTCCACGGACACGGCACGAGATCCGCCGCACCCCTCCGGCGCACGACGGCGCTACGCCGGTGCCCCACGGCATCGACGGCGTGGCACCCGTACCTACCAGATGCTCTTCATCCCGGCTCCTGGTTCGGGGCTCGCCGGATGCGTGCTGCGCCGACGCGCAGACCCGGGCGTCGGCTTCCTCGGTCACCGTCGCCATCGGTGCGCCGCCGACCGTCGACGTGGCGCTCGTCTCCGGTTGATCCGCGCCGGGCAGCCGATCGCGCCAGCTGAGCATCCCACCACGCGAATTGAGTAACGTCTACTCAGGCAACGGCGCCACGCGTGAACAACGCTCGGCAAGGTCCGGGTCGCGTGGCCAGGATCGGAACGTGGGAGAAGACCATGAAGATCAGTACAGGGTTGAAGGTGTCGGGCTGCGCGGCGGCGCTGGTGGTGTTCGGGGTGAACGTCCCCGCATCCCAGGCGAGCGACATCGCGCCGTTCAAGACGGTGTTCGCCACCGACGTCGCCTACGCCGGCCTCGGTGGGCTCCGAGGCGTGGGCAACGGAACGGTCGGCCTCACCGGCGTCAGCGGCACCGTGACCGAGGCGCTGCTCTTCTGGCACGGCCCCACCAACCAGGCCGATCCCAACTCGAACGCAGCCGTCACCTTTGCCGGCACGCCGATCGTCGGCAGCAACATCGGGTCGTCGGCGGACAACTGCTGGGGCTTCACCAACAGCCAGGCGTACCGCGCCGACGTCACCTCGCTGGTCAGCGGCAACGGCGACTACGCCGTCGCCGACTTCACGAAGGCGGGCGTCGAGGTCAACGGGCTGGAGCTCGTTGTGTTCTACGACGACGGCGACCAAGCCAACAACCGCGACATCGTGATGTTCAACGGCAACGACTCCAACGTGACGAACGCCTTCGACGCCGACGGGTGGAACGTTTCGCTCCCGGGGATCAACTACACCGCCGGCGCGGCGTCGATGGACATGGTCGTGTCGGACGGGCAGACGTTCTCGGACGGGTCGCTCCAGATCAACGCCGTCGACCTCGATCCGGGTCCGCAGCTCTTCGACGGCGACACCGTGCCCACCGCCGGCGGGAACAACAGCGGGTTCCTCTGGGACAAGAAGAGCTACGACATCACCGCCAACCTCACCCCGGGACCGAACACGGTGACCATCACCCACGCCTACTCGAACGACTGCCTCTCGCTCGTGATGGCCGCGGTGAACCTGCCCGCCGGCGCCGCACCGGACCAGCCCCCGACCACCACGACCACCGCACCGCCGACCACCGAGGCGCCGACCACCACCGCGGCGCCGATCCAGGAGGTCGTGGTCCCGCTGGCTGCCGCCCGTCCGGTGGCGGCCGCACCGCGCTTCACCGGCTGAGCCCTCACCGGCCACCCCCGACGGGTTCGGCTGCATCAGCTCGACGATCGAAGAAGCGGGCGGGCGTCCTCGACACCCGCCCGCCGTCGATCCTCGACATCCGGGGAAGTCGTGAGGGTCAGTGGGTAGGTTCGGACCATGGCCCGTCCCGTCGCCCGCAACCGCACCGTCGACCAGACCGAGCTCCTCGAGTTCGTCGGTCCCCGCCACCACGGCATCCTCACCACCGTCCGCCGCGACGGACGGCCGCAACTGTCGCCGGTGACCGTCGGCATCGACACCGAGGGCCGCGTCGTGATCTCGACCTATCCCGATCGGGCGAAGGCGCACAACCTGCGCCGCGACCCGACCGCGTCGGTGCTGGTCCTCAGCGACGAGTTCAACGGTGACTGGGTACAGGTCGACGGCCGGGCCGAGGTGCTCGACCTGCCCGACTCGGTCGAGCCGCTGGTCGACTACTTCCGATCGATCAGCGGCGAGCACCCGGACTGGGACGAGTACCGCCGAGCCATGCGGGACCAGGGCAAGTCCCTCATCCGCGTCACCATCGAGCGGTGGGGCCCGATCAGCCGCGGGGGCTTCCCCGCCCGCCTGACCGGCGACGACTGATGGCACCCGATGCCGCTGCCTGACGGGTCGTCACCTACGCTGGAAGGCATGATCCTCGGGGGGAAGTCACACGCGCGCCTCACCGCGCTCCTGTTCATCGTGCTCGCCGTGCTCGCCACGGCCTGCGGATCCGAGTCGGGCTCGTCGGACCCGACCACCACGGCGTCCCCCGGAGGGTCGACCGGTTCCGCGCGCGACGGTTCGGCTCCGCCCGGCACCGAGGTGGCCGGCGACGCCGCCTACGCAGACGCCGGCCCGTACATCGCCGGCACGACCACCCTCGACCTCGGCGGCCGGGCGGTCGAGGTCTGGTACCCGGCGGCGCCGGCATCGGCGAGCGGCGCGACGAAGAAGATCTTCGAGATCCGTGACCTGCTGCCCGAGTCGCTCAAGGCCCTGGTCCCCGATGAGCTGAACCCCGAGTACGTGACCAACGCGTACATCGAGATCCCGGCCAGCGAGGAGGGACCGTTCCCCCTCGTGATCTTCGCCCACGGCTTCGGGGCGTACCCGACCGAGTACCAGACGATCCTGACCCACCTGACCAGCTGGGGGTTCGTGGTGGCCGGCCCGGACTTCAACGAGCGCGGCCTGCTCGCCGCCTTCGCCGGCGGCGGTGCGACCCCCACGACGCTCGACGAGGCCTCGGCGAAGGCGGCGGCCGACGCCCGCATCGCCAGCGAGGCCGCCATCATGAGCCAGACCCGCGAACTGCTGGCCGCCGAGAACGACAAGCCGGGCGGTCTCCTCGAAGGCATCGTCGATGCCACCGCCATCGGCGTCGCCGGGCACTCCGCCGGCGTGACCTCGGCCGTCGCCGCGGCCGACACCGACCCTGCCGTCAAGACCTTCATCGCCATGTCCGGCGGTCGGGCTCCGGGCACCGCGTCGTCCCTGCCCATCCCCGAGGTCCCGGGCATGGTCATGACCGGCGGCGAGGACCAGATCGCCACCCTCGAGAACGTCGAGGGCTTCTACGAGTCGCTCAACAGCCCCAAGCGCCTCGTGGTCATCGACGACGCCGGCCACAACTCCTTCAACGACCTGTGCGTCATCGGCATCGACCAGGGCGGTCTGCTGGAGATCGCCGCCAAGGTCGGCATCCCCACCCCGGACAACCTCAAGCGGCTGTTCCTCGACGGCTGCGAGGCCAACGTGATCCCGGCCGCGGATGCCTGGGTGCCCATCGGTCACTTCATGGTCGCCCAGTTCCGCGACGAGCTCGGGCTGAACGACGAGCCCATCGGGCTCGAGCCCGGCGTCGACACCGCCTTCCTCCCCACCAGCATCACCTTCGAGATCGAGGGCTGAGCTGCACCTCCACCGTCCCACCACGCTTCGATGATCCACGTCGCCGACCGGATCCAAACCGACATGGACCGCACCGGATCGATCGCCTGCGTGGGCCTCGATCCTCGGCCCGACCTGCTCCCGCCGTCGCTGCGACACCAGATGCTCGAGCGCCATGGCGACACCAACGAGGGAGTCGCCGCCGCGTTCGTCGAGTTCAACCGCCGGATCATCGACGCCATCGCCGGCCGGTGCGCCGCGGTCAAGCCGCAGGCCGCCTGCTACGAGGCCTACGGCGCGCCGGGGTGGGACGCGCTGGCCGAGACCGTCCGCATCGCCCAGGAGGCCGGGCTCGTCGTCGTCGTCGACGCCAAGCGCGGTGACATGGGATCGACCTCGGCGCACTACCGCCAGGCGTTCTTCGGGGGTGCGCCCGGACTCGGCGAGGGGCCGGCGCCGGCGCCGATGCGCGCCGACTGGTTGACGGTCAACCCCTACCTCGGTTGGGACAACGTCGGCGAGTTCCTCGACCCTGCCCCGGGACGCCACGGCGTGTTCGTGCTGGCCAAGACCTCGAACGCCTCGAGCGGCGAGGTGCAGGACCGCCTCTGCCTCGACGACGACCACGCCGATCGGCGCGAGACCGTCGCCGACGCGGTGGCCCGCCTCATCCGGGGCTGGGGTGCCGATCGCCTCGGCGACGCCGGGCTCAGCGACGTCGGCGCGGTCGTCGGCGCCACCTACCCGGACGAGGCCCGCCGCCTCCGGCTCCTCATGCCCGACACGCTCTTCCTCGTGCCCGGCTACGGCGCCCAGGGTGCGACGGCGGCCGACGCGGTGGCCGGTCGCCGGTCCGACGGGCGAGGGGTGCTGGTGAGCTCGAGCCGGGGCGTGATCGGCGCCTGGCAGCGAGCTGCGGACCCCGAGGACTGGGGCGCGGCGGCCCGACAGGCGCTCGACATCATGAACGACGACCTTGCGGCCGCACGGGCGTGAACGCGGCCCTCGCCCAGATCGAGCTGTCGGGCCGACCGGCGCAGTTCCTGGCCGAGGACGAACGTTCCCCCTTGGGTCGCCACGGCGTGCTCGGCCTCGACATCACCGGCCGGGTCATCGACGGCCAGCCGCAGACCGTGGTGCAGGTCCTGCTCGACGATGACCGCCCCGGATTCGACCCCACCCTGCTGGACGGCCCGATGGTCGCCGAGTTGCGCGACCCCGGCGGCGCCGTCCTCGCCCAAGAGCCGTTCGATCACGACCGATTCCGCCAGCGGCTGCTCGACGAACGCCGAGCGGGTGAGTCGCTCATGCGCGGCATCCTGGTACTGACCGACGGCGAGCTACCACCGCCGTGGGTCCGGCTCGCGTTCCTCCCGATCGAGATCGCCACCACCGAACGATCGGTCCTCACCGTGCGGCGGACCACCGTCACCGAGCTGCTCGAGGGCGTCGACCGTGCCTATGCACGAGGCGAGATCACCGACCAGGAACGCCAGGCGCTCGTGGTCACCATCGACCAGCGCCACCCCGACCAGCGCTGATCGGCCGGTGCCGGCTACGAGTCGGGTCGGTCACCCGACCGCTTCTGGTCGGGCATCGCGTCCTCGATCCAGCCGGCGACCTGGTGGAGCGTCGCGGCAAGGGCGCCGACGACCCCGGTCGTGGCGCTCCGGGTCGCCTCGCGCACCTCGGACGACGCGAGGGCGCGGTCGATGGTCTCGGCGACGTCATCGAGCGCGGTCTTGACCTTGTCGCTGGCGTCACGCAGCTGGTCGCGCGCCGCGTCGTCGTCGCGGCACTCCTTCCAGGTGTCATCCAGCCGCCGGCCCAGATCGGCGAACCGCTTCCCGACGTCGTCCCAGTCCGTGGTGCCGGTCATCGGTCCTCCTCGAGTCGTGATCGTCCTGCGATCCCAGGGTAGGACCGTGACGGCCGGGCACCACCGTGCCACCTTCGACCTCCCGATCGAGGGGCGACCTCCATGCCGGAGTCGGTCGGGAATCGGCTCCCGATCCCGACGGCGGGACCAGCGTCTCAACGCCCGGGGACCGGGCGGTCGAGCAGGCTGCTGATCATCACGACGAGCGCATCCTCGAGCTCGTCGCGGTGGCCGTGACCGGCGAGCCAGGTGCCGGTGGCGCCGACCACGGGCCCCCTGGATCATCCCCGCCACGAGCTTGGCGCGGTCGCGGTCGAGGCCGTGGAAGCGGTTGAAGACCTCGACCTCGAAAGTCACGCCCGCCTGGCCCGGGTCGGCCACCGAGGGGACCGACGAACCCGGCGCCGAGAGCGCCGCGAGCACCGGGCCGCGGCGGCTGACCTCCTCGAAGTACACCCGGATGCTGAGCCGGATCAGGTCGTGGTCGGGCGCCGCGCTGCTGAGCGCCTGCCACACCGACCGCCCGAGCGCCGCGGTCTCGCGCCGGTAGAGCGCGGCCAGGACGTCCTCGCTGTTGTCGAAGTGCTTGTAGGGCAGCGCCTTGGACACCCCCGCCTCGCCGGCCGGGCGCTCCATGCTCAGGGCGGCGGTGCCGTGCTCGACGATGATCTGGGCTGCGGCATCGAGGAGCTGATGACGACGATCATCGGCCCGCATCCGACGGCGGACCGGCCGCGCTCCGTCCGCCGTCCCGGCCTCCGCTGCCTCCGCTGCCACGACTGGGCTCAGACGCCGACGAGGGCGCGGTAGTTGTCCTCGTAGAAGAGAGCTGGCGGGCGGTCTCGTCGGTGCCGTGCTCGTCGAAGGAGCGCTCGAAGCGACCGATCGGATCCTTGGTGCCCTCGGGGTGCGGGTAGTCGCTCGAGAACAGGTAGAGCTCGGGCTCCGAGATGGCCACCATCTCGGCGATGTCCTCGCCGGGGAGCGGCGTGAACCGCACCTGTCGACGGATGTAGTCCGACGGCTTCAGGCTGAGCTTGGCCAGCAGGGGCTCGGTGCGCGAGAAGCTCTTGGCGGCGTGGTCGAGGCGGGCCATCAGCGACGGTGCCCAGGATGCGCCCATCTCGATCACGCCGCACCGGAGACCGTCGAACCGGTCGAAGAAACCGTCGAGGACCATCGTCGTGAGGAGATGGCCGGCCGGTGGGCGTAGGTCATGACGGGTCCCCTGTCGTCGTTCGGGCAGAGACGCCGGAACCGAACGCGCTCGGTCCGAGTTCTGCACCTCGGCGCGCCCTCGGCGCTGCCCACAAGTTACGGATTCTCACTAGTGGGCGGAACCCCGGGGAGCGGGGTCAGCGGGGCCGCCCGGCCAACCGACATCAGCCCGGGTGGTCGGCGAGCCAGGCGTCGCCCGCCGCGAACTCGGACGCGAGGGTCCGGGGAACGTCGTTCTTCTCGGCCCAGTCGCGGATCTTTCCTCCGGCGAGGGGCACCTTCACATCGGTGGTCATCGTGACCTCGTGGGCGCACGCCGCCTCGCCGTCGGCGGTCAGGCGCATGGTGCCCGAGACGTGCACCGGCGCGCCCTGCACGTCGACATCGAAGGTCCCGGTCCATCCGCCGTCCGCAGCTGCGGTCCACGTGTCGGTCTGCATCATGGTGTTGACCGGCTGGATGAACCGCTTTGCGAAGCCGGGCAGATCGACCTCGACGACCCGCGTCGACCGGATCACGAGCCCGTCGTCGGTCCGGGTGCACTCGAGCAGGTCGATGTCGCGGTGGCCCATGCCGTCGTACTTCGCCCGCACGAAGTCCGCGTCGGCGAACATCGCCTGCACCGCCTCGAGCGACGCCCCGTAGGTGTGTGTGTCGCGGACGCCAGCCATGTGATCTCCTCGGAAGGGTCGACAGCAGTCCCGCCAGTAGAGCAGAGCGCCGGTCGGGGGACACACCCACCCAGTTGCGCGGTCTGGGGTGGGTCGATCGCCCCCCGACCGACGCGTTTGGATGACGGCGCGTTCGTTCGCCTGGTCCCAATTCGTGGGGCGTACGACCGTTCCCGGCCCAGGTGGGTTCAGTTCGACTGAACGAGGGCCGAACCCATGAGTACATCCACCCATCGACCCCCGACGGGCTCCACCGCGAGCTCCAAGACGTCGGAGCGATGCACCCCTGCGAGGCGGACGACGTCGGGCATCTGATCCGGCCCCCCTGCCGACGCGCCAACCCACGGATCGACCCGAGGGCCGAGGACCACACCGAGACATCGGTCTGGATCGACGCGCCCCGATCCGACGACTGCTCGAGGAGCAACCCCATGCGCAAGCTCATCATCATCCCCCTGGTTCTGGGACTGGCCCTGCTCGGCGCGGCCTGCAACCGCGACGTCTACGAGGCCGACTGCCTCGACAACGCCGAACGACCGGCGATCGTCACCGCGGCGCCGGACGGCGTCCGCAAGTGGCCCGGGTTCACCAGCCTGCCCACCGACACCCCGATCGATGCCCGGGGCAAGGTGTTCGACGGCTCCGCCGAGGTCGGCGCCAAGATCCACACCGTCGAGGGCTCTCGCGAGAACCTCTGCATCGTCGGCGGCGACTTCTTCACCACCCTCGACCCCGACAACTCATCGTGGAGCACGATCTGGCACAAGCGGTGGGGCCTCGTCGTCAACACGCCGAACACGAGCATCGTGGGGATCAACCTCTCCAACACCGGCGACGGCATCATGTTCGAGCAGTCGCAGGCCAAGAACTGGTCCATCGTCGGGGTGCGGGCCGACGGTGGGGACAACGCCGACGGCGCCTACATCCACGACGACTGCATCGAGAACGACTTCATGCACGCCGGGCAGATCCTCGACAGCAAGTTCGACGGCTGCCACGTGTTCCTCTCCACGACCATGGGCAACCGCCCCGGCACGGTCCAGCCCGACGGTTCGGCGGACACCATCGAGATCGCCGACTCCCTCGTCCGGTTGCAGCCCATGAAGAACAGCTACAACCCGCTCAAGTACGGCTCCTACCAGACCGGCGGGTTCTTCAAGAGCGCCACCCCCGACGCCGGCGACCTGCTCGGTGACGGCACGGCGCCGAAGCTCGTGATCCGCGACACCATGTTCCGCGCCGATCAACCCGCCAAGTACGGCGGCAACGAGAACGGCCCGCTGGGCCTCCCCACCGGCACGGAGTGCTCCAACGTGACCCTCGTCGGCTGGGAGACCTGGCCCACCCAGGACCTGTCGAGCTGGCAGCTGGCCTGCGGCGAGAGCCTGCGCCTCGGCACCATGGATGATTGGAACGCCGCCGTCGCCCAGTGGGACGACGTCCACCCTCGGCTCTGACAACGCCCTCTTGCCGCCCAGCCCGTCGACGACGGCGCCGGCCCCGGAAACCTGACGATCCGTCAGGTTCGACGGGACACGGCGCCGTCGCCGCGGCATGATGCAGGCGCAGCGACCGGACGCCGGGCGCCACGCGAACGAGCGAGCGTCGGGCGCCGGCCGGTCACCGACACCGACACCGACACGGGGAGCAGCAGGTGGAGCGACGACCGCGGTACGCAGGAGCGCCGATCACCGACGACAACGCCACGATCGCGGCGGCGCTCGAG
>Ga0105048_10015227_pt1 | contig 11946 bp, 7 predicted proteins | sample MAT05_FD_78382 | JGI IMG/M metagenome (GOLD analysis project Ga0105048, IMG submission 78382) | Freshwater microbial communities from Lake Fryxell liftoff mats and glacier meltwater in Antarctica - MAT-05 | ecosystem: Environmental > Aquatic > Freshwater > Ice > Liftoff microbial mat | place...
GCTGTTTGCGCGGGAGTACCCGGGGGACGTGCACTTCAGCGCGCTGGACCACCGGGTGTTCACGGCGTGGCTGATGGAGGCGCTGCGGCCGCGCGACGTGCGGTAATGCCGGTCTACCGTTCGTGACGTTGCGGTCCGGCGCCGACCCGCGTTGTCAGTGACCCGCGGACCGCTCCACGAAGCGAAGCGCGTCGGCCCGCTGCGGGTCCATCGAGAGCGCTCGCTGCCACGCCTCGCGCGCCGCGTCGGGCGCCCGCTGTCGCAGGTGGAAGATCCCGAGCTGCACCCACGCCTCCGCGCTCCCTGCGCCGCGCGCCCGCTCGTTGATGGCGCGGGCCTCGTCGACGTGACCCGCGCGCCACCGGCCCTCCGCCACGGCCACGAGCGCCTCGGGCGACGGCGGCGGAGAGCCGCCCAGCAGGGCCGCCACTTCGCGCGACTCGCCGGCCTCGTCGTCGATCGAGCGCCGCTCGACCTGCAGCGCCCCGGCCTCGTACCAGCCCGCCCGCATCTCCGGCGAGAAGCCCCGGAGCTGCCGGAAGAACGCCGCCAGGTCGCCCGCCTCGGACCCGTCGCTGGTCGCGGCCAGCGCGCACGTCGGGGGTAGGCCCATGGCGGGTCGCGCGAGCTCGAACACCGCGCCCGCCTCGCGGTCGATGAGCGAGGCCCGCAGGTGGCAGTTGTCGCGGAAGCTCTCCCACCCGGGCAGCCCCTGCGGCGCCCCGGCCTCGACGGCCCGCACCGTGTCGCGCAGCAGCGCCCCCTCGCGCGCGGCGACCCGGCGGATGGCGTCGTTGACGGCGTTGGTGGCCCGCGACACGAAGGGGTCGCGCTCCAACGCGCGCTCCAGGCTCGCCCGCGCCGCGGCCGGGTCGTTGGCCCGCGACAGCAGCACGCCCCGCTCGAAGCTCCCGAGGGCCGAGTCGGACGCGTCGAGCAGCGCGGCCGCCTCGCGGGGTCCGACGCTCGCCTCGGTGTAGCGGGCGTCGAAGAGGGCGGGCGCGGCGAGGTCGGCGGTGTGGCTGGTCGGCGGGATCCAGAGGTTGCCGGCCATGGTGGTCATCACCACGCCGACGCGGCGGCGGCGCCCCTCGCGGGCCGCGCGCTGGAGGAAGGCCTCGAAGCGCGGCAGCCGCGAGGCGAAGGGCGCGCTGGGGCTCGCGCGGGGGCCGTCGAAGGGCGCGCCGAGGAGCGTGAGCAGCCGGCTGCGGTCGCGCAGGCGCCGGGCCCGCAGGCGCGCGGCGTCGGTCGAGAAGAGGAACCCGAGGTTGTGCCCGAAGGTGATGACCACCGCGTCGGGGGAGAGGTCCATCACCTCGTCGAAGCGGCGTTCCATGTGTTCGAGGCCGGAGCCCGGGATCGCACACTCGAGCACCTCGTAGCGGCGCTCGCAGGGGGCCTGCTCCAGGAGGCGCGAGAGCGACTGCCCCAGCATGTCGGCGCTGGACTCCCCGACGACGGCGATGCGCGGCACCCCGGGCGTGCGGGCGCGGCGGATGGAGTGGTGGCGCAGCGGCGGAGGACGGCCCGCGTTGGTCTCCACCAGCGAGGCCCCCGAGCGGCGGTAGCAGGGCTCCAGGTAGTTGAGGCTGCGCTCGGTGAACTCGGCGTCGTTGGGCTGCGCCGCGCGCCCGACGCCCAGCAGCCGGAGCGCCGCCTCGGCCGCGAGCAGCAGCGCCAGCACCGCGACCAGCGACCCCGCGACGACCAGCGCCCTGCGACGGGAGGGAGTCACCGGTCTCCGGCGCAGGCGGGGTAGGGCTCTTCGTACAGGTCGATGCGCCGCGGGGCGGACATCATGGGCGGCAGCGCGATCTCCGCGACGATCTCGATCGGGGCCGCGGCGCACTCGGCCGGCGTCGGGTGGATGCGGTAGCGGACCTCGTCGACGGCCTCCAGGCGCTCGTCCGGGGTGCGCGCCGCGCCGCCCACGGTGAAGGTCGGGACGTGCGAGCGCGGGAGCAACAACGTCACGAAGCGCTCGCCCTCGCAGCGCGTGAGCCGCGCCACCACGCGCATTCGGGCGTCGCCCGCGCGCCGCTGCAGCCAGCGTGTGTTGAGCATTCCGAAGGCCGTCGGGTAGGCCAGGGCCGGGTCGACCATGCCGCGCAGACGGCTGTCGCCGCCGTGCATCTGCTCCATGAAGAACGGCACGCCGTCTTCGAGGGTCCACGCGGGGCCGTCGCCGAGGTCGACCTCGAGGCGCGCGGGGTCGAGGGCGGGGCGGTAGCCCACGAGGTGGTGCCGGACGCCGGGCCCGGGGGCGAGCGCGCGCTGCCAGCGGGCGAAGGCCGGGTCGCTCACGGCGCACTCGGTCGCCAGCGCGTGCTCGGCGGGGGCGGGCGTCGAGCGCGGGCCGATGATCCAGTGGCCCAGGTAGGTGCGGGCGCTGGTCCAGCGAGCCCAGGGCTTGCCGTGGACGCGGTGGTCGAGGTCCTGGTTGCGGAAGCCGTGGGAGGCGAGCACGCGGGTGGCCTCGATGTCCTCGGAGAGGGAGACCTGCGTCCGGCTGCGCTCGTCGACGTCGTACGGGTTGGGGTTCTCCCGGAGGGACAGCGCCGCGGCCCCGGCGCACGCCAGCGGGACGACGGGCACCAGCGCCCACGACGCGCGAGGCAGCCACTGCCACGCGAGCCGCACCCACCCGAGGGCCGCGAGCGTCACCGCGGGCAGGAACACCACGCAGTACCGATCGGCCCACAGCCCCCCGGTGGCGGCCGCGCCGGCCAGGGAGATGGCGAGCGGGACCAGCGCGAAGGCCAGGAGCCCGCGCCGCTCGGCGTCACGGCCGGGCCAGAGCGCGGTCATCCCGGGGACGAGGAGCAGGGCCGCCGGGCCGACGCTCTTGAGCGGCGCCAGGAGCCTCACGCCGAGCCCGGGCGGCGGTCCGTTGGGGATCGCCGTCGAGGACGATCCGCCCAGCACCCACCCGAGCGAGAACGCCCGGAAGCCCGACCAGTCCGAGATGAACTGGAACCACAGCCACGGCAGGTACATCACCGCCACGACGGCGGCCGAGGCGATGAGCGCCCAGCGCGGCGTGCGCGGGCGGTAGATCACCCCGAGGGCCAGCACGATGGGCGCGAGCTCCATCGCGGTGCCGTGGAGCTGCATCGCGCACGTGAGCGCGGTGACGGCGCCCACCAGGGGGACGCCCCCGTCGCCGCGCAGCCAGCGCAGGGTGAGGGCGACGGTGGCGACGAGCGGCAGCGTGACCCACGGGCCGTTGGAGGGCTGGAGGTACGACTCCATCAGCACCGGGTGGACGCCCAGGAGCAGCGCGACGCCGAGGCCCGCGGGCGCGCGGAAGAGCGAGTCGGCGAGGCGCGCGGCCCAGGCGACGGCCAGCGCGTGGCAGACCACGATCGCCACCAGGGTCGTGCGCGGGTCGCGGTGGACGACGAAGGCCGCGGTCATGAGGTAGCGGTTGAGGGGCCCGAGCTGGACGCGCAGGCGGTTCATCTCGTTGCCCACGAGGGGGCAGGCGCGCCCGGTGCCGCAGAGGGCGGCCATGAGCTGGTCGCGCTCCTCGTCGGTCTGCATGCGCCAGTGGGGGGCGAGCTTCCAGAGGCACACGCCCAGCACGAGCCCGAAGACGAGGGCGTAGGGCGACAGGGCGAGGAGCCGCCGCGCGACCGGCTGCGCGGCGGGAGGGAGCCCCGCCCAGGCGGGCCGGCGGAGGTGCGCCCAGACCGAGAACGCCGCCACCAGCAACGGCAGCAGCGTCACCAGGAGGGGCAGCAGGAAGGTCGCGCGAAGGCACTCAGAGGACATGGGGCGTGAGCTCCGCGAGGTACTGCGGAACGCCCTCGGCGACGTCGCGGAAGGTCCCGCCATAGCCAGCGCCGCGCAGGGCGGTGAGGTCAGCTTCGGTGAAGCTCTGGTAGGCGCCGCGCAGGTGCTCGGGGAAGGGGACGAACTCCACCTCGCCGCGCCCGTGGAAGGCGATCACCGCGCGGGCCACGTCCATGAACGAGCGGCTCGCCCCGGTGCCGACGTTGAAGATCCCGGAGCGCTCCGGGTGGTCGAGGAACCACAGCGCCACCGCGCACACGTCGTCGACGTGGACGAAGTCCCGCCGCTGCTCGCCGTGGCCGTAGCCGTCGGTGCCCTCGAAGAGCCGCACGCGCCCGGTGTCGATGAGCTGCCGGTGGAGGTGCCGCGCCACGCTGGCCATGGGCCCTTTGTGGTCCTCGCCCGGGCCGTAGACGTTGAAGTACCGCAGGCCCACCACCTGCGCGTCGGGCCGCGGGCCGCGGCGCACCCACTGATCGAAGAGCAGCTTCGACCAGCCGTACACGTTGAGCGGCCGCTCGGCCGACGGGTCTTCGACGAAGCGCCTGCCGCCGCCGTACACCGCCGCCGACGACGCGTAGACCAGCGGCAGCCCGCGCCGCGCGCAGAGCCCGAACATGCGCTTGGACGACTCGTAGTTGGCCCGCATCATCTTGCGGCCGTCGCGCTCGGTGGTGTCCGAGCAGGCGCCCTGGTGCAGCACCGCCGTGACGGCGTCGAGGGCGGCGTCGTCGGCGTCGACCATGCGCGCGAAGTCGTCGACGTCGAGGTAGTCGGCGAGGCGGGCCGTCGCGAGGTTGGCGAATTTCCTCCCGTCGGTGAGGTCGTCGACCACGAGCACGTCGTCGCGGCCGCGCGCGTTGAGGGCGCGCACGAGGTTGGAGCCGATGAAGCCCGCGCCGCCGGTGACGACGATCACGCCGCGCCGCCGCGCAGGAGGGCGTCGAGCGGGCGACGCGCGGCGAGGCAGGCCGCGACGGTCTCGAACACCCCGTCGGGGGTGTGCACGTCCATGCACGCGTTGCGGGTGCACGGCGACGAGCGGTGGTTGTACGGGTTGACGCAGGGGCTGCACGCGAGGCCGCCCCAGTGGACGTGCGCGCGGGGCCCGAGGGGGCCGAAGACCTGCGGGGCCTCTGGCCCGAAGAGCACCACGATGTCGATGTCGGTGAGCGAGGCGAAGTGCCCGGGCCCGCTGTCGCTGGCGACCAGCACGTCGGCGAAGGTGTAGAGCACCACCACGTCGCGCAGGGTGGTGCGGCCCGCCACGCAGATGGCCCGCTCGGAGCCGATGGCGCGGCGCACCGCCTCGGCGCCGTCGCGCTCGCTCGCGAGCCCGGTGATGACCACCGTCGCCGTCGGAAACGCCTCCACCACCTTGCGCCCGAGCGCGACGAACTGCGACGCCGGCCACATGCGCAGCGGGATGAGGTCGCCGGTGTTGGGGTTGAGCACCACCAGCGGGCCGTCGGGGACGCGCCCCGCGAGCTCCTCGATGAGCCCGCGCACCCGCGCGAGCTCGTCGGCTTCGGGGACGAAGCGCGGCGGGTCGGCGTCGACCGGCGGCGGCACGAACTTGGGCATCGGGGTGTCGTCCGGGTCGCAGCCGAGGGCCTCGACGAGCGCGGCGTAGGCCTGCGAGGTGTGCAGGAAGGGGTTGTGCTGCACGCGGTGGGTCATGAGGTCGCCGCGGTACGGTGCCTCGGCGTCGAAGCGGTGCAGCCCGACGCGGCGGCTCGCGCCCGAGAGGTACGCGAGGGCCGCGGGCGCGCGGGTCATGAACTCCAGGTCGACGGCGGCGTCGACGCGGGCCCGGCGCAGGGCGAGCAGGGCCGCGGCGGCGTCGCGCGCGAAGGCCCCGGGCGATGAGCTGCGCAGGGAGAGGACGTTGGCGGGCGGGACGAGGTCGAGCAGGTCGAGGATGGCGCGGTTCTCCTCGAACACGAGGAAGAACACCCGGTCGCGACCCACGCGCGCGACGGCGCGGCGCACGGCGGCCGAGGCGAGCACCGTGGCCCCCTGCTCGACGAGCTTGATGAACACCACCCCCGTGGGCTCCGCCGACGGCGCGCGGGACCCGAGCGCCTCGGCGAGACGGCGGTGCGCGGTGAGCAGGAGGCAGAGCTGGCTCCCGAAGAGCGCGTCGAGGCGTCGGATGGCTTCCTGGTTCAACGTCTCGCGGTGCCTTCGCCGTGCCGCGGCGATGGTACGGAGGCCGCGTCGCGCGCGTCAACGCGCGGCTTGTTTGCGCGGGGCGATGTGCCGTAGCGTCGGCGCGGTGATCCCCGCGGGCGAGGCCATCGACGTGCTGCGCCAGGTGGCCGGGGCCCGCATCACGGTGGTGGGCGACCTGATGCTCGACGAGTACCTCGTCGGCAGCGTCAGCCGCATCTCGCCCGAAGCCCCGGTGCCCGTGGTCGAGGTGACCGAGACCTTCCACCGACCCGGCGGCGCCGCCCACGTGGCCCACTGCGCCGCCGCGCTCGGGGCCGCGGTGCGCCTCTGCGGGGTGGTGGGCGAAGACGACGCGGGCGCCACGCTCCTGGCGGCGTGCCGGGCGGCGGGCGTCGACGTCGGGGCGGTGGCGCGCGGCGGGCGGTGGTCCACCGTGCGCAAGGTGCGGGTGCTCGCGCAGCACCAGCAGCTCCTGCGCATGGACTGGGAGGCGCCGCGCGCGGTCGACCCGGCCACCGCCGTCGGGCTCATCGCGGCGGCGACGGACGGGCCCACCGGGGCCATCGTGCTGAGCGACTACGCCAAGGGGATGCTCACCCCCGAGGCGGTGCGCGCCGTGATCGAGCGCGGCGCCGCGCTGGGCGCGCCGGTGCTGGTCGACCCCAAGCGGCGGGACTTCTCGGTGTACCGGGGCGCGCGGGTCATCACCCCCAACCTGCGCGAGCTGGAGGCGGTGGCGGGGCGTTCGCTCTCGCCCGAGGAGGTCCCGGCGACGGCGCGCGCGGTGCTGGAGTCGTCGGGCATCGAGGCGATGGTGGTGACCCTCGGCGCCCGCGGGATGTGCGTGGTGGAGCGGGGCCGCGAGCCGGTGACGATCCCGGCCGAGCGGCAGGAGGTCTACGACGTGACCGGGGCGGGCGACGTGGTCATCGCCGTGCTGGCGCTGGGCCTCGCCTGCGGGGCGGGCCTCGCGACGGCCGCGCAGCTCGCCAACGCCGCCGCGGGCGTGGCCGTCGGTCGCGTGGGCACCGCCGTGGTGGCGCCGTCCGAGCTCATCGCCGCGCTCGGCCTCACCCACGCGGGCAAGGTGCTCACCCGCGACGCCCTCGCCGAGCGCCTCGCGTGGTGGCGCCTGTCCGGTCGGCGGGTGGTGTTCACCAACGGGTGCTTCGACCTGCTGCACGCCGGGCACGTGGCGCTGCTGGCCCGCGCGGCGGCCTTCGGCGACGTGCTGCTGGTGGGGCTCAACGGCGACGCCTCGGTGGCGCGGCTGAAGGGCCCCGGGCGTCCGACGCTCCCGTGGGGCGAGCGGGCGGCGCTGCTGGCGGCGCTGGCCTGCGTCGACGGGGTGGTGGGCTTCGACGACGACACGCCGCTGGCGCTCATCGAGGCGGTGCGCCCCGACGTGCTGGTGAAGGGCGCCGACTACCGGGTCGAGCAGGTGGTGGGACGCGCGGCGGTCGAGGCGCACGGCGGCCGGGTCGAGCTGGTCGCGCTGGAGCCGGGTCGATCGACGACGGCGCTGCTGGAGCACATCCGCCGCGGGGCCTGATCGCGCTACCCTCCGCCGGGCACCCACCATGCGTCCCCGGTTGATCCTCGTCGGCAAGTACTACCTGATCGAGCCGCTGGGGATTCTCTACCTGCTCGGGCTCGCGAAGCGCCTCGGGTGGGACTGCCGCGTGGTGCTCGTGAAGGACGGGGACTTCGCGCCGCTCTACGACGAGGTGCGCGCCTTCGCCCCCGACCTCGTGGGCTTCTCGGTGTGGACCGGCGGGCACGGGAAGATGTTCGCCGCGTGCGACCGGGTGCGCGAGCTCGGCGCGAAGGTGGTGATCGGCGGGCCGCACGCGACGTACTTCACCAGCGACTGCGCCGCGCACGCCGACTGGGTGGTGAAGGGCGAGGGGTTTCGCACCTTCCGCCGCATCCTCGAAGGCGAGCTTCCGGCGGGCGAGCACTTCGACGAGGATCGCGTGGCCGAGGGGTTTCCGCAGCCCGACCGCGACCTGCTCTACGAGCGCTACGGCGCGCTCGGAGGGAGCCCCATCAAGAGCATCTTCTGCTCCGTCGGGTGCCCCTTCCACTGCAGCTACTGCTACGCGCCCAGCTACAACAAGATGTACGGGGGCTTCGCCCTCAACGTCCGACCCGTCGAGGAGATCATCCAGGAGGCGCTCAGCCTCCGCGACCGCTGGCCCCTGTCGATGATCTACATGCAGGACGACATCTTCGGGTTCAACATCCCGTGGCTGCGGGAGTTCGCGCGGGAGTGGCGCGCCCGCGTCGGCGTGCCGTGGCACTGCCAGATTCGCCTGGAGCTCACCCGCGACGAGGAGCGCCTCGCCCTCTTCCGCGAGGGCGGCTGCACCGGCGTCACGCTCGCCATCGAGTCGGGCAACGACTTCCTCCGCCGCTACGTGCTGCTGCGCCCGATGCCCGACGACCTCATCGTGGAGGGCACCCGCAAGGTGAAGGCGCACGGGCTCTCGCTGCGCACCCAGCAGATCCTCGCGGTGCCCTTCAGCGACATCGAGACCGACCTCCAGAGCGTCGCGCTCAACAACCGCATCCAGCCCGACATCGCGTGGTCGTCCATCCTCGCGCCGTACCTGGGCACCACCATGGGCGGCATCGCCAAGGACTTCGGGCTCTACGACGGCAACAACGACGACCTCGACGAGACGTTCTTCTCGCGCTCGGTGCTGCGGGCGACGCGCGGGGCGCGCGACACCCTGGAGCCCATCGTGCGCGGCACCACGAAGAGCCCGCAGGACAACCCCCTCCAGCGCATGGCGGTGCGCCCCGTGGATGACCTCCACGCCTCGGTCGCCGTGAAGGACCCGGCGTTTCACCGGGTGCTGCCGGGCGCCGCCGCGCTGTGCGAGATCGAGTACCTCGACCCGGTCGCCGACGAGCTCTACCGCGACCGCACGGTGGCCCTCCAGCGGCTCTTCAACTGGCTCGCCCGGGTACCCGAGGGGCACCGCCTCGGGGCGCGCTTCGTGGCGCTGGAGAACTCCGAGCGCACCTGGGAGCGCCTCGGGGCCCTGGCCCGCGAGCACCTCGCCGAGCAGGGCTTCGGGGCGGTGATGGAGGGCTGGATCGGTGCGCTGGAGGCGCGCTTCGAGCGGGCGGGGATTGCCGTCCCCGCGGGGCTCCGGGAGAACCCGTACTACTTCGGGTTCATGCCGTCGGGGCCGGAGTTCGCGGTGCACCTGGCGGGTCGGGGATTCTTCGCGGTGCCCGACGCGGGGGCGCAGCTCGACCTGCTGGGCTTCGAGACGCGGCAGTGGCTCTACGACCGGGCGCTCTACCGCACCACCCCGGCCGAGGCGCCCCTCGCCGACGCATCAGCGGGATGAGCAACGGCTCTGATATGGTTGCGAACCGGAAGACGGAGAGGAGAGCCATGCCATCGCGCACAGGAAGCTGGTTGTTGTGGTTCGGACTGGTCACGCTGGGCTGCAACCCGCCGCCCGCGCAGCCACGCCCGACCCCGCGGACGCCCATGAGCCCGGGGGACGCCGGGCCCACCGCTCTGGACGCCACGCCCGTGGTGCCGAACGTCCCGCCGAGCGACGCCGCCCCGCCCCGCCCCCTCGACAGCGGTGACCCGGGCATCCCGTGCCAGTCCCACGGGCCGGAGAACACCGAGGCCGCCTGCTCCAACGCGACGGACGACGACTGCGACGGCCAGATCGACTGCGCCGACAACCAGTGCGCGGCGACGGCTCACTGCTCCGACGGCGGCCGCAGCCCCACGTCGACGGCGGCCAACTGCACGCTGCGCGGCCCCGAAAACACCGCCGCGGCGTGCGACGACCACGTCGACAACGACTGCGACGGCCACACCGACTGCGCCGACAACGACTGCCGGCTGAGGCCCAACAGCACCTGCGGCGACGCCGGGGGAGTGCCCCCCGTCAACTGCACGCCGCGCGGCCCGGAGAACACCGATGCGGCGTGCGGCGACCGCGTCGACAACGACTGCGACGGCCAGGTCGACTGCGCCGACAACGACTGCCCCGCCGCGCGTTGTCCGCGGCGGCCCCGCCCGCCCACGGTGGTCGGCCCCGCGCGGCCCGCGGCCCCGGCGGCGCCCGTGCGACCCGCGGCGCGACCCGCGGCCCCCGCGCGGCGTTAGGGCCCGTCAGCGACGACGGACGCGGTAGAGGCCGAGCTCGACCTCGTCGACCTCGTGGAGGGCGCGCTGGGTCTCGGTGCGGCCGTTGGGTCCGAGCACGATGCGACCCACGCTGACCGGGTCGTAGATGCGCGAGCGGAAGCGGGTGCCGGCGACGCGCTCCAGGTCGAGCGACGCGCGCACCTCATCGCAGACCGGGGCCGAGGGCGCGGAGAGCGGGCGGTGGCTCCGGCAGGTGAGGCCCAGGTAGACCATCAGGCACGGCGGCGGGTGCGCGATCACCTCGCGGGCGGCGGGCGACAGCGTCTCGTGCGGGTCAGCGGAGGGGACCGAGGGGTCCAGGGCGCCGAGAGAGACGACGTCCCAGGACCAGCGCGACTGGCCGCCCCGCAACCGCGTGCCCACGCGGTTGAGCCGCGACGCGTGCAGATGGGTGGGGTTGGAGCCCGAGAGCATCGGCTTGAACTCGAGCACGGTGCAGCGGTCGGGGATGCGGTCGCGGGCGGACTCGAGGAAGGCGTATTCGCGCATCTCGAAGTAGTCCACGTCGCGGATGAAGGCGCGGTGCAGGACGGGCGAGGCGGCGAGGTAGACGGCCGCGAGGGCCGCCGCCCAGCGGGGCGCGCGGACGAGCGCGGGGACGAGCGCGGCGGCCAGGAGCACGAACGGCGTGACGAGGTTGAGGTGATAGCGGGCCTGCATCGCGGGCGCCCACGGGATCACGTAGGAGTGCACGACGAAGAACGCGAGGAGCCACGTCACCAGGAACGCGCTGCGCGCCCGCTCGCCGCGCCGCCAGAGGTAGACCCCCCCGAGCACGGCGGCCAGGAGCAGCCCCGGCGGCGTGCTCCACGGGTTGATGAGCATGTTGAAGCGCGGGCTGAAGAGCGTCCGCATGGCGGTCCACAGCGTGCGCGTGCTCAGGCCGTCGTCGAGGTTGTGGCGGTAGGTCACGAGCAGGTGCGTGACGACGGAGAAGGTCGCGGCGGCGGTGATGAGCCCGGCGGCGAGCGCGCGGCGGGCGCGCGGCGTGGACGACCAGGCGATGACGATGCCGCCGAGGTCGAGCGGGAAGAAGATGATGGCCTCGGGGCGGGAGTAGTAGGTCGCGACGCAGAGCGGCGCGAGCGCGGCGAAGCAGGTGGCCCGCCAGCGGGGCGACGGGTCGGTGAGGGCGCCGTAGAGCACCACGAAGGTGAGCGACGAGGTGAGCAGGGTCTGCAGGATCTCCACGTCGCTGTGGGAGAAGCGCAGGTGCATCGGCAGCACCGCGAGGATGGCGGCGGCGGCGAGGGCGCTGACGTGGTCCTTGAGGACGTAGCGGGCGTGCGCGAAGAGCACGAGGGGGGTCGCCGCCGAGATCAGGAAGCCCGCGGTGAAGTTCACCGTCGAGAGGTAGAAGGTCGCCCCCGTCGCCTGGCTGATGTGCGGCAGCACGATGCCCTCGTAGGTGTGCCGCGCGAGGGGGATGATCCTCGCGTAGGACCACGCGTTGAGCGGCGCGACCGGGGACATCGCCAGGCGAAGAGCGGCGCCCACCACGACGATCGCCGCGAGCGCGGGGCCCACCCACCCCGGGGTGTCGCGGAGCTGTCGGCGGATCACCACGAGGATGAAGATCATCCCGGCGAAGAAGATCAGAACTCCATCGGAGAGCAGGCCCCCGAGGGTCGGGCGATTGGGGCTGCGCTCGCCGAGGGTCGGCGCAGGCTCGGAGACCGGCGACCCGGAGGGCGGCAGCGGCGGCGGAGAGGGCACGGCGACGGGTGGAACGAGCGCGGGAGGCGCAGGCAGCGCGGGCGTGACCACGGCGCGACCGACATCCTGCA
>Ga0105048_10015234_pt1 | contig 11943 bp, 10 predicted proteins | sample MAT05_FD_78382 | JGI IMG/M metagenome (GOLD analysis project Ga0105048, IMG submission 78382) | Freshwater microbial communities from Lake Fryxell liftoff mats and glacier meltwater in Antarctica - MAT-05 | ecosystem: Environmental > Aquatic > Freshwater > Ice > Liftoff microbial mat | place...
ATCAACGCAGAAACCGGTGTAGGACCAGCCATCGCATCGGGCAGCCAGGTGAATAATGGAATCTGCGCACTTTTGCCAGTGGCTCCGACAAAGAAGCAAAGAGCCACTGTTGTGAGAAAGGAAGTGCTGATGGTTCCCGATTTAAGGATCATTTGGATACTCCCGAAATCAAGTGTATTAAATTTTGCGAAGAGTAAAAAGATTCCTATTAAAAAACCAAGGTCACCAATACGATTCATGATAAAGGTCTTCTTGGCCGCTACGGTATAGTCGACATTCTTATACCAGAAACCGATGAGAAGATAGGAACAAAGTCCGACGCCTTCCCATCCGATGAACATAATCACATAATTTGAACCCAATACCAACAACATCATCGAGAAAACGAATAGATTAAGATAAGAAAAGAATTTGCCAAAGCCTTCATCATGGCTCATGTACGAAATAGAATATAGATGGATAAGGAAACCGATACCGGTAATGACGAGAAGAAAGATACTGCTTAATGCATCGACCTGAAAGGAGAACGGAATATGCATAGTTCCGCTATTAATAAAATCGAATAATGGCACAACCACCGATGCGGACGAATGCTCGTCGCCATGATGCATATCCCTTACCTCAAAAAAGATACCGACAGAAACGATAAACGAAGCCAGAATAGCTAATGATGCAATCCAACCACTTGCCTTACCCAATTTGTTTCGCCCGAGCCCGGTAATTAAAAAACCAAGAAAAGGGAACAAAGGCACTAACCAAACAAGATTGATCATCTGAGGAATATTAGTTTTTTAATCTGTTTAAAATGTTCACATCGATCGAATGTACTTTGCGGTACATCATGACAATGATCGACAACCCGATACTGACCTCCGCAGCGGCAACTACCATAATAAAAAAGACAAAGATCTGGGCATCGGAATTATTATGCATCTTACTGAATGTCACCATTAGCAGGTTCACCGCATTCAGCATTAACTCAATACACATCAGGATAATAATGGCATTTCGACGCATTAATACCCCCATCACCCCAATACAGAACAAGGCAAGACTTAAGAACAGATAATATTGTGTAGGCATATCGAAAAAGTTACGGCTGCCTCTTCGGCAGACGGGCAAAAATAAGGTTTGCAACTTGAAATAGGTAATAGATAGGTAATTGTTTTTTATTTTTTTGGGGTCAACATTCGCTACATTGCTGAACCTTGGTGGCGATAGCACCGTTCAGCAAAATAAGTCCTTCATCAGGATCGAGAAAACGCTGGCAGGGGTTAAAACTCTGCCAGCGTTCAATAACCACTGCTTTATAGTTCGTGAGGACACGAACCATGGCGACACGAACCATGGCGACACGAACCATGGCTGACGAACAACGGTTGTCGGATGGAAAAACGCTGGCAGGGTTCAAAACCCTGCCAGCGTTCAATAACCACTGCTTGATAGTTCGTGAGGACACGAACCATGAAAACACGAACCATGGCGGCACGAACCATTGGCGACACGAACAATGGCTAACGGATGAAAAATGCCCCAACATCTTTCAAGATCGGGGCATTTCTATATATATATGAACATCCAGTACTTCCGGAGACTCAACAGATTATCTGTGAGTTGGAAGTGGCGGACGGGGAGGTAATGGCGGTGGAGGAGGTAGATGCGGTCTTGGCGGTAAAGGTAAATTGCGTGTATGAGGCGGTGTCGGCGGTAACGGAACCCGAGCTCTTCTCACAGCCGGAGATCTTTTAGATGATTTGTAATGTCCTTTGGAGCTTTTAGAGTTATGATGACCATGACCACGATGATAGGTCTTATGGCGAGGATGCTTTTTATATTTCTTAGAATGATGTGGCTGTCCAAAGACTCCCAGATTCAGCAGACATACCACAAGTATTAAAAAAAACTTTTTCATGACTTTAAATATTTAGAAGATTAATCTTATTTCTTTGCAAAGATGGGACATAGGAAAAGACCATTTGTTATAAAAAGGATCGCAAATGTTGTAATATCTGCATATTGTGCTTGTTCGAGGATGAGGACTCGAACCATAGCTGTCGGATGGGAATCGCTGGCAGGGTTCTGAACCCTGCCAGCGTTTAAGTAACAAACACTGCTCGGTGGTTCGTGAGGACATGAGCCATGGCTGTTAGCGTTAGGTCAAAATACAGTATCAATCTTTATAAGTTGAGAAAATCAAGTTCCCGGCCTGCAGGAATGAGGCCCTTTCTACCGGACCTGGAATGCAATGGGCCAGAAGGAGTTAGGGATATCCTGGAATGCAATGGGCCTTGGCCTGATCTTGTTGGCAGGGTTTTGAATTCTGCAAGCGTTATGTCTCGCTCAATCGAAAAACAGGAAAAACCCTTATAATTTAAACAAAACAAGTTTTAAATTTGTTGAACCAAACACAGACACAGCCATCAATAAGCTACTGTCATTTCATTAAATTAAAAACCGCCAACTATGCTATTAAAAACAGGATCGAAAGGAGACGATGTAAAAAAACTCCAGAAAGCACTCGGGCTAAAAGCCGATGGAGACTTTGGCCCAGGAACCCAACTCAGGGTAAAGGCGTGGCAAAAAGAACATGGCCTGAAAGCAGATGGTATCGTAGGAGATACAACCTGGGGTATTTTATTCAAGCAACCTGCAGCAACGACGCCGCCTATACTTTTAACTCCGCCTACACCACTTCTAAACATCATTGTTCCTGGCATCCAATTTAAACTGGATAAATTCAACGGACAGATACCACCCAATGTCATTGAACAGATTCCTGACACGGCATTAAAATTCGGAATCGAAAATCCATTACGATTGGCTCACTTGCTAGCGCAATGCGGACATGAATCAGGAGGATTCAAACTGAGTGAGGAAAATCTCAATTATACCGCTCCTCGTCTTTGCGCCGTTTTCCCTAAACGGTTTACACCTGACATCGCCAAAGGATATTCAAGAAAACCTGAAATGATTGGCAATCGAGCGTATGCCCTAAAGAACGGTAATGGCGATGAAGCTTCAGGTGATGGTTACAAATTTCGCGGTCGCGGATTTATACAATTAACAGGCAGAAGCAATTATGCAGCCTTTGATGCTTATGTGGAAGATGATATTCTTGCCAACCCGGATCTTGTCGCCTCTAAATATGCGCTTGCTTCCGCAGCGTTCTATTTCAAGAATAATAACTTGTGGAATTTATGTGATAAAGGCAATACCGAAAAGCATGTACAGGTTGTAACTCGTCGTGTGAATGGCCCTGCTATGCTTGGATTGAGTGAAAGGCAACAATTATTCAGGAAATATTATTCCAATCTGTTATAATCATCCGACATCTAAATATGGCGAAAAGCCATCCCGGCATTATATCCTAATAAAAGCAATAATTTGGAGAGCTATTTATATTTATCTTTAGCATCAAAATAAACTTCTAGCATACGAAAAGGGTTCTTACAATAATTCTCACAATGTTAATGGCGAATTCAGTTCATGCACAAAATTTTCAATAGGTAAAAAAAATTGGTGGGAATAATTTTGATGAAGGGCGTTCTATAGCTGTAGATGCAAATGGCAATACGTACACTACTGGAAGATTTGCAGATACTGTAGATTTTGATCCCGGTCCTGCTACCTACAACTTAATTGCGAATGCCGGCAACTATGATATTTTTGTCACCAAGTTTAACTCATCTGGACAATTAGTTTGGGCTAAGAAAATGGGTGGTTCAAATATAGAACGTGCGTTTTGAATTGCAGTAGATACGTCTGGCAATGTTTACACAACCGGATATTTTAAAGGGACTGCTGATTTTGATCCCGGAATAAATTCGTATAACTTACTATCAAACGAAGATGAAGATTGTTATATATCTAAATTAGATTCATCAGGCAATTTTGGCTAGGCTGTCAATTTTGGAGGAATCTACATTGATGAAGGATATTCTATAAATGTTGATTTGCAAGGCAATGTTTATACAATTGGAACATTTGCAGACACGGTTGATTTTGACCCTGGACCGAATGTTTATAATCTAACTATTGGTAGCGTTTTCATTTCTAAATTAACTTCGGCTGGAAACCTTGTGTGGGTTAAGAATATATACGGCATGTCCCTTGCAGAGGGCAAATCATTGGGAATTGATGCATTAGGAAATGTTTATATTACTGGTTATTTTGGTGGCACTTTAGATTTTGACCCTGGCATTGGTTTATTTAATATGACTTCAGCCGGGAATGAGGATGTTTTTATTTTCAAATTAGACTCCTTGGGAAACTTTAAATGGGCGAAAAGATTAGGTGGAAGCTCTGATGACAAAGCTTATTCCTTGGCTGTTGATCTTTTAGGAAATAGCTATACCACGGGCGGCTTTTATCATTCAGTTGATTTTGATCCTAATGCAGGGATATTTAATTTAGCAACAAGTAATAGTACTAACGAACATGCGTATATTTTAAAACTTGATTCATCAGGCAATTTTGTTTGGGCAAAGAGCTTTACCTGTATCGGAAATAGTTATTCTTGTGAAGGTCATGCAATTACGCTCGATAATCATAATAATGTATATACCACCGGGTTATTATACGGAGTTGCTGATTTTGATCCAGATACTTCAAACTATATTTTACCTTCAGATGATGCATTCTTTTCTAAATTAGACTCCTCCGGTCATTTTGTTTGGGCTGCAAGTATTGGTAGCCCTAGTGGTGGTTACATTCTCACAAGTTCAATAGCAGTAGATTCCTCTTACAATGTTTATTCAACAGGGTATATAAGTGGTATAATGGATTTCAACCCTGACTTTAGTCTTTTCTATTATGTAACAGCTAATGCAAATGATGCATACATTTTCAAACTCGGCCCATGCCTAATCAATTCAGATTCTCTTACAACCACCTCATGTAGTAGTTATACATTAAATGGACAAACCTACACAGCAAATGGTATGTATGTACAAACCTTAGTCAATGTTGGAGGTTGCGATAGCGTATTCACGCTTCATCTTACAATTAATAATGCGTCAAGTTCTATAGTAACTCATAGTGCTTGTTACGCCTATACATTCAATAGTCAGACCTATACGGCAAGCGGCATCTATACACAAACATTTACAAATGCGGTGTCATGCGATAGTGTTGTCACGTTAGATGTAACTATCAACTCTGCTCACATTGGTGTCACGCAATCTGGCATCACACTTACAGCAAATGCAAACGGAGCAAACTATCAATGGGTAAGCTGTCCTTCGTATGCGCCTATTTCTGGAGCCATCATTCAGAATTATACGGCAGCCGTAGACGGAGATTACGCAGTGATAATAAGTCAAAGTGGCTGTATAGATACTCCTTCGTGTTATACAGTTATTGGTGTTGGTATTGATGAATTGACCTCTTCCAATAGTATGCAGGTTTCTCCCAACCCGACAAATGGCGTATTCAATATATCATCGAATGAAGGTTTCAAAAATGCGTCAATCAACACAGTGAATGTCACCGGTGAAATTGTTTTGGAAAAGGATCATCTCGAAGAAAGAAGTTTTGTAGTTGATATTTCTGATAAAGCAAAGGGAATTTATTTTATAGAAATGAAAGTAGGAGAGAAAAGAGAGAGAATGAAAATCATTAAAGAGTAGGAACTACTTGATGGTTCGTGAGGACACGAACCATGGCGACGGATAATACCCCTTGAATAGAACGACTCATCGCAATACCTATACGCATTAACGAATATCTGACAGTCGGAGGTTTTATATGTCTCGTTTTTACCCGATATTCGCACTTTCTTAAAAACTATGGCTAAAGTAACTTTCACTAATAATCCAAGGCCGTTTAAAACCTTGCTGGACGAGCGCATCGAGAACTATTTTTCATCGAATAAAATTCCACAACGCGGAAACTGGAAACTGTATTCAAAGACAATCATCTTGCTTGCATCGCTGACCGCCGTCTATATTGCGATTCTAGCATCTAATCCACCAACAATAATCACCTTGCTTTTATGTGCCTTACTCGGTTTCATACAATCAACGATCGGGTTCAATGTCATGCACGACGCAGCTCATGGGAGTTACAGCGATAACACCCGACTGAATAATATTATAGCCTGGGTAGGCGGCGATCTGATGGGCGGCAGTACATTTCTCTGGAAAATCAAACATAATATTATTCATCACACCTATACCAATATCGAAGGATTGGATGATGATATTGCGAAATATCCTTTATTCAGATTGAGCACCGAACAGGAACATAGATGGTTTCATAAATACCAGTTTCTGTATGCTGTTCCGTTATATTTTTTTACGACTTTCAACTGGATCCTGTTTGACGATTACTTGAAACTGGTTACGAAAAAGATCCACAACACCGAGATCCGTCCTTTGAAACTTCGTGATCATCTTGAGTTCTGGAGTGGTAAGCTGGTGAATATCATCTTGTTTTTTATTATCCCTATCTTCATTTTCGGTTTCTGGCAAGCCTTACTTGGATTTTTCATCATGCATGCGGCCTTAGGATTGAGTCTGGCATTGGTTTTCCAGATGGCTCATGCAGTGGAGGAAGCCGCCTTTCCAATACCCAATGACGCGAATAAAATTGAGAACGAATGGGCTATTCATCAGGTGGAAACAACGGTTAATTTTGCCATGAAGAACAGCGTTATTTCCTGGTTGGTGGGTGGATTGAATTACCAGGTAGAACATCATTTATATCCAAAGATCTCACATATCCATTATCCTCAAATCAGCAAGATCGTGAAAAAGACCTGCGAGGATATGAATATTAAGTACAATGCTTTTCCAACATTCTGGCGTGCATTGATCTCTCATTTCAGGTATTTGAAATTATTGGGAGCGCAGTAAGTTTTCTCTCCACATTATAATGTCATTGGAGTAGTTATTAAATTATTGATTTTGAAGTAGTTGAAGCCCGTTTCGGTTTACGAAAACCCTGCTACGGAGTGGCGAAAAACAAGCGATAGAAGAGAAACAAGCGAAATCGTGTTGTTTGAATCGAGCAGTTAATCTCACTAAAATCCCAGATTCAAACAATATGTGGAGCGAAGTTTTGATTGTCCGAAAAGCTCGGACCGAAGCAATCGCCTTTTTTTCGCCTTGGCTTTTTGCTTACTTTTTTGTCCGATGCTTCGGACAAGAAAAAAGTGAGAAGAAATAGAGTCAAGTTTTTCAACCTTAACTTATATTTATATAGCCTTATATCAGAAAGGCTACTTTTGACAAATTAACGTAACTACCTAATACTTTTTTTAAAGAAAATAAAGACTCTGGGTGATAAGCAACGTATTTCCGTTTGCCGTCACCTATCACTGATTTTTCGCCACTCCGTAGCGGTATTATTGTAAACCGAAAGTATGAAAATCCTACCCGATCAACCGTTCCATTTCCCGTAACCATCGTTCAGGCAATTCATTATTACAGGCGGCTAAGTAATCGGCATGCGAACAAGGTATCATTTTATTCTCTGAAAGCTCCATCCACCAACGATTTGTGCGTTTACTTTTCAGAAAAAAAGAATGATGATCGGTGAAGGTTATATGATACTCAAAAAACTCTGATCTATCATCCAGCGAAGCTTCTGTTTTTCCTACATGAACGCCATCAATATAATACCAGAGCATCTGTGAGATCAGCTTCGCGGTTATATTCTCTAAATCATGCCGCGGCTGATAACCGTAGATCCCGAACGATTGTAAGGTGGAGCTCATGCCTGCAAAACGTGTAATCTTGCACATTTCATCTCCATAAAAGCCATTTGGAGAAGCCATTTTATTCGCCGGAGCATCACTGTAACGAACCGCATTCATATCAATACTCAACAAATGCGTACTGCGTAATGTTGGTTCAACCTGTTCAATATCCTCCCTCACTTTCCCTACCCTGTAACAATCGAACCTAAGTTTATCAAGGGTTTCTATCAGGTGTGGATTGACGTAATAACTCTGAAAACCAAGAAGATTAAAATGCCTGACAAAATTTGGTGTGGAGGTAAGGGCTGTAAGTAGATAATCATCGTAATTACTTCCATTCCCTTCGGTCACATCGGCCAGCATATCAACAATCGTAAAATCAATCAGTTCCCCGGCATCTTTGAATACGTCGTATTGCTGTAAGGTCAGATCGTGTGAACCACCCAAAATGATCACTTTTTTACCCAGTGCCTTTAACTCGGAAAGCACTGTTTTCAGGGCCGCCCGGGTATCTGCTACACTCTTTCCTTCCATGACATTTCCAAGATCCCCAATCTTTACCTCTGGATGCCAGTAATGTAGTTTATATAATTCTTCGCGGATCTTATCCGGCCCGTCAGAGTAAAGGCTGTCCGGATGTTGTCCGCGATATTCCCCACAACCGACTAGAATAATATCCAGATTCTCCAGATCCGTTTCAAGACCAATTTGTTCTATATGGCTTCCAAGCTGTGTGGGTACATAGGCTGTTTCTGAAATTTCCCTGAAGTGTAAAGTAGCTGTATATTGCTGAAGTTCCTGTATCATCGATCCTCTTTAAGGTGGCTAAAGTACTATGCAAAACTGAAATTATTTGTTTTTCTAAACGTGTCGCGCCGACCCTTTGCTATCAGGCGTTATAACATACAAATTACCACTTACTAGTCCAAACCTACCATTTACTCATTTTACGTTTTTGGATAAAAAAGTGTCTTTATGTTTGTATTCAAAACCCAAACGACCAGTTGATGAAAAACAGTGTTTGAAGATCAAACCAGCCGACAATGAAAATTTAGTAGTGTTTTTTTTCATTATCCTATTAAACCACGAGCTTCTCAGTTCGTGGTTTTTTGTTGGCATTTTAGTACTGTTTTGTTCCTTGCTGAGTAGGGTCCGTTTCCAATCTGTTCAAATGCTAAAAAAAACACAAATGAATACACCGGATTATAATAAAATCAATCGCGAAGCTATTTCATGAGACTAGACGATAATCGTAAAATGCCCTGTTTATAAAGGTTCTAAGCAAACAGAAAAGATCATGTACAGATCCTTAAAAAGGGTCTCAACAATTAATGTTGCAAAAGCAGGATATAATTTTTCTTTTATAAAGATTATCTTCTAACTTCGCGAACGTTTCTTTTTAAGGGGGAAATATCATATTTCAAACATGGGTTTATTCAACTTTTTCACGCAAGATATAGCCATCGATCTTGGCACTGCAAATACACTTATTATTCACAACGATCAGGTGGTTGTAGACGAGCCGTCTATTGTGGCCGTAGACCGGACAACGAATAAGATTATTGCAGTGGGAAAGCGTGCGATGATGATGGACGGAAAAGTGCATGAGAATCTGAAGACCATTCGCCCCCTGAAAGATGGTGTGATTGCCGATTTTAACGCGGCAGAAGGAATGATCCGAGAAATGATCAAACTTATCTATCCAAAGAAACCGCTGTTCGCACCAAGCTGGAGAATGGTAATTTGTATTCCTTCATCAATTACTGAAGTAGAAAAACGTGCGGTGCGCGACAGTGCCGAACAAGCCGGGGCAAAAGAAGTTTATATGATCCACGAACCAATGGCAGCCGCTCTAGGTATAGGTATTGATGTGGAAGAACCTGTCGGAAATATGGTCATCGATATTGGCGGTGGAACAACCGGCATTTCCATCATTTCTTTATCAGGTATTGTTTGTGATGAAAGTATCCGTATTGCCGGTGATGAATTTACCGCAGATATCATAGAAGCGATGCGTCGTTATCATAGTCTTCTGATTGGGGAACGAACTGCCGAACAGATCAAGATACAGGTTGGAAGTGCCCTTAAAGAACTTGAAAATCCTCCCGATGATGTAGCAGTGAATGGCCGCGACCTTGTAACAGGGATCCCAAAACAAATTATGGTTTCGTATCAGGAAGTGGCAGATGCACTTGATAAATCGGTCTTTAAGATCGAAGAAGCCATCCTTAAAGCCCTTGAAAAAACGCCACCTGAATTAGCGGCTGATATTTTCCGTCGCGGTTTATACCTAACCGGAGGCGGCGCCTTGCTGAGAGGTCTTGATATCCGTATCGCAAGCAAGATCAAACTACCTGTACATATTGCAGACGATCCGTTACGCAGTGTGGTAAGAGGTACAGGCATGGCCTTGAAACATGTGCACAAGTATCCATTCCTAATGCAATAAGTTGATCGTTCACCCCGGCGAAACACATACCTTCACAACGTGAGAAACCTCATCTTACTTATAAAGCAATTTTCTTCCTTTTTCATTTTCTTATTGATTGAATTGGTTTGCCTGATCATTGTATTCAGGAATAATTCCTATCAACAGAGTTCCTATATCAACTCATCAAGAGCCATAAGCGGTAAGTTTTATGCACAAAAAGACAAAATTGTAGGCTTTATCAATATGGGGGAAGTGAACGACAGCCTGATGAAGGAAAATGCACGGTTACGAAAAGAACTGGGTATCACCATCCCTTTGAATCCTTTGACAGACTCTTCAGATACAAAGACCATCAAACGCGATTCTGTAACCCAGACCGTTCATTATAAATATATCCCGGCCAAAATTCTCAACAATACAATCGATCAGAAGATTAACTATATCACGCTGAATGCCGGAAGCAAACAAGGGATTACCAAGAATATGGCGGTTATCAGTCCGAATGGTATCGTTGGCCGTATCTCTCATGTATCAGAAAATTATAGTGTGGCGCTTTCCTTCTTATCAGACAGGTTTAATGTCAGCTCTATGGTCGGAGATGGCACGATCGGGAAATTATATTGGGATGGAAAAGATCCGGATTATGGCATTTTGAGCGGAATTCCGCAATCGGTTAAATTAAAACCATTGGATTCAGTTTTCACAAGTGGCTACGGAAATTTTCCAGAGAAAATTCTGGTCGGAAGAGCCGCACAGGTTCTTACCGGAACGAGTTATAAGATCTACCTGAGTACCAATTTCAGGAAAGTCCATTTTGTCTATGTGATTGCAGAAGAAGTGAATTTTGAACGAATTAAACTGGAAGATTCCACGAACGTTGCCCCATGAGTATACCGGTTAAATTTCTTGCAAACTTTACGATCATCATGCTGATCCAGTTGTTTTTACTGAATGACATTGTAATCAAATCGTCCATCACTTTATTGGGTATTCCTGCGTTTATTCCATTGCTGTATCCGTTGATCTTATTATTACTACCGATCAATACACCCTCATGGCTCGCGATGATACTTGGTTTTTTTACGGGTATTCTCATGGATTATTTCTGTAATACACCGGGTATGCATGCGGCGGCGAGTGTGTTGTTGGGTTATATACGTCCTCCGTTACTACGTTTGTTTTTCCAGCAATCTGCCAAAGATCTAGGTGGTGTGGTTCCTTCCTTATTCAAAATGGGTATTGCTTCATTCCTGTTCTATATTTCGGTAGCAATCCTCGTGCATCATATCTTCTTTTACACACTACAAATCTGGAGTTTTAAGAACATCCTCTTCATCCTGTTCAAGACCTTTTTATCGGGAACGCTTTCTGTAATACTTATTTTATTAAGCCAATTATTGTTTGCACAACGTGATACACGCCGCTGATGATCTCTCCTTTTTTATATACTAAAGAAACCGTCAACAAAGGCTGGGGTGTATTTACTACAGAGGCTATTGCTGCCGATACACTGATAGAGATTTCACCAGTGATCATAATGACAACCAGGGAGAAAGAACTCCTTGATCAAACCACCTTATACAATTATATTTTCGATTGGCAGGATGACAAGTGCTGTATGGCGATGGGGCTTATTCCTGTGTACAATCACTCGTATAATTCAAATTGCGAGTATTTCCAAGATTATGATGATCATACAATTTATATCAAAACGGTTCGTGACATTGCGGAAGATGAAGAACTCACGATCAATTATAATGGCGATTGGGATAATTTGAAGGAATTGTGGTTTGAAGTGAAGGGATGAGAATTG